>Ga0209415_10009343_pt1 | contig 16851 bp, 13 predicted proteins | sample PeaSoiSIISIP2007_FD_187696 | JGI IMG/M metagenome (GOLD analysis project Ga0209415, IMG submission 187696) | Peat soil microbial communities from Weissenstadt, Germany - SII-SIP-2007 (SPAdes) (version 2) | ecosystem: Environmental > Terrestrial > Soil > Wetlands > Peat | place: Germany... | reverse complement strand
TCTACCGGATTTCCCCAGCCGGAGAAGGATTTGTGCTCTACAGCGCGCCGAAAAAAGAAATCACGGCGCTGGCGCTCGATCACGCTGGAAATATTTACGCCGCGGCAGTGGGAGAGAAACGAGTGGCACCGGGCGGAACTTCGGGCGCCGCCGCAGCCGCGGTGATGGTGATGGCGGCGAACGCGCAGAACGCAGCCGCGCCGCCAACTCCGGGAATCACGGTCTCACCTGCGCCGGGCTCCGCGCCCGTGCCGGGGCCGTTTGTGTTTCCCGGCACCGGTGTGAGCGGAGGTTCGGATGTGTACAAGATCGCTCCCGATGGATCGCCGTCACGGATTTGGAGTTCCCATGAAGACATCGTTTATGCGCTGGCGTTCGATTCGCAACAGCGGCTGCTGGCGGGGACGGGAAACCGCGGGCACATTTTTGCCCTCACCGACCGGGATGAGTATTCCGATCTGCTGAAGGCTCCGGCTTCGCAGATCACCGGATTCGCGGCGGCTCCGGGCGGCGGGCTTTATGCATCCAGCAGCAACCTGGGAAAGATCTTTGTATTGAGCTCGGCGCCCGAAGCGGAAGGCACTTACGAGAGCGACGTTTTTGACGCCAAAGCGTTCTCGCGGTGGGGCCGGGCGGAATTCCGGGGCGCGGGAAATGTGGAGTTGTTTGCGCGCAGCGGGAATGTGGACAATCCGGACCGAAACTGGAGCCCCTGGAAAAAAGTTGATTTAGGCAAAGACGCCGAGACGGGAATTCCGCCGGCGCGTTATGCGCAGTGGAAAACGGTGCTGCATTCCGGCAGCGCGAAGCCGGACGTTGACAGCGTGACCCTGAATTACCTGGCCAGAAATGTCGCGCCCGAGATAGACGACGTCACGGTGCAGTTGGGAACGAGATATTCACCGATGCCGAGGGCTTCGAGTAGCGGCCTGGGCGGCGACTCGAGCGGATCATCTTTTGGCGGATCTTTTGGAGGAGGCTCCGGCGCGCACTTTGAATCGCCCGTGCCCAGTTCCCGCGACCGGGATTCGATTGGCGTGAAGTGGAGCGTGCACGATGACAATGACGATCAACTGGTCTATACGCTCTACTATCGCGGCGATGGCGAGACCCGATGGCTGCTCCTCAAAGACAATCTGAGCGATAAGGCCTATTCCTTCGACGCCAGCCTGTTGCCCGACGGAGGCTATACGGTGAAGGTGGTCGCGTCCGATGCTCCGTCGCATTCTCCGGGCGAGGCTCTCACGGCGGAGCGAGAAAGCCGCCGCTTTGAAGTGGACACCACGCCTCCGCGAATCGAGAATTTGACGGCGTCGGTTGAGGGCGGACAGATTCATGTGCGCTTCCGTGCGGAAGACGGATTCTCTCCGATTCGGAAAGCCGAGTTTTCCGTGGACGCGGGCGAATGGAAATATGTGGAACCGCTGGGGAAAATCTCCGACGCAAAAGTAGAAGACTATGACTTCAAGATACTGCCGGAGACGGCGAAGGACGGGTCTTCCGCGTCGGAACACGTTGTCGTGGTGCGAGTCTACGATCGCTACGAAAATCTGGGCGCAGCCAAGGCGGTCGTAAAAGGCAAGTAATGCCGGCGAGATCAGACCGTTTCCAGGTCGCGGTCGTCGCTGGAGTTGGCTGCCGCCAGCAATTCGCCGGCGTGTCTCAACTCCGGAAATCGCCATGCCCAAATGGCGATCACGACCAGCGTCCCGATTCCTCCCAGCACGACCGCGGGAACGGTGCCAAACCACTGCGCCGTCAGGCCGGATTCAAACTGGCCGAATTCGTTGGACGCTCCGATAAAGATCATGTCGACAGCGGTGACGCGTCCCCGCACGCCGTCCGGCGTTCCCAACTGCACCAGCGTCGCGCGGATGATCACACTGATCATGTCGCCGGCGCCCAGCAGGAACAGTGCAACCAGCGACAACACCAGGCTGCGCGAGATTCCGAAAATAATCGTCAACACTCCGAATCCCGCCACCGACCACAACAGCGTCGGCCCCGAACGCCCACGCAGCGGGCGGTGCGCAAGTGCAACCGCCATCACGGCCGCACCAACTCCCGGCGCCGTGCGCAGCAGGCCGAGCCCCCACGGTCCGGTGTGCAGGATTTCGCGCGCGTAGACGGGAAGCAGCGCCACGGCTCCGCCCAGCAGCACGGCAAAGAGATCGAGCGAAATCGCTCCCAGAATCAGTTTCTCGCGCCAGATAAAATCCAGTCCCGCGAACAGCGTCTTCAAAGTCATGGGCTCGCGCGGGCGGACTTTCGCTTCCGGCTTGATGCGAAACGTCGAAATTAAAGCGCCGACGGCGGTAAGCGCGGCGGCCGCATACACCGCCGAGGGGCCGCGGAACAGGGCGTAGAGAATGCCGCCCAAAGATGGTCCAAGGATGGTTGCAGCCTGAAAGGTTGTCGCGTTCCAGGCCACGGCGTTGGGAAAATGTTCTTCCGGTACGAGTTGCGGCAGGATGGCACGGCTCGCGGTCCCGTTGAACGAGCGCACAACCCCGAGAAGTATCAGCACGACATAGATGGACATCACCGAGTGGACGCTACGTTGCGCCAGAATCAGAAGAAAGGCGAAGCAGAGCGCGAATCCGGCATAGCAGGCCGTGAGCACGTTGCGGCGTTCGAAGCGGTCAGAGGCGTGCCCGGAGACGGGGAAAAGCAGGATGGCTGGAAGAAATTGCGCCAGGCCCACGTAGCCGAGATCGAGCGGACGCTTGGTAATTTCGTACACCTGCCAGCCCACTGCCACGGCCTGCATCTCAACGGCGGCGACAATAAGAAATCGCGCAATCTGGAACAGGACAAACGCGGGATGGGTGAAGGCGGCGCGTCCAGCTCTCGGGTCGGATGCGGGCATGGACTTCTAATGTGCCATAGATTGGGCCGGGGGCGCTGCCTGTGCACCCCTCGGCGAATCGATCGTCATGACGCGCCCAGGTCGCGAACATACATCAGCGTCGGTTTTCCCTTGTAGAAAGCGGGCTGCGCTTCCTTGTATCCGCATTTCACCGCGACTCGAATCGAGGCCCGATTTTCCGGCGCGATGATGCACGCGGTCCTCGGCGATTGAAAGTGAACGTCGCCCCAGGCCACGGCCGCACGCACGGCTTCGGTGGCATAACCTTTGCCGTGGGCGTGCGAGGCCAGCACCCAACCGATTTCCGGCACACCTTTGAGGGATGGCTGCAGGTCGCGCTTGTAGTCGGCAAATCCGATCTCTCCCACAAAATTGGCCGTGGATCTTTCCTCGACGACCCAGTAGCCGAAACCCAGCAACGCCCAATGGCCCGCGTAACGCAGAAACTTCGTCCAGGCCTCCTCTTCGGTAAGGGGCTTGCCGCCGATGAAGCGCGCCACCACGGGGTCCGCCCACATCGTGGCGGAATAAATGAAATCGTCCACACGATGGCCGCGAAGCTTGAGCCGCGCGGTTTCCAGGACAGGCACTTCTAATCCAGCATCAGGATGAAAAGATTTCAGCATGGCAGCAGTGTACGGATGCAGGCTGCGCCGCGGCAAACGGCAACTCTTGTATTCCTGAGAGTCGGAGAACCCCTATGACCCGGAGTCCGCTTCCGTTCGCGAAAAACCGCTCAACCAACCCGGTTCGCGCACGTGCTCGTCATGAAGGCGCCGCAGATGCGCGGCCAGAATCCCCGAGCGGCCCAAATATCCCACCGGCTTGCGTTCGTCGGAACGCTCGACAACGGGCAAGCGTCCAAGGTCAAAACGCAGGATCTTGGCCGCCGCTTCCGAGACCAGTTCGTCCGGGTACGTGACCACAAGATGCGTCTGGCCGGCTTCCAGCACCGTCATGGGCCCGGCAGGATCTTTGTCGAGCGCCCTCAGAATATCGCCGCGCGTAATAATGCCGACCAGCTTGCCCGAGTCATCCACGATCAACAATGCTTGGTGGCGAGTGAACGCGGGCTCGTGCCGGGCAATGCCCTCGGCCGCCGCTGCAACTTTCACACTGGCAGCAACCACGGGAAGCTCAGTCTCCATGGTTTCGCGGACCGTCACCTGGGCAAGCGCGTCGGCTTCATAGTCCTGATGCACTCGCAAACCGCGGCGTCGCGAGCTTCTCGGTCATGATCGAACTGTTGGGCATGAACAGCATTGCGATGCCGTCCGCGATTACGCTGACCAGCATCAGCGGCAGCACAGAGTTGTAGTCGCGGGTGATCTCGAAAGCAAAAATGATGAACGAGAATGTGGCCCGCGACGCGGCCCCAAACACCGCTCCCATCGCCACCAGCGCGAAGGCACCCATCGCCAGATGTGCGCCCGGGAAAAAGTGGTTGGCGGCCAGCGCGAATATTCCTCCCATGGCCGCGCTCCACATGAATGTCGGCGCCAGCAACCCGCCCGATGTGCCGCTGCCCAGTGAGATGACCAGCGCGGCGGCCTTGGCTACCATGACGATCAGCAGGAGTTTCCACGCCAGCTGGCCGTTGAGAATGTCGCTGATCGTGTCATACCCCACGCCGAACACGCGGGGCACGAAGAATCCGATCATGCCCAGCCCCAGGGCGCCAATCGCCGGCCACCACATTTCATCGACGGGAAGCTTTTCGAATTGATCCTCTACCCAATACAAGAGCTTGCTGAATCCTGCCGCCGCCAGGCCACAGATCAGGCCCAGCACCAGATAAAAAGGCAAGGCGAGCGGGATGGCGAAATCCAGCGCCGAAACATGGAACATGGGCCCAGGCCCCAGCAGTTGCATGTGCACCGCAGTCGCCAGGGTGCTGGCAATCACCAGCGGAATGAACGAGCGCGACTTGAACTCGAACAGCAGCAACTCGATGGCAAGAATCACGCCGGCGATGGGCGTGTTGAATGTGGCCGACATTCCGGCGGCGGCTCCGCAAGCCAGCAGAACTTTACGCTCCACGGCAGTCGTATGCAGTAACTGGCCAACCAGCGAACCGATGGCGCCGCCTGTCTGAATGATGGGGCCCTCCGCTCCGAAGGGTCCGCCGGTACCAATAGCGATCGCCGCTGAGATCGGCTTGAGAATCGCCACCCGCGGCGCAATGCGGCTACGATTGATCAGCACCGCTTCCATCGCTTCCGGAATGCCGTGGCCCTTGATTTTCGGCGTGCCATACTTCGCCATAAGCCCGACGATGAGGCCACCGATTACCGGAACCAGAATCACCCAGGCGCCAAGGTGATGCAGACCGACGCTGGTGAAATCGGCCGACCAGCGATGAAAGAAGACAAGATTTGTGACGAGGCCGATGAGTTTGTAGAGCGCGTAGGCCACGAATCCGGCCACCAGACCAATGCCGGCCGCGAGAAACGAAACCAGAACAGTGCGAAAGGAAACCGGCTGAACAGCTTGATGGGCAGGCCCTGCCATTGCAGGGTCGTTTGGGGTCGCGAATCCGTTGCCAGCCGAGGTCATGCGGGAATTGTCAGGTGCTTCTTCGGGGTCGCCGCGGCGCGCTTGCGCTCGCTGGCACTGTCTTCCCGCATCACCCGCCGCAAGGCCGCCACCAGCGTGGGGCCAGCGGTACGCAATTCGTCGCGGTGATGCAGTGCCAGTTCGGCGAGAATCTTTTCGCCTTTGGGGGTGAGCGCGAGCAGCACTTCGCGGCGATCGTCCTGAGCCCGTTCGCGATGCACCCATCCCCGCGATTCCAGCCGGTTGATCAGTTCGACCGCGCTGTGGTGGCGGATTTGCATGCGGTTCGCCAGCTCGCGGATGCGCGGGCGGACTCCGGCGGGCATTCCCTTAATGGCCAGCATCAGCTGGTATTGCCCGCGCTCCAGCCCGGCCTGCTGGATGGCCTGTTCGCTGAAATGGAGAAACTTGCGGATCTGGTAACGGAACTCCGCCAGCGCCTGGTAATCGGATAGCATCAGCTTCTTCATGGCGACGATTGTATCGTGGCGCGATCTAACGCGAATAAGTATATCGTAAGGCGATATATAAATAAAGTGGCACAGCAAGAACGATTTTGACTTACTCCGCGGTCTCCTGTGTCCTCCGTGGTGGAGTTTGGGAACGGGCGAATGGCGGCCGCACTGGTCTCTTTGCCGCCCTGCGTTTAGAATCCTTAGTCCCACTGTTTGTTGATCCCAGGCATGGAGGCGTTACCGCCTTGATCCCGCGCTATACCCGCCCCGACATGGGCCGCATCTGGAGCGACGAAAACCGCTTCCGCGCCTGGCTGGCCGTGGAAGTCGCCGCCACCGAAACTCTGGCCGAAGCCGGCATGGTGCCCAAGGATGCTGCCAAAGCCATCCGTGACCGCGCCAACTTCAGCGTGGAGCGAATCCAGGAAATCGAAGCCGAGGTCCGTCACGACGTGATCGCGTTCACCACCGCGGTCGCCGAGATCGTGGGCCCGCATGCGCGCTGGTTCCACTATGGCCTCACCTCGAACGACGTGGTCGACACTGCCCAGGCCCTGCTGATCAAACAGTCGTCACAAATCATCGCCCAGGATCTACAAAAGCTGGCCGAAGCGCTGGAACGTCGCGCGTGGGAATTCAAAGACACTCCCATGGTGGGGCGCACGCACGGCATCCACGCCGAGCCCATTACGTTTGGCTTCAAGCTGGCGAACTGGTTTTCCGAGACCCAGCGCAACATCGCTCGCTTCGCCGCGGCAGCCGAGGACATGCGTGTCGGGAAATTCTCTGGAGCGGTCGGGATCTTCGCTCATCTCACGCCGGAACTGGAAGAGAAAATCTGCGCCCGGCTGGGATTGAAAGCGGCAGCCGTTTCATCGCAAGTGATTCAGCGCGACCGGCATGCGCACTATCTGGCCACGCTGGCCGTGATTGCCTCCACGCTCGACAAGATAGCCACCGAGATTCGCCATCTGCAACGCACGGAGGTGCGGGAAGCTGAGGAATTCTTCAGCGAGAAGCAAAAAGGATCGTCGGCCATGCCCCACAAACGCAATCCCATTACCGCGGAACAGATCAGCGGATTGGCGCGCGTGGTCCGCGGCAATGCCCAGGCAGGATTTGAAAATGTCGCCCTCTGGCACGAACGCGATATCTCGCACTCCTCCGTGGAGCGTGTGATTCTTCCGGACTCCACCACCCTGGTGGATTATCTGCTGAACAAAACCACCAACCTGATTGAGACCATGTTCGTCTATCCCGAGCGCATGCTGGCGAACCTGGAGAGCACCCGCGGCCTCATCTTCAGCGGACAACTCCTGCTAGATCTGGTGGAGCACGGCGTCTCGCGCGAGGATGCTTACCGCATTGTGCAAACTCATGCAATGCTTGCCTGGAAAGAAGGCCTGGATTTTCATCAACTGGTGCTGGCCGACAAGGAAATTACCAGCCGCGTCCCGCGCCGGCAGATTGAATACGCCTTCGATCTCAAACGGCAATTGAGCAATGTGGACAAGATTTTTGCGCGCGTTTTTGGAAACAAGAAGAAGAGTTCCGGATCGAGGAAGGGCGCCGCGCGCTCGCGCAAGGCCCGCGGCTAACGCGCGCGGAAAAAACCCGTCCCTGCTGTAACCTCGGGACGGAATGATCCCTGCTATTTCAAACCCTGCCTCGAACGAAAAGTTTCGCCACATCTCTGCACGATGCGTGCATCCTGCGCACACCCCTCCGCATCGAAGTAATTAACCAGGCAGTTAGTTCGTAAAGTTTCGTCAATTTGGGTCGGAGGTGACCTGTGACAACGGCAAAGAAAAACAACTTCTTGAAGGCGGTGGGTTTTCTGCTTGCGGTGGGGGCGCTGAGCACAACACTGGTTGGTCAGACTATGACTGGTCAGACGATGACGGCTCAGACAGCAACCCCGCAAACGGCGGCGGCCCGCTATGACAAACAAATTCAAACCAGCGTCGCGCAAAAGCTGGCGGCGAAGAATCAGTTTGGCGATGTGAAATCAAACGTGGAAGACGCAATCGTGACGCTCACCGGCACGGTCGACCTGTACCAGCGCAAGCTGGACGCCGCGAAACTGGCGCGCAAAACTGCGAACGTGCAGGGCGTGCGAAACCTGATCACGGTAGCGGGGCCGAGCGTCCCCGACCAGCAACTGGAGCAGAAACTGGCCCAGAAGCTGCGCTACGTGCGCTCCGGCTATGACAGCACGTTCGATTACTTCGCGCTGGGCGTAAAGGACGGCGTGGTGACGGTCGAGGGTGAGGACCGCACCGGCGTGGGGCGCGACGAGGCCCTGGCCGACATCGCGAACATGCCTGGAGTGAAAGACGTGGTCGCGAACATCTCGATCGAGCCAGTGTCGAATTTCGATGACGGGTTGCGCATTCGTGCGCTGCGCGCTCTCTATCGCGATCCGGTGCTGAGCAAGTACGCGATGGACCCCGCACGGCCGATTCGCATCATCGTAGAGAACGGACACGTCACGCTCTACGGTTCGGTCGACAGCAAGATGGACAAGGAAGTCGCCGGCCTGCGAGCCAATCAACTCTCCGGCGCCTTCAGCGTGGAGAACAAGCTGGTCGTGGAAGGTCCGAACGGGCAGTCCGGGATGTAAGTGGTGTGGCGCTCGTTGAAGGGCGCGGCGAAAGCCGTGCCTCCTTTATTTCGGCGGCGTGTGCTGGAACGGAAGCTTCGTATAGCGCGCCTTCTCGACTTCGATGATCAAAGCCACGCGTCCCTCGGGGCCTCGCATTGGAAAAGGTTTCCCGGTGTACTTGTGCGAGATCGCGTCCATCACTTTCAATTCCGGATCAGGCCGGCGCTCGATCACGCGACCGCGAATCTGCACTTCCTCATAGGGATTATCAAAATCCACGATGGACAAAGCCACTCGTGGATCGCGGCGCGTGTTCTTCGCCTTGAGCGAGCCTTCCCCGGTACAGACGACAAGATGTTCGCCTTCGCGTCCCACCCAGACCGGCACCGACTGCGGAGAGCCGTCTGACATGAGGGTGGCGAGATGGGCGAAGTTAGCGCGGTCAGCCAGTTGTTTGATTTCGGGAGATAGAGTGATGGCCATGGGTTCCTCCTCATCAGCATCGGTTGCGGGCGGCGCTTCAGATTTAGCGCAGCCGGTTGATCAGCGACGCGACGTACCCTGCGCCGAAGCCGTTATCGATGTTGACCACGCTGACGTTCGACGCGCAGGAATTCAGCATGCCCAGCAGCGCGGCCAGTCCTTTGAAAGATGCGCCGTAACCCACGCTGGTCGGCACCGCGATCACGGGAACGCCCACCAGGCCTCCGACCACACTGGGTAATGCGCCTTCCATGCCGGCGCACACGATCACCACCCGCGCCTTCATCAACGCCTCGCGATTCGCCAGCAGCCGATGAATTCCGGCAACGCCCACATCGTAAAAATGTTCAACGTTGTTGCCCATCACTTCCGCGGTGACCACCGCTTCTTCGGCCACCGGTATGTCGCTGGTTCCCGCCGAAACCACGGCGATGGTCCCCTTGCCGTATTTTTTCGTATCCCGTTGCAGCACGATGGCCCGCGCCAGCTTGCGGTATTCCGCTCCACGAACTTTTTTCTTTACCGCGGCAAATTGCTTTTCGTCGGCCCGCGTAGCCAGAATGTTGCCGCCATGCCTAGCGAGTCGGGCGAAAATCTGCGCCAGGTTTGCCGGAGTTTTTTTCTCCCCCAGGATCACCTCGGGCATGCCGGCGCGCAGCGCGCGGTGATGATCCACTTTCGCAAAACCGAGATCTTCAAATGGCAGGTGTCGCAAGCGTTCGACGGCGTCATCAGGCGCCAGCTTACCGCGGCGAACCTGCTCGAACAATTTGCGGATGGTTTCGGCGTTCAAAAAAGCGCTCAGCAGTCGGCACTCAGCATTCAGCCGGACGAACCCTAGATTAGCATTCGCGGCGTCGTTTCACCCTGGACAGTAGCGCCGCCGTTTCGGCGGCTGGCCTCCTGCTCCGAGCGACAGCCGGCAGAGCCTATCCTGAGCGGAGTTGAAGGAGCGGGTGTCCTTCGCCCGCGGCTCCGAGGGCGAGACGCCCACGGGACAGCCGGCAAGATGCCGGCGCTACGCTTTGCGCGAGAGGGCGCGTGCTTTGGCGATCATAGCGGCACAAATCTTGCGTGCCAGGCCAGGCTCGTCAAGATGCGCGAGAAACAAGCGTCGCAGGCCACTCGGTTTCACCTTGCCGGCAAGATACGCGTCATAGATCTGGGCACCGATGCGGTAGCCCCACTCCTGCGCGAAGACCTCGAATTTCTGCGAGTCGGCGCGCACCGCCGACAGCGCGGCTTTCTGACATGCCGCTCGGGAGAGCAGTCCGGAATATTCCTGATCCATTGCCGTCCGCGAGGGATAAAGCACGCGCGACCCGAAATAGGCCACGGCGTGTTCGATGACGCGCGCGTAGAAAGTGTCGATGGTCCGGGTGGAGCTTTCAGTGCCCTGGCCTTCCGCGCCACCGTTGCAGCGACGGGGCAAACCCTGGCACGCCTGATGCAGGAAACGTGCGGCGTCTTCGGCCGCGTGCACCATTTGAAATTCGCGTACGTAAAACGCATTCACCTGCAGCAGGTACGAACTGCCGCGCCGTTCCACCTGCGCCAGCATCGTTTCCTGGTCCTGCTCGCTCACTCCTTTTCGCGACAACATGCGGCGCAGCATCGCGTCCGCAGTCCGGCCATAAACTTCCGGCATCATGTCGACCAAGAATTTGGGCTGAGTGCCGTTGTGCGGCGAGTAACGGTCAATCTCCAGGAATCGAACCAGGCTGTCAATCAGGTTGTAGAGCGTGGGCGCAAAGTCAGGACCGCCTTCACTTCCCCTCCACTGATCGAGAAGCAAGCGGTAGCTCTCGTATTTTTCCAGCGGGGTGGCGTTGAAAACGCACAGCACATCCTCACGAACTTTTACTGCCTCAACTTTGTCAGCGCGTTCGCCCGCAGCCCGCCAATAAAGTGCATCCACATTCTGCAGCACGGTCAGAACCCGAGTGCCGGGCATCTCCTCGTGCAGCACTCGCGGTAAGTGTCCGGGAGCGAGATGGGACTCACCAAACAAAACAAAAATCGCGGCGTTGGGATGGCGCTGGCGAATCTCGGCAATCTTGGCTGCGGCGTGACGGTCGCGAGCCCCGATTTTCCGCAGGTCTTCGCGCGGCATGCAGTCCAGGCCGTAAACTCCTTCGGCATGGTCGCGGGCAATGGCCAGTAATTCGTAAAACGGAGTCCAGTCGTAGCCCCAGTCCAGGTCGAAGCGGATCCGCTGCCGCAGTTCGGCTTCGTCAATCTCGCGCCGCCACCATTCGTCAAGAATGTGTTGATCGCGGGCGAAAATCGTCTCCACGCCCAGCACCACCGGACGCCCGCCAGCCAGCGCCCGCTGCTCCACCACAGACGCGGCATAGCGCTGAGCCGCGGGCAGAGCGTGGTAGTCGCCGATCAGCACGACGTCGGCAGCCTGCAACGCGGTCTGAATCTGTGGTGAGTCGAGAAGAGAATCGTAAGTGCGGAAGGCTTCGCTAAATTCGCGCAGATACTTGCGGCGATTGTGCGTGTCCTGCGTGCGGATTTCGCGCTCCACCGCCGCCAGCGCATGCAACTGGGCTGCGCTGCGCCGCGATCGCAAGTTGGTGGCAGATGCCATGTGTTCAGCTTCTAGCTACTAGCTTCTAGCTAACCCCGACTCTCAAAGTCCTAGCGTGATACTTCGCATCCTTGACTTCTGCGCCGCAGCGTCCCTATGCTTTACGCGGCCTTGACCTCGCCGGAGCCGCATTGCCCAATCAGCCGCCGCAAAACTTGACCGTCGCGACCACCGGAGCCAGCGGGTCCATCTTTCTTCGGCACCTCTTGCTTGCCGTGGGACGCGACCCGCGGGTGCGCACCGTCAACTTCATTGCTTCCGACAGTGGCCTGCGCGTCCTTGCCGAAGAGTTGGGGCTGAAGGGCCGCTCCAATCTCGTAGGCCAGATTCTCGGATCTCCCGCCGGCCGCTCCTCCCGCAAAATCACTGTTCAAGCTAATGCCGACATCGGAGCCAACGTGGCCAGCGGGTCTTATCCCGCGGACGCTATGATCGTGATCCCGTGCAGCGTGGGCACTCTGGCCCGTATCGCTAACGGTGTCGCTACGCACCTGATCGAGCGCGCTGCCGACGTTTGCCTCAAAGAGAAACGTCCGCTGGTGCTGTGCGTTCGCGAGACGCCGCTCAACAAAATTCACATCCGCAACATGTACCGGGCAGCCGACGCGGGCGCCACCGTCTTCCCCCTGATCCCCGCGTTCTACAACCTGCCCGCCTCGCTCGATGCCATGGCCCGCGAATTTGCCAGCCGCGTTCTCGCTCACTTGGGCCTACCCCAGGCTGGCGCCTTCCGCTGGAAAGGCTGACTGCTCAGAACCGGTCGGCGATTCCAGCAAAAACACCCCCTACGTCAGACTGCATCGGCAAACAGGGGCAGGATTTCAGTGTAGAGACCCGGAAGTACCTAAGGCAGATATCCGCCGGACATGTACGCTGGGGGAACGCGCCATCGTTTCTCCGATCGAGCGGCCAAGATTTCCAGAGCGACGCGCGCAACTTGTTAGCGTAGAATGCGGCAAATTCCACAGAGGGTAAGCGCGATGGCTTCGACGCGAGATCGAATCGGGCTGCGGGTGCTGGTCGGGCTAGCATTAGGGCTGGCCGTGAGTTTGGCCGCGACCTGGTCTCGAGCAGCCGATGACCGCAATCCCCTGGCGGGCGACCCTAAGGCGGCGAAGGCTGGCGAGTATCAGTTCCGCATCAATTGCGCCCTGTGCCACGGCCTCGGCGCGCGCGGGGGAGGCCGCGGTCCCGACCTGACAGGGGCGCAGAAAAAGCACACTCACTCCGACGCGGAGATGTTTCAGGTGATCAGCAACGGCATCGCGGGCACGGCCATGCCCGCCAATGGCACCAACGGCCAGGGTGTGGGCATGACCGACGAAGAGATTTGGCAGATCATCGCCTACATTCGCAGCCAGGAAGTGAAGGCGGCGGCGCAGCCTTCCGGCAATGCCGCGCACGGCAAGGAGTTGTTCTTCGGCGACGGCAACTGCTCGATGTGCCACATGGTCGCGGGCAAGGGCGGACGCGTCGGGCCGGAACTCACTTCGGTGGGCGGGTCGCGGACGCGCGAGGCGATCATTGAATCGGTGCGCGATCCCAGCCGACGGCTGGCATGGGGACTGAGCGAGGCTACGAAAGAGTTTCCCCAGGAGTACGAGAGCGTCACGGTGGTGACCGCCGATGGCAAGAAGATTAAGGGCGTGACGCTGAACGAAGACAGCTTCAGCGTGCAGATCATGAATATGAACGAGCAGATTTTTCTGCTGCAGAAAGACCAGCTGCGGTCGTTTCAGAAGAGCCGTGAGTCGGTCATGCCGAAATACGATGCTGACACTCTCAGCGATAAGGAACTCGAGGATATTTTGGCGTTTCTGATCGGCGTGGGGGCGAAATGAGCGGGCGCGAGTGCCTGAATCGCAGAGGTCGCGGAGAACGGACGCGGAGAGCGCGGAGGGCTCCACTCTTGTTGATGATGTGCTTCGCGTGCGTCGCATTGGCCGACCTCGCGGCCGCCCAGGTCACTTTCGATCGGCTGCTCCACTCCGCCAAAGAGCCGCAGAACTGGATGACTTACTCCGGCGATTATTCCGGGCGGCGCTTCAGTGCGCTCGATCAGGTCAACACCACCAACGCACCTGCCCTCACCGCGAAGTGGGTTTACCAGACCGCGGCGACCGGCAAGCTGGAGACTTCGCCGCTGGTTGTGGACGGCATCCTCTACGCCACGGCGCAAGATAACCGGGCGTTTGCGCTCGATGCGCGCACTGGACGGCCGATCTGGATGTATCAGCATCCTCTGCCCGGCGACATTCGTCCCTGCTGCGGGCGGGTGAATCGCGGGCTGGCGATTCTCGGCGACAAGGTTTTTCTCGGCACGTTGGATGCCCATGTGATCGCGCTCGACGCCAAGACTGGCAACGTAGTGTGGGACGTGGTCGCTGCCGACTATCGAACCGGACACAGTTTCACCGTGGCTCCGGTGGCGGTGAAAGATCTGGTCGTCATCGGCGTGTCCGGCGGCGAGTATGGCGTGCGCGGATTTATTGATGCCTACGACGCCGCGACCGGCAAGCGGCGCTGGCGCTTCTACACCGTGCCTGGCCCAGGAGAGCCGGGGAATGAATCGTGGGAAGGCGAATCGTGGAAGGTGGGCGGAGCGCCGGCGTGGAATACCGGAACCTATGACGCGTCTACCAACCAGATTTTCTGGCCCACGGGGAATCCTGCGCCCTCGAATCGCGGCGAGGGACGGGCCGGCGACAATCTCTACAGCAACACGCTGCTGGCGCTGAACGCCGACACGGGGAAGCTGAACTGGTTTTTCCAGTTCACTAAGCACGACGAGCATGACTGGGATGCGACCCAGGTTCCGGTGATCATCGACACGGCCAGCGACGCGGGCGGCAAGCACTTGATCGTGCAGGCCAACCGAAACGGATTCTTTTATGTAATCGATCGCAGCAGCGGCAAGCTTATCTCGGCGGATCCCTATGGCAGGACCACATGGAGTGACGCGAAAGACGCCGAGGGGCGGCCGATTGCGAACCAGAATGCTTCTCCGACAGTGGAAGGCCACACCGTGTGTCCCGGCGCGCTGGGCACGACCAACTTCATGGCTCCCGCTTACGATCCGCAGACTGGGCTGTTCTATGTGACGGCGCGCGACCAGTGCGACACCTTCAGTACAGCGCCGCAGGCTTATGAGGCCGGGCACGCGTATTACGGCAGCGCGTATTTTCCTTCGGAGGAAGCCAAGCCTTATCGCGGATTCTTGAAGGCCATCGATCCGGCGACCGGGCAGGTGAAGTGGAAGTTTGAGCACACTTCGCCAACGTGGTCGGGCGTGTTGTCGACGGCTGGAGGACTCGTATTCACCGGCGATGCGGAAGGCAACTTCATCGCGATGGACGCGGCGACGGGCAAGCCGCTGTGGCATTTCCAGATGGGGGGCGCGGTCTATGCGGCGCCGATGGCGTTTGCGGTTGATGGGAAAGAATATGTGGCGATCGCGGCGGGCAGCGCCATTTATACGTTCGGGCTGCCGTAGAATCCAATCCTTCAGGGGCTGAAGCCCGCGGCTTCGTTGGGCTGCCTATGACACCCTTCGGGTTGGTCAGGGCAGGGTCTTAGAGCCGTGCGCTTTCCAAACCAGGGCTTGGGCGGGTTGCGGGAGAGCTGCCGGCAAAGAAATCGAGCTGTGCTCGATGAACGGGCAAGAGTGCCCGTTCCCACACGGGATCGCCGGGGCTTAGAACATTTTCCGGAAGAGCCAGAATAGCGAGCCTGACAGCATCATTGCGACTGGCAGGGTCAGCACCCAGGCCAAGGCTAGATTGCGCACCGTGGACCACTGGATACCTGAGTGGTTGGCGGCCATGGTGCCGGCGATTCCCGACGAGAGCACGTGTGTCGTGCTCACGGGCAGGCCGAAGCCGTCGGCGGCACCGATCGTTGCCATCGCTGTGATTTCCGCGGCTGCGCCCTGAGCGTAAGTGAGGTGGCTCTTGCCGATCTTCTCACCCACCGTGACGACGATTCGCTTCCATCCGATCATGGTGCCCATGCCCAGCGCCATCGCCACCGCGACTTTTACCCAGGTGGGGATGAAACGGGTGGAACGGTCAACGTGCTTCTTGTAGTTTGCCAGGATGGCGTTGTCGGGATCGGAAATGGCAGGCTGGCCGGTCTTTTTCATCAGACGCAGGGTTTCGCTCACCACGTACATATCATTGCGGAAGTTGGGCACCCGGTCGGTGGGCACGTTTTTCAACTCTTTGTAGAGGCTGGTTTCGGTGCCGATATCGTTGATCAGGGTGCGCAACGCCAGCATGGTGTTGGGAGTGAATTGCTTGGTGCGGATGTAGTCGGTGAGGTCCTCGCGAGCGTCGCCGATTACGGCGTTCGGGCTCACATAGTTGTTGACGGTGTCGGCGGCCTGGTGGGAGACGGCGATGAAATCCTGCGACTCCTTGTAGGTGACGGCATGATTGAGGGCGTAGGCGGCGGGCACGGTTCCGATGAGAATCAGCATGATCAGTCCCATGCCTTTTTGCCCGTCATTGGAGCCGTGGAAGAAGCTGACTCCGGTGCAGGTCAGGATAAGCAGGGCGCGAATGTAGAGTGGAGGCGGCTCGGTGCCTTCGGGAGCGCGGTAAAGTTTTTCGTCTTTGATAAGGGCTTTCGCGGCCAGCAGCAACAGCGCGGCGCAAGCGAAACCTACCAGTGGCGAGAGCAGCAGTGACTTGCCTATGTTGGCGGCCTGGCCCCAATCCACGCCGCTGGTGCCGCTTTTCGGGGACATGAGTTGATTCGCGATGCCCACCCCAATCACGGACCCGATCAGAGTGTGCGAACTGGAAGCAGGCAAGCCGAACCACCAGGTGCCCAGGTTCCAGAGAATGGCCGCGACCAGCAGGGCAAACACCATGGCGAACCCGGCCTTGCTGCCGACTTGCAGGATCAATTCGACGGGAAGCAGAGAGACGATGGCAAAAGCGACCAGACCGCTCGAGGCCATCACTCCCAGGAAGTTCCAGAAGCCCGACCACACCACGGCGACGTGCGGCTCCAGCGAATGGGTGTAGATGACCGTGGCCACGGCGTTCGCCGTATCGTGGAATCCGTTGACGAACTCAAACGCCAGCGCTACCAGCAGCGCGATGCCGAGCAGCAAGTATTGCAGCATGGACCCGGGATGACTGGAAAGATCGCGGAGCAGGCTGTTCCCGGAATAGACCAGGCCCACGGTAAGCACGATAGCGAAAACAAGCATGCCGATTTTGCCGGGAGAACGCGAGAGTTTTGCGTCTAGTAAACTCGGGGGTGCGGTAGCGGTGGCCAT
>Ga0209415_10009342_pt1 | contig 16855 bp, 15 predicted proteins | sample PeaSoiSIISIP2007_FD_187696 | JGI IMG/M metagenome (GOLD analysis project Ga0209415, IMG submission 187696) | Peat soil microbial communities from Weissenstadt, Germany - SII-SIP-2007 (SPAdes) (version 2) | ecosystem: Environmental > Terrestrial > Soil > Wetlands > Peat | place: Germany... | reverse complement strand
GCTGAAGCCCGCCAGCTCCTCCATCACGACACGGAAGTCGTCGGCTGGATCGCGCCCCGTGGCTTCGGAAACATCCACCAGATGCACCAGCAGACGCGTACGCTCGATGTGCCGCAGAAACTGGACGCCCAGGCCGTGTCCCAGATGGGCGCCTGCAATCAACCCCGGAATGTCTGCCACCACGAAGCTCTCGTCGCCCACGCTGACTACGCCCAGGTTCGGCTCGAGAGTGGTGAACGGATAGTCGGCGATCTTGGGACGGGCGGCCGAAATACGCGAGATGAGCGTCGACTTGCCGGCGTTCGGGAAACCCACCAGCCCCACGTCGGCCAGCAGCTTCAGCTCCAGACGCAACCGCTTTTCTTCACCCGGGAAGCCCGGTTCGTGCTCGGTAGGTGCTTGATGCGTGGATGTGGCGAAGTGCTGATTGCCGCGCCCACCGCGTCCGCCTTTCGCGATGACAAACCGCTCGCCCGCTTGCGTAAAATCGTGCAGCTGTTCGCCTGTTCCTTCGTCGTAGACGACGGTACCTACCGGCACCGGAACATCGATGGAATCGCCATCGCGACCCGTACGCTGGCTGCCCTCGCCGTGCCGCCCGCGCTGGGCCTCGTGCTCGGGGTTGAAGCGGAAATGCAGTAGGGTGTTGTGGTGTTCGCTCGCGACGAAAACCACGTCGCCGCCGCGTCCGCCATCGCCGCCGCTCGGCCCTCCGCGCGGAACGAATTTCTCGCGGCGAAACGCAAGGCAGCCATTGCCGCCGTCGCCCGCCTTCACGCGGATTCGTACTTCATCAATAAACATGGGAGTGGGCTGCTTCTGAACTGACGTGACTCAGCCCGCGGGCTGCTAAATCGCAGGAGAGCTAGTTGCTCGCGTCGACGCTGATGAACTTGCCCAAACGGCCCCGATTGCGAAATACCACGATGCCCGGCACCTTGGCAAACAGCGTGTCATCCTTGCCTCGGCCGACGTTCTCGCCGGGCTTGAAGGTGGTACCGCGCTGCCGCACCAGAATCGATCCGCCGGTCACCGTTTCTCCGCCGAAACGCTTCACGCCCAGCCGTTGGGCATTGGAATCGCGCCCGTTCTTGGAACTGCCTAAACCTTTTTTATGCGCCATATTGAACCTACGCTAAAATCTCGCTCACCTTCACCTGCGTGTAGTTTTGCCGGTGTCCGATGGTGCGCTTGTACTGCTTCTTGCGCTTGAACTTGAACACGATCACCTTGTCGCCGCGTCCGTGTTCGGAGATGGTACCCTTCACGCGAGCGGCTTTCACCGCGGCCCCCGCCGCCACTTCGTTCGCGTCGTTCACCACCGCCAGCACGCGGTCGAATTCCACCTCGGAGCCAACCTCGCCATCGAGCGTTTCCACCCGAACGACATCGCCGGGGGCGACGCGGTATTGTTTCCCGCCAGTCTCAATTACTGCGTACATAACTATCCTTCGAAAGTCCTAATATGTGGATTCGTCAGGCGGACACCCGGGAATCCCTCCCCGAGGAGCCGCAAACCTCCATGATACAGCAGGTTGCGCTGTTTCTGCAAATCCGCCCTGCATACGTGTGCCGCATAGGGTAGAATCTGTTGTGGACCGGAGGGCCCGAGCGTCCCCCTCCGCCATTCCGACGCGCCCCATGAATCTCGACGGCATTCGCGTCTTGCTGGTGGAAGATAACCCCGGTGATGCGCGCCTATTCACCGAGCTGCTTCGCGATGCCGGAGCAAGCCACTTAACCCTGGTGCAGGTGGACCGCCTGGCGGCCGCGCTGGACCGCCTCAGTTGCGATTCTTTCGACGTCATGCTCCTGGATTTATCTCTTCCCGACGCCGACGGACTCGATACCCTGGTACGCGCCCATGCCCAGGCCCCCAAGATTCCCATAGTGGTTCTCACCAGCCACGACGATGAAGCCGTGGCCGTGCGGGCGGTCCGCGCCGGCGCTCAGGACTATCTGGTCAAGGGACACGTCGACGGCGAACTGCTGGTCCGATCCATCCGCTACGCTTCCGAGCGCGGCCGGGCACTCGAGGCGCTGGAACGCCGGGAGGAGCATTATCGCTCCCTGATCGAAAACTCGCTCGACCTGATCAGCATCCTGAATCTGGACGGAACCATCCGCTATGCCAGCCCTTCCCACGAACGGCTGCTCGGTTATCCAGGCGGGGACCTGGTTGGCCGCAATGTTGTGACCTTTGTTCACCCCGACGACGTCGCTCGCGTTCAATCGGCATTGGTCAATGGCAACAACGGCCGCGCCGTGGAATGCCGCGTCTATCATCATGATGGGTCCGTACGGGTTTTGGAATCGTTTTCCCGCGATCTTTCGCACGTCGCTGGAGTCAATGGCATAGTGGTGAACTCGCGCGACATTACCGAGCGAAAGCACTTGGAAGAGCAGCTTCATCATTCGCAGCGTTTGGAAGCCGTGGGACGTCTGGCGGGTGGCGTGGCTCACGATTTCAACAACCTGCTGATGGTCATCACCGGCTATTCGCATATGTTGCTGGACGCCATGCACCCGGGCGATCCGGCTCGTCTGGATCTGGAACAGGTGGTGAAAGCCTCCCAGCGCGCCACCGATCTCACACGCCAGTTGCTTGCGTTCAGCCGGCGGCAGGGAGTTCGCGCCTCACTGGTCGATCTTAATTCGCTGGTCCGAGAGATGGATCGAATGTTGCGCCGCATGCTGGGCGAAGATATCGAGTTCACCGCCCTACTGGCGCCGCAATTGAAAACCGTGCGGGCCGATCCTGGCCAGATTGAGCAAGTGATCTTGAATATGGTGGTGAATGCCCGTGACGCCATGCCGGGCGGCGGCCAGCTGCTTCTTGAAACCAGGAATGCAAGAACCGCCGAGCGAGACTGCGTCACGCTCTCCATCCGAGATACCGGCGTGGGCATGGATGCACAAGTGCTCTCGCGTATCTTTGAGCCCTTTTTCACGACGAAGGAGCATGGCACGGGACTTGGGCTCGCTACCAGTTATGGAATCATCAAGGAGAACGGCGGGGATCTGCGGGTGGAATCGACGCCCGGCCAGGGAACCACGTTCCACATTGAACTGCCGGTGGCGGCACAGACCGCGGATCAGCTGGAGGCGCCTTCGGAAAGCACCCCGGCCCACGGCACCGAGACGATTCTCCTGGTGGAAGACGAAGACGGAGTTCGGCGCGTCGTCGAAACGATGCTGAAGCGACACGGCTACAATGTGCTTTCGTCCGCGTCATCCAAGGACGCTCTGGCGGCAGCCGACCGTCACTCGGGCGTAATTCACCTCTTGATCACCGACATGGTCATGCCCGGAATGAGCGGGCGAAAAATGGCCGAGTGCCTGGTGGAACGCCGGCCCAATCTGCGGGTCCTGTATGTTTCCGGCTACGGTGATGCTAGTTCCCCGAGCGACGCTCATTTTCTGCAGAAGCCGTTTTCAACCGAGGAACTGGCCACCAAAGTCCGTGAAATGCTGAAGTGACGTTCGAGCTGCTAGCTTGCCGGTTCCACTTGGCCGCGCGGAATGCCATTCACTTTCCCGCCGGCCTCAGCGGGAATATTTTGCGGGGCGCGCTTGGGAGCATCCTTCGCAAGATCACGAGCGCGGAAGATTACGCGCGTGTCTTCGCGCCAGCATCCTCGGGCGCCGGGCCCAGTGGTCTTGCCGACAGGCCGCGGCCCTTCGTCATCCGCGCTGCGTCCCTGGACGGCCAGGTAATAGAACCGGGTGTGGAGTTTTGCGTTGGCCTCAATTTGTTTGACGCTGGCACACTTACACATTTCAAGCAGGCCTTCGCGAACTGGGCGGAGGCGGTGTCCGTTGAACAGGCCTCGGTCATGCTTGGCTTGAATGCGCAATCCGTGCCAGTTCGGCGCATCCGAGTCGAGTTTCAGACGCCAACGGAATTGAAATCTGCCGCCGGGACTAACGAAGCCGATTTCGCTGTACTACTGGCGCGCGCTCGCGATCGCGTCAGTACCTTGCGCAGCCTGTATGGAGCAGGGCCGCTGGAAATCGATTTCCGTGGTCTGGCCGACCGCGCCCGATCCGTGAAGACTGTGCGTTGCGAGTTGCGGCAGGTCGCGGTGGAGCGTCGCAGTAGCCGCACGGGACAACGCCACGCCATCGGGGGCTTTACTGGAATCGCCGAATATGAAGGCGAACTCGCCGAATTCCTGCCTTACCTCGAAGCCGCCCACTGGACCGGCGTCGGCCGCCACTGCACCTGGGGCAACGGCCAGATCCAAACCCACATTCTGAATTCTTAGCTGAATACGGAATCCAGAATTCAGAATTCGCCGAAGACGTATTCTGGTTGTATGCGCGCCGTCGCCGTCTATCCAGCCAAACGTGAAGTCCACGTCGTCGATCATCCTGAGCCACAGATCGCCTCCCCGACGCAGGCCAAGATGCGCGTGCTGGACGTCGGCGTGTGCGGAACCGATCGTGAAATTGTCTCGTTCCAGTACGGCACGCCGCCGGAAGGCTCTGAATACTTGATCATCGGACACGAGTCATTGAGCGAGGTGGTTGAGATCGGCTCGCAGGTCTCGAAAGTTAAGCTCGGCGATCTCGTGATCATGACGGTCCGTCGTCCTTGCCCGTACCCATCCTGCATTGCTTGCCGCGAGGGGCGCCAGGATTTCTGCTACACGGGAGACTTCACCGAGCGCGGGATCAAACAAAACCATGGCTACATGACCGAGCTAGTGGTCGAAGAGGAGCGCTATCTAAATAGGGTGCCGCGCGAGTTGCGCGACGTCGCCGTTCTGGTAGAGCCGTTGACCATCGCCGAGAAATCCCTGGAGCAACTCTGGATGGTCCAGCGGCGTCTTCCGTGGGACTGTCCGGAGGATCCAGGAAAACCCGCCACCCATTGCCGCCGCGCTGTTGTGCTCGGTGCGGGACCGGTGGGCATTCTGGGCGCGATGGCCTTGAAGGTGGAGGGATTCGAGGTCAGCGTTTACTCGCGATCGGCCAATCACGAGGAACAGAACGATATCGTGAGCGCGATCGGCGCGCAATACATCGCCGCTGAGACACATTCCACCGAGGAGATGGCGAGAATCGTGGGCCCGATCGATGTGGTGTATGAAGCCACCGGTGCGTCCAGCGTCGCATTTGACGTGCTGAAGCATCTGGGCCCCAATGCCGTGTTTGTATTCACGGGTGTGCCGGGACGCAAAGGGCCCATCCCGGTGGATACCGACGAAATCATGCGCAACATGGTGCTGAACAATCAGTTGGTCCTGGGCAGCGTGAACGCGCCGCCGCAAGCGTTTCAGTCCGCTATCCAGCACCTCGGCATCTTCGCTCAGCGATGGCCCGAGACCCTGCGCTCCGTGATCACCGCGCGTTTTCCGCTGGAGCGCGCTTTGGATGCACTGCAGAGCCAGCCCGGCGGGGTGAAGAACGTTGTCGCCGTGGCAGAATGACAGGCGACTGGATCGACATCTCCGCGCCTTTGCGCAACGGCATGGTCACATGGCCGGGCGATGCTTCGTTCGAGCGGACCAGCACACTCGAGATCGCGAAGGGCGATCCATGCAATTTGTCCCAGATCTCGACAACCGCGCACATTGGAACACACATGGATGCTCCGCGCCACTACCTCGCCGGGGCCGCGGGAATGGAAACCATGCCGATCACGGCGTCGATTGGGCGGGCTCGCGTGATCGAGATCCGCGATCCTGAGATGATCCGAATCTCCGAACTCGAACCACATCGGCTCGCTAAGGGCGAGCGCGTGCTGTTTAAAACGAGGAATTCAACTCACGCCTGGAAGTCCGACCGCTTCCAGGAGAACTATGTTTTCATCCCGCCCGATTCGGCACGCTACCTGGCCGGGCACGGCATTCAAACGGTCGGCGTGGATTATCTTTCTGTAGGTGGATTCGAGAGCGGGGGGCCGGAGACCCATCGCATCCTGCTCGAAGCGGGCATCTGGATCATCGAAGGTCTGTATTTGGAACACGTCGAGCCGGGCGAATATGAGCTGGTTTGCCTGCCGCTCAAGATCATCGGCGGTGATGGCGCACCCGCGCGGGCCGTCTTGCGCAAACTGGTTCTCTAACGCGGTTCGACAATCATGCGCAGTCCGGTTTTGACGCGCAGCGTGATGAGCGGGAGCGGCTCCACGGTTTGATCGGGCGCCAGCCGGAGCCGCCACTTCTGCGCGATGGCTGCCATCACGATCACGCCTTCCATCCAGGCGAAGCGCTCTCCGATGCACACTCGCGCGCCTCCGCCAAACGGGAAGTACGAGAACTTGGGCCGCGAGTCGCGACCTTCCGGCGTCCAGCGCTCGGGATCGAACCGCTCCGGATCCGGAAACCAGCGCGCATCCCGCTGCACTAAATATGGACTCAAAATGCAAATCGATTTTCCTGGCACCTCAACACCGCCAAGCGAGAACGGACCGGTCGCCATCCGGCCAATCGCCCAGGCCGGCGGATACAACCGCAGAGCCTCGGCCAGAATCATCTCGGAGTAGCGCAGATTCGGCACATCGGCCATTTCCGGTGCGCGGCCACCCAGAACCTCGTCGATTTCCTGGTGCAAGCGCCGCTCCACCTCGGGATGCTGCGACAACAGATACCAAGTCCACGTCAGCGCGTTCGCTGTGGTTTCATGACCAGCCAGAAACAGCGTCAGCGCTTCGTCGCGCACCTGTTGGTCGGACATTCGATCATCCTCATCTTGCGCGAGCAACAACATGGAGAGCAGATCGCCCGTGTCCTGTCCGCTCTTGCGGCGCTCGCGAATCAGCCCGTAAATGGTCGAATCCAGCCGCGCCCGCGCTTTTTCGAACCGGCGCACGTAGGGCAGCGGTAGCTTCTCCATATACTCGGAGAACGGCATCAGCAGTAAACGGAACATCTGAAGCACCGTGGTCATCGCGTCGCCGATTTCCGAGGCTTGCGATCGCACATCGGCATTGAACAGAGTTTTCGCGACAATCGACAGGGTCAGGTGCGGCATTTCCGTGGAAACATCCAGAGTGCTTCCGGCTTGCCAACCCTCGCGCCATCGCACCGAGCATTCGCTCATCGCCGACGCATAGGCCGCCAGACGTTCGCGATGAAATGCCGGCTGCACCAGGCGGCGCTGCCGCAGATGATGCTGCCCTTCGCTGGTGAGCAATCCCTCGCCCAACAGGATCTTCGCGCGCTGCAGAGCCCGGCTCTTGATGAAGTTGCCTTGATTGCTTACCAGCACCTCGCGCACGTAGTCGGGATGATTTACCAGGTACATGTGCTGGCGCGCCACTCGAAAGTAAACCAGGTCGCCGTACTTGCGCGCTGCATCGGCCAGGAAGCCCAGTGGATCCGAGCGAAAAGCGTACAGGTTTCCGACGATGGGAAGATTCTTCGGCCCTGCGGGACGGCTAGTTACTGCCGCCACAGCAGGACCACCGCTTGCGCCTCGGCCGAGAGCCCTTCGCCTACTGGACCGAGGCGCTCCGCCGTTTTGAATTTCACGGATACCTGGCCGGCATCCAGGCCCAGCGCCTCGGCCAGCTTCCCGCGAATCGCAGCGCGATGATCTTTCAGCTTGGGCCGCTCGAGAATGACCGTGGAATCCACGTTCGCGATTTGATAGCCCTGTGCGTTCACCAGCTCGCGCGCATGCCGCAGGAACAGCAGACTGTCGCCATCCTTCCAGCGCGGGTCGGTGTCGGGAAAGTGCATGCCAATGTCGCCCAGCGCGAGTGCGCCCAGCAGCGCATCAGTGATGGCGTGCGAAAGAATATCGGCGTCGGAGTGGCCTTCCAATCCGAAACCGGAAGGGACAACCACGCCACCCAAGATCAAGGGACGACCGTGCACGATGCGATGAACGTCCCAACCCTGGCCGATTCGAAAATCCTTCAAGACTCGGTTACTCAAGAACCGACCTTGGCCGTCATTTCCTCGGCCAGGAACAGCCGCGCCAGGTCCATGTCGGATGGTTTGGTGATCTTTAGGTTGCGATCGCTTCCGGGAACCACGCTCACTTCCACTTGATCCATGCGTTCCACCAGGCTGGATTCGTCAGTGCCCGCGAAACCGTCCTCCCGCGCGTGCTCAAATGCGCTTTTCAATAGATCAAAGCGAAACACTTGCGGAGTCTGCGCCAGGATCAGCCGTTCCCGCGGAATGGTCTGGCGGATTTTGTTGCGATGCACCTGCTTCACCGTATCCACCGGCACGATGCCGACAATTGCGGCGCCGGACTCCGCGGCCTCCGCGAACACCTTCTCCAGAACGCTGTGTTCGATGAACGGCCGCACGGCGTCATGTACCGCCACCAGCTCGGTAGAGCTGCTTAGCGTCGCCAGCGCGTTCTGCACCGACGCCTGACGGCTGTCGCCGCCCTCGACTAGGCGCACCGGCTTGGCGAACTTTTCCGCTTTCAACAATTCCCGCACCCACTCCATGTCCTCGGCCCGCAGCGCGACCACGATTTCAGTCACCGCGGACGAGGAAACGAACTTTCGGATGGTGTGCAGCAGTATGGGCGACCCGTCCAGCAACATGAACTGCTTCCGGCTGGTTCCGGCCTTTTCGGGGACGGTTCGCCCCATGCGTGTTCCCAGCCCCGCGGCGGGAAGAATAACAGAAACCTTCATGCCAATGCCCGCTTAGGTTGCAGCTCCAACGCCCGAACCGCGAGCTTCCGCTGCTTGTGTTCCCGTGGGAGGCGAGTGTTGCTCGCGCGAGGCGCCCGGCGTGCGTTCCGCGTGACCGGGGTTCTTATCGTGAACCGTGTGCACGCGATCGTCAAAACGGCCAAAAATCATTTTACCCGCCGTGGTCTGCAGGACGCTGGTCACGGAAATGTCGATGGTTCGCGAAATCATCTTCTTGGCGTTGTCCACCACCACCATCGTACCGTCATCCAAATACGCGACGCCTTGGTTGTATTCTTTGCCTTCCTTCAGGATAAAGACGCGCATGATCTCGCCCGGGAGTACGATCGGTTTCAGTGCGTTGGCCAGTTCATTGATATTCAACACCTCCACTCCGTGAAGTTGCGCCACTTTGTTGAGGTTGAAATCATTAGTCACAATTTTGCAATTGTAGACTTTCGCGAGCTCGATCAATTTCATGTCTACTTCGGGGGCGGGAAAGTCATCCTCGAAGATCTGCACGTTCAACTGCGTCATCTTCTGGATGCGCTGCAGGATGTCGAGGCCGCGGCGGCCGCGATTGCGTTTCAGTGAATCGGCCGAATCGGCGACCAGTTGCAGCTCACGCAGCACGAATTGCGGGATCACCAGCGTGCCGTCCAGGAATCCGGTCTCGACAATATCGGCAATGCGGCCGTCGATGATGACGCTGGTGTCCAGGATCTTGAACGATTGACTCGACACCTGCTCGCCGCCGAACAGTCCGCCTAACGCGCCCAGGTTCAACATCTCGCCTTTGCTGGCGCCCACCATCAGCCCGATGTAGCCCATCCACAGCAGGAGCAGAATCTCGAAAAACGAAAGCGTGCTGGAACCGCTCGGGAACGCGTGGCCCAGAATCAGAGAGATTAGATAAGCTCCGGTGATCCCAAGTAGCGATCCCACGGCTGCGCCGATCAGACGTTTCAGGGTTGTTTTGCGGGCCTGGATCTCGAGCAGAACGATGATTACGCCCAACGCCAGGCCAACCGCGGCGTCATACGGAGCAAGAAGATCAAATGGATGCAGGAACCATGCGGCTGCTGACAGCAGCACCACGAAGGAGACGCGAATCATTACCAGGCTGTTCACGAAGCCACCCCCAGCGCATGCGGATTGTGGATCAAGCGGCGCCCCTGCGTTACACAGGTGCCAATGAGTATACCACTGATAATAGAGATGATGTGGGGCTGAGGGGTGGAGTGGTTACAGGAAGGGTTGGAAGCGGAAAGGCACGTGACCCGCGCAAGCGCGGTTCGCAAGTGCTTTAGAGAGCCTTGGCGAGTTCTTCTGCGAAAGCGCTGGGCTGCCCTTGCGGACCGGTCTGCTGCGGACGCTTGTGTTTCTTCCCGCCCCGCTCGCGGCGTGGCGGAGGGGGGGCGGCAGTGCGGCTAATCTGGCCGCTGGTTCCCGGCCCCGGACCCTTGGATCGTGGCGGCTGGGCTTGATTGGCCCGCAGCAGACGGTCCTCGAGAGGCGCGCGGTCAAAGCGGCGAATGATCAGGTTCATCTCTTCTGAATTGGGCGTGTCGATGAAGGCGAATCCCTTCGACTCCTGCGTCTCGGGATTGCGGATCACTTTGACGTCGTCGTACACGAGGTTTTCTGCGTTAAGCCAGGACTTGATGTCGTCCTTCGTAACCCAGACAGGCAAGTTTCCGAGGAATACTGTAAAGCTCATTCGAGGTCTGTCGTTAACTCCGTTTAAGGGGATTTGGCGGAACTGCTTCGCGGATGCGATCCATGAAAGCTAACCTATCCTATCACAGCCGGAACGGCTGAGCAAACACGTGGTTTTTCCTAACCCGCTCGTTCGGAAGGAGAAGCACCTTGGCGACGTCCGTGACGGCGAGCCCGGCCCTCGGCCTGCCGGAGCCATTCGCGCGACATGCAACGCGCATTGCTACTCTAGAACGTACTCCGGTTCGCGCCTTTCGCCGCTGCAGTCCACCATGAAAATTAAACCCGATGATCGTTTCTGGATCGGTATTTACGGCTTCACCGGATTGATCATGCTCATCGCCATGAGTGTGTTTGGCTGGCTGGCGTGGACTTCACGGCAGGAACCGGGAATAGGGCGTGTGGCCGGGACTCGGGCGCAAGCTCCCGCCGGCCCCATCCCCGAGGAGCGCTACGAATTGCTCGCGGCCTTTCGAGCACCTGAGTATGTCGCGGAATCGCGGTCGCCCAAGGATTTCCAGAACGCCATGAAGCGTTACGCAAATCAGGATTTCGCGGACGCGATACCCGCACTGCGCGCCGCGGCAAACAGCGCGCCCGCCTTCATCCCCGCACGATTCTATCTGGGGATTTGTTTGCTTCTCACGCGAGACCGCATCTCGGGTATCCAGGAGCTGAGGGCGGTCGTCGAGGCGGGCCAGACTCCGTACCTGGAACGGGCGCACTTTTATCTGGCCAAGGGTCTCATTGCCGAGCACGATATCCCCCGCGCGCAAACGCAGTTGGAAGGCTTGATCGCGCTGCACGGTGATCTCGAGAAAGAGGCGGCAGTGCTGCTGGCCCAGATCCGTCCCGCGGAGTGAGCACGTCACGCCATAATGAAGTAGCATGCCCGACATCCTGAGCGTGATCGCGAAGTATGGCTACCAGAGCCTGTTCGCCGCCATGTTCATGGAAGCCATCGGCTTGCCTGTACCGGCCGCGTTGGCCTTGTTGGCGGCTGGAGCTGCCTCCGCGGCAGGTGCCATGCATCCGGCCATGGTGCTGCTGGTAGCTGTGCTCGCGATGCTCACTGGCGACATCACGCTCTATCTGGCCGGCCGTTCCATGGGGTGGAGTTTGCTCGGCTTTTTGTGCGGCCTCTCCCTGAGCCCGGAAGTCTGTATTTTGCGCGCGGCGAAGTGGTTCTATAAACGCGGGCGCGCCACGTTGCTGTTCGCGAAATTTGTTCCGGGCGTAGGATCGATGGCGCCTCCCCTGGCCGGAAGCATGAACATGCGCCTGTCGCAGTTCTTGCGATTCGATCTGGGCGGAGCGCTGTGCTATACGCTCGCCTACGGAGCGTTGGGCTACCTGTTTCGCGATGTCTTTCGGTTCATCGCCGGCGGATTGCAGGCCTTCAGCCGGGTGGTGGCCTGGACGATCTTCGTGGGCGTCATCGGCTTCGTGTGCTATCGCGCGTGGCTGTACGGAAGATATCGCCTCACCCGATTCGTTCGAAGGGTTCCCGTGAGCGACGTCGAAGCGCGTCTGAAGCTGGAAGGCGCTCCCGACATCGTCATCGCGGATGTGCGCAGCCACGGCTACTACGACCAGGGTGAGCAGCGAGTGCGCGGCTCCGTCCGCATCGAGCCGAACAATCTGGATGCTTTCATTGAGACGCTTCCCAAGGACACGCCCATCTATCTTTACTGCACTTGACTGCGCGAAGCCACCAGTGCCCGTGTGGCGCATATCTTGCGAGGAAAAGGATTCGACGCTTACGTGATCGCGGGTGGATTGCGGGCCTGGCGCCGGGCCGGATTTCCGTTGGAACCCGTACCCAAAGAGGATTTGGAGCTGTTGCCGCGCTTCGATTAGCGACAAAAGCCTGTAGAATTGGTGGTGAGTTTAGTCCCCAGTGCAGGTACGAGGCACAGCAACCGCGGCTCTGCTGCTGTTTGGCGGAATCCTGGGACTCGAGTCACGAGGCCAGCCTCCCGCTAATCAGAACGCGCCCGAGATATCTTCGCACGATGCGCCCGCTACGTTCAGCACGAAAGTCAACTTAGTGCTGGTGCCGGTGGTGGTTCGCGACTCACACGGAAAAGCGATCGGGACGTTGCAGAAGGAAGACTTCCGGCTGTTCGACAAACGCCAGCCGCAAGCGATTACTAGATTCTCAGTGGAGAAGGCCGGGGAGGCGGTTATTCCCGCAGAGATAGCCACGGACAGCGCGGCGCACGAGAACGCGGCTCCGTCAGCGTCATCAGCGGCCCCGATTGCCCAGCGGTTTGTCGTGTACTTATTCGATGATGTCCATCTGAAGATGCCTGACTTGATCCAAGCACGCGACGCCGCCGACCATCACCTGACTGAAACTCTGGATGCCACGACACGAGCCGCTATCCTCACTACTTCGGGGCAAGGCAACTTGGATTTCACCGACGACCTCGCGAAACTGCACGACGCGTTGATGAAGTTGATGTCGCGGCCAGCCCTCGGGGCTCCGGCGGGAACGGAATGCCCGGAGCTTACTTATTACATGGCGGATTTGATCGTGAATAAGAACGACACGACGGCTATGCAGGCGGCGGTTAAGGAAGTACTGGTCAATTGTCCCCCGGCACAGGCGCCCCTGCCCCCATTATCGGGAGGGGCCTCGGCGGCCGCCCAAAAGGCAGCCCAACAAGCGGCCCTCCAAGCGGCCCAGCAAGCGGAGCAATCAGCCGAGGGCATGGTGCGGGCCGCGGCTGCTCCCATCCTCAGCCTTGGGGAGCGCGACACACGCCTGGCGTTTACGGTCTTGGAAAGCGCCATTCGACGGCTGGCTGCCGCTCCGGGCGACCGGACTTTGATCCTGGTGTCTTCGGGATTCGTCCTGACGGACGATCTGCGTCCCGAGGAAACGGACATCATGGACCGCGCCATTCGCGCCAACGTCAGGATCAGTTCGCTGAACGGCCGTGGGCTTTATACGATGATACCGGGAGGCGACGCGAGCACGCCAACCTCGGCTGGCGGTCCGGAAGTTCTTAACGTGAAGGCGCAATATCAGCGGGAGAGCGCACTGGCCGAGGAAGGAATAATGGCGGAGTTGGCGGACGCTACGGGAGGCCGGTATTTCCACAACAATAACGATTTGAAAGCGGGATTCGGGCAGGTGGCGGCGACGCCGGAGTTTGTCTATATTTTGGGTTTTGCGCCGCAAAACTTGAAACTGGATGGCGCTTATCATGTGCTTAAGGTGCAATTAAGCAATTCGCGTGGCTTGGATTTACAGGCCAGGCGCGGATATTATGCCCCACGGCACCTAGGCGATCCCGAGGAAGACGCCAAGCGGGAAATCCAAGAGGCGCTATTTTCTCGAGACGAACTGCAGGATATCCCGGTGGACTTGCACGTGCAATTCTTCAAGTCCGGCGATGCGGCTGCTAAGGTCGCGGTTCTGGCGCGCGTCAATGTGCGGAATCTGCGCTTTCGCAAGACCGATGGGCGCAATAACGACAACCTGACAATCCTTTCTGGCGTGTTCGACGGCAACGGTAAATACGTCACCGGGATGCAAAAAGTGGTGGAACTGCACTTGCTGGATGCAACCATGGAAAAGCTGCTCGACTCGGGAATTAGCGTAAGGACCAACTTTGACGTGGCTCCGGGAAATTATGTGATCCGGCTGGTCGTGCGGGATTCCGAAGGTCAGACCATGGCGGCGCGCAACGGCGTCGTCGAGATTCCCTGACCGGCGTCGGCGCCTGCGTTAATTAACACGTCCTGGCTAAGAATGCAGTAGAATTGTCCACCAGTAGAGGAGTTTTGTCCCAGTGCAAGTGAGAGGCGCAGCAACCGCGGCTCTAGTGCTGTTTGGTGTAATCTTTGGACTCGAGTCTCATGCCCAGGCTCCGGTTGCTCAGAATACGCCCGGTCAGAATGCGCCCGAGATGTCTTCGCGCGATGCGCCGGCAACCTTCAGCACGAAAGTGAATCTCGTACTGGTTCCCGTGGTGGTGCGGGATGGCAAAGGGCAAGCCATTGGCACGCTCAAGAAGGAAGACTTCCAGCTCTTCGACAAGGGCAAGCCGCAGGTTATTGCGAAGTTCTCCATGGAGAAGGCTGGCGAATCGGTAATCCCGGTGGAGGTGGCCACCGACGACGCTGCGCTGGAGAACGCGGCTGGAGCGACGGCTGGGGCCAAACCACCGGCTCCGATCGCCCAGCGGTTTGTCGTCTACCTGTTTGATGACGTCCACACCAGCACGCCGGATTTGATGCAAGCTCGCATTGCCGCCGACAAGCATCTGTCTGAAACTCTGGACCCCAGCACGCGCGCCGCGATCTTCACCACGTCGGGGCAAGGGAACCTGGACTTCACCGACGATCACGTAAAATTGCACGAAGCGTTGCTTAGGCTGATGTCGCGGCCAACCATTGGGGCTCCCGGGTCCGAGTGCCCGGATATCAGCTACTACCTGGCGGATTTGATTGTGAACAAGAACGATACGACCGCTCTGCAGACAGCAACCACGGAGGCGATGGCCAGTTGTGTTCCGCCGCCCCCCGGAGCTCAAGCCAGCCAACAGATGATGCAGGCCGCTCAGCAAGCTGCCCAAAGCATGGCCCAGGCCACGGCTTCGCGCGTCCTAAACCTGGGGGAACGCGATACCCGCCTGGCATTTACGGTCTTGGAGAGCGCGATCCGCCGGCTTGCCGCGGTACCGGGGGATCGCGCCCTCATATTGGTCTCCTCGGGATTCTTCCTGGCCGACGATCTGCGGCAGGAAGAGACCGACATTATGGACCGCGCGATTCGCGCCAACGTGCGGATCAGCTCTCTGAATGCCCGCGGCCTTTATGCGCTAGTTCCAGGAGGCGATGCGAGCACCCCCACTTCGGCGGGTGGTCCCGCGGTTCTAATCGCCAAGACAGAATATCAGCAGGAGAGCGCGCTGGCGGAAGAAGGAATCCTGGAGGAGCTGGCCGACGCGACGGGTGGCCGGTACTTCCATAACAATAACGATTTGAAGGCAGGCTTCGGGCAAGTCGCGGCTGCTCCCGAGTTCGTCTACGTTTTGGGATTCTCTCCGCAAAACCTGAAGCTGGACGGCGCGTATCACGCGCTGAAGGTGAAACTAACCAATGCGCGCGGCCTGGATTTGCAAGCGCGGCGCGGTTACTATGCGCCCAAGCATCTGGCCGATCCGGCGGAGGACGCCAAGCGGGAAATTCAAGAGGCGCTGTTTTCCCGCGACGAACTACAGGATATTCCCGTCGAGTTGCACATGCAATTCTTCAAATCCAGCGATGTTGCGGCCAAAATCGCGGTACTGGCGCGCGTGAATCTGAAGAGTCTGCGTTTTCGCAAGGCAGACGGGCGCAACAGCGACAACCTCACGATCCTTTCGGGCTTGTTTGATCGAAATGGGAACTACATCAGCGGTATGCAAAAGGTAGTTGAGATGCGGCTGTTGGATCCAACGCTGGAGAAGCTGTTGAACTCGGGAATTACGGTGAAGACCAACTTTGATGTGGCGCCGGGAAGCTATGTGATCCGGCTGGTGGTGTGGGATTCCGAAGGACAGACCATGGCGGCGCGCAACGGCGTCGTCGAGATTCCCTGATGGATTTTGATTGATATTTGATGGATTTGCCAATGGAGGTGCGATCGTGAATTTTCGGCGCATGACTTATTTCTCGGCCCTGCTCCTGGGGGCAGGCTTGATCCCCACTCGCGCGCAAGCCCCGGCCGACTCGGGAGCGATCATCCGCACCGAGACCAGACTTGTCCTGGTCGATGCCGTGGTCACCGACAAGAAGGGAGGCTACGTCCGCGACCTTACCGCCAAGGAGTTTAAGGTTTGGGAAGACGGCAAGGAGCAGACCGTCAAGAGCTTTTCCTCGGGAGCGGATCCGTCGGGAGGGAACTCGCAGAAACGTTATTTAGTGTTGTTGTTCGATAACTCGACCATGGATTTTGGCGATCAGGCGCGCGCGCGGCAGGCCGCGACCAAGTTCATCGAGGCCAACGGCGGCCCGAATCGCCTGATGGCGATAGCCAATTTCGGAGGCTCTCTGCAGATCGCGCAAAACTTCACCGAGGATACCGAGAGGTTGAAGAACGTCGTGAACGGGATCAAGTTCTCAGCGGTGGCTCCCAACGCCTCCGACGCGAATGCCCCGGAGCAGTTGAACACGGCCATGGCCAGCTTTGGCGCCCGCGACGTGCTCTACGGTTTGAAGGACCTTGCCAAGAGTCTCAGCGCTATGCCGGGCCGCAAAACGGTCATTTTTATCACTGGCGGTTTTCCGCTCACGCCGGAGATCATGTCGGAAGCAACCGCGGCGATCAGCGCTCTCAATAAGGCGAACGTCGCGATTTATCCGATCGATGTGCGTGGACTTACAGCTGCCGTACCGACGGCGGCCGGCTTGATTGCTCCGTATCCAGGCGTCCGCTTTGTGCCGGCGTCCTATACTCCGGGCGGCATGGCGTTCTTCATGCCACAACATGGCGGCGGTGGAGGAGGCGGAGGCGGGGGCGGCGGTGGT
>Ga0209415_10009341_pt1 | contig 16856 bp, 12 predicted proteins | sample PeaSoiSIISIP2007_FD_187696 | JGI IMG/M metagenome (GOLD analysis project Ga0209415, IMG submission 187696) | Peat soil microbial communities from Weissenstadt, Germany - SII-SIP-2007 (SPAdes) (version 2) | ecosystem: Environmental > Terrestrial > Soil > Wetlands > Peat | place: Germany... | reverse complement strand
GCCCGGCGCATCGTCTATCGCCACGACCTGAAGGCGCTGCGCGACGCCGACCTGGTGATCGAGGCGGTGATCGAGGAACTCGCCGTCAAGCAGGCGGTGTTCCGCGCGCTGTCGGGCATCGTGCGGCGCGATGCGGTGCTGGCGTCGAACACCTCGTATCTCGACATCGACCTGCTGGCCGACGAGGTGGACGCGCCGGAACGGGTGATCGGCACGCATTTCTTCAGTCCCGCGCACGTGATGCGGCTGCTGGAGCTGGTGCGCACAAGGCGCGTGCTGCCCGAGGCGCTGGCGACCGGGCTGGCCCTGGCGCGCCGGCTGCGCAAGGTCGCGGTGGTGGCCGGCGTGTGCGATGGTTTCATCGGCAACCGCATCTTCTACCGCTGGCGCATGCAGTGCGAATACGCGCTGGAGGACGGCGCGCTGCCCGCCGAGGTGGACGCGGCGCTGGAGGCCTATGGTTTCGCGATGGGACCGTTCGCCGTGCTGGACATGGCGGGGCTGGACGTCGACTGGATGATGCGCAAGCGGCGGGCGCCGACCCGCGACCCGCGCGAGCGGTACTCGCCGGTGTACGACTGGATCTGCGAGGGCGGCAATTTCGGCCAGAAGACCGGTGCCGGGTTCTACCTGCACCGGGACGGCAAACGGCTGCCCAACCCGGCGGTGGAGGCGCTGATCCTGCGCGCCGCGGCCGAGCGCGGCATCATGCGCCATCCGGTTTCGCCCGAGGCGATCCAGCAACGCGTGCACGCGACGATGGTGAACGAGGGCGCGCGCATCCTGGCCGACGGCATCGCCGCGCGGCCGTCGGACATCGACGTGGTGCTGGTGCACGGCTACGGCTATCCCGCCTGGCGCGGCGGCCCGATGCACGAGGCGGACGAGATCGGCCTGGACGTGGTGTTGCAGCGGGTGGAAGCGATGCACGCGGAGAGCGGTGTCGGCTGGGAGCCGGCGCCGCTGCTGCAGGAGCTGGTCGCCGCGGGGCGGAAGTTTCGCGAGCTGAACGGGTAGGAACCCACGTACACCTCTCCCGCTCTTCGCGGGAGAGGTCGAGGCGCGCAGCGCCGAGGGTGAGGGTCGTGCTGCACGCACTGCCCTCACCCGGAGCGCTCCGCGCTCCGCCTTGGTCCGCTTCGCGGCCCAAGCCCGCAAGCGCAGGAGAGGTGTACGCAAGCCCCGCACGGCGAGCTGGCCGACGCCACCCCGTCCCTCCCCTTGTTTCAGCCGTCAGAGTTTGGTCGAGCACCGGGCCAGCAGTCTCCATTTCCCGTGCTGCTTCTGCCAGACCATCAGGATGCCGAGATTGATCTGACTTTTCGTGTCCCCGGTCTGGCTCTCGCTGACATACTTGAACCGCACGATCGCGGCGTCACCCACCACGCGAACCGTGGTGTTCTCATAGGCAAGCGACAGCACTTTCGATTTGCGCCCGACCACGTTGGCGATGAACGTCGCCTTGTCCTCGACATGGCCATCGGAGTGGCTGTAGCTCAGTTCCGGCGCGCTGAGCACGTCGAGCGCCTTTGCATCGCCCGCCATCAGCGCAGCGCGATGTGCTTCGGTGTTCTTGGCGACGGCGGCCTCGTCGGCCGTCGCCGCGAACGCCGATGGGGCAAACGCCGGAGCGGCGGCCAACATGCCAAACGCAAGTGCCGGCAACGCCAGATGACGTCGATCGATGCGCATTGGTTTCCTCCGTCTTTTTTGGTTCGGCTGCAGTCTTTGTAGTCAGGCCCCAGTGGAGACCCGGGTCAAGCCTCGCCCCCCGCCTTCGCCGGGGCAGGGTCCCGGGCACTTGTCCCCCGGGCCGGCCATGACGGAGAGGGCGCATGCATCGACACAGTCCGGTCGGGCGTTGCCGCCTATGCGCTCAACGCGCACCGGTCGAGGTCACCGCGCGCCTGCCGAGCGAACTGGCCAGCATCAGCAGATAGCCGTCCGGGTCCTGCACGAAGACCTCGCGCTGGCCGCTTTCTTGGTCGCCGGTGCGCCGCCAGACCTCCCGCGGCCCGAGATGGATCGGCCAGCCCGCCGCCGTGAGCGTGGCCACGATCGGTTCGATCGTATCGACGTAGATCTGAAACATCGCGCCTTGGCCCAGCGGCGGTTGCATCGGTCCGGTTTCGAACCGTCCGTTGCGCTGGCACAGCATCACCTGCGCGCCTTCCGCGCGTTCCAGGTAGACGAAGCGCTCCGCCGGCCGCTGATAGGCGACGGCGAAGCCCAGCAGGTCGCGCCAGAATCCGAGACTCGTTACAAGATCGGTAACATGCAGCTCCGGCACCATCCTGGCCCAACCGTGCCGCGGCGGCGCGCCGAATGCATCAACCGATGTATCAACCACCTCGCGAACTCCCGCCCGTGCCGCTGCCGGTTTGACCACGCATCGGCGATGGCGGATAGCTGGGGGACAGCAGTGACTGGAGGTGATGATGGCGTCTCGGGACGGTGCGATCGCGCGTGCGCTGGCATTTTTCGACGAGGGCGGCTTTCGCAACCGCCTGGCCGAGCTGGTGGCGATTCCCAGCACCTCGCAGGACCCGGGGCACGAGGCCGACGTCGATCGCTATCTGCGCGCGTCGATCCAGCCCTGGCTGGAAGCGATGGGTTTTTCCGTCGCGGTGCACGCCAACCCGCGCGCCGGCTTCGGGCCGATCCTGACCGCCGAGCGGATCGAGGCCGCGGCGCTGCCCACCGTGCTCACCTACGGCCACGGCGACACGGTGCGCGGGCTGGAGGATCAGTGGCGCGAAGGCCTGAACCCTTGGGTGCTGACCGTGGAAGGCGATCGCTGGTACGGCCGCGGCACCGCCGACAACAAGGGCCAGCACGCGCTGAACCTGTCGGCGCTGGAGGCGGTGCTGGCGGAGCGCGGCGGAAAGCTGGGGTTCAACCTGCGCATGGTGCTGGAGACCTGCGAGGAGCGCGGCTCGATCGGCCTGCGCGAGTTCGTCGCCGCGCACGCCGAGGCGCTGCGCGCCGACGTGCTGATCGCCAGCGACGGCCCGCGGGTGACGCCGGAGATGCCGACGATCGCCACCGGCACGCGTGGTACGTTTCATTTCGATCTGGTGGTGGATCTGCGCCCGGGTGGCGTGCATTCGGGCCACTGGGGCGGGCTGACCACCGATCCGGCGGTGGTGCTGACGCATGCGCTGGGCAGCATCATCGACCGGCACGGCAAGATTCTGGTGCGCGATTGGCTGCCAAGGAATGGCGTGCCGACCAGCGTGCGCGCCGTGCTGGACGGCTGCCTGGTGGGCGGCGGCGGCGAGGCGGCCTCGGTCGATCCCGACTGGGGCGAGCCCGGGCTGACGCCGGCGGAGAAGATCTACGGCTGGAACAGTTTCATCGTGCTGGCGATGGTCTCGGGCCGGCCGGAGAACCCGGTCAACGCGGTGGCGCCGAACGCGCGGGCGCATTGCCAGATCCGCTACACGGTGGACAGCGACCCGGCGACCTTCGCCGCATCGTTGCGCAAGCACCTGGACGCCGAAGGTTTCGGTGGCGTGCGGATCGAGAATGCCGGCATCCGCATGCCGGCGAGCCGCACCGATCCGGCAGACCCGTGGGTGCGCTGGACCGTGGCGAGCATGGAACGTTCGCTCGGCAAGCGGGTGCAGGTGATCCCGAATTCCTCCGGCGGGCTGCCGGGCGATGTGTTCGTCGACCACCTGGGTGTACCGCTGGTGTGGATTCCGCACAGCTACAACGGCTGCAAGCAGCACGGGCCGGACGAGCATTTCTTGCGCGCCCCGGCGCGCGAGGGCATCGCGGCGTTTGCCGGCATCTGGTGGGATCTGGGGGAAGGGGGGACGCCGTAGTATCGTTCTTTCACCGTCATGGCCGGGCTTGACCCGGCCATCCTCTTCGTGCCCGTGGCACTTGCACCCGATGGGTCGCCACCCAAGGTCGGTGCCGTTCAACGCAGCGGCACCAGTACTTGCCGCCCGCAGCCAGGGAATGGCCGGGTCAAGCCCGACTATGACGGGGACAGTTCGGCAAACGTGTTCACGAACACCCAAGTGACGTCTTGCACAGCAATATTGTCGAACATTCGTTCGAAATTCGTGTTTGGCCGTATCGCAAAGCTGACAAGGATGTTCATATCGACGACAATGCGCATCAGCCGTCATTCTTCAGTGAGCGGATCAGGTCGTCGTGGACTTCCTCCGTAATGCCATTCGCCGCTGCCACCGCTTGCAGTTGGTGCGCGATGTTCGCGAGGCTCGAGTGGCCGACGAACGCCCGCACCGACTGATTGGCAGGAACGCGTGCCAGCTCAGCCATGACCTCCTGCGCCGTGCCTTCGATAACCCCAGCGTCTGACTTCATGGTCGTATGACCTCCAACCGGGGGGACATGGTAGCACGGTGGTCGAAGAAATCGAGCAGGTATGCACACCATCGGCAGTGCACGTCGGGCAGCACATCCGGGGCCTCGCCCACGCCGCCTGGATCGGGCTAACCTGCCCTTGACAATCAATGCATGGAGGCCGGATGTCGTATCGATTGAATGACGCCAGTTCAGTGGCTGTCCCAGCGACCCCGCGCGAGGTACGGCTGGCCGATTACGCGCCGCCGGCCTACCTGGTGGACACGGTCGATCTAACCTTCGACCTGGACGAAGCCGCGACGAAGGTCACCGCGCGCCTGGCGTTGCGGCGCAACCCGGCATCGACCGATCGCACCGCACCGTTGCGGCTGGACGGCGAACGCATGACGCTGCTCCGCCTGGTATGCAACGACGAAACCCTCAGCGCAAATCAGTATCATCTGGATGACCATGCGCTGATCATTCCGGATTCGCCGGACGCCTGCACGCTGACCATCGAGACCCGCACGGCCCCCAAGGACAACACCGAGCTGACCGGCCTCTACGTCTCCAACCACAGCTACTTCACCCAGTGCGAGGCCGAAGGTTTCCGCCGCGTCACGTTCTTCCCCGACCGGCCCGACGTGATGGCACGCTTCACCACGACCATCATCGCCGATCGCGCACGCTGTCCGGTGCTGCTGTCGAACGGCAACCCGGGCGCCGTGCGGGATCTGGGCGACGGGCGGCACCAGATCACCTGGGTCGATCCGCATCCGAAGCCCAGCTACCTGTTCGCGCTGGTCGCCGGCGACCTGGTGTCGGTGCGCGACAGTTTTACCACGCGGTCCGGCCGGCACGTCGACCTCGGCATCTGGGTGCGCCGCGGCGACGAGGATCGTTGCGCGCACGCGATGCGCTCGCTGCAGACCGCGATGACCTGGGATGAAGACGTGTTCGGCCTGGAATACGACCTTGACGTGTTCAACATCGCCGCGGTGTCCGACTTCAACATGGGCGCGATGGAGAACAAGGGCCTCAACGTCTTCAACACCAAGTACGTGCTGGCGAAGCCGGAGACCGCGACCGACGCCGACTACCAGGGGATCGAGGCGGTCATCGCGCACGAGTATTTCCACAACTGGACCGGCAACCGCGTGACTTGCCGCGATTGGTTCCAGCTCTCGTTGAAGGAGGGGCTGACGGTCTTCCGCGACCAGGAGTTTTCGGCCGACCAGGGCAGCCGCGCGGTGAAACGGATCGGCGACGTGCGGGCGCTGCGCGCGGCGCAGTTCCGCGAGGATGCCGGCCCGCTGGCACACCCGGTGCAACCGGCGAGCTACATCGCGATTGACAATTTTTATACCGCGACGGTCTACAACAAGGGCGCCGAGGTCATCCGCATGATGCACACGCTGCTCGGCAAGGCAGCGTTCCGGCGCGGGATGGATCTGTATTTTGCCCGCCACGACAACCAGGCGGTGACGATCGACGATTTTGTGCAGGCGATGCAGGACGCGTCCGGGGTCGATCTTGAACGGTTCAGGCTGTGGTATCATCAGGCCGGCACGCCGGAGGTCTCGGTCACCGACAGCTACGATGCCGCGACACGGCGCTACACGCTGACGGTGACGCAGCGCACGCCGCCGACGCCGGGACAGCCGGACAAGCAACCGCTGGTCATTCCGCTGGCGATGGGACTGCTCGGCGATGACGGGGCGGAATTGCCAACGCACCTGGAGGGCGAAGCCACGCCGCGCCAGGGCACACGCGTGCTGCTGGTCACCGAGGCCGTGCAGCGCTTCACCTTCGTCGACGTGGCGAGCCCGCCGACCCCCTCGCTGCTGCGCGGATTCTCGGCGCCGGTGCGGTTGTCCGGCCTGACACCGGAACGTCTGCGTTTTCTCGCGGTGCACGATACCGATCCGTTCGTGCGCTGGGTGTCGGGACAGCAATATGCGACGGGGCTGCTGCTCGATCTTGTGGCGGCGTTTCGCCGCGGCGAAACACCTGCGATCGATCCGGCGCTGATCGAGGCGATGGCGGCGACCCTGGCGCTCGGCGACGCCGATCCCGCCTTCGCCGCCGAGGCGCTCAGCCTGCCAAGCGAAACTTTTTTGGCCGACCAGATGGCGGTGGTCGATGTCGATGCGATCCACGCGGTGCGCGAGCACGTGCGTGCGGCGATCGGAACCGAATTGCGCGACGCACTCCGCTCCACCTATTCGCGGCTGACCGACCCCGGCCCCTACCGGATCGACGGCGTTTCGATCGGCGGCAGGGCGCTGCGCAACACCTGCCTGGCCTATCTCGCGGTCGATCCCGATGGCGTGCGCCTGGCCACGGCGCAGTTCGACGCGGGCCGCAACATGACCGACGTGCTGGCGGCACTTGCCGTGCTGTCCAGCATCGACTGCCCGGAACGCGCGGCAGCGCTCGCCGCGTTCCACACTGCCTGGCACAATGATGCGCTGGTGCTGGACAAGTGGTTCGCGATCCAGGCGACCTCGAAGCTGCCGGGCACACTGGACGCGGTGCGTGCGCTGTCACGACACCCCGACTATGATTTGCGCAACCCGAACCGCATTCGTGCGCTGGTCGGCAGCTTCGCCGCCGGCAATCCGGTGCGGTTCCATGATGCGTCCGGCGGCGGCTATCGGTTCCTGGCCGATACGATCATCGCGCTCGACCCGACGAATGGCCAGGTCGCGGCGCGGATGGTCGCCCCACTCGGCCAGTGGCGCCGCGTCGACGCCGCGCGCCAGGCACTGATGCAGGCGGAATTGCAACGCATCCTGGACACACCGAACCTGACCAGCAACACGTTCGAGATGGCGTCGAAGATTCTGGCGTAGCCATTCGTACACCTCTCCCGCTTTTCGCGGAAGAGGTCGCGGAGCACTTGCGACGCGGGTGAGGGTGGTGCATGCGGCACCACCCTCACCCTCGGCGCTTCGCGCCTCGACCTCTCCCGCGAAGCGCGGGAGAGGTGTGACTTGAGGCGCGCCGCCACCCGGACCATCATCGCCGTCACACCGCACCCACGCAACGGAGACCCCCATGCTCAACTTTGGCACATCGATGTTCTTTACCGACTATTCCATGGCGCCGGGCGAGCTCGCCAAGGCCCTCGAAGAGCGCGGCTTCGAATCGGTCTGGGCGCCCGAGCACTCGCACATCCCGCTTTCCCGCAAGACACCTTTCCCGGGCGGCGCCGAGCTGCCGAAACGCTACTACGACGCGATGGACCCGTTCATCACGCTGACCGTCGCGGCGATGGCGACCAAGACGCTCAAGGTCGGCACCGGCGTCTGCCTGGTGGCGCAGCGCGATCCGATCCAGACCGCCAAGCTGGTCGCCTCGATCGACACCGTCTCCGGGGGTCGTTTCCTGTTCGGCATCGGCAACGGCTGGAACCAGGACGAGATGGAGAACCACGGCACCGTCTTCACCACCCGCCACAAGCTCGCGCGCGAACGGGTGGAGGCGATGAAGGCGATCTGGACCCAGACCAAGCCCGAATACCACGGCGAGTTCGTCAATTTCGGCCCGATGATGGCCTGGCCGAAGCCGGTGCAGAAGCCGCATCCCCCGGTCATCGTCGGCGGTGCCTTCCCCTATTCCGCCCGCCGCGCCATCCGCTACGGCGAGGGCTGGATCCCGCAGGCCGCGCGCGGCGGCTACAGCGAGATCGCCGACATGCTCCCGGAGTTTCGCAAGATGGCGGCCGAGGCCGGACGCGATCCCAAGTCGATCGAGATCACCGTCTGGTTCCCCAAGCAGGACCCCGACCTGATGCAGCGCTATGCGGACCTCGGCGTTGCGCGCGTGGTGTTCAACCTCGACTCCGACAAGGCGGACAAGGTGCTGCCGGTGATCGACAGCCTGGCGGGATTGATGCGGAAAGTGAACGGGTGATCCGCCGCGCCTGCCTGGCGATTCTGGCGGCGCGGCTGCTCGCGGCGGCGCCCGTCAGGGCCGCCGACCAGCGCGTCGCGTGGCGCGGTGAAACCGGGCTCGATCGACCCGCGCTTGCGTAATTTAGGCGAACCGCGCTGCAACTTGCGCTATTCGCCCAACTGAAAGCTTACCTTGCAGCGTTGGCCGGCCGGCAGCCGCCCATCCGCGTTGGATAGTTCCAGCCTGACGCCGAACGTGCCGCTGGCCGCGTCGAACATCTGGTCCACCACCGCAACCTTCGCGGGGATGCTGCCACCGATCGGTGCCGCCGGCTCCACCACCGCCTCCAGCCCGACATGCAGCAACGGGAACAGTTGCACCGGCAGGAAGGTCTCCACGTACAGCGGGTTCAGCCGCGCCAACCGCAGGATGACCGCTTCCTGGTGAACATATTCGCCGCCGGTCATCAGCCGTTCCGTCACCAGCCCATCGATCGGGCTGCGAATCTCGCGCTGGCGCAGATACGCCTCGGAGCGTTACAGCTCCAGCCTGGTCACTTCCTGCGCCTGGCGCGCCAGCCGCAGTTCGCGGTCGTTGATCTCGTTTTGGGCGCGCAACTGGTCCGGGTGCTCCGCGGTCGCCACCTGATGCTGGTACAGCTCCTGGGTTCGCTCCAACTGGCGGCGCGACAGGGTCAACTGGGCCTCGCGCGCCTCGATCTCCGCCGTGCTGGCGGCGCGCACCCTGTCGAGTGCGACCTGCGCCGCCAGCAGCTCGCCCGCGTGCAGCTGGTCGCCGGCGCGCACCGGCGCCTCCCGCAGGAAGCCATCCAGGCCGGCGATGATGCTGCGCCGGATGGTGTCCTCCAGGCGAGCCTCGGCGATGATGGGGTACTCGCCGTGCCAGGTGCCGGCCAGCACGCTGAACAGCACGACCGCGAGCAGCACGAGCTCGCGGGCGACATGGGTCGGACCCAGCGGCAGCCGGACCTGGGACACCACGCTTTCGCCGACCTTGGCCGCCACCCAGCGGTCGTCGCGCCACTTCTCCGCCAGCACCGGACCGACCAGGGCGGCCAGCGCGTCCAGCCGGTCGATGTCCGCCCCCGACAGCGGCCGGCCCCCCGGCCGTTCCAGCAGCAGCGCGCCGATCGCCGGGTCCTGCTGCAGCAGCGGGATGGTCAGGATGGCGGCGCCACTGGGTGCCGCGAGCTGTTCCTGGGCGTGCCGCGCCAGCGGTTCGCGCGCGTCCTCGGCGGTCAGGGGAAAACGCAGCAGCGCCCGCTGGTCCACCGCCTCGGCCATGGCGTCCGCGAGCAGGCGCGTGGTGCCGCTGCGGGCCTCCACCACCGCGCAGTGCGAGATGGCATCGATCTTCATCGTGGTGCCGCGCAGCAGGCCGAGGCTGAACCGGTCGCAGCCGAAGCGGATCGCGGTCTCGGTCACCACGCGCTGGGCCGCGGCGCGGAAGCTGGTTTCCTCGACCGTGGCGGCGAGCAGTTCCAGGATCTGGTGCGGCGCAAGGACCTGGGGCTGGTCGGGCTGACCCGCTGCCGGGTCCGTCGCGCCGGCGGTGCTGCGCAGCCAGCCGGCGCCCCATTGCAGGTGCCGCATGGCGGCGCGAATCTGCGCGTCATCGGTGCCGGTCAGGGCGACCGCGGCGGCGCCCAGCAGTTCGGTGGCGACCTTGTCGACCAGGCCGTGCGACATGGCTTCGTCGGCCGGCACGTGGCGGCCGGAGGTGACCATCTCCAGCGCCACCAGCGGGCCGGCCAGGCGCGGCAGGCGCTGGGTTCCGCCGGCACCGTCTGCCGCACCGGACAGCGACTGGATCGTGCTCTGGCCGGTCGCGCCAACTATCACGGCGCCGTTGGCGGTCACCACCGCCGCGCCGGTGATCGAGGCAGCCAGGCTGCCGGTGATGGTGTTCTCGGTGTCGGACATATCGAGCGCGACGGTCCCGGCGCCACCGCCGATCGCGCCGACCGCGCCCAGACTACCGGTTCCGTCCGCCGTCACCGAAACCGAGCCGACATTCGCGTTGCCGCCACTCAGCGTGGCGGTGACATTGTTCTCCAGCGTGTTGACGGCGATCGCGGCACCACCCGCGAAGTGCCCGCGCCCTCGGCGTTGCCCGCCGCCGTGGTGATGCTGCCGCTATCGTCGGCGGCAATCGTCAGCGCGCCGCTGAGCGTTTCCTTGTTGTTGGTGACGGCAACCGTCGCGGTGTTGCTGCCGTTGGCGTAGGCGACGGACCCGCCGACCGCCGCGGTATCGGCGCCGCCGCCGGAGATCGCGATGCCGAGGATCGTGGCGCTGTCGGTTGCCTCGATCGTTGCGCTGCCGCCGGTGACGGTAGAGTCATCCAGCGCGGTGTTCGCGCCGCCAGGGATGTTGTTCTGCACACTGATGTTGTTGTACGCCACCGCGCCGGTATCGAGCTCGGCCGATGCGCCGTCCTGCGCGGCGGTCAACGCCAGCGCGGCGGCGGTGCCGGTGCCGCCCGCGGCCGCGCCGGCGGCGAGGGTATCGATCGTACGCGTGGCGCCCACCGTGAAGCTGGCATCGCTTTCGGTCGCCGAGGATGCGGTGCCGACCGTGAGGTGCGCGCCGGCCTGAACGCCGGCCTGGGCGCTGAAATGCACTGGCGCGATGGCCACCGATGCGCCAACGTCCGGCCCGGGCGACTCGCCGTTCAGGAAGCCGATTGCGTCGGTGACCGCATCGGCGTCCTGGACCACGTGGACCGTGAGGCCGCCCGTCGGCAGGCTGACCTGCGCCGCGGCCGCGATGCCGCCAAAGGCATCGTCGGAGATCGCGTTGACCGCCAGTGCGCCGGCGATGCCAACATCGGTGTGGCCGGCGCCGGACAGCGCGGCCGCGCCAAACAGGTCCCCGGTACGCAGCATGCCGACTTCGAGATCGGCGTTGCCGTCGATGGTCGACGCGCCGCCCAGCGTCGCGCTGCTGTCGACGGAGATCGCGTTCAACGCGACCGCGGCGCCAACGCCGGGGCCGCCTTGCACGGCGGCCGCGTCGGCGCCGGTTGCGACCAGCCGGCTGGTATCAGCGGTGACATCGAGGCCCTGGGTCGTTGCGATCGTGGTGGCGTCCGAGGCGGCGGCGGTGGTGTCGCCCAGCGTGGTCCCGGCGATCGCGGCGGCGACGGTCACGCTGCCGTCCGGCGTGGTCGCCGCGGCCAGGGCGGCCTGCGCCGCCGTGCCGTTGGCGGTCGCGCCGCCGGCGGTGGCGTTCGCCATGGTATTGGCCACGTTGGCGGAATCCGCCTCGACCGTGATGCGGGTCGCGGCGGCGGTCACGCCGCTGCCGAGCTGGGCGGTGCTGCTGGTGGAGACATCGGCGAGCGCCACCGCGCCGCCGACGGCGACGGCGCCGCCCGTGCTGCCGTCCGCCAGCGTCGTGACACTGGTGGTGTTGCTGCTGTGCACGCCCAGCGTGCCCACGGCGCGGATCACCGTCGTGCCCGCAACCGTCGCGCTGGCGCTGGCGGTGACATTGGACAGCGCCAGCGCCGCATCCGCGTTGAGCGAGCCGAGCGGCGCGGCGGACGCCGTCATGTGCCCGGTGACGTCGACGGTGGCGTCGATGTCGACGTTGCCGGTGGTGGCGAGAATGCCGCTGGCGCCATCGGCCTGGGTCTGCGCCGTCGCGTCCAGATCGAGCGTCGCCGAGGTCTTCTGGCTGATCGTGGCGGTCGCGGTGGCGGTGGACTCAAGATCGACGTTGTCGCCGACGATCGGCGCGCCATGCACGGCGATCGATGCCGAAGCGGTCTGGCTTGCGCCGCCCTGGGCGCTGGCATCCAGCGTGACGTCGCCCGCGGTGGACCCGCTGTTGGCGTTGGCGTAGAGCTTCGCGCCGGTGTTGACCGTGATGGTCTCGGCACTCAGGCTCAGGTCACCGGAATTGCCGAGCGAGGGGGCGGTCAGTGCGTTGCCGGTGGTGTCCCGCGTGCTGACATAGGCACCCGGATCGATCGAGATGCTGTCGGTGCCATTGCCGCCGGCGACGGTCAGGCTGGCGCCCGCAAGCTGCAGCGTGCCGATCTGCAGGCTGTCGTTGTTGCCTGACCCGAAATCGACCGAGAGCGAAACGCTGGGCCGGGTGAAGGTGACGCTCTCCAGCGAATTGTTCAGGCTGGCGACCTCGATCTGGCCGGGGACGGCGGTGTCGGCGAGGGTGAGATCGTCGGTGTTGGCGGTGCCGGTGATGCTGATGTTGCTGGCGTTGCCGGAAAAGATGATCGGCGTCAGCCAGGCATAGGTGAACACCGAGCCGTCCATGTTGATGGTGCCGGAATGCGGGCCGGCAGCGGTGAATGCCGCATCGTTGACGGTGTAGTTCTTGAAGACCAGAGAATCATTGCCGCCCGCGCTGCCATCCGGCGTGCCGCTCAGCGTGCCGGTCAGGGCGCCGCGCTGGGTGACCGTGAAGACGTTGGTGTTGTCGGCGCCGCCGCTCAGGTTGCTGACGCCGGTGAAGGTGATCGCGGCACTGCCGGTGACGGTGCCCGCGTCGTTGCCGGTGATGTTCCAGTCGGTCGTTTTGCTGCCGGTCACGGCCAGCGTGTTGTTGCCGTTGCCGCCGGTGAAGGTGATGGTCGGGACGGTGACCTTGCCGAACGAGGCGGTGTCGACGGTCAGGTTGGTGTTGCCGGTGCCGGAAGTGATCTTGATCCCGCTGACGCTGCCGAGCTGCCCGCTGGCGAGCACCTGGTTGTTCGCCGCAATGTCCACCACCTGTACCATTTGTACGGTGGTGTGCTCGGTATTGGGCAGTGCCTGCGTAACGGCCTCGACAACCACGTCGTGCGCCATGGGATGCGCCGCGTCGCCGCCCAGGGCGACGGTCAGCGCGTCGGCGCTGAGCAACACCCGCGGTTCCAGTGCCTCGAACACCAGCCGGCCCTCGGCCTGGCGACGCTTGATGGCCAGCCGCCGCTGCCGGCGGTCGCCACGCGTGCGCAGTGCGGCCATCAGGAAGGGGAAACGCTATGGTTTGTTGCCTTTTCGATTCAGGCCGTGAAGGGGGTTCGATCGAGGCGGCGACCGGGGTTTCGGCTCAGGCCGCGCGCGGGTTTCAGCGCAGGCGACGAGCGAATTTCGGCTTAGGCGACGAGTGGATTCCGGCTCAGCGGCGAGCGCGGCGGGGGCGGGTGAGGCGGCGGCGAGTGAGCTACCGGGGTGTTCCGCGGCCAGCCGGCCGAGCGCTTCCCATTGGCGGAGCGAGAGCAGATGCGCGGTGATCATCGGCAGCCATCCGGCCCGTCGCCACTCCAGGAAAACCTCATCGGGCAGGGCGGTCAGCCGCTCCTCCGCCACCACGCGGCAGCCGGCGACGCTGTGCGTCTGACCAGCCGCGGTGACCTTGAAACTATACTCTACTAGCAACGAATTGCGCCTGCAACGCCGCGCCGAACGCGGCAGCGATCTCGTGCTGACGGCTGAACGCGCTGCAGAATTCCAGCAGGCCGTGGGTCAGCGCGGTCGGCTCGTTGGCCTCGAACAGCTTCTGCCCGTGCTCCGCGGACAGCCGCAGCGAGGTGGGGTCGACACCAAGATGCAAGCTGCCGTCGTTGCCCTTGATGAAGATGAAGGGATACCGGCGAACATAGAGCGGCAGATAGCTGTCGGCGCGCCAGATTCCGTCGGCATCGACAAACAGGTTCTCGTTGTTGCGCAGCCCGACGATCGCGACCGGCAGCGGATTTTCGCTGCCGGCGAAGGCGATGGGATAGTGCGCCTGGGCGGAGAAGAGCTCTTCGGCCACGAGCGGAACGGAATTGGTACCGGCCACGAAACTATGGTCCGACGGCGGCGCCAGGCACAGGTCCCGGTCGCGCACGGTGTTGAGCATCCGGACCTGGCGGTAGAAAAGCGGCAATCCCTTGGCGTCAGCGGCGAGGCTCATACGCCGGTCCCCCTTTTATGGTTCGGCGGACCGCTTCCTGTCCCGAAACGGCCTTCCCACGCTGGGCGGATTTTTGCGCACGTCGAGCGGGCGGCGCTTCCGATTACGTGCAAGATCGCTTCCCGTTCCGTGCAATCGTCGGACTGCCTGGCATCGTCCGGTGAATCCGTCGTGAATTCATCGCGATGCGCGCTGGCCCAACGCGATTGCTGCGCGGCGCGCTGTTCCGCGACGGCGCGGGGCCGGGCGTCCGGCGACAGCTTCCCAAGCCGTGAATGCGCCCCGTCGCGCCGCGGCAATATCGGGCTGAACACCCCTACTCCTACTGAGTCGCAAAAAGGTCGGACGATCTGGAAGATTGCGCTTGGTGCGACGCGATCGCGGTTTGGTAGCAGTGAAGATTCGAACCTTCCGGGAGGGGTGGTGTGGATCTTCACGATGGGACGGGGACGCAAGGGCGGTTCCGGGCGCATGCAGCGGACTTGGCGTCGGTGCTGGGCCATGCCGACCGGGTCAGACCGTTCGAGGACTACTGTGTCGGCCTGCTGTCCGCCGAGGGCCGCAAGAGCGTCGAACCACTGGCGGCGGTGACCGCGCCGGAGCGAACGGCGGCACAACACCAGTCGCTGCTGCACCTTGTGGCACAGGCACCTTGGTCCGATCAGGTTGTGCTGACCCGCGTTCGCGAGCGTGTGCTGCCGTCCATCACGCGTGACGAACCGGTCCAGGCTTGGATCATCGATGACACGGGCTTTCCCAAGAAGGGCAGCCATTCGGTCGCCGTGGCACGGCAGTATTGCGGTCAGTTGGGCAAACAGGACAACTGCCAGGTGGCGGTGAGCCTGTCGGTGGCCACCCATCAGGGCAGTCTGCCCATTGCCTATCGGCTGTATCTGCCGAAGGAGTGGGCGGACGATCCGGCCCGCCGGGCTGCGGCTGGGGTGCCCGAGGACGTCATTTTCCAGACCAAGCCCGAGATCGCTTTGCGGCAGTTTCGCCAAGCCCTGCTGGACGGCGTGCCACCTGCCGTGGTGCTGATGGACCCGGCCTACGGCAACGACAGCAAGCTGCGTGGCGGGATCAGCGAACTTGGCCTGACTTACGTGGCCGGCATCCTGCCTACCACGATGGTCTGGCGGCCCGGCGAGGCCCCGCTGGCGCCGGCACTCGGATCAGGCCGCGGCCGGCCCGCCAAGCGGTTGCGCCGCGACGAGACGCATCGGCCGGTCTCGGTCAAGACGCTGGCTCTGGAGCTTGCCGCCGATGCCTGGCAGCAGATCACCTGGCGGGACGGTAGCAACACGCCACTGACCTCGCGATTTGCTCGATGGCGGGTCCGCCCGTCGCACGACGACGCCAAGCGGAGCGAGCCGGCGGAGGAGGAGTGGCTGCTGATCGAGTGGCCGGAGGGCGAAGCCGAACCGGACCACTACTGGCTTTCTACGCTGCCGGCCGACATCTCATTCGAGCGTTTGGTCGATCAGGCCAAGCTGCGCTGGCGCATCGAACGCGACTATCTCGAACTCAAGCAAGAGGTCGGGCTCGGCCATTATGAAGGCCGCGGATGGCGTGGCTTTCACCACCACGCAAGCCTCTGCATCGCAGCTTACGGGTTCCTGGTCTCCGAGAAGGAGACGATCCCCCCCTCAGGACCTGCCCGCGCCTGGCGCAGCTCGCGATCTGCCGTTCCCGCCGGTTACCGACCCAGAGGTTCTGCCGCTGCGTTCACAACGCCACATGCCGAACTCCATCGCAACGCTGCGCCTACGCCTCGCACGCACCCTCGTTCACGCCCTGCCACGATGTCCCTGCTGCGGTCGCATGCCGCAGAGGCCGGTTCAGCAGATTGAGTGACGCAGTAGGACTAAGGCGGCGCTGAGAAATAAGCGCTTCAAGTGGGGCACGGTCGGCGCCCACCCCGTCATGGCCGCCCCGGGGGCCGGCCATGACGGGGTGGGCGCCATGCTCGCCGCCGAATGACTCGTTTATTTCTCGGCGTCGCCTAAGATGAGGTGCACCGGGGGGCGGGATATGCCCGGCAGGAATCGTTCCTTGGAAGCGCTGTGCTGGGGAGACTTGGTGGCGCGGATGCAATGTTGTCAGTTCAGGCACCGAAGGTTGCTGAAGTGCCAACTGGTGTGGGGTTTGGTTGTGGGTTCGCTGCGATCAGCAAGCAAGTAAGACTTCAACACGGAGAAGGCGGAGAGCCACGGAGGGCCACGGAGACACAGGAATTTTGGGCGCTTCGCGCAGGCGTCAGTTGCGGCAGCGCGCGAAGCGCAGCAAATCCTTTCTCCGTGGTCCACCGTGGCTCTCGGCCTTCTCCGTGTTGAATCCTTCGCTTGCTTGCGATGGAGCGAACACTTAGCCCACAGCACACGCGCAGGGGGGACTGATGGAAGTTGGCAGGGCGGTTCCGGCGCTTCTTGCCGGCCAGGGGCCAGCGAGAAGGTCTCCGCCGCTCATGCGCTTCCGGTAATCCCTGGAAACATGGTGGGTGCGACAGGGCTTGAACCTGTGACCCCCGCCGTGTGAAGACGGTGCTCTCCCGCTGAGCTACGCACCCATGCCTGGGGCAGGGTTGATAGGCAGCCGTCCTCTCGGGTGTCAAGCCGGCCTGTGTCAAGCCCAGGGTGATCGCATTTGGCCCGCAAGGCGGATGCGGCCATGTTGCCTCCTGGCCCTACGCCGCGACGCGGGCCAGGA
>Ga0209415_10009340_pt1 | contig 16859 bp, 16 predicted proteins | sample PeaSoiSIISIP2007_FD_187696 | JGI IMG/M metagenome (GOLD analysis project Ga0209415, IMG submission 187696) | Peat soil microbial communities from Weissenstadt, Germany - SII-SIP-2007 (SPAdes) (version 2) | ecosystem: Environmental > Terrestrial > Soil > Wetlands > Peat | place: Germany... | reverse complement strand
TGCTCCCGATTTACGCTAGTTCACATAACTCACAACCAGCAAATGACTTGAATGTGTTTATGAGATAACTCCTAGCAACTTCCAGTACGTAAACTATTGAAAACACGCGGGGACCCGTACTGGAAGAAAATCCAGAATCTGATGTACTGCCAATTGTACGACCTCCCAGCCGAGGGGAGACAACGAAAAAAAGGCCGCCAAAGAAACCAGAGGCTGCCGGTCTGAAGACCGGCGCTACGAAGGCCGACAACACCTACAATTGTCGCGGCGGGACTGCGACGAGGCGTTTCTCGCGGACGTAAAACTCCCGGTCGCGCCAGTGGATGCGCTGCGGGAAGAAGCTGGCGACCCAGACGACGAACGCGAAAGCGTCGCGCAGGGGCAACATCTGCAATTTCTGGCGGACGAGCTTGTCGCGCATCCCGCGCGCGCCTGCGCTGAGCGCCATTTCATAGCGCAGCAGCGAATAGCCCGCCGTGAATCCGAAGGCTCCCAGCCACGAATGCGCGAGAAACAGGCCCACCAGCGACCACACCAGGCCGTGCGTGAACAGCAGACCCGCATGCCCCCAGGGGCGCGAGAATCGAATGCTGAGATTCCAGCGAAGCTGGTGGCGGAAGGCCTGAGCCAGCGTTTCGCGCGGGTACACGATGTCCACGGGAAAGCGGCTTAGCTCCACGCGATGGCCGCGCGCGGCGAGGCGGTTGCCCAGCTCGTAGTCGTCGCAGAAATAATCCACGAGCGATTCGAAGCCGCCGATTTCGGCGAGATGTTTTTTCGTGGTGGCCATCACCGCGCCAAGCATGAAATCGAGTTTGCCTCCGCCGAAAAGCCACGCGACCAGGACTCCCGGCGCGAAATCCGCGCTATTGCCGAGGGCTTCGAGATCGGCGGCGAACCCGCCATCGGTGAGGCCGCGATAAAGACACGTGACGCCGCCCACCGCGGAATCGGCGAAGGGCGCGGTGACCGCGCGGAGAAAACCCGGCTCGACGCGTACATCGCTATCGCTGACGATCACGACCGCGTTGCGCGCTTCGCGGACCATGCGGCAAAGCTTGTTCACCTTGTCGCTCGCGCCCAGCGGATCCGAGCCGACGAGCAGGCGAATCGAGCGTTCGGGAAAATCGGCAATCAGCTTTCGGATGACCGGGATGGCAGGATCCTGGTCGTCGGTCACGCAGAACAGGATTTCAAATTCGGGATAGTCCTGGCGGCAGAAGCTGGCGTAGTTTTCGTAGGCCTCGCGGTCGAGACCACGGATCGGCTTCAGGATGCTGACGGGCGGAAAGTAATCGCCCGGAGCGGAGGATGACGGCTGAAAAAACCTGCTCGCGGCGATGATCGCAAGCAGGTAATGCGCGAACGGAGCAACGGCCAGCACGAGAAGCGCTTCGCGAATCAGCGTCCAGGGCGTCATGACGTTTCAGACCATCTCACAACTGGCCGGCCTTGGCCACCAGACCCGGAAAAATTGCCGAGCCATCACAAAGGGCTCAAAACCGCCGCTTCGTGGACTCTGATGCCGCAAGTTAGCTGCTTAAGGGAGCAAAGCCCATGCTGCCGTTGCTGCACCAATCGAGCCGCCCTCGGGCGATCCACCTAACGTTTTCCGAGAGCGACCAGCGCGACGCCCATGCACACGAGCGCGACGCCCACCAGCCGCTGGGGCGTCACGCGCTCGCCGAGGAATAGCCTGCTGCCCACCAAAACAAACAAGTAGCTAATGGCCGTGGCCGGGAATACGAAACTCACGTTGGCGACCGAGAGCATTCCGAGCAAGGCGAAGAAGCCCGTCGTCATCATCGTGAGGCCGATCCAAAACCAGGGAACGCGCATCGCGCGGCCGATCACCCGAAAGATGGCGCCCGGGCGGAAGTCCGTGACTTCGCCGACGGTCTTCATCGTGCGCGCCATGCACATTTCGCCGGCTGTGCCGGGGAAAACGATCAGGAGATAGAAAATCAACTGCGTCAGCACTATTCATGCTCCGTGGTGCGCGGATGCGTGTGGCCGACCACAAACACGCCCACGCAAATCAGCCCAATGCCGGCCCAGCGGATGGGCCGGATCGTTTCGTGCAGAACGAAATGCGCCAGAAGAGCGATTATCAGGCTGGAGATCGAAGACGCCGGCAGAACGTAGCTGTAGTCCGCCCAGGAAAGCACCAGCAGGTAGGCGACGAAAAACGCCAGGAGCAGACCGATGCCCAGCCAGATCGTTCCGGAGGTGAACGCGCTGAAGAAGAACTGGAAAATGTCGGCGGGCGCCCAACTGGCCATCGGGGGAATGCGCTTCATGCCCTTGCCGAGAAACATGTCTCCGAGCGGGGCCACGGAGACCATGATTAAAAGCAGCGTGAACGTTTTTAGGTGCAGGCCTTGCGGCGCCGTCATGCTCCTTGCGACTCACCGAGCCCGGAACGCGGGTTCATCGGCGGCACGGCAACGATCGCTTTCTGGTCCACGCCCTTGCGCTTCTTGGATACCCGGCGGCGATCCGCGCGGAGCTTCATGAAATCCACGGCCTCGTGATAGAGGCGCTTGCGTTCATGCGAATCCCAGAGCGAGTCGCGAACGATGCGCCAGGCGACCTTGGGCCGGAAATAGTAGCTGTCGTAGAAGCGGTTCACGGACTCGACCATGTACTCCTTGGAGAGGCCGGGATATTCGAGGTGCGGAAGCTGGTGGCCGCCGTCGTCGGTGATTGCTTCGCCGGCGAGAAAACCCTCGCGAACGCCCTGGTCATAGAGCTCGGTGCCGGGATAGGCATGCGCCATGGAAACCTGGATCGTTTCGCAATCGAGATCCTTCGCGAAGTTGATGGTCTTCTCGATGGTTTCCTTGGTTTCGCCCGGCAGGCCGATGATGAAATCGCCGTGAACGTGGATGCCGACCTTCTTGCAGTTCTTGACGAAGTTGCGGCCCATGTCCAGCGTCTGGCCCTTCTTGATGTTCTTCAGGATCTGCGCGTCGCCCGATTCAAAGCCCACGATCAACAGGCGGCAGCCGGCGTCCGCCATGGCCTTCAGCGTTTCGTAATCTCCATGGACGCGGGCCGTGCAAGACCACTGGAAGCCGACGGGCTTGAATTCCTTGCAGAGGGCCAGGACGCGATCCTTGCGGATGTTGAAAGTGTCGTCGTCGAAGAAGAATTCCTTGGCTTGCGGAAACATCTTGTGAGCCTGGCGGAATTCCCGCGCGACGTTCTCGACCGACCGCGTGCGCCACGCGTGGCCGGAAAGAGTCTGGGGCCATAGGCAGAAAGTGCAGAGGGCCGGGCATCCGCGCGCCGTGTAGAACGAAACAAAGGGATGCAGCAGGAAAGGCACGTTGTACTTCTCAATCTGAACGTCTTTCTCGTACACGTCGGTGGCAAAGGGAAGCTCGTCGAGCTCGGCCGTCTGCATCGGCGGCCGCGACGGATTGTGGACGACTTTGCCGTCCTGCACGTAGCTCGCGTTCGCAATCTCTGAAAGCGGCTTACCTTGCGCGTACTCGACGACGGCGTGGTCGAATTCGCCGCGCACCACGAAGTCAATGTCCGAGCTCGCCAGCAGGCTTTCGGCGGGCTTAATTTGCACCTGCGGACCCACGAAACAGATCTTGGTATCGGGCTTCTGTTCCTTCATCCCGCGAGCCATGCGCAGGTCGCTCAAGAAACCGACCGTCGAGGTGAAAAGCACCACGAACTCATAATCCCGCGCGATCTGGACGACCTCAGCGGGCTTGATATGGTGCGGCGGGCCGTCGAGGAGGCGGCTGCCAGGCAGCATCCCGGCGGGATAGGCGAGCCAGACCGGATACCAGTACGACTCGATCTCGCGCGTGGCAGGCCAGCGGGAGCCCGCGCCACCGTCAAATTTCTCAAAACTTGGCGGATTCAGAAACAGAGTCTTCATCACAGACGGCATGTACGGTATCCCCCTCAGAACTTCGAGCAATCCACGCCAGACTAGTCATTCTACTGCATTTCATGGGTCGGCCCAAGCGCAGGTTTTTGAATGCGTTCTATTGAAAAACCTTGGCCAACTGGCCGGTAGCCTGGAGCAGGGTGAGCTGGGCCTGCTGGCGGGCGAAATCTGCGTCGAGGAAGGCTACCCACTTGTCGTTCTCGTCCAGGCGCGCCTGCTCGATATCCTGCAAAGTGGTGCGGTTCTGGTCGAATTTGGCCTGGTCGAGCTGAAGCGTTTCCTGGGCGAGTTGCAGATCGAGGCGCGCCACTTCCCTGCTGGCGTCCAGTTCGCGCACGCTGCGGGCCTTCTGCTGGACGTCGAAGCGTACCTGCTGGCGCTTGTTGCCGAGCAGCAGCTCGGCTTCGCTCAATTGACTTCTGGCGAGAGAGACGTTCGCCGAGGTCTTAGCGGCAAATATCGGAATCGTGACCTGCACGCCGACATTGACGTTGTTGCGCTCGAAGTGCGTATAGAATTCGTCGTAGTTGTTGAACCTGCTCAAGATGCTGTACTGCCCGACAACATTCACAGTGGGGAAATAGCTCCAGCGCGCGCCCTTCAGCAAATGCTCGCGCGCAGCACGCTCGTTTTCGGCCTCGGCGACGCTGCGGTCATTCTGGATGGCCAAGCTCTCAATTTCGCCCTCCGATTGAACGGTCGCGAGCTCGGCCGAAAACGACGCGTCCGCGGGTTCGACCTCAAGCGACTGGCTGTCGGGAATGCCCGTGAGGTCGCGGATCTGCGCGTCGAGCGAAGCCTCCCGATCTTCGAGTTTTACGACGCGCTCCGCGATGCGCGCCAGCATCAATTGCGTGCGCGTCACCTCAATAGGAAGCTCCTGATTCGCCGCGAGGCGCGCGCGGATGGCTTCCAGAATCTTCGCACCGCTGGCTTGTTCGCCGCGCATCAGTTCGAGCGAATGGCGGACTTTGCTCAGGTCGAGATAGGCGGTTGCGGTGCGGACGATAACATCGTCGCGCGTGCGGTCGAGCTCGAGTTTCTGATTTTTCGCGCGATCTTCGGCGGCGTGCTGCAGGCCCTTCAGCTCGGGATCGAAAAGCGCCTGCGTGTAGTCCAGCTGAAAGACGGAGGGCGCCTGGCCGCCGGGAAGCGACGGAAAACCGTGCGTGTAAGCGATGCCGGAACCGGTGTAGAGGTTGGGGCGAAACGCCGCGCGGTCCACGCCGACTTCGCCGAGCGCGACGTTGTATTGCACCTGCGCCAGCTTCACATCGCGGCTATTCTGCAACGCGAGCGTCACGGCCTGGTGCAGCGTCAATTTGTCCGTGTCCTGCGCGCGCGCGGGGACTGCGGCGAGTAGCGCGCACAGCACCACGATTCCCGTGAGCCCGGGAAAGCAGCGTCGGCTTTGGATGGAGCTATTCATGGCGAAGCGATTCCGTCGGTTCCAGTCTGGCCGCCCGATTGGCCGGGAGATAACCGAATATCAAGCCCGTCGAGCAGGATACTACGAACGCCAGCACAACCGAGAGCCACGACACGGGAACGGTAATACCGGCGGCCTCCGGGAAAAAACCGATCAGAAAATTAAGCAGCGCGGGAATCGCAACGCCGATGGCGATTCCTGCGAGAGCGCCCGTTCCGCTGATGGCCATCGCTTCCATCAGGAATTGGTAGCGGATGGCGTCTTGCGTGGCGCCGATGGCCTTGAGGATGCCGATCTCGCGCGTCCGCTCGGTTACCGTGACGAGCATGATATTCATGATCCCCACACCGCTGATCACCAGCGCGATCAGCGCGATCAGAATCAAGACCACCATCAGCGCGAAGGCAATCTGTCGCGCCGTCTCGAGAATCCCGGTGGAATTCTCGACGCGATACTGTGCGCTGCCGCGGTGGCGGCCCTGAAGAATCTCCGACACTTCGCGCGTGACGACCGGAATATCCTCGGAGTGCCCGGCGAGGACGTACAGCGTCCTGAAATACTGCGTCCCCGTGTAATACTTCAGCAGTGAAAATGGAACGATCAAGGATTCCTTCTTGATTTCGGTTTGGCCGAAGGTGGCCACGCGTTCATTGAAAACACCGATCACCGTGAACTGCAGCTCGCCGACGCGGATCGCTCTGCCCTGCGGATCGTCGAACGGGAACATACGGCGCGCGAGGTCTTCCGTCAGCAAACAGACCTTGCTCCGCGACTCCATGTCGTCCGAATCGAAATAGCGACCGCGCAAGATCGCGAGATTGCGAATGCGATTGAATCCCTCCGTCACGCCGACTAGATTGACGAGGCGCTCCTGGGCGTTGACGACCACCGTCATCGGAATCATGTTGGTGCCGGCGGCTTCGGACACCAGTTGGGGCAGGCCCTGCTTCACCGCATCGAGGTCAGCGGGAGTAATCTGATCATTGATCGTCAGGGAGCCCGCATCGCCGGAGCTGACCACGCGCGCCGAGACGAGATTCGCGCCAATCCCTTCGATCTGGGAGAGAACGTAGCGCTGCCCGCCGAGAGCGACGGTCACCACCAGGACAATCGAGCCGCTGCCAATGATGACGCCGAGCATCGTCAGCGTCGCGCGCATTTTGTTGGCGCGCAACGCCTGCATCGCGAGAGACCAGGTCTCGCGCCAGAAAGCCGATGTGTTCTGTGTGATTGCCATGCGGAATTTGACCTGCGTTCGCCAGCGTCCCGCTGCTACTGAGACTTCTCGAGTTTTTCGAGGCGCGTCCGCGCTTCCTTGCGCTTGGGCTCGAGCTGCAGCGCCTCGCGATACTGCTCCGCGGCATCCGCGCGCTTTCCCTGCTCTTCATAAAGACGGCCGAGCCATTCGCGCGCGGCGGCGTGCTCGGGCCAGTCGCTGCGGTCCGGAGTGCTGGCGAGATAGGATTTCAAGTCGCGCTCGGCGTTGGGCAGATTCGCGTTCGCCAGCACCGCCGCAATGCCGCGGTAATAGGCGAGGCGTGGATCGCTGGGACTGAAGTGCGCTGCGGCATCAACGGCAGTCCCGATATCCGATGGCTTGTTCACGACTCTGAAGAAGTCGGCGACTTCGAAATATGGGTCCGGGGATTTTGGCTTGGCCGCCAAGACCTCGCGAATTTCATTTTCGGCGCTCTCCGGATTCTTCAGGCCCTGGCGATCGTAAAGAGCGCGCGCGAGGTGGCCCGTCACGGGGTCGATCGCGGCGATGGCGTTCACCTGCTCGAGTGCTTCATCCTTGCTGCCGCCGGCAATCCATGGCGCGTCCAGGCAATATTCTTCAAGGTCGCGCCGCGCTTCAATATTCGAGGGACTCAGGGTGACTGCCTGCTTGAACTCGGATTTCACCTTCTTCGCCAGGGAAAAACTTCTGTCGCGGTCCGCCTTGCCTCCATATGCCCGGCCGAGCCACTGGTGATAGAGCGAGTTCTTCGGGTCGAACGACACGGACTTTTCGGCCTGCGCCACGGAGTCGTCCCAATCGCGCATTTCGTAATAGGCGCGCCCCAGCCAGTAGAAAAGCTCGGCGTTCGAGGAGTTTCCCGGCACGGCCGCCTGCAGAGTGGAGATCGCGCCCGTGTAATTCCCGGCGCTGATCTGATGTTGCGCGGACTGGATCGTAGCCGCCGCGTCTGCTCGTGCTGCGGGAGGCGCGAAGACGAGCGCCGCAAACAGAACTCCGGAGACGACTGCCGCCGTGCAGCTGAGTGAAGTTCTCAATTGGCCTCCCCGGCTCGAACTTCCATCCCGTCGCGCAATTCCTTCTCACCGGGCAGCGCCACGCGGTCGCTGCCGGTCAAACCCGACACGACTTCGTACTTGGTTGCACTGGCCACGCCTAGTGAGATGTCGCGGCGGTGAACTTTGTCGTCCGCAAGAACGAACACGTAACGCTGGCCATTGTCTTCGCGAACGGCCGCGCGCGGGACGACCAAAGCCAGATGCCGCTCGCGCACCATGATCAGCACCTGCACGTTGGTGTTCGGGAGCAGCTCGAGACGGTCATTGTCAATCGAGCAAAGAAGTTCGCCCACGCTCCGCATTCCGCGCGCTACAACCTGTTTAGGAACATCTTCGGTCCGGCCGGTCCATGTCCGGCCGGGCTTCGCGTCCCATGTGACCGAGACTTTCTGATTCGGTTCGAGCGAGCCCAGATCCGGCTCGTCCACGAACGCGCGCACGCGCACGTGCCGCAGGTCGGCCATTTCGGCGAGCGTGTCCCCCACCTTCACGTAATCGCCCGCGCTAACCGGCAGCGAATACAGCGTGCCATCGGTGGATGCGGTGACGGTCGCCGAGCCAACTTTGTCCTCAAGCGATCGCGCCAGTTCCTGCGCCTGGCTGACGCGCAAGTCGGCGCCGTGCACAATCGCCGATGCGCGCTGCACCAGGTCCTGTTTTTTGGCCTGGAGCGCCTGAAGATTTCCCCGAGCTTTGGCCAGGCTGGCCTGGGTTTGCGCGAGTTCGTCCTGCGTGGCCGCCTGCTTCGCCACCAGACTCTCGAGCGCCCGTTCGTTGCTTTCGAGGTTCTTCACCTGCACCTGCGCGGCCTGCAAATCGCCGTTGAGCTGCGCGACCTGATCCGGCGGACCTCCGGCTCGCGCGTTGCGAAGGTCGTTCTGCACGGAAAGCAAATCGGCACGGGCCTGTGCAAGCTGCGAGCGCACATCGGCCGCATCTAGAGTGAGGATCACCTGACCGCGGCGCACCGCCTGCCCCTCGGTGGCCATCACTTTGTCCACGAAAGTCGGGAACTCGGCGCGAGCCACGGTGGCCGAAATCGGCTCGACCTTGCCGTTACTCGTGATCGTGGCGCTCAAATCCTCGCGCGTGACACTTACCATCGTCACGACCGGCGGCTGACGCCGAAGGGCGAGAAAAGCCGCGATCGCGATGACCAGCACCGCGACCAGGACAAACATGACCGATTTTCGTTTGTTGTTTTCTGCCATGATGGGCCGCACGACGACTCGCGAACTGCGCCGCGAGTCACGAAATTGTAACAGACCCCTTCCGGGCTTGCCTACGCAAACGCCCCGCGGTTGCTGCGAAGCGCATGTCGCGCCGCCGGGACGCCGCGCTCCAGCAGAGGCAAGGCGACATATGTAAGATGCCGTTTAAGGACCACGTGGGGCACGCTTTTGCCCCAGTTTGACGGCCGGGGCATCGCCGATCGGCCGTGATGCACGATGCCGCAGGCATGCCCTTTGCCACCTGGCGCCGCGCCACACGCTGGGGACCCGCCTATCCGCTTGGCCTTGCCATTCCTGGCCGCTCAACTGCCGCGCGGCAAGTGCTAGAATCTTTCTGTTCATGAGCGCTGATCCGCTGATCCACGTTAAGGACCTCTCCAAACATTTCCGCGCGTTCGATCGCCGCGAAGGAATCTGGGGGTCGATTCAGAATTTGTTCGTGCGCGATTACCACACCGTGGCGGCCGTGGATCGCATCGGCTTTACCATCGATCGCGGCGAAATGGTCGGCTATATCGGGCCAAACGGCGCGGGCAAATCCACGACCATCAAAATGCTTACGGGGATTCTGGTCCCGACGAGCGGTGAAATTCTCATCAACGGCTTCGTGCCGTTTCGTCAGCGCCGGCAATACGTGAAAACCATCGGCGTCGTCTTCGGGCAGCGCACGCAGCTCTGGTGGGACATCGCGGTCATCGAATCGTTCAAACTTTTGCGGCGGATTTACGACGTCTCGCAACGCGATTTCGACGAGCGCATGGAACGTTTCAACGAAATCCTCGGCATCCGCGATTACCTGCGCACGCCGGTGCGCAAACTTTCTCTCGGCGAGCGCATGAGGTGCGACCTGGCTGCGGCGCTGCTTCACAATCCGCCGCTGCTGTTTCTCGACGAGCCGACCATCGGCCTCGATGTCGTCGCCAAGGAGCACATTCGGCATTTCCTGCGCGCGGTCAATCGCGAGTTCCGCACCACGGTGCTGCTGACCACGCACGATCTCGACGATATCGAGGAGCTTTGCCATCGCCTCATGATCATCGACCACGGCCGCGTCCTCTACGACGGGCCGCTCGATCAACTGAAGGAGCGCCTGCTGCGCACCAAGCAGATCAAATGCGTGCTGAAGGACCGCGCGCAGGTCGCCGGCATTTCCGTCTTTTCGCGCGATGGCCTGGTGCTCGATCAGGTGGACCCGCTGACCTATCGCATCCGCTTCGACCGCACCAAAGTCGCGACCACTGACCTGATCCGCAAGATTCTCGCTGCTGTCGAAGTCCGCGACCTGCTGATCGAAGATGAGTCCATCGAGGAAGTCGTCAAACGCATCTACGCCGGCGAAGCTACATTCGAAGTGAGTCTTTGACCGGCCCCGCTGGTCAGTTGTTCCTCGGTGGTACATTCGCGACACCCGGTGAATCTCCTCGACTGTATTTGATGTAACCCGGCGAATCCCGAGCCTGCATCCCGGCGTCGAGTCGTGACGCCGATCCAGACGCAAAAATCCACAGAACCTCGCTCTTGCATCCTGCGCTGCACCTTCTAAGATCGTCGCATGAGCGCTTTGATGGAGGCTCTGGCACCTTACGCGGAATTCGGGCGCGTGGGATTCGTCAATATCCTCGCTTTCCGCTTGCGCTACTTTACCGGGATCATCACGTATTCGCTCAACGTCACCGTCTATTATTTTGTGTGGAGCGCCGTCTACCGCTCCGGGCAATCGTTTGTGGGCTACAACCTTTCGCAGATGATCACGTACGTCAGCGTCGGCTGGATCATCCGCTCGTTCTACTGGAACACGATTGACCAGGAAATGGCGTACGAGGTGATCGAAGGCAAGATCGCCATGGACCTGATCAAGCCCGTGTCGGTGCAATGGATGTGGCTTTGCCGCGCCATGGGCGAATCGGCGTTCCGCCTCGGATTGCTCACGCTGCCGACGGCGCTGGTGGTCGGGTTTGCGTTTCCGATCCAGAGGCCGGCATCGCGCGAACACTTCTTGCTGTTTCTGGTTGGCGTGTTGGGTAGCTTCTTCCTGATGGGCGCGATCAATTTCATGATCGGAACCTGCGCCGTGCCCTTGAAGTCCATCCTGGCGCTGATTCGCGCCAAGCAGTGGCTGATCGAACTGCTCTCGGGGCTGCTGATTCCCATGGCCTTCTTTCCCGAAAAGATTCAGAGAGTCGTCGCATGGCTACCGTTCGAGCACATCGCCTACACGCCGCTGCAGATCTATCTCGGCAAGCTCGACGTCGCGCATGCGCTTCGCGCGCTGGCCATCCAATGGTGCTGGATCGTCGCGCTGCTGATCCTCGCGCATGTGTGGTGGAGCCGGTGCCTGCGTAGCATGACCATTCAGGGGGGCTGACGTGACGACCGCTACGTTCACTGCAGAAAAGCACGGCCTCGCGGCCGTTGGAGCGGCCGTACAACGGCACTCGATGCTGCTGTTCGATTACTTCACGCAATATGCGAAAGTGCAGTTCGGGTATCGCGCCGACTTCTTTATCAGCCTGGCGACCAGCTTCGCCGCCACATGTTTTCAACTGGGCTTCGTGATCGTTCTGTTTCAGAAAATCCCGCAGCTTGCAGGCTGGCGCTTTCCGGAAGTGTTGTTCCTCTACGGCTTCTCGCTGATTCCTTACGGGCTGTTCAACGTGATCAGTCTGAATCTCTACAATTTCGGGAACAATTACATCATCGAGGGGAAATTCGACCGCGTGCTGTTGCGCCCGGTTTCTTCTCTTTTCCAGGTGCTCTTCGAAACTTTCCGGATCGAGTCGCTGCAGGAAGTGGCCACGGGCGTGTACTGCCTGTGGTGGGCGTCGCGGCGTCTCGGCCTGGTGTGGACGCCGGGCAAATTCGCGATGCTGCTTTTTTTCGGAATTTGCGCCGCCACGATCTACATGTCCATCTTCGTGATGCTGACCACCGTGTCGTTCCGCTTCGAGGACCGAATCGGCGTGAGCCCCCCGGTGTGGAACGTGATCGCCTTCGGCCGCTATCCGCTCACGATTTACAACGGCACGGTGCAATTTGTCCTGTGCTGGGTGATTCCGTTCGGGCTCGCTTCGTTCTACCCGAGCGTGCGGCTGCTCGGCCGCACGGTCACACCCGAATATGCGCGGCTCGTGCCGGTGGTCGCCGCGGTATTTCTCACGGCCGCGATCACGCTCTGGACGCTTGGCAGCCGCCATTACACCTCGACCGGCTCTTAGCACATTGTTTTGAGAGGAGCGCATCGTGAACATTTTCGACCGTAGAAACGGAGCCAGTGCAGCCGACACAGCGCTTTCCGTCCTCGGCTGCTTGCTCTTTCTCGCCTCCTCGGGTCTCGCGGCGCCTCGCGTCCCGGCTTCCAAGGGTCAAAACGCGGAGCAGCCGAAAGAGAATTCGCCCGATCTCAAATCTTTCGTGGGCACATGGAAGGGGAGTTTCAACGGCGAAGTGTTCGCGATCCTCGTGCTGAAGGAGCAGGGTGGCGCACTCAGCGGAACCTTGAATAACTTCGACATCAGCGTTGACAAGGACGGAAACCTAAACGACGGCACGCACAAGGACCAGGGCGACGCTCCGCTTTTGAACGCGCGTTTCAAGTCCGGGGCGTTGATGTTCGTTGTGATGCAAAAGGATCAGTACGCCCCCTCGACGGAATGGAAGTTTATTCCGAAATCCGCGGACGAAGGTGAGCTGACCAAACTGCTAGATCACCAGGTGAATGCGCCGAAGGACATGGTCGTCAAACCGATTCGAATGGTCCGCGAACACGCCAAGCAGTGAAACTCCGAGCCTTGTAATCTCGTATTAACTTTAGAGGCACGGATGCGTCGGACCGCGTATGTGGTGATCGCTCTTCTTGTACTCGCGCCGATAGGCGCAGCAGTATTGAGTCGGGGCATGGGCCCAGCCGCGCTGCACCCGATGCACTTGAATCCCGAGCGCCTGGAACAAACCGCCCTGATGCTCGCCCGTACCAGAGCCGCGAAAGACGATATCTCCGTTCGGGCTTCGGATGGTGTCGAACTGCGCGGATGGAAGGTCCGTCCGCCCTCACCCAACGGCGACTGGGTGCTTCTCTACCATGGCGTCGCGGATAATCGAACCGGAACGCTCGGCTACGCCGAATTTCTACTGCGCCACGGCTACAGTGTCGTGATGATGGATTCCCGCGCGCATGGCGCGAGCGGCGGTGACATGGCAACGTACGGCTGGAAAGAGCGCTACGACACAGTCGCTACGGCGGACACGCTATATTCGACCGAACGAGTCCGCCGTCTTTACGCACTCGGTGTTTCAATGGGCGGCTCGATTGCCTTGCAATCAGCGGCGGTCGAGCCGCGCATCGCAGGTGTCGTTGCGGAAGACCCGTTCGCCGACCTGCGCGAGGTGAGCTACGACTACGCAGGCTTGCGTTTCAGCTCTCTCCTCGGCAAGACACTTTTTCGAACTGCGTCCATCGTGGGAATCGACGGGATGGCGAATGCAGGAGGGTTTAATCCCGACGATGTCTCGCCGGAAAAAGCGGTCGCGGCGCGCCCGTTCCCCGTGCTCCTGATTTGCGGCACTCGCGATCACACGATTCCCTGCCGCCACGCCAAGCGAGTATACGCCGCCGCAACCGGACAGAAAGAACTATGGATCGTCCAAGGCGCCGAGCACGCCTCGGCCCTCGGCCGCGAACCTGCAAAGTACGAACAACGGGTCATTGGCTTTCTCAGCCGCTTTTAGCAGGTTCGCGGCCGGTTCCGCCTGGCCGCGATTTCGTCGGCGATCAGAATCGCTTCCGCGATTTCCTTCATCGACTTTCGCCGCTCGCGGCTTTCCCTTTGCAGGACCAGAAAAGCTTCCTCCTCAGGGATCCGTAGATCGCGCTGCAGGATTTCCTGCGCAGATTTGACCAGCTGGCGAGCTTCCGAGAGTTCGGACAACTTCGAATCCTCGGCCTCGAGGCGCACCAGCTCGATTTCCGGACCGACAAGAAAGCCAATGGTCGAGACCAGATGAATTTCGCGCTGGCTGTGAATGTGAGGATCGCGATGCTGGAGATTGATTACGCCGACCAGCTTGTCGCGGCATAGGATGGGCACGGACAAGAACGCCTCAAACCGGTCCTCGGGCAATTCGTGAAACGACTGAAAGCGCGGATCGAACGACGCGCGCCTCCCGATCACGACCGGCTTTTTGTTTTCGGCAACCCACCCGGTAATCCCCTGGCCGACCCGCAGTGTCGGGCGGTTCAATACTTCCGCATGAGGATTCTGAGAGGCACGCAGAATGAGGTCGTTTCCTTCCAGCACGTACAGAAAGCAGGAATCGCATTTGACGACGGTGGAAACGAACTCCACGACGAGCTTCAAAACCGTCGAGAGCGGATCGGAAGCCGCAATGCGCTCCCCAATCTCGTGCAGGCCCTCGATGTCCTGATGCGGTTCAGGCGCAGGGTATACGTTCATACCCCACTCTAGGAAGCCCGAGGAATACACGCAAATCCAAATTCGGAGTGGGTGCCATCAGAATTCAAGATAACAGTAATCCGTGCACGGGCCGATAACACAACGGTCCACATCGAGCATACGTAACTGCTTGTGTTTACGCCGCCTGCACGGGCGCGGACGTTGCGTGAGGAGATTTTCGGAGCGGAGGCTTAGCCAACAGGTACAGGATGGCGCTGAGGAAGCACAGCGCGGCGACGATCGTGAAGATCTGGCTGTACGTGTGGAAGTGATCGTAAAAAGCCCCGGCCAGCACCGGGCCGATCGCGCCAAGCGTCGTCCCGAGCGGCGTGGTGATGCCCAGCAGCGAGGGATACACTTTCGGCCCGTAGTAATTGCTCAGAATCGTCGCCATGCAGGTGAACGCCATGCTGAATCCCGTGCCCATCAGGATCGCGTAGGAATACATCAGCGCGGGCGTGACCGCGTGGATCGCCAGCAGCGTTCCCGCGCCATACAAACACACGGCCACGGCTGAAATGAAGCGCGGCTCGACGCGATCGCCGATCGCGGCCACCGTCGTTTGGCCGATCATCGACGAAATCAGAACGATGGAAATAGACTCCGCCGCTTTTCCCGGCGCGTAGCCGAGCCCCTCGAGATGCAGCACGCCGTGCGCGATATAGATGAAGAAACCCATGAAAAATCCGAGATACGTCAGGATCAGCAGCCAAATCGTCGGCGTGCGGAACGCTTCGCCGAGCGTCCAATCCTCGGTGGTCTTATAGACTCCGTGGCTCGCGCGCGCCGCGCGCGGGTCGGGCGCCGCCCCGCCGTCCGTGATTGCCTCGCCATCGGGCAGCTGTCCCATCTGCGCCGGGCTTTCACGCACGAAGATCGCCGCAACCAGCGCCGCAACCAAAGACATCGCGGACATCAACCACCACGCCGCGCGCCAGTTCCCTCCCGCGCGCGCAATCGTCAGATTCAACGTCGGCACGGCGATAAATCCGCCGATGCCCGAGGCCGTGAGCACAAGCGACATCGCGCGCCCGCGTTTCTTGTGAAACCAGCGTGCGATTCCGACTTGAGGCCCGATCGTCCCGGCCAGCGCGACTCCCGCACCCACGACGATCCCGAATACGATAATTGCCTCAGGCACGGTGTTCACTTCGGTGGCCATCAGAAACGCGCCGATCGAAGAAAGCAGCGTCCCTGCCACCAGCGTGGGCCGAATCCCCAATCTCCTGATCGACATGGCCACCAGCGGCCCCGGCCATCCCGCCATCAGGCTGAACACCGTGAACGCAAGGCCCAGCTCCTTGCGATTCAGGTGCATGGCTTTTGCCATGTAGGTGTTGACCACGCTCGTGCCGAAGGTTGGAAACGTGAAGTTGAAAACGATGATGATCCAGAAAATGCACAGGAGCTTCCAGCCGTAGAAAGGTTTTGTTTGCATGATGTGCCGCCGAGCTAGCTGCTGAACAGAATGCTCAGGATGCCGGACTCAGGTACTTGACCAAAACCACTTCGTTGTGCACTTCGTTGTATAGCAGTTCATCCACCAAGTCGCGCACCATAAAAAGACCGTATCCGCCGGGGCGCATTCCCTTCTGCTTGCGAACCTCGCTGTGAAGCAGAGGATCGTCCTCGGGATTGCTGACCGCGGCGTGGCTCAAATCCTCGATGCGAAAACCCAGGCCTGGATCCGCGATTCGATATTGGACCATCCGTTTTGCTTTCAAATAAGAGATTCGCACCTTTTGATTGGGGTCGAGCTTCCCTCCCCATTCGATGGCGTTGGTGAGCAGCTCCCGGAACGCGAAGCCCACATGTTCGCGGTCCTCTTCAGACAGCTCGGATTTGAGCTGCGCCATGAATCCCGTGATGCGGGCTACGGCTTCGAGCTCGCACGGAACGAGCAATTCGATCCAGTGGGGAACGGCGGAAATCACTTCGATGGGCGAAGCGGATGGCTTGGCGGAAAGCGCATCCTTCACAAGCTCGACCACGGCATTGGGTTCGACGGGCTTTCTAAAGTAGTGATACGCCTGCTCGCGAATCGCTCGCAGCATTATTTCCGAAGTATCGTCCGACGTCATGACGATCGCGCGAGGACGATTCGGCTCGTCCCTCAAGCGTGCGAGCAGCTCCAGACCATTCATGCCGGGCATCCACACGTCCGTCAGAAGCAGGTCAAACGTGCCGGCGCGCAATTTTTTCAGCGCCGCGTTTCCGTCCGACGCGACGGAAACCTTGAAGCCGGCGTCCCCCAGCACGGTGCTCAACATCAGGCGAGTCGCGCGGTCGTCATCCGCAACGAGGATCTTTTTCATCGGGCTCTCCTTCGCGCTCGCGCGCCACCGGTCTTGCGACCTCGCCTGTTCGGCTTGCCCGGGCCGCCTGCGATTCCGCCCAGCACCTTCTCGAAGCCGGAGAGTTTAACCTCAAAAGGAGCGAGAAGCCTACTTGCTTCGCCTGATGGGAGAGCCTACTCACATCGTATCCCCCTGGCGAAGTTGAAATGCATTAGTCCGAAGCGGTGGGAAGAACTCGCC
>Ga0209415_10009339_pt1 | contig 16861 bp, 14 predicted proteins | sample PeaSoiSIISIP2007_FD_187696 | JGI IMG/M metagenome (GOLD analysis project Ga0209415, IMG submission 187696) | Peat soil microbial communities from Weissenstadt, Germany - SII-SIP-2007 (SPAdes) (version 2) | ecosystem: Environmental > Terrestrial > Soil > Wetlands > Peat | place: Germany... | reverse complement strand
CCGATCAGGTCGGCCCCTTCGTCGCGCGCGACCTGCAGGATCTTCTCGGCCGGCACCATGACGCCCAGGTTGACGATATCGTAGTTGTTGCACTGGAGCACGACCGCGACGATGTTCTTGCCAATGTCGTGCACGTCGCCCTTGACGGTGGCGATCACGATCTTGCCGTTGGCGCGCGGCGCTTCGCCCGACGCGGCCTTTTGCGCCTCGATAAACGGCACCAGGTAGGCAACGGCCTGCTTCATCACCCGCGCCGACTTGACCACCTGCGGCAGGAACATCTTGCCGCTGCCGAACAGATCACCGACGACGTTCATGCCCTCCATCAGCGGGCCCTCGATGACCTCGATGGGGCGCCCGCCGCGCCGCTCGATCTGGGTGCGAATCTGCTCGGTGTCCTCGATCACGTACTGCGTCACCCCGTGCACCAGGGCGTGCACCAGGCGCTTTTCCACCGGCTCCGCGCGCCAGGCCAGGTCCTCCTCGCGCCGACGCCCCGCGCCCTTGCGCTGCTCGGCCAGTTGCACCAAGCGCTCGCCCGCATCCGGACGACGGTCGAGCACGACGTCCTCGACGCGCTCGCGCAGCTCCGGTTCGATGTCCTGGTACACGCCGAGCTGCCCGGCATTGACGATGCCCATCGACATGCCGGCGCCAATCGCGTGGTACAGGAAGACCGTATGGATCGCCTCGCGCACCAGGTCGTTGCCGCGGAAGGAAAACGAGACGTTGGATACTCCCCCGCTGACGTGGGTGTGCGCAAAGGTGCGGCGAATCCAGCGCGTCGCGTCGAGAAAATCGACGGCGTAGTGGTTGTGCTCCTCGATGCCGGTGGCGATGGCAAAGATATTCGGGTCGAAGATGATGTCCTCGGGCAGGACACCGGCCTGATCGACCAGCAGCCGGTAGCTGCGCTCGATGATCGCCATGCGCCGGTCGTAGGTATCGGCCTGGCCCTTCTCGTCGAAGGCCATCACCACCATCGCGGCCCCGTAGCGGCGCGCCAAGCGCGCCTGGCGCAGGAACTCGGCCTCGCCTTCCTTGAGCGAGATCGAATTGACGACGCACCTGCCCTGCACGCATTGCAGACCGGCCTCGATCACCGACCACTTGGAGCTGTCGATCATGATCGGCACGCGGGCGATATCGGGCTCGGAGGCGATCAGGTTCAGAAAGCGCCGCATGGCAGCCGGCGAGTCGAGCATCGCCTCGTCCATGTTGACATCGATGATCTGCGCGCCGTTTTCCACCTGCTGGCGCGCCACCACCACGGCCTGCTCGAACTGGCCCTCCAGGATCAGCTTGGCGAACTGGCGCGAGCCGGTGACGTTGGCCCGCTCGCCGACATTGGCAAAGAGGGAATCCGCCCCCAGGTTCAGCGGTTCTAGCCCCGACAATCGCAGGCGCGGCTCGATCACCGGAACGGGCCGCGGCGCCAATTCCCGGACCGCCGCCGCAATCGCCTGGATGTGCGCCGGCGTCGTCCCGCAGCAGCCGCCGACGATGTTGACAAAGCCGCTGCGCGCAAAGTCCTGTATCAGGCGCGATGTGATCTGCGGTGTCTCGTCGAACCCCGTGTCGGACATCGGGTTGGGCAGGCCGGCGTTGGGGTAGACGCAGACGAAGGCATCGGCCAGGCGCGCCATCTCCTCGATATACGGGCGCATGAGGGCCGCGCCCAGGGCGCAGTTCAGGCCGATCGCCAGCGGGCGGGCATGGCGCATCGAATTCCAGAACGCCTCGACCGTCTGTCCCGAGAGGATGCGCCCGGACGCGTCGGTCACGGTGCCCGAAATGAAGACCGGCACCCGCAGGCCGCGGCGCTCGAACTCCTCCTCGATGGCAAAGACCGCCGCCTTGGCATTGAGCGTATCGAAGATCGTCTCTACCAGCAGCAGGTCGGCACCGCCATCGAGCAGGCCGCGCGCCTGCTCCCCGTATGCCAGGGCCAGTTCGGCGAACGTGATGTTGCGGGCACCTGGATCGTTGACGTCGGGGGAAATCGACGCGGTCTTGGGCGTCGGTCCCATGGCCCCGGCCACGAAGCGCGGCTGCCCCGCGCCGGCAAAGCGCGCGCACGCACGGCGGGCCACGCGCGCCGCCTCGACGTTCATTTCGTAGGCAAGTTCCGCCAGGCCATAGTCGGCCTGCGCGACGCGCGTCGCGCCGAAGGTATTGGTTTCGACGATATCGGCGCCGGCTTCCAGGTATTGCTCGTGGATCTGCTGGATCACCTCGGGGCGATTGAGCTGGAGCAGCTCGTTGTTGCCCTTGAGGTCAACGGGGTGCGCGGCAAAGCGCTGGGTGCGATCGACGCCGCGGAAGTCCTCCTCCGTCAGGCGATAGCGCTGGATCATCGTCCCCATCGCGCCGTCCAGTATCAGGATGCGACGCGACAGCAGCTCGCGCAGGGCTTGCTCGGCGGGGGACGTGGCGACGGGCGAGGGCATGGGCGACAAGGGCTCCGGTACGGCATCCATTGTACGGAGCCAAGGCGCTGCACCCTTGGGGGCCGGGCACGGCCCCCAGTTAGCGGGCAGGCGATGGCAACCGGCGCCCGCGCCGGTTGGGTAGGCTAGTGCAACGCCACCGGCTGCGTCATCAAGCCCGTGTAGCTGGACAAGAACGCATCGAACTCGTCGGGCGACGGTTCGCTCGATATCAGCCGCGCCACGTCGTCCCGGAAATGCTCGGCCTGCTTGCCGTCGAGAAAGATCTCGCGCCGCAGGCCCTTGTCCATGATCTCGAAACCCCCAGCCGGATGCTCGTCGAGGTCCCCGAAGTCGGAGAACTGGACGACACAGTAGTTCGAGCTGTTGTAGACCATGTTCATGGCAACTGGTTTCCCTGCACGCTGCGGCACCGCACGCCCGCCGCCAGGCCGTCGCGGCGCCGCCTCTTACCCTCTATATCGGTACGAGCGCAGCAATCTCAAGGCCCGCCGGCAATTGCCGGGTTGCTCCGGCGTTCCCCGGGCGATCCTGGGGCCTACCGCGACCCCCGCCCGGGCACAACCGGCCGCGTCGCAGGGGACGGTGGCGGCGCCAAACCGTTCCCCCATCGAGCCGGTGGAACCTTAGCGGGTGCGCCCGGTCTTGTAACTATCGCCGGCTGGAGTCGGCGACGCGGCCGCTCGCCGCGGGCCCTTCAGCGCCGCCCGCGCCGCCCGTAGCGGATCATGAGCCATCCGCCGAGCATGCCTCCGAGGTGCGCAAAGTGCGCCACCCCCGCCTGGGTGCCGGCGACCCCCTGGAAGAGCTCGATGAGGCCGTAGACCGCGACGAACAGCCAGGCGGGCATCGGGATGGGCGGGAAGATCAGCATCACCGTCCGGTGCGGGAACAGCAAGGCGAAGGCGAGCAAGAGTCCGAACACGCCGCCCGAGGCACCCACCGTGGGACCAAGAGAGCCGCTGGCCCAGGTGAACACCAGTTGCGTGAGACCCGCCGAAAGCACGCAGGTGAAGTAATAGGTCAGGAAGCGGCTTCGTCCCCACACCCGCTCGATGTCGGAACCGAACATCACCAGGCCGAGCATGTTCAGGAAGATGTGCGCAAAGCCCTCGTGAAAGAAGCTGTACGTGATCAGCTGCCAGGGCATGAAACCGGCGCCGCCCACGGCGTCCGAGCCAATCGGCCACAGCGCGAGCTCCTGGCTCAGCCGCCCGCCAAGGTAGCTGTCGAGCAGGAACGCGATGACGTTCATCCATAGCAGTGCCTGCGTGCCGGGAGGAAGGGGGAACATCGGTGGCCTCTGCCCTGGGGATCAGTCGTCGAATACCGGGGTCTCGACGCCGAGCACCTTGTGCAGCTTGGAGGAGGTCGTCGTGTACTGCAGGTGAATCGCCTTCCTCGGGAACACGTACCGCGCCGCGCCGAATGCAGCCAAGGCGCTTTCGTGAAAGCCGCAAAGGATCAGTTTCTTCTTGCCCGGGTAGGTGTTGATGTCGCCAACGGCAAAGATCCCGGGAATACTGGTCTCGAAGGTCTCGGTATTGGTAACGATCTGCTTGCGCTCGAGTTCGAGCCCCCAGTTGGCGATCGGCCCGAGCTTGGGCGAGAGGCCGAAGAAGACCAGCAGGACGTCGAGCGGCACCACGCGCGTGATGCCGTCGGAGCCCGTCACCTTGAGCGACGCCAGCTTGCCGTCGTGCTCCTCGAAGCCAACGATCTGGCCGATGAGCAGCTGCATTTGCAACTGTTCGCACAGCTCCCGCATCTTGGCAACGCTTGCCGGCGCCGCGCGGAAGCCGTCGCGCCGGTGCACGAGGATTACGCTGCCGGCCTGGTTCGGACCTTCTTGGGCAAAGTTCAGCGCCCAGTCCAGCGCCGAATCGCCGCCGCCGGCGATGACCAGATCCTTGCCGGCAAATTCGGCCGGGTTCTTGACGCGGTAAAAGAGCTGGCGGCCCTCGAAGCGCTCAATGTACGGGACGCGCAGCGGCCGCGTTTCAAAGGCCCCGACCCCGGCGGCAATGAAAATTGTTCGCGCCAGAAAACGCTCGCCGCGGGAGGTGCACACCAGGAATCGCCCATCGCCCTGGCGCTCGACCTGGGAGACGGTTTGCCCCAGATGGAAGGTGGCGCCGAAGGGCTCGATCTGCTTGAGGAGCAGCTCCGTGAGCTCGCGGCCGGTACAAGCCGGCACCGCCGGGATGTCGTAGATGGGCTTGTCAGGGTAGAGCTCGATGCACTGGCCGCCGATGTACGCCAGCGAATCGACTACGTGCGCCTTGATCTCCAGCAGACCCAGCTCGAACACCTGGAACAGGCCGACCGGACCCGCGCCGATGATGAGGGCATCGGTCTCGACGGCGTTGCCTGCCGGCGCCTCCGCGGGGCCTTCCTGGGCTTCTGGCTGCATTTTCATGGCCAATATTCGCTGTGGTTCTTGCGCTGACAAACCGCCCATTGTAAAGCCTGCAACACCCGGCGGCGCCGTGCGCGGGCCCCGCGGCAACGGGCCGCGACCACGCCCTAGAGGGTGTTTGCCCTCTGGGCGGGCGCAATCGGTTATTCCCATATTTCGCTTTCTTGGAGGAGCGGCCGGCGACGGCCCGGAACCGGCGGCGCTGCATCCGGCGCCAAACTTGGTGCCCGGTGGCCGTTGGACCTATGATCCGTACACAAGGTCGGCTGCGCGCCGCGCAGGCCGGGAACTACGCGCAAGAGAGCCAAGCATGTGTGGAATCGTTGGGGCCGTGGCGCAGCGGGACATCGTCCGACTGCTGGTAGAGGGACTGCGCCGACTCGAGTACCGCGGCTACGACTCGTGCGGAATCGCGGTCCACCGCGACCGCGTGCTCGAGCGCGTGCGCAGCGTCGCGCGGGTGGCCGAGCTCGACGCGCAGAGCGCCACGCTCACGGCCAGCACCGGCATCGCCCATACGCGCTGGGCGACCCATGGCGCGCCCACGACCACCAATGCGCACCCGCACGTCTCCCACGGCCCGGGACCCGGCGACGGCAAGCGTCGCCCGCACGTCGCCTTGGCGCACAACGGGATCATCGAGAACTACGAGGCGCTGCGCAAGGAACTGCGCGGCGCGGGCTACGAGTTCGAGAGCCAGACCGACACCGAGGTCATTGCCCACCTGGTCGATTACCTCTACGCCGGGGATCTGTTCGCGGCCGTGCAAAAGGCCGTCAAGCGCCTGCACGGCGCCTACGCGATTGCCGTCCTGCATCACGAGGAGCCCCAGCGCGTGGTGGGCGCGCGTGCCGGCAGCCCGCTCGTCGTCGGCTTGGGCGTGGGAGAAAACTTCCTCGCCTCCGACGCACTGGCCCTGGCCGGAGCCACCGACCGGTTCGTGTACCTGGAAGACGGCGACGTGGTCGACCTCAAGCTCGACCGGGTCAGCATCATCGATGCCAACGGCAAGAGCGTCGTGCGGCCCGAACGCAAGCTGGCCGCTTTCACCAATGCCGTCGAGCTGGGCCCGTATCGGCACTACATGCAAAAGGAGATCTTCGAGCAACCCAAGGCGATCGCCGACACGCTCGACCAGGCCGGCACGATCGATCCTGCCCTGTTCGGCGAGATCGCCCCCGACGTGCTGGCACGGATCGACAGCGTGCTGGTGCTGGCGTGCGGGACCAGCTACTACGCCGGGTGCGTGGCGCGCTACTGGATCGAGTCGATCGCGCAACTGCCGGTCAACGTGGAAATCGCCAGCGAGTACCGCTACCGCAAGTCGGTGCCCAACCCCAATGCACTGGTCGTCGTGGTATCGCAGTCCGGGGAAACCGCGGACACCCTGGCCGCGCTCAAGCACGCCGAGGCCCTGGGAATGAAGCAAACGCTCGCCGTGTGCAACGTTGCCTCGAGCGCGATGGTGCGCGAGACGGCGCTGGTTTTTCTCACCCGGGCGGGCACCGAGATCGGCGTTGCCTCGACCAAGGCCTTCACCACGCAGCTCGTGGGCCTGTACCTGCTGGCCAATGCCATCGCCAAGGCCCAGGGCCGGCTGGGCGCCGGCCAGGAGTCCGAGGCCATCCGCAGCCTGCGCCACCTGCCCGCGGCCTTGCAGAGCGTGCTCGCGCTCGAGCCGCAGATCATCGCCTGGAGCGAGACCTTCGTGCGCAAGGAGCACGCGCTGTTTCTCGGGCGCGGCCTGCACTACCCGATCGCGCTCGAGGGCGCGCTCAAGCTCAAGGAGATCAGCTACATCCACGCCGAGGCCTACCCGGCGGGGGAACTCAAGCACGGGCCGCTGGCCCTGGTCACCGAGGCCATGCCGGTCGTCACCGTTGCGCCCAACGACGCGCTGCTCGAGAAGCTCAAGAGCAACATGATGGAAGTGCGGGCGCGCGGTGGCCAGCTGTATGTGTTTGCCGATGCCGACACGCGCATCCAGCCCGACGACGGCATGCACGTGATCCGCATGCCCGAGCACTACGGCGACCTCTCGCCGATCCTGCACGTCGTTCCCCTGCAGCTGCTCGCCTACCATACGGCCGTCGCCCGCGGCACCGATGTCGACAAGCCGCGCAATCTGGCCAAGTCCGTCACCGTCGAATAGGCGATCGTTACCGCATTGGTGGTTCCGCACAATTAAGTTCGGAACTCTCGTCGTGTAGCGAATAATTAAGTTCGTAATGAATGGGGCGGCGCAAGGATGATCGGCGTTCGAACTCGCGTGGTCTACGGCGACAGTTGCTTACCATTACGCATCGGTCATTCACGAGACAAAAGACCAGACTTGGGGGAAAAATCACAACCGGCCACAACCAGTTATAGCCGGATCACACGTGAGATTTCAGAAAGCGGCCATTGCCCGCGCCGCGGTGATCGACGCGCCAGCTTGACAATTGTATCCATACGGATACAATCACCAGATGTTCACGGTCCGCTTAACCGAGCACTTTCAGGAGTGGCTCGACGGACTGAGGGACCGCAGGGCCCAGATCCGTATCGTTGCGCGGCTCCGGCTGGCGGAGGCGGGCAACCTTGGCGACTGGAAGCCGCTCGGTGGTGAGATTTCCGAGATGCGTGTCGACGTCGGAGGTGGTTACAGGCTCTATTTCACGCGACGCGCGAGCATCATCATCGTGATGCTTGCCGGCGGCAACAAGTCGACGCAAAGCGCGGACATCAAGCGCGCACGCCGAATTCTCGAGCAGTTGGAGTTGGATAGATGAGCAGGACGAAGGCCAAGCCAAAACTGGTGCCGTTCGACGCCGCACGTTATCTCACCAATGGCGCGGCGGTAGCGGAGTACATGACCGCTGCGCTTGAAACCGGTGATCCCGATTTCCTGCTACTCGCGCTGGCGGATGTCGCGCGGGCCCGTGGCATGGCGCAGGTCGCCAAGGACGCCGGACTCGGTCGTGAAAGCCTATACAAGGCGCTGGCACCAGGCGCCAAGCCGCGGTACGAGACAGTGATGAAGGTTGTCCGGGCCCTGGGTGTTCAGCTGACGGCGAGGGCCTCGTAGCGCCCTGGGCTCGATTGAAGATGACGGCGTGGAAACCGATCTCGAAGCCGGCGCTCCTTTCCCGTGTCGCCCAAGGCACGGGTCGCATGACGGATTCGCAAAAGCGGCTGTGGCACGCAGTCGTCATCGAACCGGTGAAGTGGGAGCAGCACTCTTTTGGCGACGAAGGAGGAGGCTTCTGGGTTGTCGCGATCGTCGGCACGTCGGTGCTCTGGTACAACGACCGGGAGGAAGGTTTTAACCGGTCGTCCTATTCCGACTTCGGCAGGATCGACGAGTATTTCTGCAACCACGATGAGTTGGACGTTGCCCTGGAGTACCTCAAGAACGTCCTGCAGGGTGGAAAGGACCTCCTGAAAATCCTCGCTGACTATCGCGCGAAGGCTCCCACACCTAAATAAGCGACGCGAAGTCCGCTTTGCATCGGTCGCATGTCGACTTCGGAAACGGCAACCTGGACCGCTAAGGGTCGGGCAATTCGAAATGGGTCCGGTGTCGGAGCGACAGCGTGCGGTCTGCAATGGGACCGGTTGCAGCCAATCAAGGTGCAATCTATGCTCGGTGCAGCCGACCAACAGCAGTGTTCTTCTTCATGGCACCGATCACTCTCCGGCCGCTGGACCTCACCTTGTACGGCGTGTTCGTGTCTCTTTGCATTGCGAATTTGTGGCAGTTCGTGCGCCTTGTCCGGTATTTTCGCGATGCCCACCCAACGGTTTGGGGTCAGTTTGGATTTAAGGGAAGAGGCTGGTCGTCCAGACCTTCTGAAGAATCTCAAAACGCCGCGGCGCAATGGCGACTTGCCAGATTTCTTTGGGCGCGAGGGCATCTAGGTATCGGAGATGATCAATTAAATCGGATGGCACTCACCCTCAAGAGATTGCAGGTCGCGGGCGTCGCTCTTTTCTTCGCGGTCGGGTTCGATTGGGCGCTTATTGCAGTGGGTAGTTCCTTACGATCTTCTGCCTGGGGTATGCGAAGACACGACGCACCTCACATGTCCGGTGTGCAAATAATTCGCGACCGCTGTGCGCGTGCCGGAAGGACCGCACAGGGTCGTGTGCCGGCATTGGACAGCCATGGAAGGCAACGTCCGGAGTCGCCTTCGAAGCCGACCTCGTCGAATCGCCCTGCGCCCAACACCATCTTCGAGTTTCTAGCGTCGTCGCTACTGACGCGGCCACCACACCGAAACAGTGGGTCTAGGTGAATTGATCCGGCGCCTTGGTTTCGGAAACCCACACTGGATTCGAGATAGCCGCATTTTTTTAGGATTGCTTGCTTGCAATTGGATTTGCCGCTTGATGCTGAAGGCGCCGGCCGCTTTTTGTCCTCCTACACCCACCAGACGGTTCGCCTTCGGGCGCGCTCAAGAAGTCCCAGCATGGGTGGTCAACTGGGCCGGCACAGACGGCTTCGTGACACTCTATATTTTTCTTCACCAAACCCGATCTCTGATTTGGCCGCACCTTACACTTCTTGGAAGATATGTAACATCGAGGGGGTGACCTGACATTGCTTTTATTTACGATCACCCCCTGATCAACGATCGCGTCGGCCGGATCCGCGACAGCGCCCCTGTTGTTCCGCGGCGCGCACGCGTGGGCGGCGGTACGGGGAAGGCGCCAGCGCAGCAGACAGCGCGCAAAGAGTCTGGAGGAGGAAACAGCGATGAAAACCCAGGTCGGCATCATCGGCGGCGGTCCCTCCGGGCTATTGCTCTCGCAGCTGCTCCATCTACAGGGGATCGAGACCGTCGTGCTCGAGCGGCACAGCCGCGAATACGTGCTCGCCCGCATCCGTGCCGGAGTGCTGGAGCACGGCTTTGCGGCGCTGATGCGCGAAGCCCAGGCGGCCGAGCGCATGGACCGCGAAGGCGAGATCCACGATGGCTTCTTCATTGCCCATGACGGGATCAAGGATCGGGTAGACCTGAAGGGACTGACCGGCGGAAACTCGGTGGTCATCTATGGCCAGACCGAGCTCACGCGCGACCTGTACGACGGGCGCGACAAGCTCGGCGGCATCGTGGTCCACAACGCCGAGGACGTGAAACCTCACGATCTGGAGAGCTCGCGTCCCTACCTGACCTACCGCAAGGGCGACGAGCTCGTGCGCGTCGACTGCGACTACCTCATCGGCTGCGACGGATTTCATGGCGTGAGCCGCAAGTCGATTCCCAAGGACAAGATCACGGAGTTCGATCGCGTCTACCCCTTTGGCTGGCTGGGCGTGCTGTCGCGCACGAAGCCGGTGTCGCCGGAGCTGATCTACGCGACGCACGAACGCGGCTTCGCGCTTTGTTCGCTGCGCTCGCAGGTCCTGAGCCGCTACTACATCCAGGTGCCGTTGAAGGACAGTGTCCAGGAATGGCCGGACGATCGATTCTGGGAGGAACTCAAACGGCGCCTGCCGCCGGACGTCGCGGCGGCGATGATCACCGGGGCTTCGATCGAGAAGAGCATCGCGCCGCTGCGCTCCTTCGTCGCCGAGCCGATGCGATTTGGCAACCTGTTTCTTGCCGGCGATGCCGCGCACATCGTGCCGCCGACCGGGGCGCGCGGGCTAAACAGCGCAGCGTCCGACATCTTTTACCTGTATCACGCGCTGGTCGATCACTATAAGAAGAAGGACGACCGCGGTCTGGACGGCTACTCGCAAAAGGCGCTGGCCCGGGTGTGGAAGGGGCAGCGTTTCTCGTGGTGGATGACCATGCTGCTGCATCGTTTCCCGGACAGCAGCACCTTCGACCGACGGCTGCAGGAGACCGAGCTCGCGTACCTCTTCTCGTCGCAGAAGGCGCTTGCGTCGCTGGCCGAGAACTATGTTGGACTGCCGTTCTGACATGGTCGTTGGTGGGAGTTTTGCGCACGGCCCGCCCACCCGCCAGACTCTTGCGCCAACGTGGTGAGTAGAAAAATAGAGTCCGACGGAGACCTTCCGGATTGGGAAATCCGCAAGACCGGCGAAAGGCGGCGCACACAGTAAGGGATGCCCACCGCAAGCCAAGAACAGCGCGTTGCGGCGCACGGTCGTCGAATTCCGCGCTAGCGCCCACGGGTCGCGGGGGTGGAGATACCAAAGTTGACGATCTTGCAAAAGAGCTCGCGTAAGCGAGGCCCGTCCATGGCTGTACCTAGTTGGATGGAAACACCGGCAAGCCGCCCCGGCACGCCTCTGGCTCTTTGAAAACGCGGCGCGCAAGCCGGGACAGCAGCGCTTTCCCCCGGGGGCGCCCTTGACATGCAACCAAATGGTTGTATATTAATGCGGTGGATGACGACCGTGTATTTCGCGCCCTGGCCGACGCGAGCCGGCGGCAGCTCCTTGATCGGCTGCACGCCAGAAATGGCCAGAACGTGGGGGAACTCTGTCAGGGCATGGAAATGAGCCGCCAAGCGGTAGCGAAGCATCTTTTCATCCTGGAAGAGGCAAACCTGATTTCGGTGCGCCGTCATGGGCGCGAAAAGCTGCATTTCATCAACCCCGTTCCGATCAACAGCATCGCGGAGCGTTGGATCAGCAAGTTCGAGGCGCCACGCCTGAATGCACTTTCTGAACTCAAAAGGACCCTAGAAGGAAAAGATCATGGCTGATGCGAAAAGTAGTTTCGTCTACGTGACATATATCCGCACAACGCCGGAAGAGTTGTGGGCTGCTCTGACCACCTCGGAGTTCATGAAGAAGTACTGGTTTGGGATGAACTTCGAAACCGATTGGAAGGCGGGGTCGCCTTGGAAGCTGATCTTCCCCGATGGCCGGATTGCCGATAGCGGCGAAATCGTCGAGGTCGACCGTCCGCGACGGATCGTACTCAAGTGGCGACACGAGCTTCGGCCGGAGCTGGCGGCTGAGGGTTATGCGCGCTGCTCCATCGAGCTTGACCCGCAAGACGGCGCAGTGAAGCTGACCATCAGCCACACGATCGATCGCCGCGACTCGAAGGTAATCGAGGCCGTGTCCGGGGGTTGGCCGCGCATCCTCTCCAATCTCAAGTCGCTGCTCGAAACCGGCCAGATCGTTCTGCGCTAGGAGCGGTGCGGTCGGCCGAAGAGGTAGTTTGTGAATTCCTGCTATGGGGTGCGCCTCGATGAGTCCCCACAGGATCGGAACTCGTACCGAATGGCTTCAGGAGCGCCTGGAGCTTCTGGCTGCGGAAAAGGAGCTGACACGCCGCGCCGACGAATTGGCGCGGCGGCGCAAAGATCTTCCCTGGGCGCGGGTGGAAAAGGAGTACGTGTTCGAAACCCGCAAGGAGCGCAGACGGCAGCGGAATTATTCGACGGTCGATCGCAGCTTCTCGACTACCACTTCCTGTTCGGCCCGACGGGGACCGCAGGATGCCCCACCTGCACGCTGCATGCGGAAAGTTTCGACCGTGCCATCATCCCTCTCCATCAGCGCGACGTGACCATGGTGTGCGCATCGCGCGGGCCGCTCGCACAGCGCAACGCTTAGCAGCAACGCATAGAGTGGACCTTTCGTTGGGTGTCCTCCCTGGGAAGCGAGTTCAACTACGATTTCGGCGTGTCGTTATGCGCCGATGCCGGTCCGGATGCGGCGGTGTTCCATTTCCATACGCCATGGCGCCGATACAACGCCCAGGAGCATGGGGGTCTCAGCGCGTTCGCCTTGGAGCATGGCGTCGTCTATCACACGTACTCGTGCTACGCACGTGGACTCGAAGCGTTCAATGCCACCTATCAGTTCCTAGACCGCGTTCCCCGCGGCCGCGCCGAAGACCAACTACGGTAGCCCCAGGCTTGGCTGCGTCGCAGGGACGAATACGGCGCCGGTAGCGTATAGCGCATTGCAGCCCCCGCGCGCCTGGAAGGCCCCGCTAAGATCGTAGGCGAAGTACGATGAACGCGCCCGATCCAAACCTCGACGGGGAGGCGGCGGAGGACATTTGGACCTCTCCCCACTGGGCCGGCACGAAGAAGATGTTCCAGGGCAGTCGTGGATCCGCGACGATGATTGCTACCCAGCGTGAAACGGCGGGCGGCTCCGCTGCAAGCGGCACTGCGGCCGCCCTCGGCGCAGCCGCCTGGCTATGCCTCGCGCCGCGCCGACCTTCGCGATCATGGCGCTAAATGCCGGTGTTCTTGGTGGCGGTCCGCCGGATATGCTCTGCTCGGCCGCGCATGATGCGTGACCTCTGAGCGGAATGGTCCCGATGTACTTGCTGAGGAGTGCCTTCCATTCGGCGCCTTGGCGCAAGCTGATCTGCCGCCGACGAAGCGGTGCTCGCCGGTCCTGATCCGGCATGCGCCAGATCGAGCGGCGCCGAACCTTCCTCGCCCGTGAACACTCTCAGGCGGTGACGAGCAGCGCCGCCTTGCGTTCGAGCCAACAGGTCGGCCCGTACAGCAGGACAGGGAAAATAGGGAAATTCCCGACGGACTTTGGCCAGGTGCAAAACTCCTTGGCGTACCAGGAGATGGCATCTCCAGAGCCCGGCGGACGCTATTTTTCTCGTCCGTGGTGCGCCCCACGCAAGGCCCTGGCGTAACCTCATCGAACCCGCCGATGGCGGCCCCGCCTCGACCGTGCGGGTGCGAGTAGTGCCAGGCGCCACGATCATCCAATACCGGGATGGCAGTGTTCTCCCGGGGGCGGGAGAGGAACCGTTGGCTCGCTCGTGCCTCTTTCGTCTTCCCTGGTTGCATTTGCTCACCAATTCGGATGGGCAAAACACCTCTATTGGTTAGAAAATCCGCGGGGCCGCGGTCCGACCCCGGGCGACGGCTGACCGATCGGCCGGTCTGCGCAAGGTCCGCCGTGCCCGTCCGCCAGAGCTGCTGCCCCTGGGTCAGGCAAAATGCAAGGGTACGGCCGGGTTGCCCGTGCGTGCGGCAGGTCACTACCAAACCAACGGGCGAGCTCGTTCTTTTTGGAGGGCGGCGGCCTTGTCTTTGCCCGAGACAGGTACAGTGGGACACGAACGCCCGAGCCGGCGGGCGCGGCCATTTGGCGACCGTATCTTGGGTACGCGGGTAACAGAAGTGGACAATTCGCATGATGCGAAAACCGTATAGCCGACGGGCGCTGTTGCGAGAAGTCGGTGCCAGCGCCACGCTTGGCAGCCTGGGGCTGCTGGGCGCTTGCACGGTGCTAAACGATGGTCCGGCGCCGCGGCCCGGACAAGAGCTCATCGCAAGCAATCCGCTCAACACCATGCCCTGGAACCAGGCGCCGACGTTCCGCAACATAGATCGCCTGGCGCCCACCCGGACAATCGCCCGCGGCCCCTCGGCCTTGCCACTGCCGGTGCACAGCGTCAACCTGGCGTCCCTGCGCTATACCCACGAACAGCAAACCTACACGGTCGACGAATACATGCGTCGCAACCGGACCACGGGTCTGCTGGTCCTAAAAGGGGGCGCCATTGCGCTCGAGCGCTACGACATGGGCAACACTGCCGAAACCCGCTGGACCTCGTTTTCGGTGGCCAAATCGGTGACCTCGACGCTGGTCGGCGCGGCCCTCAAGGATGGCAGCATCGCGAGCCTGGATGAGCGCGTGGTCAAGTACGTGCCGCAGCTCAAGGGCAGCGCCTTCGAAGACTGTTGCATCGAGCACTTGCTCAACATGACCTCCGGCGTGCGCTGGGAGGAGGACTACAGCATCTTTCGCGAATCCGACATCGTGCGGTTCGAGCGGGCTATCGCGTCCCAGCGAAGCGGCGCGGTGATGGAACTGCTGCGCACGCGGCCCAGGGCGGGGGCGCCGGGCAGCGTGTTCAACTACAGCACCGGCGACACCTATGTCCTGGGTGCCATCGTGGCCGCCGCGACCAGCACGACCTTGAGCGACTACCTCTCAAGCAAGATCTGGGCGCGGCTGGGAATGGAGCGCGATGGCTACTGGCTGCTCGATGCTCCCAACGGCCTCGAAACGGGCGGTGACAACTTCAGCGCCACCTTGCGGGACTACGCGCGCTTTGGCCTGTTCTTCCTGCGCGAGGGAGTGATAGGCGACGACGAAGTGCTGCCTGCCGGATGGCGCGACTACGCAACGCGGCCCCATGGCGCGGTCAACGGGTACGGACGGGTTGATCCGGACGACCCTGACGATCCGCTGGGGTACGGCTATCAGTGGTGGTCGTTTCCGACCGGGGCGGAGGCGCTGCCCTTTCACGACGGGGCCTTTACCGCCGAAGGCATCTTCGGCCAGTTCATCTACATCAACCCCAAGCAAGACATCGTGGCCGTCGTGTGGAGCGCTTGGCGCTCGCCTTGGGACGACCGCGAGGAGCGGGAAACCTACAGCATGATCGGCGCGGCCACCGCCATGCTGCGATCCTGAGGCGCCGCTCGCATCGCCGCGGTCCACAGGCCCCCGAGGCCGGCTCCGGCAGCGATTCTCCGACCTGCCGTTGGACGCTTGCCGCGATGCAACAACGAGCTGCCCGCACGTTGGAGAGCGGCACGTGCAACACCGAAAGCAAGGTTTCCATGGGATGATTGCCGTGCGTTGAGGCGCCTCGCTTGCGACGCTCCCGACGTGGCCCCGCGCCAGTGGGCACGGGGACGCCGGCGACGGCGGACGATGGCTGCGGACCAGGCGGCAGGACACGCCGGGCCGCGAGGAGAACCTGGTGGCACAGGAGGGCAGGGCGCCGCAGACCGCCGACACTTTTCCACGGCTGCTGCTCTGGCACGCGCGCGTGCGGCCCAACCATCCGGCCTTGCGCGAAAAAGATCTTGGCGTCTGGCAGACCTGGACCTGGTCGCAACTTGCCGCCGAGGTGCGCGTGCTCGCCGCGGCCCTGCACCGGCTCGGACTCGCGCGCGGTGGCCACGTGGCGATCATCGGCGAGAACCGGCCGCGCCTATATGCCGCGATGCTCGCGACCCAGTCGCTCGGCGCGGTCCCGGTACCGATGTACCAGGACGCGACCGCCGCGCAGATGGTGTACGTCTTCGAGGACGCCCAGATCGAGTTTGCCATCGTCGAGGGCCAGGAACAGGTCGACAAGGTGCTCGAGGTGCGCGAGCAGTACCCGGCGCTGGCGCACATCGTCTTCGAAGACCCGCGCGGGCTGCGCAACTATGACCAGCCAGGCCTGGTGTCCTACGACGAGCTGCGCCGGCGCGGCGCCGAGTTCGCCGCCACCCGCCCGGGGTTCTTCGACGAGCAGATTGCCCGCGGGGCGGGCAGCGACACCGCGGCGCTGTTCTATACCTCGGGAACCACCGGGCGGCCCAAGGGCGTGGTCCAGACCCACGCGGCGCTGATCGATCGCGCGCGAGTCGCGACCGAGTTCGACCGCCTGGGGCCCGACGAGGACGTGCTGGCCTACCTGCCGCTCGCCTGGATCGGGCAGAACATCTTCTCCTACGCGCAGGCGCTGTTCACCGGCTACACCGTCAACTGTCCGGAGTCGCCCTCGACCGTGTCCAACGACATGCGCGAGATCGGCCCGACCTACTATTTCGCGCCCCCGCGGGTGTTCGAAGGCATGCTGACGCAGGTGATGATCCGGATGGAGGACGCTGGACGCATCAAGCGCGCTCTGTTCCACCACTTCATGGAAGTCGGCCGCCACGTCGGCGGCCGTATTCTGGACCGCAAGCCGGTGGGCGCCGCGATGCGCCTGTGGTACGCCCTGGGCGACGTGCTGGTCTACGGGCCGCTGCGCAACCAGCTCGGCCTGAGCCGGGTCAAGGTGGCGTATACCGCCGGCGAGGCGATCGGGCCGGACCTATTCTCCTTCTACCGCTCGCTCGGGGTCAACCTCAAGCAGCTGTACGGCTCGACCGAGACCGCGGTGTTCGTCTGCATGCAACCCGACGGTCAGGTGCGCGCCGACTCGGTCGGGCCGCCGGTCGCAGGGGTCGAGCTGCGCATCGCCGACAACGGCGAGGTGCTGGTGCGCAGCCCGGGGCTGCTCAAGGAATACCATCGCAATCCGCAGGCCAC
>Ga0209415_10009337_pt1 | contig 16864 bp, 12 predicted proteins | sample PeaSoiSIISIP2007_FD_187696 | JGI IMG/M metagenome (GOLD analysis project Ga0209415, IMG submission 187696) | Peat soil microbial communities from Weissenstadt, Germany - SII-SIP-2007 (SPAdes) (version 2) | ecosystem: Environmental > Terrestrial > Soil > Wetlands > Peat | place: Germany... | reverse complement strand
TGTCGCCGCCGAAGGATCAGTCTTCCCCATGAAGATCGCGACTCTGCATCGCGGGTCGCCCGCTCCCGATGTCCACCACTTCCTGCCATTGATAACGTACTCCTCTCCATCCCGGACGATCCTCGCCCGAATGTTTGTCGCATCCGACGAAGCCACTTCCGGCTCCGTCATCGCAAAGCAAGATCGAATTTCTCCCTCGAGCAGTGGCTTCAGCCATTTCTCTTTTTGCTCCGGCGTTCCGTAGCGCGCCAGTACTTCCATATTCCCAGTGTCCGGCGCGGAGCAGTTGAAAACTTCCGGCGCCATCACGCTTCGTCCCATAATCTCGCACAGTGGCGCGTATTCCAGATTCGTCAGTCCGGCCCCGCTCTCATCATTCGGCAAAAACAGGTTCCACAATCCGGCTGCCCGCGCCTTCGGCTTCAGCTCTTCAACAACCCGCGTCGGCTTCCATCTCTCCTGTTCAATCTCTTCCTCAAACCGCCGCTCATTCGGATAGATATGCTCGTCCATGAACGCTCGCAAGCGCCGCTGCAGCTCTTTCGTCTTCTCGCTGAATTCGAAATTCACGCCTTCCGCCTTTTGTCCGTAGACTCCAAACATTTGCTTGATTCCACGCGCTGGCCGCGATTATATACGACATCCGTCTGCCACACTCGCTGCGCAACCATTCCGTTCGTAGCAAGGAGACGTCCCCATCATGATCGTCAAGAATGGCGCGCATTTCGTTTTTGCGGCCTGCGTTGTACTCTCTGCTGTCACAGTTCCAGTCGGAGCATTACCGTCCACCAACTGGATCCCCATTCCGCACGCAAAACTCTGCGTGACCGAAGGCGCTATCGAGCAAACCTCCGGCAATCGCCTGTCCGTCAACGTCTCCAAGATGCGCGCGTTCGTTACCCTTCCCACCACGCAGGATGTCGAAGCCCATTTCACCTATCTTGGCAAGACTCCCGGAGAGAAGCCGCTCGGCTCCGGCGAGATGCGCCGCCAGTTCGGTCTCAAGCTGCGCGCTCAGAATCCCTGCAATCTCGTTTACGCGATGTGGCGCATCGAGCCTGAATCCAAACTCGTCGTCTCCGTAAAATCCAATCCCGGCCAGCATACCAGCGCCGAATGCAGCAACCACGGCTACACCAACATCAAGCCCACTCATAGCTCGCCTGTGCCGGTCCTGCGTCCTGGCGCTGCTCATACGCTTCGCGCCGAAATGAATGGCGCTGAACTACGCGTCTACGCAGATAGCAATCTTGTGTGGGAAGGAAATGTTGGCTCGGAAGGTGGAAAGCTCAACGGCCCCATCGGCATGCGTTCTGACAACGCTAAGCTGGAGATCGAACTCCGCGCCGGCCAGTCCAGCGGCGCTCATCCCGATTATCAACTAGCTTGCAGGCCCGGCTCAGGCGAAGGCGAGTAACTCTCCTCTTGTTGTGAACTTGCGTCTCAGACGATAAACTCCTCAAGAATCAATCAGACATCCCACCAGTGTTCGAGGCATTCAATTGGCCGACCCTAAGCCCCCATTAGAATCGTCAAGCGCGCACTCTCAACCTCAACCTGACCCATTGATCCGCAATGTCTCCGACACTGCGCGCTGGGTCGCCGTTTATCGCGCCCGCGAAACCGAGCGCCCCGACGCGCATTTCCGCGATCCCTTCGCCCGTCGTCTCGCGGGCGAACGCGGCGAACAAATCGCCAGGTCCATGCCCCTCGGTCGCGACAACGATTGGAGCATGATTACCAGAACCTGGCTCGGAGACCAATTCATCAACCAACAGGTCCAGCCGGGCGTCGACATGGTCATCAACCTCGCTGCCGGTCTCGACGCTCGTCCCTACCGCATGCAGCTTCCACCGTCCCTCAAGTGGATTGAAGTCGACCTTCCTGAAATTCTCGCCTACAAAGAAGAAATTCTCCGCGACGAAAAGCCGGTCTGTTCTCTGGAACGCATCCGCGTCGATCTCTCCAATGCCGCCGCGCGCCGCGAACTCTTCGCCGCACTTGGCAGCCGCTGCAAGAAAGCCCTCATCATCACCGAGGGCTTGTTGATCTATCTGACTTCTGACGACGTCGCCGGCCTGGCCAAGGATCTCGCTGTGCCCCCCAGCTTCCACTCTTGGATTCTCGATATCGCTTCGCCCGGCCTGCTTCGCATGTTGGCAAAGAGAATGGCCAGGCAGCTCAACGAAGCGGCGCCCTTTAAGTTTGCTCCGCCGGAAGGGCCCGATTTTTTCGTCCCCTACGGCTGGAAGCCCGTTGACGTGCGCTCGCTTCTCAAAACCGCTGCACAGCTCAAACGCCTCTCGTTGTTGTTTAGGTTCTTCGCGCTATTGCCGGAGACAGAAAAATCCAGGCGCGAGCGCCCCTGGTCGGGCATGTGCCTGCTCAAGCGGCAGTGACACAAAGCGCCGCCGCCCCTCGTAGGGGCACGGCACGCCGTGCCCGTCCCCGCAACCTTCCGCAAAATCAAAATGTAACGATGAATTTATTCCGCAAGAGCAGGAGGGAGAGAATTGTGCTCCGCCGCAGGCGCAACCGCTTTCCCACGTCCGCCAGGGAAAATACTCTTCACGATTACGTAAAGCACCGGAATAAATACCAGGTTCAGCGTCGTCGCCGCGATCATCCCGCCAAACACCGTCGTCCCCACGGAAATTCGCCCCGCGCGGCCCGCACCTTGCGCTAGCACCAGCGGCACCACACCCAGAATAAACGCAAACGACGTCATCAAAATCGGCCGCAGCCGGATGCGCGCCGCTTCAATCGCCGCTTCGACAATCGTCATCCCTTGCTCGCGCAACTGCTCCGCAAACTCCACAATCAAAATCGCGTTTTTGCTCGCCAGCCCAATCAACATCACCAACCCAATCTGGCAATATACGTCGTTCTCCAGTCCCCGCATCGCCTGCGCCCCAATCGCGCCCAATATCGCCACAGGCACTGCCATCAGCACGATGAACGGCAGCACAAAACTTTCATACTGCGCCGCCAACGTCAGGTACACCACCACCAACCCCAGCCCGAACAAAATGAGCGCCTTGCCTCCAGACTGAATTTCCTCCAGTGAAAGCCCGCTCCACTCGTACGCCATTCCTTGCGGCAACTCTTTCTTCGACAGCTCTTCCATCGCCGCAATGCCCTCGCCCGAGCTGTGTCCCGGCGCCGCCGACCCATCAATCTCCGCTGACCGGAAAAGATTATAGTGGCTGATCACTTGCGCGTTCTGCGTCGGCGCCACGTTCACCAAATTGTCCAGCGGAATCATCCTTCCCGGGTCGGAACGCAAATAGTATTGCCGGATATCTTTCGGCGCCGACCGATACTTGCTGTCCGCCTGCACGTACACGCGATACGACCGGTTGTTGAAATCAAAGTCGTTCACGTACACCGATCCCATGTACACCTGCAACGCGTCCGTCACCTGGCTCAGAGGCACCTGCAGACTCTTCGTCTTTTCCCGGTCGATTTGCACCAAATACTGCGGATCGTTCGCCGTAAAGCTGCTGAACAGGCGCACTAAGTCCTTGCTCGAGTTGCCTTGCGCCGCTAGCTTATTTGCCGTATCCGCGATCGTTTGCAGCGAATTCCGCCCCAAGTCTTCTAGTTCGTACTGGAATCCGCCGAATTGGCCCAAGCCTTGTACGGCCGGCGGATTGAACGCCACTACCGTCGCGCCCTGAATCTCGGACAGCGGACGGCCCGGACCGCTCAGCCGCTGAATCACCGCCGCTGCCGAATGTTGCGAGCCTTTGCGCTCCGCAAACGGCTTCAAGCTGCTGAACACCACCGCGCGATTCGGCGCCGCTCCAAACAAGCTGAACCCCGGCAGCGAGAACGCTCCTTGAATCTCGGGAACATGCGAGATGACTTCTTCTACTTTGGCGCAAATTCCTTCCGTGTATTGCAACGACGCGCCCTGCGGCGCCTGCACAACGAAGATGATGTACCCCTGATCGTCTTCCGGAATAAATGCGCGCGGAACTTTGTTGTAGACCCAATACGTCAATCCCAGCGCCGCGAAAAACACAACGACCGCCGCCCATCTCCAGCCGAGAACGTAGCGCACCGTGTTTCGGTACAAATTCGTTCCCCCGGTCACCAATCGATTGAACGCATGGAAGAACCTGCCTTCCGCGCGCTCGCGATGCCGGCCCAGCAAAATCGCGGAAAGCGCCGGCGTCAGCGTCAGCGCGTTAAACGCCGAAATCGAAACAGAGAACGCGATAGTCAGCGCAAATTGCCGGAACAAAATTCCCGTTGTTCCTGGGAAAAGCGCGACCGGCACGAATACCGCCACCAAAACGAGCGAAGTAGCGATCACCGCTCCCGCCACTTCTTTCATTGCCACCGACGCCGCATTGTGCGGCTCCGTGATGCCCTCCATGATGTGCCGCTCGACGTTTTCAATCACAACGATAGCGTCGTCCACCACCAGTCCCGTCGCCAGCGTGATCCCAAAAAGCGTCAGCGTATTGATCGAGAATCCCAGCAGCTTGACGAAGACGAATGTCCCGATCAGCGAAACAGGAATCGTCACTGCCGGAATCAGCGTGCTCCGCCAATCCTGCAAAAATAGAAAAATCACCGCAATCACCAGAACGATGGCTTCCACCAGTGTAATCAGCACGTCCTGAATCGATTCGCCAATCACCGTCGTGGAATCAAATGCGATCGCGTACTTCAGTCCCGGCGGAAAGCTCTTCGATAGCCGCAACAGCTCAGCCTTCGCGGCGCGGTCCACGTCCAGCGCATTCGCTCCCGGAAGCTGCGTCACTCCAAACCCGACACCCTCGTGGCCGTTGAACCTCACCACTACGTCATAATTCTCCGCTCCCAATTCCGCGCGGCCCACATCCTTCAGCCGCACGAGCGTCCCGTCCGTCCCCGTCTTCAAAATAATATTCTCGAACTCCGCCGGACTCGTCAGCCTGCCCACGGCCCTCACGCTAATCTGAAACGCTTGCTCTCCCGAGTTAGGCGGCTGCCCGATCTGCCCGGCCGCCACTTGCACGTTCTGCTCTTGCAGGGCGTTGATCACGGTAGTCGCCGTCAGCCCGCGTTCCGCCATACGCGATGGGTCGAGCCAAATCCGCATTGCATACTTTCGCTCTCCGAAAATGAACGCGTCATTCACTCCCGGCACCCGCTTCAGCGCGTCGCGCACGTACACGTCAATGTAGTTGCTCAAAAATAAGCTGTCGTACTCGTTGTGCTCCGAATAAACGCCCGCGCCAAACACGAACCCGCTGGCCTGCTTCGTGATAATTACGCCGGTATTTTTCACTTCATTCGGCAATCGTCCCAGCGCCTGGCTCACGCGGTTCTGCACATCCACCGACGCCAGGTCCACGTCGCGCGACACATCAAACGTCACCGTGATTTGGCTCGCTCCGCTGTTGCTGCTCGTCGACGTGATGTACTTCATCCCCGGCACGCCGTTGATCGCCTGCTCCAGGGGAATGGTTACCGCGGACTCCACCGTCTGCGCATTCGCGCCAATGTACGTGCTGACCACCAGGACTTGCGGCGGCGACAGATTCGGAAATTGCGCAATCGGAAGCGACGGAATGGATATCGCGCCCGCCAAAATAATCATCAGCGCGCACACCGTCGCAAACACCGGCCGTCTTATGAAGAAATCAACGAACAAGGCCGGGTTCCACCTTTATTTGGATTGAGAAGGAGCCGCTCATGGAGTTGACGGCGCCTAGCGCGCTGCGGCGCTCTTGCCGTCGCTCGGTTTCGCGTTCGTTTGAATCTGCTCCAGCACGGGAGCGCCATCTTGCAGAAATTGCGTGCCAGAAAGTATCACGTGGTCTCCGGCCTTCAGTCCGTCCAGCACACTGTAGTTATCGCCTGTCGTGTCGCCCAGTTTCAAGAGCCTCTGTCGCGCCACACTTCCTTTTCCTTCGTTCACCGCCACGAACACGAACGCCTGTCCATTGATCCTCAGCACCGCAAGCACCGGCACCACCGGCCCTTCGTGTGAACCCCACGTCACCTGCGCCCGCACTTGTTGAGCGATGCGCAGCTTGGCTCGCGCATTTTCCACCGCCGCCTTCGCCAGTACCGTTTGTGTATCCGTTTCCACTTGCGGCGAAACGAATGTAATGTGTGTGTCGGAAACCGACTCGCCGTGCTCACCCAGCAATCGCACTGGCAAGCCTAGTCTCAAATCCTTCGCGCGGTCCGCCGGAACGTAAATGTACGCTTCGAGCGCACCGGGGAGGTCAATCGTCGTCAAAAGTGTGGTAAACGTCACGCGATCGCCCACGTGCACCGGTATGTCGCCCACAATTCCATCCGCGGGCGCGCTCACCTTGTAGTAGTGCAGCTCCACTTTCTGCTGCTCCACTTGTTGCTCCAGTGCTTTCACCTGCGCCGCGATCGCGTCGTAATTCGATTGCGCGTTGTCGAAATCCTGTTTGCTCGTGACTCCAGCCGCGTAAAGTTTCTGCGCCCGCTCCAGCGATATTTTTGCCAGCCGCAAATTCGCCTCTTGCGATGCCAGCGTTGCTGCCTGGCTGTTCAGCGTGGCTTCCTGCTTTAGTGGATCAATCTGCAAAAGAGGTGTGCCCGCGTTCACCTGGTCGCCCGACTTCACAAATATTTTGGTTATTTGCCCTTCCACCTGCGGATTGATCACCGCGGATTGCCGCGATTTCAGCACCGAAAGGTATTCCGTCGTTTCCGGAATGCGCACCGATTCCGCCACCTGCACTTGCACGGGCATCGCCGGCGGCCCGCCAGCTCCAGGGCCTCCTGCTGAGGTCTTCTGGCCGCACCCCATCGCCAACAGTGCAGCCCCAGCCAGGAGTATCAGCCCAGCTTCCTCCCGCTTCATCGTCATCGTGTTTGGAACCCGCATAGCTGCGTGCAACTCCCCCGATGCAATCTGAAATTTTACGCTACCTTCGCGTCCCCACCAAGACGCAAAACAATCGTGCCAGTTAGACGCGCAGAAAACGCTCCGGTTATATGTCTTATGCGTTTTTGTAGGGGCGCAGCATGCTGCGCCCCACCCGCTAGCCTGGTCATCGAAGATCCAAGAAAAAATGAAAAGGTGAGAAAAACTCAGTAAAAATCGGAGGGATCAATCCGCTTGCCGGAAAGGCCCAGTTGCAGCACTTCCATCTGGTTGGGCCGGTCAAACACCTTTCCGGGGAAGAATCTCTTCGTCACCACCCGCACCCCGCCAAACGCAATTCCCAAAACCAGCGCCGCCACCATGAAAACGCCTGTCCCAATAAAAATTTTCACCATAATGCTCGTAATCGGCGGATCGGTAGCCACTTGGCTCGCTTCATTCCAAGTCACCTGTGTTTCATAGCCGACCGCATCGCGCAGGTTTTGCGCGTATTCCGCCGAACTGGGCGACAAAACCAATTTAAGCAATGAACCCTTGCGTTCGATCGCCGTCCCCGCCTGTATCGCTGCCTCGGGGATCACTTCCTCCAAATGATGAATATGCTGCTCTGCCAACTGCGGCGTCGGATAAGCGATCAGCAACAAAACGCCGCTGCCTTTGCCGGGAAGGGAATACCGCGCGAGCATTACTTCATTGTCGTGCGACACGCCGGAGACACCGACCAGCGCCTCCACATTGGTCTGCCCCACCTCAGCTAGCGCTGCACGCATCGCATCCGGTCCGAGCGCGTAGCGCTCCGTCCCCAGCACTCTGCCCACTTTTGGCAGATAAGACGGAACAGGCGGAAGCGGTCCCTTCTCGCTAGCTGCTTCGATTCTTTTGATAAGCGCTGTCAGATCCTCGCGGGAGACATTTGCAGTTGCTTCCAACACGAGAGCGCCTTCTAAAATCAGCACGACGTCCTTGTTAAAAGCCGCAAGCTGTCCGACATTGGTCGGCACCATTCCGGACTTCAGTCGACTCGTATAAACCTCGAACGCGCTGCTTGGGTCGCGAAGCTTGAACAATCGGACCGTCAGTTCGTTCCCATCCTTCGCGTAGTAGTGTTCTTCAACCCGAGCAACCCCACTTTCGACCAGCAACTTTGTGTACTCAGGATTATTGTCGATCCTCGCCTGCTCGGAGTTTCGCGGCCACATGATAATCGGCGGATGGCTACCGGACTGCCACGAAGCGAATTGATTGGGAAGAATCTCCTGGGCGGAGAGCGGCGCAGCGCTGAGCAGCGCAATACCGCAAACGAAGAGTGATAGTCGGCGCATCCCTTGCTATCGCTTAGACACCAACAGATTACCGTTGGTTCCTGGATTGTTCAACTGGAGTGACCGCTGCGGGCCGGCCAGGGCCGCTTTTGCCATTCGTGTTCAGCGTCATGCTATTCATGCTCTGCAGATAGCTCGCCATGCCCTGGTAGAGCCCTTCCGCAACCCGTTGGCGGTATTCCGGCTGCTTCAGAAGTTTCTCATCGGCTGGATTGCTGAGGAACGAAATCTCCGTAAGGATCGATGGCATGTCCGCGCCAATCAGCACGACAAACGGCGCTTTGCGCACGCCGCGATCTTTCACCGTTTTGCTGGTTTTCTGCATGCGTTTTGCCAGCGAATCCTGAATGTCTTCCGCAAGTTCCTTCGATTCGTCGATCTTTTCGTTCCGCGCAATCTTCTTCACCAAATCCTCGAGGTCATGCACGCCCTGCTCCGACGAGGCGTTCTCTCGAGCCGCCACTTCCATGGCCTCCGCGGAACCTTTCAAATTCAAATAGTATGTTTCCACGCCGCGCGCCGCGTGGTCCTGGCTGGAATTTGCGTGAATGGAAATAAAAAGATCGGCTTTCGCCTGATTCGCGATATTCGTGCGCTCTTCTAGAGGAATAAACGTGTCGTCCGACCTCGTGTAGACGATGTCCGCGCCCGGCAATCGTTGCTGAATAATCTTTCCGAGCCGCAGAGCCACGTCCAGGCACAAATCTTTTTCCATCAAGCCGGTCGGCCCGATCGTGCCTGTGTCATGCCCGCCATGGCCCGCATCGATCACGATGCGTCCAATCTTCAATCCCAGAGCCCGCGTTAGCGTGGATTGGCCGTCGCGCGTTGGCTGCGGCGCGCTACTTGGTCGAACCAAATCCGGCTTGGCATCCGGATTGCCAGCCAGCGGTCCGATCTGTTTCGCTCGAGAAGTTTTCCCACTCGCCCCTGCGCTCCGCGTCATAGCATTCGACGGCGCGCTGGAGGGGGAAGGACCCGGATCCACACTCGTCGTTTTTTCGGAGACGCTCTTCACATTTCCGGAATCGTCGGAACCGCCTCGCGCATCCTCGCTCGTATCGCCGGCGCCGCTCTGTGGCTTTGCGTTTTTCGATTTCGCCGTGCGAACCGCACCGCCATTCCGCACCGTCGAATAGAGATAAATCACCAACTGCGGCGGGTTATTCAGCAGCGAAGCCGCGTAATCTTTCACTCCAGTCACGTCCAGCACCACGCGAACCACGCCGGCCTGGTTTTGCGCGACGCGCACTCCCGTCAACAAATCTCCCTTGACCTGTACGTTCCCGCGCGCCACTTCCGGCGTCAGCCGCGCCGAATGCAGATCAAAAAAGATGCGGTCGGGATTGGCGATCCGCGCCGAGCTGTACTGCACGGTATCTTCAAGGTCGATCGTCACGCGCGTCGCGTCGGCATTAGCGCTGGCCGTTATCCGCCGGATGCGGGGTGTACCTTCGGAACTGTTTCGTCCTGTCGCTTCCACTCCTCCGTGCACCGGTCCAGGCACCTCTACATTCGGTTGTGGCTGCGGCGGTGCGCTTGCTGAAGTCACAGGGGCAGCGTTCTCCGCCGCCGGCGCATCGCTGCGTTGCAGCAGCGCCAACTCCGCCAGCGATTCTTGCGCTTCGCGTTTCCGTGGCGAATGCGGATACTTCTTCAAAAAATCCTGGTACGTCTTCGTTGCCTGCGCGCTATCGCCAAGCTGATCCCGCTGCAATTTTCCAATGCGCAGAAACGCATCCTGGCTGTATTTGCTGGAAGGATATTCGTGCACTAAAAACTGGTAGGAATCGACCGCCGACTGGTAGTAGCTCCGCCCGAATCGGTCCCCCATCTCGGTGTAAAGTTCGGCGACTGACAGCAGGGAATCCACAACTTCCGCCGCTCGCGGCGTAATTAAATACACGCGGCGGTAACTGGCAACAACCTGCTTGTATTCCGCAAGGGTCCGCTTCTCGGTCGGCTTGCCGTTCAGATTTGCGCGCTGCTCTTCCGCGCGCGCAAACTGCGCACCGGCAGCTTCGCGCCGCACCGCGCTGGTCGTCGTGGTATCCCCAGCCGCGGCCTTGGAAGCCTTCGCAAAACTCACCGAAGGATTTCCACAGACCACGCCCACTGCAATCCCCAGCGCCATAAAAACTGGCGAAAGCCGGGCGAATCTTCTGTTCAAAATTTTTCGGCCCCCCAACATCCTCGCCCTACATTCTTACTGCCGCCTTATTGTAATGAAAAACCCGAAGCCCCCCGAAGGCTTTCCGTTCCAGGATCGCTTAGCCAGCAACTCCCCATGGAGTGCGGCCGCGCTGCTGCCGCGTTTCCCGGCAACTCGCTCGATCCAAACTTCTTGTTCCTCAATACGTTAGTCGTTTTTGAAAATGATGCGTCCGGAGGGATCGACTTCTCTGTGGATGGCGCGTGGACTTGAAAACGCGCTCTCAAGACGACCCGATCCAGGCCTGAAATACGCATCCTGTACCTTCTGCACATAGTTCCGGGTTTCCCGGAACGCAGGGATGCCGTGAGCCCGATCAACAGCCCCCTCACCCGCATTGTACGCCGCCAAAGCCAATTCCAGGTTGCCATTGTAACGTTCCAGCAAACCCTTGAGGTGTCTAACCCCGGCGTCGATATTCTGTTGCGGATTGAACACGTCGTTTGCACCGTACCGTTGTGCCGTTGTCGGAATCAACTGCATCAGTCCGCCGGCTCCCTTGCGGGAATACGCCGAAGGATTCCAGTTCGATTCTGTCTCAATCACCGCGCGGACCAAAGCCGGGTCCACGTTGTGCCTCTCTGCCGCTTCCTTTACGAGCTTTTCCGCGCCGTCCCGGTCGATACTCATGGCCGGATGGTTCGCGCCCATAAAGCTAGATTCTGCAGGGAGGTAGATGGTTTTACGCGGTTTAGCGGCGGCGAGTTTAGTTACCACCGGAGGATCGGCGTTTACAAACATTTCCCGCCCGCTGGTGTCCACCGTCCTGGCGATTTGAGCGTTCGCCGTAGGCGCAAAGCTGCTTGCGCATAAAGCGAATGCTGCCAGTGCGATGCCTGCCGTTTTTGCCATGCGTTGATTCGCGCGTTTCGTCATCTTGCCTCGGGGAAGGCTGTGCAACGGTGATGCCAACTCTGTACAACGATACGCCACCGGTTAGGGTGGCAAACTAGTCGTGTTCGGGGCAGCCTATCCGTTTCGCGATGCAAAGTGAAGACGGAATTGGCTGTCTCGTCTTGTTACTAGAAGCCATGCCGTGGCTGGGATCCCCTGGAGGTAGGTGGCATGGTTCCACCACCGACTCGCTAGCGTCTCCCGCCGGACACGCTTCTGGCGCTGGAAACCATCATAGCAACGGCTCCAGGTAGGCGGGGATGGTACCTAAGGCACTATTCAGGGCAGATGTGTCCTTTCCGCCAGCCTCCGCCAAATCGGGCCTTCCGCCGCCGGAACCGCCCACCAGTTTGGCGAGTGCCTGTATCATCTTGCCAGCATGGACTTTAGCGGTGAGGTCCTTGGTCACCCCGGCGATCAGAGCCACTTTTTCCTCATGGATGGTCCCGAGGACCACTACCCCGGACGCAATTTTTTGTCTGAGAGAGTCCACCAATTGCCTAAGACTTTCCTTATCTGTTCCCGAGACTTCGGCGGCAATCAGCTTAACTCCTTTGATTGTTTGCACTTGCGCGGCGAGCTGGTCCAGCTGGCCGAGGGCGCCCTTGCGCTTCTGGCCTTCCAGTTCTTTCTCTAAGTGCTTGACAGTATTGGACATCTTCTCGACTGTGGCCAAAAGGGCGTCTTCGCTCGTATTTAACCGACTGGTTAAATGCGAGAGGATCTGTACCTGCTTTTCGTAGTGCTCGAGGGCGCCGATACCGGTGACGGCTTCGATGCGGCGGACGCCTGCGGCTACCGATCCTTCGCTGACGATTTTGAGGACGCCGATATCGCCGATGCGGTGGACGTGGGTGCCTCCGCATAACTCCTTGGAATAGAAGCCTCTGGGGGAGCGCTCGTCGGGGATGGTGACGACGCGGACGTTGGCTTCGGGATATTTGTCGCCGAAGAAGGCTAGCGCTCCGGAAGCGAGGGCGTTGTCGAGCGAGGTGATCGCGGTTTCGATTGGAGTGTTGTGGCGGATCTCGTCGTTAACTTGCTGCTCGATGTCTTTCAGTTCCTCGGCATCGACATGGGCGAAATGGGAAAAGTCGAAGCGCAGGCGTTCTGGCGCGTTCAGTGAACCGGCCTGTTTTACGTGAGTGCCAAGAATGTTGCGTAGGGCGGCGTGGACGAGATGCGTCCCCGAGTGGTTGCGAATAATGCGCGCGTGGCGTTCGGCGTCAGCGATGACGGAGACGCGGTCTCCGACGCGCAAAGTTTCCTTCGCGTTTACGCGATGCGCGACGAGACCGGCGACGGGGTAATATGCGCCGGTAACTTCGGCGAGAAGTTGTGCTTCTGCGTTGTCGTAGAACGCGCCGGTGTCGGCCATCTGTCCGCCCGACTCGGCATAAATCGCGGTGCGGTCCAACACGACCTCGCCCGATTCGCCAGCCTTCAACTCATTGACCGGCCCGCTCTTCGTAAGAATCGCCTCGATCCTCGCGTCCTTCGCCGACGAGCCGTGATAAAAATCCTTCTCCGTCTTAAACGTCTCGGCAATCTTCGCGTACGCTGGGCTCACCGCCTCTTTGCCCCCGCCGCCTTTCCACGACGCCCGCGCCCGCGTCTTCTGCTCCTGCATTGCCCGATCAAAGCCTGGTTCATCGAACCTGATTCCAAGATCCCGAGTCGCGTCTAAAATAAAATCGATAGGCAATCCATAAGTGTCGTATAGCCGAAACGCACTGTCGCCCGAGTAGACGATTGAGCTTTTTCCGGGATCTGGCAGCCCTCTCAGAATTGCCAAGGCCCTCCTTCGGCGATCATGCCCCGTCAGTTGGGAAAGTTCATCTCGTAGTTGCTGACTGCCAGCTTCGAGTTTCATGGCTATCTCGGCCAGGTCTGAATAAAATTCCGTCAAGCCACGAGTCACCGCTCTGCGAAAGCGTTCCTCCTCTGATTCGAGCTGTTTGCCTACGTACTCGATATTCAGTTCGAGTTCTGGGTAAGCAGAGCGCATCTCATCACAAACAGAGTCGGACATTGCGTGCAACACGGAGATCGGATGATCCCTAAACAAGGAGTCCACATGTCGCAGAGCCCTCCGAATGATCTTCCTTAGGACGTAGCCTCTGCCTTCGTTCGACGGAACAACCCCGTCGGCAATCAAGAACGTCGCAGCTCGTGAATGGTCCGCAACCACGCGCAATGACGCATCGGAACGTGGGTCGTCTCCATATTTCGTTCCCGTGAGGCTGGCGGCCCGCATTATGAGCGGCTGAAAGAGATCGGTGTCGTAGTTGGAGATAACGCCTTGGAGGACGGCAGCGGTGCGTTCGAGGCCCATGCCGGTGTCAACGCAGGGCTTGGGGAGCGGAGCGAGCGTGCCGGAGGTGTCGCGGTTGAATTGCATGAAGACTAGGTTCCAGATTTCGACGTAGCGGCCACAGTCGCAGGGGAATTTGCACTCTTTATCCCCAACGTGGCCTTCTTCGGAGGCTTCGGGGCCCATGTCGTAGAAGACTTCGCTGCAGGGGCCGCAGGGGCCAGTGTCGCCCATGGCCCAGAAATTGTCTTTGAGGCCGGGGATGGGGACGATGCGGTCGGCGGGAATGTTTTCCTTGAGCCAGATGTCGCGGGCTTCTTCGTCCACGCCAAGGGTTACGGTTGGCGATGCGTTTCCGGCTGCAGGGCCCGCACCGGCAGGATTGCCGGTGCCACCAATTTCGGCGCCGCCGAAGACGGTGACGTAGAGTTTTTCTTTGGCGAGGCCGAACCAGTCGGGGGAGGTGACTAGTTCCCAGGCGTAGGGGATGGCTTTTTCCTTGAAATAATCGCCGAAGGAAAAATTGCCCATCATCTCGAAGAAGGTGTGATGGCGCTTGGTGAAGCCGACATTTTCGAGGTCGTTGTGTTTGCCGCCGGCGCGCACGCATTTTTGGGCGGTGGTGGCTTTGTCGTACTCGCGCTTTTCTAGGCCGAGGAAGACGTCCTTGAACTGGTTCATGCCGGCGTTGGTGAAGAGGAGCGTGGGGTCGCCATGAGGAACGAGCGAGGAACTGCGGACGCGGCGATGGCCTTTGCTCTCGAAAAAGCGGAGGAACATTTCGCGGATTTCGTTGCCGCTCATGAATTTCTTGTTGGAATCGTCGCCCGTCACGTCTGCCTCAATCTTTGCGTTAGCTGAATCACGTGATTATCGCAGAGCACCGGTAGGGCCGCAATCTCGGCCGGTTTCGTGCCGCAAGCAACGCCCCCACAAAGTTCGCGACTGTGCGGATTGGGACAGCGCCGGCTGATGTATGTGGCCTAGCATGTTCACTGGATGAATTGAGAGGAAGCTGACGCGTTCTAAATCGAGCGACGCCAAGAAGGAAAATCAAATGAAAATGAAGACATCGTTACTTATGGGAGCGTTTTCACTAGCGCTATTTATTGGTGGGTGCACCGCGACACCAGCGGCCGCGCCAGTGGCAGGGCCAGCGGGACCGCAGGGGGCGACTGGCGCGACCGGTCAAACCGGAGATCCGGGCCGAGACGCCGACCGTCGCCGTGAGGACGATCAGAAGCGCGCGGAAGATGATAAGCGGACGGAGGAACGAAACCAGGCGGAACATCAGAGAATTGTGGATGCTCGAGCCCGCGATAGCCACGACACAGGATGCCCGATGGGCGAGCATGTCTATGCGAATGCCGAAGGAAGAATGATCTGCGTCAAGGACTAAGAACCTGACCGGAAATTTCCAGGAAGCACGTTAAGCGCGGCGCTTGCGAACCAAGCCATAGCCGAGGTTCAGCAGCGCCGCGGCAAGGCTCGACCACAGACCCAAGACCGCGACGGTGCCGCCCAAGTGCATCGTACGCTCAACTTCCTGGAGAGCCCCCGGATGAAATTGGACAGTCCAGAAACGGTTTGCGAGCGCAAAAGTCCACATACCGCCGACCATGAGAAAACTGGCCGAGAAAAAGACTTTTAGCAAAGTGTTGGAGATGTCGCGCTGGATCCACTGGCTGAAGCGCAACTGCGCAAATCCAGCAAAACCAATCAGGCAAGCATAAAAAAAATACCTGACGATTGGGGAAGGGCCGAAACTCTCATTCGCCCAACTGGAGGAACTTCCGGTTCCATGCGGCGAGTAATAATAGTGGATGTAAATTCTTGGATAGGCCTCCCACGCAACGCCCAACGCCAGAAGCAGTCCGATAACGATCCACAGCGCAACCTCTTCGATTGTACGTGATCTTGGCGGGACGGCAGCGGCCAACATTGGAATATCATTCTTTGTCATTGCGCAAAACTCCAGAGAAGCTCAAACTATGCGCTTGTGGAGCAGGGCGTAGCCGACGTTCAGCACCGCTGCCGCGAAACTCAACCGGAAAGACCACAGCAAGAGCGGGCCACCTTTTTGCATTTCGGGAATGGCGGCGAGGAGTTCGTCCTTTGTGGCGAGCGTCCAAAAGCGGATGGCGAGGGCGTAATGCCAGCTACCGGCAATGACTGCCAGGGTAGACAATAAAAAGATCCAGAAAAGTAATCGCGAACTCTCGCGACGATACCAGCGGCTGAACCGCGTCTGCAAGAAGCCGAACAGAGCGGTTAGTACCGCAAAGAAAAAATACACCAAAGTTGGGTAAGCCCAGACGCTCGATGCTACGGGATGAATGGGAATCATAGGCCTGGGATGATGTTGATAGTAATACGCGGGATAGGCGACGTAGGCGATGCCCAAGGCCAGAAAAAGAGCAATGGCGAGCCACAAGGCGGCTTCGTCAAGGGCCTTCGCTTTGAGAGGAATTTCGGAGGACGCCATATCTGTATCGTACGCCGGGGAGCGAATGCCTATGATCTGAAATTTATGAAACCCCGCGTAAATTGCACCCATCTCACGTGGCAGGGGCTAGAATGCCCAAGTCTTCTTGCCACAGGGAGGCCATGATGCCGATCCGCGTGCGCTTGCTGCTATCGATAGTTCTTGTTTTCGCGTGCTTCGCCGCCGCCAATAAAAAAAAGGACACTCTCCCAGCTGAAGTTCTGAACGCGCAGACCGTTGTGGTGCTCGTCGATCCGGACGCGGGGGTGTCGACGTCGGAGCCGCTCGCCAACCGAACAGCCCAGCAGGATGTAGAAAGGGCTCTCGCCAACTGGGGGCGACTGAAGCTGAATTTGACGGGGAACAGCGCTGACCTGGTGATCACGGTGCGCAAGGGCAACGGGAAAATTGTTCAACCGACGATTAACGGAGAACCTACAAACGACCGGCCGGTCGTGATCGTGCCAAACGACAACGGCATCCATGTTGGGGGCCAGCAGGGCCGCCCGCCGGATTCCACGCAGGCGCCGCCGCAGAATACCGCGCCTACTCTCGGGCGAGAGGCAACCACAGCCACCGAAGATATGTTTCTGGTGTACAGAGGAGGACCGGGTGCGCCTCCGCTGGAGCGTGCGCCAGTTTGGAGGTACACGGGTAAGAATGCGTTGCACTCGCCGGATGTGCCGGCAGTGGCGGAATTCATCAAGGCCGTGGAAGCGGCCATAAAACAGCAACAGAAGACGACCAAGCCTTAGTTGGAAGAAAGAAG
>Ga0209415_10009336_pt1 | contig 16865 bp, 11 predicted proteins | sample PeaSoiSIISIP2007_FD_187696 | JGI IMG/M metagenome (GOLD analysis project Ga0209415, IMG submission 187696) | Peat soil microbial communities from Weissenstadt, Germany - SII-SIP-2007 (SPAdes) (version 2) | ecosystem: Environmental > Terrestrial > Soil > Wetlands > Peat | place: Germany... | reverse complement strand
CCGAGCACTACAGCCGACGCCACCGCGATTGCATGCAAATTCGCCCGACCGAACACCACCCACAACCCGATCCATCCGGCGAAGAAGCCGATATACATCGGGTTCCGCACGTATCGATAGAACCCCACCACCACCAGCCTCTTCGGCGGAGCAATGGGCGCGGGCGTTCCGCGTCCCGTCCGTCCGAAGTCCCAGACACACCGTAGTGCTACCGCAAAACCAAGTACGGAGGGCACCGCGGCCATCCATCGCCACCGTGCCGCACCTGCCGTTTCAACGTGGAAGCCAAGCCAGGACGGCAACAGCCAGAACCACAGTGCAAAAAACGCCGTGCCGACAGTCAACGATGCAATCGTTGTTGCCCACTGTGTGACACCATCCCTTGGCCGCGCACTCGGAGTCTCTCCGCTCGCCATGAGCACTCCCATCATCCCGACAGTACGACGCAGGATTCTCCGATGAAGGACGTTTTGTATTGTGATTCATGCCCCAACATGTTCTCCTCTATGATCCTCACTTAATCCGGCTCTCTGCGAATCTTTTTTCGGGCACGCTTTCGCGCCAACGCAGTCGCGGCCATTTTCGCCTCACGCGTTCAGGCCCGGTTAGTCTCGCAACTCACTCTTAAGTTGTGCGACAACACTCTTCGGAAGGCTCAACGAACTTTCAACCACGAGGTCGTCGACATGAAGGCGCTCTATGTTTAGATCGCCGATGCGAAGAGATTTGAGAGACGCATTGCCAACCGCAAGTCGGCCGAGCGCGAGTCGACCGATGGCGAGGGCGCCAATTGCGAAGGCGCCTAAGGCCAATGCGCCGACTGCCGAAGCGCCGAACCGAATGAAGTGCGTTGTTCTCGTGCGTGCCATCGTTCTTCCTCTTTCTGTGGTTCAGGACTTTTCTAGTCTCACCGCGGATTTGCAGTCTTCAGGAAGGAAGCGACAAACGGGGCCGGAACGGCGTTCCCCAATTTGGGGCATAGTCAATCCCGGCAGAGTTATCTCCACCGTGCGGCGGCTCAGGCGGGGTCCCATCGACTGCCGAGACGTGCGGCCATCCACTGTGTCGTTCCGGAGTCCCTCGCCAGCCCGGTTCTTGCCATTGGCCGAGGTACGATTTTCACCGCACAAGAACGGCCAACATTCGTCTGCGTTTAGGCGTCAATCTGTTGCAACCTGCCAACCGCTGTCAGTTTTCACCACCGAGAGCACAACCTTGGGTGGGCTGACCTGATAAAAGTCAGCGCCGTACTTCTGGATCAAGGTCTGGCGCTCCCAAGTATTGAAACTCTTCACCAGGGGGCCGGACGCCTCAAAAACCTCTCCCAACCGGTTGGGCTCCCACTTCCAGGTGTACGCAACCGTGGCACGGGTTGGAGACTGCATGGTGATGTTAGTGATCTCCGCCAGCTTGCGCTCCGCAATCGGAACCTTGTAGGCCGTCGTGCCGTCTTTCTCCTGCGTCTTCTGTACGTCGGCGATTTCTTGCAACTGCTGTTCACCTTGGGCAGTGAGCGTCACCGGCGTGACCTCGCCTTTGTCCTTTCCCAATTTCAGCCAGCCCGCTTTCTCCAGAAGCCGGTAGTTCGGGTCGCGCGGATGCACATTCACGCTAGATGTCACCGATCCCGTGTAAAACTTCGTTGTAGCAGGGCCCTGTGTATGCAGCGCCGCCACCACTACGCCCGAGGCCTGCTCGCGGGTCAGAACCTGCATGTTCTGCCAGACGTAATATCCGATCACGCCCACGATGGCCAGGATCGCCACCACAATCAGGAGCAGTGGGACAATACCTGATTGGTGTTTTTCCATCTCAGTTTCCTGTTCGAACATCGTTCTCACCTCCTTCTTTAGGATTCTCCGACGACATCGCTTTCGGCCGGCCCCAGCAGCCGCTATCTGCCGCGTCCAGCGACTCGCCGAGGAGTGTTGACCGACCCCGTTGGCCGTGCGCTAAGGCCGTCTGAATTCTCGTGCCGGCCACCGCAGTTAAGCTGTGACCGCCATCACAGGGCTCAGCTCGGTTCTCCGGGGCAAGCGCATAGCCAGGCCCACGCGGATGCACCTGCCGGTGTGCTCATCCGGGCCGCAGCCAATGGACTGGCGGAAGCCGGACGCGGGGAACACTATAGTCGTTTTCTACTGGGGATGCACTCAAAACCGGGGCTGATACCTTCCGGCCAGGTCGAGATACCCAGGAAGGATAGCTGATGGCCAGTTTAGGTGTGTGCGCCCGATTTTCTTCTCTAAGGGAGATGGGCGCCGCGATACTGGAAGCACGAGACTCCAAGTTGAGGCGCTGACGAGTTGGAGGCTCGGTTACTTCGCTGCCTTTGCCAACAATCGATCGGTCGCTTGGACGTAGCCTTCCTCAGCCAACCGCTTCCCGTTCTCGCGGTACATTTGCGGATCAGTCGGAGCCCATGTGGCCAAGCCATCCACGTAACGGTTGAACATGCAAAATGCGGCGGCAATCAAGACGGTGTCGTGAATCTCCTTGTCGGTAGCACCCTGCTGCCGGGCGCGGGCGACGTCGTCACTGGTTACGAGCTTTCCGCCCTTCTGCACTTTGCCGGCAATCGCTAGTAGCGCTTTCAACTTGTCAGAGATTGCGGCGCCTTCGAAATTCAGCTTCATGTCATTCACCAGCTTTTCGTTTCCGCCCAGATGATGCGCCGCCACGGCGCCGTAGGCGCTCTGACAGAAGTGGCAGTCGTTCTGGAAAAAGACATAGGTTGCGATCATCTCGCGATCGGCTTGCGACAGCGTATTCGGAGCGCGCAGCAAAACCTCTGCCAGCTGATTCAGCGGCCGTGCGGTTTCCGGACTGAACGCCATCGGCCCGAGAATTCCAGGGATGCCTTCCGGCAGTCGAATGTGGGCCATGAGTTTATCCTCCTCAAAACAAGCAGCAAGCTAGAAATTCAACCGCACGGCGAGCTGAACTTGGCGCGCCGGGGCGACGAAATTCGGCGTGGCAAACGTCGGATTCGCTGGACTGCTGATGCCATCCCCAAACTTTTGCGGAATCGGCCCCAGGAAAGTGGCGGCTCCATAGACGGTGTCGATTCCGATGACATTCTGGCGATTGAACAAGTTGAAGACTTCGGCGCTGGCTTCCGCCTGCAGCCGCTCGCCCAGATTGAAGATTCTCTGAACCCGGACGTCGGTGGTGTAGAGGGAATCTCCGCGGTAAGTATTGCGCCCGATGTTGCCGACGCGGTCGGCAAAAGGATAGCCGTCACCGTTCACGTCAAAGCCCGCAAGAACGCTGTAGTAACGCGGACTCTGCAGCGTGTTGAGCATCGAGACCTTGAAGCTGCGCAGTAGTAAGTTCCAGGTGCTGGGGGTTTCGGCCATTCCAGTCAGCACCAGACTATGGCGCACGTCATTTTCGCTGAGACCACGGTCGAGTCGGGGATTCAGGTAATCCATCGGTGTGTCGGTGAGCTGAATGTCAGTGCAAATGTCGATGGACTTCGAGTAGGTGTAGTTCGCCAGAAGGCTGTAGTGGTGAGCAAAAGGCTTGCGCACACTCAAAGTCCCGCCGTGGTAAAGGGAATAAGCGCTGGGAGTGGCCTCCAGCGTGAAACCGAAATTCGGGTCGGCCGGGGCAAAGGTTTGAATCCCGTCAGGAAGCGTTCCATTTGGGATCCCGTTGATGCTGCTGTACATGGGCAGTCGGAGAGCGTGCACAAACTGGTATCCCACAGAGACGACGAAACCGTTCCCGATCTCGTTCTCCACTTCCAGACTGCTTTCTTCTGCGTACGCGTTGGGGAACTTGCGCTTCACGTATCCCAGGGGGAACTGAAGTAAGGTGCTGGGATCGGGATATGCGCCATCGTGCGCAAAGTTGCTGAACGCCTGGCTGGCGAGAAACGGACCAGCCACTCCCACAATCCCTGAGGGTCCAAGACCGACTAAGTCCTTAGCAGGATCGGCAAATTCAGGAAGGATCGGCTGGTTCATGTTGGTGAAGGCGGACGCTCCTTGCCAGGCCACCATGACGTCGCTGTAGTCGAAGGGGCCGGTGAACAGACCGAAGCCGGCCCGGGCTACGCCCTTGCCATGCCGGAATGCGTAAGCCAAGCCAACTCGCGGCTGCACATTGCCATAGTTCGTCGGGTGCATCGCCCCATTTACTCTTACGTCGGCCGCCGATGGGAAAAAGTCAATGTCGTAGCGCAATCCGAGAGTAAGGGTCAGGTTCGGCCGGGCTTTCCACTGATCTTGCGCGTACATTCCAGTGAGCTTGTGCCAGAACTTCAAGTCTGTGCTGCTGGTAAAGGCGGCCGCCGCCGGACCGGCATACAGACCTGTCTGGAAAGGCAGGGTTCGCTGCGGAATTTGCTGACCGAAGTACGACCGCGGCTGCAGGAACAGAAACTCCACGGGAGTTCCTGGGCCGAACGGAGGAGTGTTGAAGGGAGCCGCGCCAAAGAAACTTTGTGGAGTGAATATTCCAGCACCCGGCGTGAAGAACGTAGTCTCCGCGCTGATCCAGACAGGTTCGAAGTCTCCGCCGAACTTGAAGGAATGATTGCCCCGAACGTAGGTGAGATTCTCGGCGCCCTGGAAATGCTGCTCGTTGTAGTAGTGAACGCTGCCTTCGAATCCTCCCGAGTTCAGCAGGTCGGCCACCAGGATGGTCGGCTCAAAACCTGCTCCAACCGGGTTAAGCTGGAACACTCTTCGTCCGAAGTTCAGCATGCTTTCCGACGTCCAGTGGCTGCCGGACACATGCAGCAAGTTGCCGTACACCGTCTGGTCTCGCACCGGGTTGTTGCGGTATGAGGATGGCAAGCCCTGACCCGGAGCGGCGCCCGGTATGTGTTGTTTACGGTCATCGTTGAACAGGTATCCGACGTTTACGATGCTCTTGTCGCTCAGAACGCTCGTCAGCTTTCCGAAAAACTTGTCATAGTCGTCAATCTGCAGGATTGAGCCCAGATTCTCGGGCTGCAATCCCAAGAGTTGCTTCACCTGATTGATGCTGGGCGTGCCCGGACCCAGGCATCCGGGAGTGTTGATGCAATGCAGAATGAACGACGAATAGAGCGGCGACTCGGCGCGGCGCTGGCTTTCGTATCCTAGAAAGTAGAAATTCTTGTCCTGCCGAATTGGGCCGCCAACGTCGCCGCCAAATTGATTGAAGCGAAGGGTGTTGAAGCCGGGAGCCGAGAGCAAATTGTTCGCATCCAGTTTGTTATTGCGAAAGAATTCGTACACCGAACCATGAACCGCGTTGCTTCCCGACTTGGTGATGGTGTTGACCACTGAGCCCAGATTGCGCCCGTTGTCAGCCGTATACGGACTGGCGGCGACGCGGAATTCCCGTACCCAGTCCTGTGACGGGCTGACCCGCTGCACGCCTGAGATGCTGGTGGTGTAGTCGGTGCCGTCGAGCCCAAAAAATGCGCTGTGGGTCTCGCGCAGGCCCGCAAAACTCAGTTGCAGAACCGTCTCCTGGAACGGCGATTGCGCGCCCACCGCGGTGCTCCGGCCCACATTGACGGTTGGCGTGAGCAGCACAAAGTCGATGAAGTCCCGGCCGGAAATGGGCAAGTCGGAAATCTTCTGCGTGTCAATGACCTGGCTGACTTCCGATTTCTGCGTGTCCACAGCCTGCGCTGTTTCCCGAACCTCGACCGTTTCTCGAGCTGCCTTGATAGCCAGCGCTACCGGAACGGAGGCATTCTGTCCAACCGTCAGCGTGAGCATGGCTTGATAGGAGCTGAACTGATCGGAGTCCACCGCGAGCTGATAACTGCCCGCAGGCAGGCCTGGGATAACAGCGATTCCAGTCGCAGGAGAGAGAACTGCTCGCTTGGCGCCGGTTTGCAGATTCCGGAGAGTGACTCGTGCTTTAGAGATCACGCTTCCCGATGGGTCGGTGACCGTGACGTTCAGCGTGGCCAACTGCTGCGCAGAAAGGTGAACGGTAAGCAGGAATGCCCAGCCAAGAGACCCCACCAGCCCGCGAAAAAGCCGTTTTCTCAATTGTGCCCCCACCGGCCGGTTAGCGCGGCATTCCTTCATCGGAGACGGGTGTCTCAGGAACTTGCCCAAGCGCTTGTGAATGCGGGATACCTTACTTGCGACGCACCGATGGCGGCAATACTAGAAAAACACTAGAGATGGCCGGCGAGCCGTCCGTGTACCATTTGCCTCTTCGCACTGTAACAACGAAAAGGAGGCAGGAATGCAATCTGTGAAGCTGGAACCGATGTATCTTCCGGAAGTAGAAAATAATCCCCAGCCGAGCCACTATCTGGATCTCATTCGGACCTGTCAAAGCACTGGGCGCGAAACCTGGAACATCTGGTATCTGTTTGCCTTCCGTCCGGAGATGACCCAGCACCTGGCTCGCTTCACCCAGGAGGTGATGCGCGAAACTTCGCCCCTGAGCCCGGGGTTGCGTGAGTTGATCGCCGCCTACACTTCCTATGTCAATGAATGCGAGTTTTGCACCAAGGCCCACGTTGCGGTTGCCGCGGAACTGCTGGGCAGCGAGGATCTGGTCTGGAGCGCGTTGCGCAATTTGGATGCGTCCTCTTTGAGAGAAGAAGAAAAGGCTTTGCTCAGATTCGCCGGCAAAGTAACCAGCGACCTGCCCGCGATGACCGAGGCAGACGTGAAATCGCTGCGGGCCGTCGGCTGGAGCGACGAAGCGATCTATTACACCATTACGGTTTGCGCCTTGTTCAATTTCTACAATCGCTGGATCACAGCCTCCGGGGTCCACGCCGTGTCCGACGAAGGCCACCGGAGCCACGGGAGAGTCCTGGCACAGAAAGGATACGACCCTCGGCTGAGGCAGCAACATTTGGGGAACCTCCAACCGCCGAAGTAAGGTGGCCAGCTCCGATCTGACTGTTGTCCCAAGTATCTCGCTAGTATCTTTCTACTATTGCTCCCCGCGCTTTTCGTCAGTAGATTCCTGTGCAACTTTGGTGGGTCTGCTCCTTACCGTAGTGGTGGAGAAAAATCAATTCAAACGGGCGCACGAACATGCCCAAACGGGGAGTTTTGAGATGAAATTAGGAGTCGCAGGATGTTTGGGCGTCACGTTATTTTATTCGGGCGTGATGCTCGGGCAGCAATCGCAGCCCGCCGCGCAGAGTCCGCCTAGCTCCCTTCAGGCGCAGGCGCAAGCGACTGAGCAGCCGGATTCTGTGCCGACGCAAGTCGCCAGTGCAGCCAATCCGTCAACCGCGCCAGATTCGCCAACCCCGCCGAATCCGCAATCTCCCGCGCCAGCGAGCGCACCCGCGCCGACAGTGCACAAGCTCGGCCCGCTCGATGTTTCAATCAACTGGCGAACCCGGGCGGAGGGTTGGGAGTGGTTTCAGGGCAATACCGGAAACAGCGACTACCCGTTCTGGGACTCCTTGCTGCGAGTAGGAATCGGTCAAACCGGCGAACGCTTTGATTGGTTCCTGGAAGGCGAACAGGTTGCCATCCTGGGCTTGCCGAACAACGCCGTGGTCGCGGCTCCCCAGGGCCAGCTTGGCCTCGGTGCGAACTACTATGTGGCCAACAATAACCACACCAACACGGCCAACGGCTTCGTGAAGCAAGCATTCGTGAACTTCAAGCACCTCGGACCAGCGGGAGTGAAACTGGGGCGCTTCGAGTATTTCGACGGCACCGAAGTCAAGCCCACCGATCCCTTGCTGGCGACGGTAATACAGACGCGAATTTCCAGCCGTCTGATCTCGAACTTTGCCTTTACCGCGGTGCAGCGAACCTACGATGGAGCCCAGCTTTCTCTGAATTCGGGCCAGAACAACTTTACCTTTTTCGGCGCGCGGCCGACGGCCGGAGTATTTCAAGTGAAGGGAATGGACGAACTGGATGTGGACCTCTACTACGGCGCCTACACCCGGTCTGTCCACAGCCAACACAACGCTGGGGAGCTGCGCGTTTTTGCCCTGGGCTACATTGACCACCGCACGCTGGTGCTGAAAACCGACAACCGTCCGACGGCGGTTCGCGCGGCGGACCACGGCAAGATCGAACTCGCGACCTACGGCGCGGACTACGCCCATGTGGTGAATTCAGCCACCGCGGGCAAGTTCGATTTCCTGGTTTGGGGAGTGCTGCAAACCGGCTCCTGGGGCGCGCTGGCGCAACATGCCAGCGCATTCGTGGGTGAGGCCGGATGGCAACCACCGGTGCATGCTCTTAAGCCCTGGTTCAGCGCCGGTTACTCGTACGGAAGCGGCGATGGGAACCCCAATGACTCGAGCCACGGCACTTTCTTCCAGGTATTGACCACCCCGCGCCAGTACGCGCGTTTCCCTTTCTATAACATGATGAATAACGAGGATTTCTACGGCACCTTGAATCTGCGTCCGGCGTCCAAGCTTTCGCTGCGCACTGAAGTGCACGCCTTGCGGCTGGCCAGCGCGTCCGATCTCTGGTACTCGGGCGGGGGGGCTTTTCAGCCCCAGACCTTTGGATACACGGGCCGTCCCAGTAACGGCAGTCGTGGCCTCGGCAACGTCTGGGACCTCAGCGCCGACTACCAGGTTACGCGTTCCTTCAGCACCACTCTGTATTACGGCCATGCCTGGGGAAAGAGTGTGATTGCAAAGATTTATCCCAAGGATGCGAACGGGCAGCTCATTTTCCTGGAGACCAACTATCGCTTCTGAAGCTCTGGATCCGCCATTCCTGGGCAGGAATTGGCAGTTAATACAAAACTACTATTGACCAGGAGCGGACAGAATGTGATCGTAATCACATTTTTGCCAGGTTTCGGGGGTGAGGAGGCGCTGAATGGCCGTTTCGAATCCTGCGGTTCCCAACATTCACCGCGAGGTAGGAGATCAGGTTAGCTTCTACGAGAAGCTGAACACCCGCTGGCACGAGCGCGCACTGCAAGTCTTCATGTTTATCGTGCTCGCGCATTGGGGTGAGCATCTGTTCCAGGCCTACCAGATTTATGTCTGGCACTGGCCGCGGCCCATGGCCAACGGGATGCTGGGTTTGGTGTGGCCCAATCTGATTAAGTCGGAACAGCTGCACTACGGCTATGCGCTGGTCATGCTGATTGGACTGTGGATCCTCCGCAAAGGGTTTACCGGCCGGGCTCGGACCTGGTGGACGGTCGCGCTGGTGATCCAGTTCTGGCATCACATCGAGCATTTTCTGCTCATCTGGCAGGCCACGACCCACCACAATTTCTGGGGCAAGCCGGTGCCCTGCAGCGTGCTGCAATTGTTTTTCCCACGTGTGGAGCTGCATCTTTTCTACAACACGATTGTGTTCATTCCCATGGTCATTGGCATGTACTATCACATGTTCCCGTCGGAGGGTGAGGAGAGAAGCATGGCCTGCACATGCGCGTGGGGCGATCATCAAGACTCAGCGAACGCCGCCTGACTTAGGAGTTGGTCGGCGTCTTGTACTACGGGGACCCGTTCCATGCTGTGTGCCGTTCGAGGGAGTGGGCGGACGGCTTGCCCGCTCGCGAGAGTATGTCGAAATCTTCTGGCCTTCGCCTGCATTCCCGCTTTGTTCGTCCCCGGTTGTTCCCGGGCGGTTGACTCGTCGCCCACTTTCAAAATTGAGCACGAAATCTCGCCGGAGCCAGCCCGGGTAGGGCCGGTTACGGTCACTCTCAGGCTGGCTGATGCCGCCGCGAAACCGATAACGGGAGCCCGCATTGCGCTGGAGGCAGACATGTCGCACCCGGGCATGAGCCCGGTGTTCGGGGCCGCGAAAGAAGTGGCGCCGGGCCAATACCAGGCACAGGTGACGTTCGGGATGGCGGGGGATTGGGTTATCCTTCTTCATGCCATGCTGCCCGACGGGAAAAAGCTGGAACGACAATTCGACGTGAGGGACGTCCGCCCCAACTAGGCAAGCTGTTGAATCCATCCTCCATCCCGGTCCTGGAAACTCCTGATCCGCAGCCGTTTGATTTGATGCAGGTTCCCGGCCTGGGCCAGCTGTTCCGCTGGCGCTATGCCCGTCCGCTTCTCCAGGCCCCGCTGCTCATCATCAGCGTAGTCATGATCCTGCACGGCTTGTTCGGCCCGACGCTGGCGCCCAAGAACCTGGCGACCACGCTGAGTTGGCTTCACTTCCGCGGCGTCCTGGTGCTGGTTCTGCTCTGCGCCGGCAACTTTTTCTGTCTTGCCTGTCCCTTCATGCTGGTGCGTCAAATGGCGAGGCGCTTCTTTAAACCGCGATTCAACTGGCCGCGGGCGTTGCGCAATAAGTGGATTTCGGTTGCTCTCTTCGTCTCAATCCTTTTTGTTTACGAGCTGTTTGATCTGTGGTCATCGCCGTGGTGGACGGCGTGGCTGATTGCCGGTTATTTTCTCACCGTGCTCGTGGTCGACGGCTTTTTCAAGCACGCTTCCTTCTGCAAATTCGTTTGTCCCATTGGGCAATTCAACTTTGCGGCCTCCACGCTTTCTCCCTTCGAGGTGAAGGTTCGTGAGCAGGATGTGTGCACCACGTGTCACACCAAGGACTGTATTCGCGGCAGGCGTGATCCCTCGTCCGACCTGGTTGTAATCCGCGGCTGCGAACTGGCTCTGTTTCAACCCCGCAAGGTCGGAAACATGGATTGCACCTTTTGTCTGGACTGCGTCCATGCCTGCCCGCACGACAACATTGGCATTTTGAGCCGGTTGCCCGGCACCGAGCTGTTGACGGATCCCCTGCGCTCGGGAATCGGTTACTTCTCAAAACGCAAGGATCTGGCGGCGCTGGCAATTGTATTTACTTTTGGCGCTCTGCTGAACGCGTTTGGCATGGTGAGCCCCGTCTACGCGGTGGAGCGCTGGCTGGGAAGAATGTTGCATGTGAGTCATGAGGCCCCTGTACTCGGCCTTATCTTCACGTTCTTCCTGATTCTTGAGCCGGCCGTGCTGCTTGGCCTGGCTGCCTGGCTCACGCGCGCTTGGGGCGGCGTCCGGCGCGCGCTGCTGCCGCTGGTGGTGAGATACAGCTATGGCATTGTTCCTCTGGGTTTCGGCATGTGGCTGGCGCACTACAGCTTCCACTTTTTGACGGGTCTTTACACCATCGTGCCGGTAACCCAAAGCGCGGTTGCCAGTTTAGGATGGCCGCTCTTGGGGCAACCCCGCTGGCGCCTGACTGGCCTGCCGGCAAATATCGTGCAGGTCATCGAAGTCGGTTTTCTGGTGCTTGGATTTGCGGGGTCGCTGGTGGTGACTCACGGGCTGGCGGAAGATGACGCTCCAGACAGGCCGCTGCGGGCGTTCATCCCGTGGGCCACGGTTTGCCTGCTCCTTTGGCTTGCGTCCATGTGGCTGATGTTCCAGCCGATGGAAATGCGCGCCACGCTGATGAGCGGATAGTGTCGCTTCAGGTGAATCGAGCCGTTGCGGTCAAGTCGAGATGATGCTGAATCGCCATGCTGTCGCAGGGAAATTCACGGCCTGGTCGCTGGCCGTGTTCTGGCTGATGTTGGCCACGCCAGCCAAGGCACACAACGGCCCGCCGTTCCCGATCATTGAGAACCAGAGAGTTGGCCCATGCGTCATTGCTTTATGGGCGCATCCTGACGTGGGCACTGGAACATTCTATGTAATCGTCGATCCCGTACCGGAAGGCACAATCCCCAAGGATCTGAAAGTCCAGATCGCGATTCAGCCGGAAAGTGGACGCCTTCCCGAAGTGCTTTACAATGCTGAGCGCGACGATACGCGAGGGCAGGTAGACTACAAGACCCTGGTGCAGTTCGATCGGGATGAGTTTTGGCGGGTGCGGCTTGTCCTGCAGAGTTCTCAGGGCAGCGGGGAAGCGTTCTCAAGAGTAGAAGCCACCCCGACGGGTTTTGGGCGATGGGACCTCTTGTTTTTTCTTTCCCCTTTCCTCGCGGTTGCATTCCTGTGGTTTCGGGGCATGACGCGCCGGCGAAATCGCAGGAAGAGGCAAGTGCAAGCGGCCTAGGCGCATTGTTCGCCGTGCGGTCAAAGGTTGGACCGAGGTTGAACGTTGAACAAAGAGAGACCCTATGCTGAAGATTCACCGGCAGCCGAATGACTCTGTGCCGGACCGGACCCCAGGTTCCCTTATGCACTTGAAACAGGCGCTGGTGATGTTTTTGGTGGGAGCTCTGAGCGGGATGCTGGCGGGATGTCATTCCGCCAAGTTGCCCGACAAAACTTCCCCGGCATACCGCGAAATTGTGTCCGCGTTCTATGTGGGTCTGGCGGCTCTGCAAGTGGGTGATGACGTTCATGCCGAAAGCAAACTCTCCCAGGTGACACAGTCCGCGCCGGGAGAGCCTGCCGGTTGGGCCAACTGGGGAGTGCTGGCGCTGCGCCAACGAAACTACGACCTAGCTTCGCAGAGGCTCGAACGGGCACGCGCTCTTGCTCCGCAAGACGACCACATCTACGACCTGCTGGGAATTCTTGAGAGCGCCCGCGGCAATTCCGCGCAAGCCATCGCCGACTTGCGCAAGGCGGCAGAGCTCAATCCGCAAAACTTGCGGGCCATGTATCAACTGGCGGAAGAAACGGAACGCCAGGGCGCTGCCAACAGCGAGTACGATTTTCAGGCGCTGATCCAAAAGATTCTGGCGGCCCAGCCGGACAATCTGGCGGCGCTGCTGGAGTTGGGGCGTATTGCCGCGAAACGCGGCGATGCCGGCACACTAAAGTCCGCGCTGGATCAGATTAGTGCGCGATCCTCCACTTGGCCGCCGGAAGCGCAGCACCAGCTAGCCGCCGTGAAGTCCGCGGTTTCCAGTTCCGACCTGCGCTTGGCGGCCACGCAGACAACTTTTCTGCGCAACGTGCTGATGCGAGTTCCCGAGTATCGCCTAAGCCTGACCGCCATCAAGGCGGCGCCGGGAGACGAGGCCGAGCCGTTCACTCACTTCCTGCGGCTGGAGTCTCCGGTCTTCCAGCCGGCTCCGGCGGATATGGCGATTGCGTTTGATCCTCAGCCGCTGGCGAACCTGGGGAATGGTCCGTGGAACTGGATTGGCGCCATTCCCCTGGGCAGTGCAGGCGCGCCGGTTGTCGCCGTGGCCAGTGGCCGGGAGGTTCGTTTGTCGACCGGCGCTACTTTTCCATTCCCCGGTGGACCATCGGCAGTGCCGCCTCTCCCCGAGGGCATTGTGCCGGTTGACTTCAACTACGATTTCAAGACCGATCTGGTACTCGCCGGCGCCGGCGGTGTGCGGTTGCTGCGCCAGGACAGTCCAAGCCAGTTCACCGACGTGACGGCGCAAACCAAGCTGCCGAAAGCCGTGACCAATGCGCGTTATACGGGGGCCTGGGCGGTCGACATTGAAGCCGACGGCGATCTCGATATCGTGCTGGGTGCGAACGACGGGCTGCCGCTGGTGCTGAGGAACAACGGCGATGGCACGTTTACGGAGATCCACCCCTTTGCCGGAGTCCGGGGCCTGCGTGGATTTGCCTGGGCGGATTTTGACGGCGACGGCAATCCTGACGCTGCCATCATTGACGCTGCGGGACGGCTGCATGTTTTTGTGAATGAGCGGCAGGGCCAATTCCGCGAACGTCCTCTCCCCACCGATTTGCCGTCCATCAAGGCGATCGCTGTGGCCGACGCCAACAATGACGGCATCCTCGATTTCCTGGCCCTGCAAGCGGATGGTGCCATCATTCGGATCTCCGATAAGAACGAAGGACAGAGCTGGGACATCGCCGAGATTGCCAGAGTTCCCAATGCAGCCAACGATCTGGCCGGCGAGATCCGCCTGCAGGTCGCTGATCTCGACAACAATGGCGCACTCGATTTGTTTCTGTCTCCCACTGCGCAAGTTGCTGGCAGTGGCGCGGTCGGCGCGCTGGTTTGGCTTGGCGGCGAAAAAGGCATCTTCACTTTGCTGGACCATGCGGCGGGACCGGCGCTGGTCTTCGGCGCGGCAGATCTGAATGCTGACGGCCGTCTCGCTTTGCTGGGTCTTTCCGCTCAGGGACAGCCTATACAGGCAATCAATCACGGTTCCAAGAATTATCATTGGCAGGTCGTCCGGCCGCACGCTGTGCAAGCCGTCGGCGACCAACGCATCAACCCATTTGGAGTTGGCGGCGAAGTGGAAATCCGCTCAGGTCTGCTGGTGCAAAAACAGCCGATCACCGGGCCGCAGCTTCATTTTGGTTTGGGGGAACAAACCAGCGCGGACGTGGTGCGGGTGGTTTGGCCGAATGGCACGGTGCGCGCCGAGTTTGAAGTGAAGGCGGATCAAGAGGTGGTGACCGAGCAGCGCCTCAAGGCATCCTGCCCGTTCCTTTTCGCCTATAACGGCAAACAAATGGACTTCGTCAAGGACGCGGTTCCGTGGGGATCGGCGATTGGGTTACGCATCAACACACTGGGTTCTGCGAACATTGCTACAACCGGAGAATGGTACAAGATCGGACGGGACCAACTGGTGCCGCATGACGGATACTACGATATCCGCATCACAGCGGAATTATGGGAAGTCTACTATTACGACTACCTGGCGCTGATGGCGGTGGATCATCCGCAGGGCACGGAGATCTTTGTCGACGAGCGCTTCGTGATTCCTCCCGCCAAACTTGGCATCACCACCGTTGCCACGCTGCACAAGATTGCTCGCGCCATCGATGACAACGGACGGGACGTCACCGATATCGTCAGCACGCTCGACGGAAAGGCTCTCGATAGCTTTGGCCGCGGTCAGTATCAGGGCGTAACCCGCGATCATTATCTCGAGGTCGACCTCGGCGGCGACGCGCCCCAAAGCGGCCCGCTCTATTTGATCGCGCAAGGCTCCATCCACGACACTGAATCGTCCGTCAATGTAGCCATCACGCAGGGGCACCGCTGGCGCGCCCACGGCTTGAGCCTGGAAGTGCCGGACGCACATGGCGGCTGGGTTACGGCGCAGGACAATCTGGGCTTTCCTGCGGGACGCAAGAAGACAATCCTCTTCAATCTGACGAATGTCTTTCGCCCCGGCACGCCGCGCCGGGTGCGGCTGCGAACCAACCTGGAGATTTACTGGGACGCCATTCAGTGGGCGCAAGGCGCACCCGACGCTCCGCTGAGAAAAGCAGTTCTCGATCCCACCCAGGCCGATCTGCATTATCGTGGCTATTCCATTATGCACATGCCGGTAGGCGCGGGCGCGCCGGAAGTGCCGGACTACAACCAACTGGGAGGAACCAAGCAGCGCTGGCGCGATTTGATCGGCTACTACACCCGTTATGGCGACGTACATGAGCTTTTGAAGAACATCGACGACCGCTATGTGATTGTGAACTCCGGCGACGAGTTGTCACTGCGTTTTGCCGAGCAACCTCCACCGCCTGCCGGTTGGGTGCGCGATTTCGTCATCATGGGCGATGGCTGGATCAAAGACGGTGACTACAACTCCACCTTCTCCAAAACCGTGCTTCCTTTGCCGTATCACGCCAAAAGCGAATACACTACGCGGCCCGGCAGACTTGAAGATGAGTGGGTGTACCGTCAACATCCCGAGGACTGGCAGACCTATCACACGCGCTACGTCACTCCTGAAGTTTTCAAGAATGCGTTGCGGAGTGAACCGGCCAAATGACCAGCAGCCGGATCGCAAGAGTCTTTCTCGCTATCTTTTTCCTGGGGCTGCTGGCCACCCCTCTGGTCATAAAGCGGATCGCGGCGCGGCAGAAGGCAGCCCGATCGACGGCTGATGCAGCCACCGCCCTGGCTCGCTATGGTTTTCATCTGCAGGAAGTCTCGCACGCCGCGGGGATCGACTTCATTCATCAGGCTCCGGCCCTCGATCCCAAGCTCGACCCCATCATGCCGGAGGTGGCTTCAATGGGCGCCTCGGTCTCCATCGTAGATTTTGATCGCGATGGCTGGCCTGACATCTATGTCACCAACAGCGCCATCGGCAGCAAGAATGCCCTCTATCGCAACATGCATGACGGTACTTTCAAAGACGTGGCGGAAGAAATGGGCGTTGCCGATGTCAATCAGCCCGGCACCGGAGTCTCCACCGGCGCCGTGTGGGGCGACTATGACAACGATGGCTATGAAGACCTGTTCCTCATCAAGTGGGGACGCCCGGAGCTGTTCCACAATGACCATGGCCACGGCTTCACGCGCGTGACCGAGCAAGCCGGACTGCCGTCCTGGATCAACGCCAACACCGCTATCTGGTTCGACTACGACGGCGACGGCCTGCTGGACCTGTTCGTCGGCGGCTACTATGCGGAAGACATTGATCTTTGGCACCTCACCACCACGCGCATCATGCCTGACAGTTTTGAATACGCCAAGAATGGCGGAAGAAAATATTTATTCCACAATCTTGGCAACGGCAAATTTGAAGAAGTCAGCGCCAAGGTGGGCATCAACAGCCGGCATTGGGCATTGGCTGCCTCGGCCGCGGACCTGCGCGGCTCGGGTCACCCCGATCTCTTCATTGCCAACGATTACGGAGTGTCTGAGCTTTACTTCAATGATGGCAAACGTTTCCATGAAGCCGGGGAGCAGACGGGTGTCGGCTTTGCCCCCAAGAGCGGAATGAATGCCGCCTTTGGCGATATTCTCAATCAAGGCCAATATGCCGTGTATGTTTCAAACATCTCGGAGGACGGCATTCTTATCCAGGGAAACAATTTGTGGGTACCCAAGCAAGGAACCACAGGCGACGCCATCCAGTATGAGAACCTGGCGCGCGACTTCGGCGTGGAGCTCGGCGGCTGGAGCTTCGGAGCGCAGTTTGGCGATTTGAATAACGACGGAACCCTCGACCTGTACTTGACGAACGGCTATATCTCTCTGGACCGAAACCGAAGCTACTGGTATGACTTCTCCAAAGTTGCGGTCGGCAATAGCACCATCATCGGGGATACCAGGAACTGGCCTGCGTTTGAT
>Ga0209415_10009335_pt1 | contig 16866 bp, 14 predicted proteins | sample PeaSoiSIISIP2007_FD_187696 | JGI IMG/M metagenome (GOLD analysis project Ga0209415, IMG submission 187696) | Peat soil microbial communities from Weissenstadt, Germany - SII-SIP-2007 (SPAdes) (version 2) | ecosystem: Environmental > Terrestrial > Soil > Wetlands > Peat | place: Germany... | reverse complement strand
AAGGTCTCGCCCTGGTCGAGGGCCACGCGGCCGCGCTTGCAGAGCTCGAGCAGAGCGAGGAAGCGCACAATGACCTGCATCCGCGTCGTGCAGTGCGAGCTCAACTCCCTGAACGTGAGCCTCTGCTGTCCCGGAAGGCGCTCTTCGAGCTCGGCCACTGCCTCCGAGACGGTGACGGCCTCGACCGTCACGTGGGAGAGGTCGAGGATCTCCGCAGGCTCCCTGACGACGGCGCGCAGGTAACCAGCGAGGAGCCGCCCGGGGCTGATCCCGGCGAGAAGGTCCGGAGCGAGGTCCCTGAAGCGCTCCTCGAGGCCGGCCACCCGGGGAATCGACCGGGCCGCCTCGTTCATCATGGTTACGAACTCGTCGGCTGCGCCCGCGTAAGCCTGGAGCTCGAGAAGCCGTGCGAGCAGCCTGTCGCGCTCCTCGTATCCCGAGAGCAGGTCCTCGTCGTCTTCGATCTGGTCGGGCCCTGGAAGGAGCTTCTTAGACTTGAGCTCGACCAGGATGGCGGCGATGACCAGGAACTCGGTCGTCTCCTCGAGGTCCATTCCCGTGGCCTTCGCGAGCTCTGCAACGAAAGCGTCGACCACTGGAGCGACGGGCACGTCGCAGATGTCGAGGCGATGCTCCGAGACGAGGCGGAGCAGGACGTCGAACGGCCCTTCGAAGACGGGCGTACAGACGTGGGTGGCCACGGGAGCCGACGATACCGCCCTGCCCGAGCCCCCGAGCGCATGGCCGCCGAACAGGGCCTACTCGTCCCGTACCATTGCGCGCCATGTCCAGAGTCCTGTCGGGGGTGCAGCCGAGCGGCGACCTGCACCTCGGGAACTACCTCGGCGCCTTCCGCAACTGGGTCTCCGACCAGCACCGCCACGACGCCTACTTCTGCGTGGTCGACCTCCATGCCCTGTCCCAGGACCACGACCCGGCCCTTCTCGCGTCGAGGACGCTCGACGCTGCGACGAACCTCCTAGCGATCGGGCTCGACCCGGCGGTCTGCACCCTCTTCGTCCAGAGCCACGTCCCCGAGCATCCGAGGCTCACATGGCTCCTCGAGTGCACGGCGACGTTCGGGGAGCTTCGCAGGATGACCCAGTTCAAGGACAAAGGAGGAGAGAACGAGAGCGTCCGCGCCGGGCTCTTCACCTATCCGGTGCTGATGGCGGCCGACATCTTGCTCTACGACGCCGATCGCGTCCCCGTGGGCGACGACCAGCGACAGCATCTAGAGCTGACCCGGAATCTCGCGGCGAGGTTCAACCACCACTACGGCGAGACCTTCGTCATCCCAGAGGTCGCCCTCCCGACCCTCGGGGCTCGGGTGATGGACCTCCAGGAGCCGGCGAGGAAGATGTCGAAGTCGGTGAGCTCGCCACTCGGGACAGTCGGAGTGCTCGACCCGCCCGAGGAGATCGACAGGAAGGTCCGCCGTGCCGTCACCGATGCGAGCTCCGACGTGGCCTACGACCCCGAAGCGCGCCCCGGGGTCTCGAACCTCCTAGAGCTCCTGGCTGCGGCGAAGGGAGGTGACCCGAAGGAGCTCGCAGCAGGGTTCTCGAGCTACAGCGAGCTCAAGCGGGAGCTGGCTGAGACTCTCGTCGAGCTGCTCAGGCCGATCCGTGAGCGCCAGAGCGAGCTTGCCGAAGATCGCGGGCACGTCGAGTCGGTCCTCGCAGACGGCGCAGCCAAAGCCCACACCGTCGCCGGCGCGACCCTCGACCGAGCAATGCGGGCGATCGGCCTCCTGGCGCCCCCGGGTGGATTCGCGTCCTGACCCGAACACGCGACACGCGAGGTGGGTGACGCCGGCCGAGTGACTCCGGGCCACTGACGCAGGACGACTAAACGGTGGTGCTCGTGTCAGCTCAGGCCGACGATGCGGGCCCATTCGTTGAGAGCCGGCTGAAATATGTCGTCCAACGCTCGCGGAAACAGCAGTATCACGAGCAGCGGAAGGAAGATCGTGAAAGGCCGGATCTTGTAGTAGCCGGGCAGAAGGCTTTTTGGCAGGAAGCGCTCCACCACTGCCGACCCGTCGAGCGGAGGGAGCGGTATCAGGTTGAACACGGCCAGGATCACGTTCGCATATCCAGCGAAGAACACGAGCTGAGCCCAGATCGGCTGCGAAGTGATCCCCACGTTCTTCACAGAGTTCGGTACAGCGTGTGCGTAGGCGAGCCCGAAAACGAGGGCCAACAAGATGTTCACCCCGGGACCGACCAACGACACCACGACCCCTTCGTTGCGCGGGCGGCGCAAGCGCGACACGTTCACCGGCACGGGCTTCGCGTAGCCAAAGGCTCCGTGACCGCTCAGGACCAACAGAGCGGGGAGGATCACCGTGCCGAAGGGGTCGATGTGACGGATGGGGTTGAGCGTCAGCCTCCCTGCACGCTGCGCGGTGTCGTCGCCGAATGCGAGCGCGGCTGCGCCGTGCGAGATCTCGTGGAGAATGATCGACGGGATGAGGACGCAGAAGAGGACTACCTCGTAGGTCTGGATCCGGTGGGTGCGCACGAGCACTGCGACGAGCGCGATCGCCGCGATGATCCAGATGGTCGTTCTCGGGTTGAGCCCACGTCGGGGTTGCGGGGTCGGGGGACCCCACCTGTCACTCATCGGCGCGACGAGACTGCGATCGAACAGGTAGGCACCCTCACCGAGTCGGGCACCACCGACGAGGTCCCTCCGAGTCTCAGTGTTTGGAAGCGCAGTTGATGCAGTAGGGAGCCGCGGGCTTCGCCTCGAGGCGCACTGGGTCGATGGGCTGGCCGCAGTCCTCGCAGGTACCGTAGGTCCCGCTCTCGAGCTTCTCCAGGGCGCTCTTGACCTCGTCGAGCGTCTCCTGCAGCTTGCCGGTGAGGGCTTCCGCCTCCCCACGCTCTGCGGTCACCTGGCTGGAGTCGGCGAAGTTCGAGTCGTAGTTGAGGCGGCCGACACCCACGCCAAGCTCCTCGAGCTTGGCTTGCAACTCCTCGCGCTCCTCCTCCAGAAGGGCGCGGTAGTCGACCGTTGAGGTGTCCTCGGGCACTTCACGAGACTACTGGGTAACCCGTGGTCGGGCGCGCGGATGGGCGCTCTCGTAGACCTTCCTCAGGTGCTCGGGAGATACCCGCGTGTACAGCTGGGTGGTCGCCACCGACACGTGGCCGAGAAGCTCCTGGACCACCCTGATGTCCGCGCCGTGAGCGAGCATGTGCGTGGCACAGGAGTGACGGAGCACGTGCGGGTGCACCCGGGCTGAGAGGCCAACCAGCGCAGCGCGCTTCTTCAGGACGCCCCAGATGCCCTGGCGGGTCAGCCGCCCGCCCCGCCCGTTCAGGAACACCGCCTCCGCGTCGCCCCGCCGGGCCCAGCGCCTGGGCTCGAGCTGCGGTCTGCCCCTCGGCCCGAGCCAGTCGTCGAGAGCTGCCCGGGCACAACGTCCGAGAGGCACCAGCCGCTCCTTGCTCCCTTTCCCGAGAACCCGCACCAGGCCCGTGTCCGAGCCGAGGTCGGAGAGGGAAAGCCCTGCAAGCTCCGAAACTCTCATTCCGGTGCCGTAGAGGACCTCGAGAATCGCCTTGTCCCTGAGAGAGAAGGCGTCACTCCCTTCCGCCGCGTCGAGGAGGCGCCCCACCTCTTCCTCGTCGATGGCCTTCGGGAGGCGGAGCTGCAAACGCGGCTGGCTGACGTCGCTCGTCGGGTCCGACTGTGCCCGCTCCTCGTCGACGCAGAAGCGATGAAGGCCTCTTATGGCGGCCAGCGCCCTCGCGACCGAAGCAGGCGCGAGCCCGTCGTCGCGGAGCTGTGCCAGGTGCTCCTCTACCAGACCCATGTCAGCGGACCCGATCTCGTGCCCGTGCGACGCCAGGAACGACTCGTAGGCGAGGAGGTCTCTTCGGTACGAGACGATCGTGTTCCGAGCCCTGCCGTGCTCGACCGCCAGCCACGTCAGATACTCCTCGGAGTTCGGGCTCAATGCGCGGGGATCGTCCTCGAAATCGTCCGGCGCGACCGCATCGAGGGCCGATGCTCCCGGGACGAGACGACCAGCGCGTCTCGACCTGCTCACAGCGCGTCGCGGACGAGAAGCAGGCCGATGATCGTCTGCGCGTCCGTCAGCCGACCAGCCGCGATCAGACCCGCGACGTCGCCGATCGGAACTTCGAGCACCTCCATGAAACGCTCCTCGTGGCCCTCGCGCGAAGGCTCGCCGGGCTCGAGACCTGTCGCCATGTACAGGAGTGTCTCCTCGTCGCAGAATCCCGGGCTGTTGTGGACAGTGGCGAGCAGGGTCAGCTCTCCGGCGTGAACCCCGACTTCCTCGCTGAGCTCGCGCCGCGCCGTCTCTTCGGGCGCCTCGCCTTCGACGTCGCGGGTCCCAGCGGGTATCTCGAGAAGCTCACGATCCACCGGGCCGCGGTACTGGCGGACCAACAGGACGTGGCCGTCGCTCGTGACCGGCACCACCGCGACCGCACCTGGATGGCGCACGACGTCACGGGCGAACTCCGTGCCGTCGGGCGCTTCGAACGTCGCCTTCACGAGGGAAATGCGCCAGCCCTCGAAGAGGGTCTCCTCGCTCAGCTGGCGAAAGCCCTGGGAGCTCGTGGGTGATAGTTCGGCCGTCGGGCCGTCGGCTTCAGCCGGCGGCACCGAGGTCGGCGTCGACGGATATGAGGCGCGGAAGGCGGCCCTCGGACCGCACGACCGCCGCCCCGACGAGCTCGCGGAACAGCGGGTGCGGGCGATCGGGGCGACTCCTGAACTCCGGGTGCGCCTGGGTCCCCACCCAGAACGGATGCGTGGGCATCTCGATGAATTCGACGAGGCGGCCGTCAGGCGATGTCCCCGAGCAGACGAGGCCGGTCTCTTCGAGGCGGGCACGAAAGCGCGGGTTCACCTCGAAGCGGTGACGGTGACGCTCGGACACGACGGTCGCGCCATAGGCCTCTGCAACCTGGGATCCGGGAAGCAGTTGCGCCACGTACGAGCCAAGTCGCATGGTCCCGCCCTTGTCGACCACGTTCTGCTGGTCGTCCATCAGGTCGATGACCGGGTACGGCGTGAGGCTGTCGAACTCGCGTGAGTTGGCTCCCGAGAGGCCGGCGAGGTTCCGCGCAGTGTCGATCACCATGACTTGGAGTCCGAGGCACAGCCCGAGGCATGGGATCTCGTGCTCGCGTGCGTAGCGTGCGGCCTCGATCTTGCCGTCGATCCCCCGCTCTCCGAAGCCGCCGGGAATGACGATGCCGTCCAGTTGCGAGAGCCGCTCGGACTGGAGGAGGTCGGGGATCTGCTCGGCCTGGATCCAGTCGACTTCGACCTTCGTGCCGTGATGGAAGCCCGCGTGACGAAGGGCCTCGACGACGGACAGGTAGGCATCGGGGAGGTTCACGTACTTGCCGACCACGCCGATGCGCACAGCGCGCTCTGTGGCGGCGACTTGGGAGACCACGCTCTCCCATCCGGAGAGGTCGACCGGATGAAGCGCCTCGTCGAGAGCGAGCGTCTCGCAGACGACTCGGTCGAGCCCTTCGTCGTGGAGGACGAGCGGGATCTCGTAGATGCTCGGCGCGTCGACCGCGGAGATGACCGCCTCGCTCCTCACGTCGCAGAGCAAGGACACCTTGCGCTTCAGCCCGTCAGAGATCGGTTGGTCGGAGCGGCAGACGATCACGTCGGGCTGCACGCCTCGGCTGCGCAACTCGGTGACAGAGTGCTGCGTCGGCTTCGTCTTCTGTTCACCCGAGGGTGCGAGATAGGGCACGAGCGTCAAGTGGACATAGCAGACGTTGTCGCGTCCAACGTCGTGGCGGAACTGGCGGATGGCCTCAAGGAACGGCACGATCTCGATGTCGCCGACGGTGCCGCCGACCTCCACGATCACGACGTCGACCTCCTCGGAGGCGAGCCTGAGGATGCGCTCCTTTATCTCGTCTGTCACGTGGGGGATGACCTGAACGGTCTTGCCCAGATAGTCGCCGCGGCGCTCCTTCGCGATCACCGACGAGTAGATCGAGCCAGTCGTCGCGTTCGAGTCACGGTGGAGGTTCACGTCGATGAAGCGCTCGTAGTGACCGAGGTCGAGGTCTGTCTCCCCGCCGTCCTCTGTCACGAACACCTCGCCGTGCTCGAAGGGGTTCATCGTGCCGGGGTCGACGTTGATGTACGGGTCGAGCTTGATCATCGTGACCCGAAGCCCGCGGCACTTGAGCAGCCTGCCCAACGAGGAAGCGGTGAGACCCTTACCGAGAGAGGAGGAGACTCCTCCGGTGACGAAGACGTACTTTGTCACGCTCGGTACCACCCGGGCATCAGCCTACCGTAGACCACCCGAAACCAAGATCGGTGGAGCGCCTCAGGTCGCGCCTCAGGTCGCGCGAGACCCAGTTCGGGGAGCTGGGACGCTCTTCGTGGAGGAGCCGAGGAGTTCCTCTGCGTGACGACGTGCCGTCTCCGATCCCGGGCTGCCCGACAGCATCCTCGCGAGCTCCACGACCCGGCTCTCCCCGGTCAGCTCCCTGACTCGAGCGACCGTCCGGCCATCTGAGATCTCCTTCGTCACACTGAGCTGTCGTGATGCGCAAGCGGCGACCTGCGGCAGATGGGTGACCACGAGCACCTGGTGGCGAGTTGCGACTTCCGCGAGGGCCGAGCCGACTGCTGTCGCTGCCTCTCCCCCGACCCCTGCGTCGACCTCGTCGAAGACCATCGTGGGTGGCGCGTCGGTGAGGACGAGGCGGAGGGCGAGCATCGCGCGGGCGAGTTCTCCTCCCGAGGCGACCTTCGACAGAGGGAGCACCGGCTCGCCGGGGTTGGCACCCAGCCCGAAGACCACCTCGTCCCCGGGATCGCGTTCTCCGACAGCCACCTCGACTCGTGCTCGAGGCATCGCGAGATCTCTGAGCCGATGCTCGACGGCGGATGCGAGCTTCGGAGCCGCACATCGTCTGGCCGCGCCGACCGCGGCTTCGGCTTCAGCGAGGGCCGCTTCGACATCCGAGAGCTCGAGCCCGAGAGCAGCCGCCCTCGCCTCTGTCTGCTCGAGGTCGTCGAGACGTGCGCTCGCCTCCTCGGCATACACGAGGACTCCCGCCGGGCCCTCGCCGTACTTGCGCGACAGATCCCGCAGAAGCGCCCGCCGGGCTTGAACGGCCTCCAATCGCTCGGGATCGTCCTCCCAGGTCTCGACTACCCTCCGAAGCTCCGAAGCGAGGTCCTGAGCCTCGGCCTGGGAGGCGCTCAACCGCTCCGCCAGGTGCGCGAGGGGAATGCGGGACCCGAGGGAGCCCCGCGCCTCGCCGAGAAGGTCGACGGCACCGCGGCCTCCGGCGCCGTCGGGATCGAGCGCAGCAAGAGCCTCTGAGGCGGCGTGGCGGTGCGAAGCCGCTTCCGACAGGCGCTCTTCCTCCGCGGCGAGCAGCTCGTCCTCGTCCGCTCCTGTGATCGCGGCCGACGAGATCTCCTCGAGCTGGTATCGCAGAAGATCCGTTTCGCGTGCCCGAGCACGCTCGTCGCCCCCGAGTTCCCCCAGTGCCGCTTCGATCTCGGCGCGGCGCGACCTCGCGGAGAGGACCGGCTCGAGTTCGATGCCTCCGAAAGCATCGAGAGAACGGCGTTGGGCGGCGGGGTCGAGGAGAGACTGATGCGCGTGTTGGCCGTGGAGGTCGACGAGCTGCGCTCCGAGCTCCGCCAACGCAGAGACCGGCGCCATGCGCCCGTCGACCCAGGCACGTGACCTCCCCTGCGAAGGCACGGAGCGAGCGAGGATGACCTCCCCGTCGGCGTAACCCTCTGATGCGCCGGCCCCTTCTGCTCCGGATTCGCCGGAGGCGGTGAGCCGGCCTTCGCTGCGACCCTGTGCGTGGGTCAGTCCGATGCGGTCAGCAACGAGAAACCTGCCTTCGACGACTGCTTCGGATGCACCTGGCCTGACGAGCAACGGGTCAGCACGTCCGCCCAAGAGCAGCTCGAGAGCCTCGACGATCAGGGTCTTTCCTGCGCCCGTCTCTCCTGTGAGGGCCGTCATCCCGGGCCCGAGGTCGACACGGACCTCATCTATCACCCCGAGGTCCCGCACGAGCAGTTCCACGAGCATCGCCGACTCCGTCTCCGCCACTCAGAGGCCTTCGGAGACCTTCTGCGTAGCACGGAGCAACTCGAGCGCGTTCATCGGTCGGCCAGATGGAACCGAGCTCGAAGGATCGCGTGGAAATCGCGTCCACCGAAAGTGACGAGACGTGCAGGCGTCTCGCCGGGGCGACAGACGATGGCATCTCCGGGCTCCAGCGTGGCGACGTGCTGGCCGTCCAACACCAGGAGGGCGGGGCGCGGAGGAGCGAGCTCCAAGCGGAGCCATTCGTCGGGAGCGAGAACGAGAGGGCGGTCGAACAACATGTGCGGGGAGATCGGTGTCACCACGATCGCGCGCAACTGAGGGCTGACGATCGGGCCGCGAACCGACAGGTTGTAGGCGGTTGAGCCCGTGGGGGTGGCGACGAGCAACCCGTCGGCTGCGTAGATGACGAACTGCGTCCCCGCGACGGCCGCTGCCACGCGGATCGTGTGGCCGGGAACCGTCTTCTCCACCACCGCCTCGTTCAGGACGATGAATGGCCCTTCCGAGGGTGATCGCACCCCCCCGTCCGGCGGCTCGACCCCGTCAGTCCGCTCGACCCCGTCCGTCCTTTCGAGCTGCACCGCCAAGGTCATTCGCTCCTCGATGCGGTAATCACCGTCGACGAATCGTTCGAGCGCATTCTCGAGAGCGGACGGGTCGACTTCGGTGAGATAGCCGAGCCGGCCGAGGTTCACGCCCAGAACCGGGATACCGCGCGCAACGGTCGCGGCCACGGTGCGAAGCATGGTGCCGTCCCCACCGAGACTCACTGCCAAGTCGATGGGTGCCTCTCCGACCCTGTCAGGAACCTCGAGCGGAATGCCGACGACGTTTTCCTCGTAGTCCTCGTGGGAATGCTCGGAATCGGTCACGACAGTTTCGACATTGTGACCTCGAGCTTGCAGCCAGGCGCCGGCGCGCGTCGCCAGCTCTTGCGCCTGCGGGCGGTCGGGATGCACTACGAAGGCTACGGAGACCACGACTCAGCATCCGGAGAGGAGGCGACTGCAGCATCGAGCATCTCGGAGTAGGGCATGTGGGCCTCTCCGGTCGCGTACGCAAGCGCCCGGGCGTGCAGGAGGAACTCTGCGTTTCCCGCGGGCCCTAAGAGAGGTGAGGCCATCGCGCCCATGATGCACGCGCCGGCTGACACGAGCGCGGAGGCGACCCGCTCGAGTGCTGCCCGCCGCTCGGCGGGGTCCTTCACGACCCCGCGGCCTTTGCTCGCGACCTGCCTTCCGACCTCGAACTGAGGCTTCACGAGGAACAGCAGATCTGCATGCGGCACTGGCAACGCCGTGGCGAGCACGTCGACGACGGTGACGAGAGATATGAACGAAAGGTCTGCCACTACGAGGTCGAAACGGTCGCCGCCGGTCGCCGCCAGCTCGAGATGACGAACGTTCGTGCGCTCGAGGAGGATCACCCTCGGATCGGCTCGAAGACCTGCGTCGATTATTCCGTGCGCTACGTCGACTGCCACCACCTGGCGCGCCCCGCGTCGCAATAGGCAGTCGGTGAATCCGCCAGTGGAAGCGCCGGCGTCGAGACAGCGCTTTGCGTCAACGGAGACTCCGAAATGCTCGAGCGCTGCGTCGAGCTTGTCGCCTCCCCGAGAGACGAACCGGCGGCTAGGCGACTCGATGACGACGGGTTCTGCTTCGGCTACCAAGCGCGCAGGCTTGTCCGCCACCGTTCCTCCGACGAGCACCAAGCCGCGACCGATCAGCTCGGCCGCCTGGTTCCTCGAAGGAACCAGTCCTCGCCGCACGAGCTCGGCGTCGAGCCGGCGGCGCACTCCAGCGCTTCTCAGGCGCGGGCCTTGCGCGCTGCGGTTGCCCTCTTCGCCGGTGCCTTCTTGGCGGCGGCCTTCTTCTTGGCGGGAGCCTTCTTCGCCACTGCCCTCTTCGCCGGTGCTTTCTTGGCCGGTGCCTTCTTGGCGGCAGCCTTCTTCTTTGCGGGAGCCTTCTTCGCCGATGCCCTCTTCGCCGGCCGCTTGACGGCCTTTCGAGCCGCGGCCTGGCCCTGTTCGAGGATGTGGGCGACGCGGCGGGCGAGCTCGTCGAGGTTCGTCACCCCGACCTCCGAAAGCTGCGAACGGACCTCGCTCCGGATGGTCGAGAGGAAGGCCTCAGAACGATCGCGGCTCGTCGAGACGAGGTCCTCCACCCACTCCTGTGCCCGCGTGCGCTCGACCTCTCCCGTCTGGATCAGGTCGCGGACGAGATCCTCCGCCCGCGCACGTGTTATCTGGGTCATCGCGAGGCCTGCTTCGAGGTAGCGCTTGAGTCCGTCGATCTGTGCCATAAGACCAAGCTACGGTGCACGGCGCCAGGCGGCAAGAGACTTTCGTCCGTGCTTCACCGGGTCCGACCGAGGATTCGACCCACCAACTCCGCCAGGTCCGAGGCGTCCTCGTCGGGCTCCACGACCATCGGCTCGCGCCCGTCTCTCGTGACTCCGCTGCGGACGAGGGCGAAGGGCACGCCGAGCTTGCGTGCCAGAAGACCGTCCGTCGAAGGTCGGTCCCCTACCACCGTGACGATCTCGTGTGCTCGCTCTCGCACGAGGGCTGCCAGCGGATCGTGAGGTTTGCCGGCGACCTCGGGCGTCGCCTGGGCAGCGGTTGCGACCGCCGCGAGGATCGAACCGGCACCCGGGAGCAGGCGGTCGGGGGTGGGGTATGTGGCGTCCTCGTTGGTCCCTATGAACCGTGCGCCTCCCCTCACGGCCACCGAAGCCCTCGCCAATGTCTCGAAGTCGAAATCGCGGGTCAATCCGACGACTACCGAGTCCGCCGGCCCTTCTGGAACGATCTCCACGCCGTGCTCTGTCAGGGCTTCTCTGACGCCCTCGCCGGCACAGATCACTGCCTTTGTCCCCGGCTCGAGCATCGACGCCGCCGCCTGAGCGGAGGTGACGAGCTCTTCCTTCTTGGCTGCGATACCTACAGCGGCAAGCTTCTCCAGAAGCTCGGCCACCCTCGGAGCTGCGTTGTTGGTCACGAAGAGCACTTCATTTCCACTCGAGCGAAGCTGCTGCACGGCTTCTGAGGACCCCGGTATCGGGCGCTCTGCGAGCCAGACGACCCCGTCGAGGTCCAACACCCAGGTGCCGCGGCCTGTGTCGATTCTCACGTGGTCATGTTGGCAGTCCACAGCTCTGGGCCGCACACGGGACCGGTCGCCGAGTACGCATTCCGGACGGGTCGCCGAGTAGCGCACTGGACGGGATTCCTCCCCTCGCTTGTGCTCGCACAGGCTGCTATGAGTGGGTCATGCGATTCATCCTCGAGAGCGACCGCATCCCAGAAGCATGGTTCAACGTCGCACCGCACCTCCCGACCCCCCTTCAGCCCCCGCTTCACCCGGCGACCCGAGAGCCCGTGGGACCCGACGACCTCGCACCTCTGTTCCCGATGGCGCTCATCGGACAAGAGGTGAGCACCGCCGAATGGATCGATGTGCCCGGAGAGGTGCTCGACGTGCTCCGCGCGTGGCGCCCTACCCCCCTCGTGCGCGCCGAGCGACTCGAGCAAGCTCTGGGCACACCGGCTCGCATCTACTACAAGGACGAATCGGTGTCACCGGCGGGCTCACACAAGCCGAACACGGCGGTGCCCCAGGCCTTCTACAACAAGGCAGAGGGCTCTGCTCGACTCGCCACGGAGACCGGAGCGGGCCAGTGGGGAAGCGCGCTTGCATTCGCGTGCTCGCGGTTCGGGCTCGAGTGCAAGGTCTACATGGTCCGCGCCTCGTACGAACAGAAGCCTTACAGAAGAGTGATGATGGAGGTCTGGGGCGCTGACGTCGAACCCTCCCCTGTCGACGACCCTGGCCATCCGGGCTCGCTCGGCACAGCTATCAGCGACGCCGTGCGGGACGCTGCGACCCGTGAGGACTCCCACTACTCGCTCGGTTCTGTGCTGAATCATGTGCTGCTACATCAGACGGTGATCGGCCTCGAGGCAAAGGAACAACTGGCGCTCGCCGGGGAAGAACGGCCCGACATCGTGATCGGCTCCTGCGGCGGCGGCTCCAATTTCGGGGGCATTTCTCTCCCCTACGTGTCCGATCCGGCGGTCGAGCTCCTGGCCGTCGAGCCGTCGTCTTGTCCCACCCTCACCGAGGGACGCTTCGACTACGACTTCGGCGACACAGCAGGAATGACGCCCCTGCTCGCGATGTACACCCTCGGCCACGACTTCGTGCCACCGGCGATTCACGCGGGCGGACTCAGGTATCACGGCGACGCTCCGATCATCTGCAACCTCGTGCAGAGCGGTCGCGTCAGAGCTTCTGCTTATCCCCAAGGAAAAGTCTTCGACGCCGCCGTTCAATTCGCCAGGACCGAAGGGCCGATCCCCGCACCCGAGACCGCCCACGCCATCCGCGCCGTCATCGACGAGGCCCTCGCCGCGAAGGAGGCCGGCGAGGCGAAGGTGATCCTGTTCTCGTATTCCGGGCACGGCTTGCTCGACCTCGGCGCCTACGACGACTACCTCCACGGGCGGCTGATCGAGGCCTGAGCTGGGCCTTCGGCCCCGTTCGGGCAGTGATCCGTCACGCCCTCGTCACACCCGACTTCCAAGCGCCACTTCCCGCGTCCTCTGGACATCGAACATCTGTTCGATAGAATGACGAAGAGTGAGCGTCGATCAGGAGCGCCCGAGTCTGCGTTGGAAGCTGGCGGACGAGGACCAGGACGGCGCCCTGTTCCGCGACGAGAGGGCCATGGAGCGCCACATCGGCACCGGGGAATTCCGCGGGATGGAGTTCCTCCACGTGAACGCCCGTTCGATCATCAACTCCGTTCCGGCATCGAGCCGCATGCCCTTTCGGCACACGATCAACCCGTACCGCGGATGCAGTCATGCTTGTCGATATTGCTTCGCGCGTCCGACACACGAGTATCTCGGCCTTGACGCCGGCGAGGATTTCGAGAGACGCATCGTGGTCAAGGTCAACGCCGTCGAGCGACTGCGAGTGGAGCTTCGCTCCCCGAAGTGGAGTGGCGAGCACATTGCGATGGGGACCAACACAGATCCCTATCAACACGCGGAGGGCAAGTACCACTTGACGCAAGGCATCGTGCGCACGCTCGCCGAGTTCAAAAACCCGTTCAGCATCCTCACCAAATCGACGCTCGTGCTCCGCGACCTTCGCCTCTTGGAGGAAGCTGCTGCGAGAACCTCGGTGCGTTGCAACGTCTCGATCGGAACGCTCGATCGAGACGTGTGGAAGCTGACAGAGCCGGGGACCCCTCCTCCCGATCGCCGAGTCGAAGTCGTTCGGCGGTTGAACGCAGCAGGGATCGACTGCGGCGTCCTAGTTGCTCCGATCCTCCCGGGGCTGTCCGATTCAGACGAGCAGATCCGTGAGGTGGTCGATGCGTGCCTGGGTGCGGGGGCGGTATCCGTCGCCGCGGTCGGCCTACACCTGAGACCGGGTGTCCGCGAGCACTTCATGGACTGGTTGGAACGGGAGCAGCCCGAATTGGTTCCCGTCTATCTGAAGCGCTTTTCGCGCGGCTCCTACCAACCGAAGGCTGAACAAGCTCGGCTCGGCGAGCTCGTCTCGCAACTCACCGAGGGCCATCCAGGTCGATACGTCGACGGCTACGACACCCGGGCCCTGAGCGAAGGTGGCGACCGTCTCGACCGTGGCGAGGAGGCGGGCACCGGTATTGCTGATCGCGCTCCTCGCAGATCGACCCCCGTTCACCCAGATCCCGACGAAGGCGGAAAGACGCGTTCCGAACAGCTCCGTCTGCTGTGATGGAGTTGCTGCCAGAAGGTGCGACAGCAAGTACTCGAGCGGTGGGCCGTTGTACCCGGTGTTCCGGTTCGGGGGCCGAACAGTCGCGGCATGCACCTCGAAGAAGCGGTCATGCCGGGAGGCTCGTGAAATGGGTCGACTCTTTGGAACGTCGGGGCGCTCGTCGCCGACAGAAGCATTGCTCGCAACCCTTCGCGCCTTCGGTGTTGCAGCTGTCCTTGCCGGGACGCTCCTTCTCATCCCGGTCGTCGCCGGTGCAAGCGCCGGCTCGCCGACCACCGCCACCTATTTCTCCAAGCAGTGGGGGCTCGCTCAGATCAACGCGGCCTCCGCTTGGCAATACGGGACAGGCTCGGGGGTGCGGATCGGAATCGTCGACACCGGGGTGGACCTGAGCCATCCAGACCTTGCAGGCAAAGTGGTGGCTGCGGCAACTTGCACGAATACGAACGGCGATCCCTCCCTGTGCGTCACCACGCCCGGCTCTGGCCAAGACGACAACGGCCACGGCACCCACGTCGCAGGCATCGCAGCCGGGGCCGGCAATGGAATCGCGGGAGTCGCACCCGGCGCTTCGCTGGTCGTGGCGAAGGTGCTCGACTCGAGCGGGTCGGGAACGACTGCCGACGTATCGGCCGGTATCGCTTGGGTGGTCCAGCACGGTGCGAGGGTCGTCAATCTCAGCCTTGGCAGTGACCCCGGTTTCCTCGGACTGAGCTGCGTGCTCGTTTCCTGCGACTCGAGCACGATCACGAGCGCGGTGGAGGCCGCTTGGCAGGCCGGAGCGATCCCGGTGGTGGCCGCGGGCAACAACGCCGGCGACCTCTTCGGGCCGAGCGGCTACGGGAACCTCGACGCGGTGGTCGTGGCCGCCACCGGACCGACCGGCGCCTTCGCGTCGGACTACTCGAGCACTCCAGGCGACGCGAAGTGGGGCGTTCTCGCCCCGGGCGGAGACGATCCGAACGGGCCCACCTCTCCGACCTGCGGTGCCATAGACCCCGACGAGATCGTCTCGAGCTACTGGAGCAACGGGTCGTGCTACGCAACCGACGAGGGCACCTCCATGGCGACTCCATTCGTCTCGGGGACGCTCGCGCTCCTTCTCGGGCGCGGTCTCAACCAACAGGAGGCCATCCAGGCCCTCCTCTCGACGCTCGACAAATCCGTGACGTGCGGTGCTGGACAGGGATGCCTAGGACTCTTGAACGCAGGTGAGGCCATGGCTGCTGCCGCCCGAGTGACGGGCGGCTCGGGCGGATCACAACCCGTCGTCGGTGCTCCAGGTGGATCTCGAGGCGGAAGCTCTGGGAGCGGCACCACGACGCCTGGGTCGACCACCGGGGCACGAGCCCAAAGCACGCCCTCCTCATCGCCTTCGGCTGCACCGACGAGCACGACGTCGAAACCCGTGTCCCCGGCCTTCGCGGGATCGCACTCCGGAAAGGCGCCCGTCGCGACTTCAGTTCGGCGCGCCGACTCCGCCCGGAAGGGGTCGTCGAGCGGAGGCGTCTGGACGATCCTCTTCGTGGCGCTCGGGTTGTGCATTGCCGCCGGCTTAGGGTGGGGCCTGAGGCGTCGGATCAACTCGGGGTCACGGAGCGATCCCCCCGCAGGTCCCGAGCCCGGAACGTCAGCGACCTGAGACTCGGCCAGGTGGGAGATCACCCGCTTCTTCTGCCGGGCAGGTGAGCGACGCCGAGGTTGGGTCCGGCACAACCGGATGGCATCATCGCGAGATGGCCCTCGGCTCGGACTCCTCCGCCGATGCGACACTGAACGGGGCCAAAGGTGGTCGACAGGTCCCTAGCTGGATGGTGCTCGCGCTCGCATGCGTCGGGCAGTTCATGGTGGTGCTCGACGTCTCGATCGTCACCGTCGCACTGCCGTCGATGCAGCGAGACCTCGGGTTCTCGACCTCACAGCTGCAGTGGGTGCTCAACGCCTACACGCTCACCTTCGGTGGGTTCCTTCTGCTCGGGGGTAGGGCGGCAGATCTCTTCGGTCGAAAACGGGTCTTCATTCTCGGCCTCGGGCTCTTCTGCGTTGCAAGCCTCGTTTGCGCGGTCTCCCAGGACAAGCAGATGCTCATCGGCGCCAGAGCGTTCCAAGGGATCGGAGGGGCGGTTCTCTCGCCAGCGACGCTCACGATCCTCACCACGGCATTCACCGAGCCGCGCGAGCGGTCGCGCGCGCTCGGCATCTGGAGCGCGATGGCAGCTGCGGGAGGCGCCTCGGGGGCGGTGCTCGGCGGGATCCTGACCGACACGCTCTCGTGGAGATGGATCTTCTACCTCAACATCCCCGTCGGAGTCGCCGCCATCGTGGCCGCGCGCTTCGCACTTTCCGAGTCTCGCGTCGACACACAGAAACGAAGCCTCGACATAGTCGGGTCCATCACCGTCACAGGTGCGATGATCGCCCTCGTCTACGCGGTTGCCGGCACAGACACGCACCCCTGGCTGTCGGGCTCGACGCTCGTCCCCCTAGCTGTAGCTGCGATCGGGCTCGTGTCGTTCGCGCTGGTCGAAACGAGGTTCGCCCGCGTTCCTCTCGTGCCCTTCCGTCTCTTCAGGTCGCGAGCTCTTTCCGCTGCGAACCTGACGATGATGCTCGTCGCAGGGGCGATGTTCTCGATGTGGCTCTTTCTGTCTCTCTATCTCCAGGATGTGCTCCGATTCAGCCCGCTCACGACCGGCCTTGGGTTCCTGCCTCAGACCGCCGGCATCGCAGTGGGCGCCCAGATCAGCTCCCGCCTCGTGCCGCGAATCGGCCCGCGCTCACCGCTCCTGGCCGGGACTCTGCTGAGTGCGATCGGCCTCTACTGGTTGTCGCACGTGAGTCCCACCGGCAGCTACGCAGTGAGCGTCCTCGGTGGAAGCGTCCTCGCCACATTCGGGATGGGCATTTCGTTCACCCCGCTCGCCTTCACCGCCACGGCAGGGGTCCGTCGGGAAGAGGCTGGGCTGGCCTCGG
>Ga0209415_10009333_pt1 | contig 16871 bp, 10 predicted proteins | sample PeaSoiSIISIP2007_FD_187696 | JGI IMG/M metagenome (GOLD analysis project Ga0209415, IMG submission 187696) | Peat soil microbial communities from Weissenstadt, Germany - SII-SIP-2007 (SPAdes) (version 2) | ecosystem: Environmental > Terrestrial > Soil > Wetlands > Peat | place: Germany... | reverse complement strand
ATCGAGCCAAGCGGGATAGAGCCGAGCGGGATAGAGCCGAGTGGGATCGACCCGAGCGGGATCGAGCCAAGCGGGATCGACCCAAGTGGGATAGAGCCGAGCGGGATGGACCCGAGCGGGATCGACCCGAGCGGGATCGACCCGAGCGGGATCGACCCGAGCGGGATCGACCCGAGCGGGATAGAGCCAAGCGGGATAGAGCCGAGCGGGATAGAGCCGAGTGGGATCGACCCGAGCGGGATAGAGCCGAGTGGGATCGACCCGAGCGGGATAGAGCCAAGCGGGATGGACCCAAGCGGGATCGACCCGAGAGGGTTGCTCGCCAGGCTGATCGACCCGAGCGGGATGGAGCCGAGAGGCGACGAGCCCAACGCGATCGAGCCGAGCGGGATGGACCCGAGCGGGATGGACCCGAGTGGTACCCCGGCGAGGGCGAGCGACAGCAGCGTGACGTTGTCCGGGTTCGTCAGCGGAGCATTGCCCGAGCTCACGATCCCGAAATTGCTACAGAGAACGGGCGGGCTGAGTGAGTCCAGCGCGTTGCACCACGCCGTCAGCGCCCCAGACCCCGGGGTGCTTCCCGACAGCCCGATGGAGCCGAGAGGAGTCGAGCCGAGCTCGATCGATCCGAGGGGGATCGAGCCGAGCGGACTCGAAGCGAGGTCTAAAGACGCGAGATCGACCGAGTCAAAACTGGCCGCCGGCGAAGGCTGGCCGCCGCTGCCTGTCGAGGTATCTGCGAGAACCTCGGCGAGCGTCACGGACTCGAGCGGGACGTTGGCATATGTCGAGCCGGCAAGAACGCCGCTCCAGCCGCTGCAGGGAGCGGGTTGAGTCGAGCAGTCGGAGAAGGTGATCCCGATGTCGGACAACAGTGTGCTCGAGAGCGTCTGTGCCGCCGCCTGCAGCCCGCTCGGCGCGCTCCCGCTCGTGCCAGCGAGAGCGATGGACCCGAGGGGGATCGAGCCGAGAGGGATCGAGCCGAGCGGCGACGCGGCGAGGCCGATTGAGCCGAGCGGGATGGAGCCGAGCGGCACCGAAGCGGCATTACCCGACGAGGACGCGGATTCACCGACGCCAGAGGTCGGGATCACCGACGAGGGCACGGTCTCGACGCCGGCCACGGTGGGGCTGCTCGCCGTCAGGGTCGTCGTGACCGAGCCCTCCGCGGCCGTGTTCAGGCTCGCCGAGAACCAGGCTGCCTGGTTCGGTCCCGCGGTGGCGGGAGTGCCTTCGTGCTGGCCCAGGACGACGTAGAAGGGCCCGGTCCCGACGTCACCGACCGAGGCGCTGGCACTGCCGCCGCTGTAGCTGACCGTGACGGTGCCGACGCCGGCCGCGCCGACGGACAGGGTGATGCCGTACATCACGTTCTCGGCCGGTGTGTTGGGGGAGAGCACGGGCGTGTCGGCCGACGAGGCGCCGATACCGTTGTTCACCCAGATCCCGTAGCTGCTTCCGTCGGCCGGGTTCAGATCTCCTTCGAGTGAGAACCCTTCGGTCGCGTTTGCATTGACCAGGTACACGGTAAAGGAGCTGCCGTCGGACTGGAGGCCCTCTACGCTCGTCTCGAGCTGGAACGGGGCGGAATACTCATCGGCCGACTGGATGCCGGTGAACTGGTTGTCGCCCGTCGTGCCGGCCATGCCCATGGGGGAGAAGAGGTGCGACGGCGAGGACTCGAACGTCAGATTCGGTACCTCGTCCGTCGCGCCGATGGCCGTCTCGACGTCCGCGATGGTCGGGGTCACCTGGATGCTTGGGTTGGTCGAGTCCGCTTGCCAGCAGCCCTGCAAGTTGCCGTCGGCGACGCCCGACAGCGCATAGTCCAGGCCGAAGTCGATGGAGAACGAGCTGGCCGAGCAGTAGTTGGTCGTCAGGCTGGCGGAGGACCAGGCGGCCTCGTTGGCTCCGGTCGCCAAGACTGGCGGGCCACCAAGAGTTGCGTCGGTCTCTCTCTGGCCGAGGACGACGTAGAAGGGCCCATTCCCGACCCTGCCGAGGGAGGCGCTGGTGATCGTGGTTCCATTCACAGTGATGCCGATGTCGCCATCGGTGTCGATCGACATGCTGATGTGGAACGTCGTGCCGATTGGCTGGTTCGAAAGGATTTGCTGGCCGAAAACGCCACCGTCGATGTCACTTCCAGCGCCGACATATCCGCTCGCCCACACGCCGTTGAAGCCCGTCGGCGACGACGACAGGTTTCCCTCGACGGAGAACCCATTGCCTCCAGCCGCGTTGACGAGGTAGACGACAAAGGAGTTGTCGCCGGACTGAAGGGCCTGGACGGTCGTCTCGAAATCGAACGGGGCCTGATAAGCGTTGGTCGACTGGATGGCTGTGAATTCGGGATTGCTCGACGCCCCCTGCATGTCCATGTTGCTGCCGTTGAACGCGAGCTGAGGCGCCACATACGTGGCGCTGCCGAGATGGCTTGCAATGGTCGAGAGAAGCGGCGTTCCGGTCTGCCAGCAGTTCCCGCTCAGCGAGCTTTCGGCGGCGAAGTTGTCCGTCAGCGATGAGGACGAGATCGAACAGCTCGTCGGGGACGAGGACGAGTAGGTCCACGTGTCGTTTACGTAGTTGCCGAGGCTGTTGTCGCCTCCGAAGAGGATGAGCTGGCTGGAATCGGGGTCGTAGGCCATGGCGGCGTAGTCGCGGGCACCGGGGGTGCCGCCCGCGAGCCCCACGAATGCACTGCCGTTCCAACCGGAGAACTGGGCGCTGTCAAGGCCGGGGTTGGTCCCGTCAGAGCCGTGGTTGCCTCCGAAGAAAACGAGCTGGCTGGAATCGGGGTCGTAGGTCATCGAGGCGCCCCCGGTGGCGCCAGGAGTGCTCGTCGGGGATAGCTGGGTCCACGCGCTGCCGGTCCAGCTCCAGGTGTCGGAAAAAAAATTGGTGCCGCCAAAGCCGCTGAAGAGCAGGAGCTGGCTCGAGGCGGGGTCGTAGGCCATGGCGACGAAGTCGCGGCCGGTGAAGTTGCCCGGCTCGACGAGGCCGACGTTCGTCCAGGTGCTGCCGTTCCAGGTCCAGGTGTCGTTGAGGTAGTTGCTGCCGTCGTAGCCCCCGAAGAGCAGGAACTGGCTGCTGCTCGCGTCGTAGGCCATCGAGGCGCCCTTGCGGGCAGACGGGCTCGTCGAGGGCGACTGCTGGGTCCACGTCGTGCCGTTCCAGGTCCAGGTGTCGCGGAGAAGGCCGCCTGAGCCCTGGCCGCCGAAGAGCACGAGCTGGCCCATGGTCGGGTCGTAGGCCATCGAGGCGCCCGAGCGGGCGGGGGGGCTCGTCGCCGGGCTGAGCTGGCTCCAGGTCGCCCCGGTCCAGATCCAGGTCTCGTTGACCGTGTCGCTGGAGGCCTCCCCGGTGAGGACGAGTTGGTGGGTGCTTGCGTCGTAGGCCATCGATGGTGCTTGCAAATCCGGAGGGAGCGTCGCTGGGGAGAGCTGAGTCCAGGTGGGCGTGGAGGCCGCAGCAGGCGGAGCGTCAACGGCGATGGACGCTATGGACGCTACGAGACCAGCCAGCGCGAGCAGCAGGCCACCGCCTGCCCGCCCGAGCTGAGCAGCACCTCGGCGAACAGAGCCGAGTCCGCCGCGTCCCGCCGGCGTTCGGCGTCCATGCTCCTCCGGTCGCTGAGCCCCGGGACGGCCGGCTCGGTGAGCACGGTGAGCACGGTGAGCACGTAGGCCTAGACCCATTTCGGACGCCCCCCTCGCATTACGTGGGGCGCCCGACGTGGCCACGTCATCGCACGGCCACGCCCCCCCCACACCTCTGTTCCGCGCATCTTAACTAGGTCGCGCGTCACGTGGCGAGGCCCGAGTTCGGTCACTCGCTCTGCAACATCGAGCCGAACGCCCTCAGGCTAGGCTGCCCCAGAGGGTGAGCGAATCTGTCGCACCGCCGGGAAGAGGAGCGTGATCGCGACCGCCACGAACACGAAGAAGCTCCCGATGAGGAACACGGCGTGGACGCCGACGGCGGCCGCGACCGGTCCCACGATGACAAAGCCGAGCGGCAGGAACACGAGCGAGCCGAACCAGTCGTATGCGCTTACCCGCGAGAGCACCTCTGCGGGGACCTCCCGTTGCATCGTCGTCTGCCACTGTGCGTCGAAGATCGCGAAGGCCACTCCACCGAGGAAAGCTCCGACCGCGATTACCGGTACCGGAGCGCGGTAGGCAAGCGAGAGCAGGGGGTAGGGCCAGACCAGCATCGAGAGCAGCGAGGCGACGAGCGGCCGATGGAAGCGCACGCGAAGCATGGCGACGCCGCCGACCACCGCGCCCGCCCCCTGGGCCGCGAGGATCGTGCCCCAGGCGGTCGCTCCGCCCAGCGACTCCTTCGCGATCACGGCGCCGAGGACGAGGTAGGGCGCCATCATGAGCATGTTGGAGACCGAAGCCACGACCACGATCGCCCAGAGCCAGGTCCGCGACCAGAACTCCTTCCACCCATGGCGGAGTTGGACATAGAAGGACTCTGACGCTGCCCCTACGACAGGCGAGAGGCGAAGTGCGGCAAGCGACCACACGCTCACGGCGTACGAGAGAGCATCCGCGACGATCGCCCATCCTGGGCTCGCCGCGGCCACGACGATGCCGGCAACGGCCGGCCCGACGATTCCGCCAAGAGAAAAGGTAAGGCCGTTCAGTGCATTGGCTTGGGTCAGGCGCTCGCTCTGCACGACTTCCGGAATGAGCCCCGTGAGTGCCGGCATGAAGAAGGCCGTGCCGGTACCTACCAGCGCAGAGAAGAGGAGGAAGCCCCAAAGCGGGGGATGGCCGAGGAGGATCCAGGTGCCGAGGGCTGCCTGCGCCCCGGTTCGAAGGACATCAGCGCCAAGCATCACTCGCCGGCGGCCGAACCGGTCGCCTGCGACGCCGCCGACCAGCAGGAAGACCACGAGGGGAACCGTCTCGGCCGTGAGCACCGCACCCACATCGGTAGCGGACCCGTGCCGCAACGCCAACACCGCGAACGAGAGAGCCACCGGTGTCATCCCGGTGCCGATCGCCGAGGTCAGCTGGCCGACGAAGTACAGCCGGAAGTTGCGCTCGTGAAGGGCGCCCAGCCACTTCTCGAGGCGCATTGGTCCGATGCTAGGTCTCTCCGAAGTCCTGGCTGCTTGTTCCCGGCAAGCTCGCCGGCGGCCCGGCGTGCGCCTAGCCGAGACTGAAGTGCGGGTTGGAGATCAGCCCCAGGATGGCGCCGGACGGCGTCCTGACTGTCGCCGTGATGATGCCATCTCCGACCTCGGAGGCCGGCGAGTGCTCGCTGGCTCCTTCAGCGATCGCAACAGCTACGGCCGCCGCGACGTCCGAGACGCCCCAGTACGTCAAGGCACCATCGGAGACGTTAGCGTCCGGCAGCAACCCGAGCTCGTAGCCTCCGACGTTGTAGCCAACGTAGAAAGGCTCGTCGAAGTAGGGCTCGAAACCGAGAAACCCGCTCCACCAGGCCTTGGCCGCATCGAGATCGGGCGACGGGTAGATGACGGTGCGGAGCCCGTCAAGCGTGATGGCCATGGCGGACAGTTTGGCAGGTGGCTGCAATTGGCCGACTACTCACGGGCGTCCGCCGCGCGATTGAGCCGCTCGAGGAACGGTATCGCCCCGAGCTGGATGAAGATGTCCCTGGCCTCCTTGGCGGCGGTGGCGTCCGGGTGATCGGGCCCGAGCAGCAAGACGAGGTCCAGCTCGCACAGAGCGAGGTCGAGGGTGCAGTCAAGTGCTCGCCAGGCTTCGATGGAGTCCCGATAGGACTTGGCCGCCTCTTCCACCCGCCCCTCGAGGGCGGCCAAGCCGGCCTCGGTCGTGAGGCGCTCCGCCACCATCCACCGGCCGCGAAACCCCGTCATCCCCGACAAAGCCTCTCGAGCACGTTCGGCGTCACCCAGCCACAAGGCCGCGCGGGCCTGAATCGACAAAGCGTACGGGCTGTTGATCCCGAACGGGTCGACTGCCACGGCTTCTGCCGCCTCCCGGCGGGCGGCCTCGAGGTCGCCGGCCGTGAGGCTCACGACGGCACGAGCCCTCAAGTACGTCGTGCGTGCGGCGACGAATTCGGTCGAGGTGGCGCGTTCGGCATGTTGTTCCAGGCTCGCTGCGGCCCTGGAGGGGTCTCCGGTGAGCGCCGTGAGCATCGCTTCGACGCATCGGAGAAACAGCTGCTGCTCGGAGGGGAGCTCCCGCTGCCCGAGCTCGGTGATCGCTACCCGCGTGTCACCCCATTCTCCGAGGAGGATCGAGATCTCGGCAGCGTTGAGCAGGTTCAGGATCTCGAGGTGCCGGTGGCCGGCCCGCCTTGCCAGCTCCGCCGACTCGATCGCTGCGGACAGTGCCTCTCGAGGGTCTTCGTCGAGCACGAAGACGCTCACGTACAGCAAGCCGTTCGCCTGTTCCACGAGCGAATTGGCCGCGCCTGCGAGGACCACCTGCCCTCGGGCAAGGATGACGGCCTCGCGGTGACGCCCGAGGTTGAACAAAGCTGCCGCCCTGGCACCGATTGCCCCGGCGAGCAGCTCCGTGGCGTCGAGCTTCTCGGCGAGGGCAAGGCCCGTCTCTGCCCATTCCAAAGCGAGCTCGGGCGACCCGCCAAGGCCGTGCGCCGAGGCCAACTCGGAGGCGAGATCGGCCCTCACGCGCTCATCACCGCTGCTTCCGACTGCTTCGAAGGCCCGTTCCGCCATCTCCACGGCGTCGGAGTAACGACCAAGCCCGACACCTAGGACGGGAGCTAACTTCGCCGTGGCGCGACCGACAGCATTCGTGTCGCCGGCTCCCTCGTAGAAGGCGATGGCCTCTTTGAGATGGGCTGCCGCGCGGTCGTAGGCGTTGGCGCGGCGTGCGCCCTCGCCGGCGAGCTCGAGGACAGCGGCGCGGTCGGCCCCGGCACCGGCCACCTCGAGCGCCTGCTCGAAGAAGGCCAGCGCCTGTTCGGGCGAGCCCAGTGAGAGGGCTCGTTGCCCCGCCCGGGAGAGCCAGTCCCGGGCACCGGCCGCAATGTCCTCGGCCTCGGGTCCTTCGGGAGCGGCACGATGCGCCTCGAGGAAATGAGCCGCCACGAGCCCGGTGAGCTCCTCGTCGTCTGCGGACTCGAAGTGACGGGCCACCGCGAGGTGCTTGGCACTACGGTCGCGCCGAGACAGCGTCGAGCCGGCGACCTCCCCGATCAGGCCTTGCACGAAGCCGTACTGGCCCCGCTCAGGCGAACGGGGATCGGTATCGAGCGAGAGGAACTCCTTGCGGACGAGGTCCCGGAGCTGGGCCTCCAAGGTGTCGTGGTACCCACCGTGCACCACCGCAAGCGACTCGATCGAGAACATGTTGCCGAGGACGGCGGCATCTTGCAGGAGCGAGCGCTGCTCGCTCGGAAGTGCGTCGAGTCTCGAGGCGATGAGCGCCTGCAGGGTCTCGGGGATCTCGAGTGTCCCGAACTCGCCAGAGACACCGTAGCGGCCGTCACGTTGGACGAGCACGCCCCGGTCTACGAGCATGCGCACGGTCTCGACCGCATAGAGGGGGACCCCTTCGGCACGTTCGAGGATCTTGTCGGCGACCTCGTCGGGAAGGCCCTGGACGAAGCCCTCGAGCAGCTCACCCATGGCGTGCCCGGAGAGGGGCTCCAGGTGAAGCGAGGTGAAGTTGCGCTGGCCCGCTCCCCAGGCGGGCCTTCGGTCCATGAGCTCGGGACGAGACAGCGTGACCACCAGGATCGGGTGGTTGCGCGACCATTCGAGGATCGACTCGACGAAGTCGACAAGACCAGGATCGGCCCATTGCAGGTCCTCGAAGACCATGACCGTCGGGCCGATCGCGGCGATGCGCTCGAAGAAGGTCCGCCACGCCGAGAAGAGCTCCTCACGGTCGCCCGGCGGGGCCTCGGCGAGACCGAGCAGGTGCGCGAGGCGCGGCTCGATCCACTTTCGCTCCTCGGGGTCGGTGACGAACTCGGCAACGGTGGCAGAGAGCTTGGAGCGAGACGACGAGGCGTCCTCGGCCTCGTTGATCCGTGCCCGCATCCGGACCATCTCGCCGAGCGCCCAGAACGTGATCCCCTCCCCATAGGCGGGAGAGCGGCCCTGGTGCCAGTAGACGGTCTCGGCCAAACCGTCCACGTATTTCAGGAACTCCCAGGAGAGCCGGCTCTTGCCGATGCCCGGGACGCCGGTAACCGAGACGAGTCGCGCCCGCTGCTCGCGAGAGGTGGCGTGCAGCAGATCCTTGAGGAGGCGGAGCTCCTCGCTGCGCCCGACGAACGGCGGCTCCAAACGTTCGGAGCGTCCGACACCCTTTCGCTGGGCGACGACCCGAAGCGCCCGCCAGGCCTGGACGGGCTCCTCCTTGCCTTTCAAGACAAGCGTGCCAACCTCGGTGAAGGCGATCGCCCCCGAAGCAGCCCGCCAGGTGGACTCGTCGACGAGGACGGCACCTGGTGGGGCGACGCTCTGCACCCTCGAAGCCGAGTTGACGGTGTCGCCGAGCACCATGCCCTCGGACACCTTGCCGATCGTGATCGCGACCTCGCCCGTGACGACTCCCGCCCGGGCGGCGAGATCGATTCCGGACTCCCTGCCGAGCTCGGCCACCGACGCCACGACCTCGAGAGCGGCCCGGACGGACCGCTCGGCGTCGTCCTCGTTCGCGACCGGCGCACCCCACACGGCCATGACCGCATCCCCGATGAACTTCTCGACGGTCCCGCCGTAGTGACCGATGATGGCCTGGGCGCGCTCGAAGTAGAGCGAGAGCAGTTCTCTGATCTCTTCGGGGTCCCGTTTCTCTGCGAGAGGCGTGAAGCCGACGAGGTCGACGAACAGCACCGAGCACAGGCGGCGCTCACTTACCGGCACCGGGCTCGGGATCGGGATCGGCGGCGCTACAGGATGCCGAAGACCACTTGATTGCCGAACATCCGGCCCGGTGACGCCCATCGGCCCTCCGCAAACCCGGCAGAAGGCCTTGCCTGCGGACTCGAGGGAGCCACAGGAAGGGCACGCGCTGGACGCGGGCGAGCCACATTCCTCACAGAAACGGCTACCGGGCGGGAGCTCCGACCCACACGAAGAACAGCGCACATTTCCTCCAGAGCGTCCCCGGGCAGCCTAATGGCGCCGTGTCCGCACAGGTGATCTCGGGCAGCCCTCCGCCCACGGGTAGCGAACAAGGAGACCTGATACGTTTCGGTCCACATCGTGCAACCCACGAGTGGCTTGCTCCGGCGTCATTCAAGTCCTGGATCGATCGCGATGGTTGAGCATTCGCCGGTGAGGTGCCACTCGGTAATCGGGATGTCTCCACCCGATGGCGAGGCGAAGGAGGTGGCTCCCGGTGAACGTGCTCGCCGATCGACTGGCCTCTGGCACGATTCTCTGCGCCGAGGGGTATCTGTTCGAGTGCGAGCGACGCGGGTACTTGCAGGCGGGTGCGTTCGTACCCGAGGTCGTGCTCGAGCACCCCGAGGTTGTGGCACAGCTCCACCGTGACTTCGTCAACGCCGGATCCGATGTCGTCGAGGCCTTCACCTATTACGGCCACCGCGGCAAGCTGCGAGTGATCGGCAAGGAGGACGTCCTCGAACCCCTCAACCGTCAGGCCCTTGAGATCGCGGGGGAAGTCGCCCGCTCCACCGGTGCCTTGCTCGCCGGGAACCTCAGCAACACGAACGTCTTCGAGCCCACACGGGAGGCCCGGGCCGAGGTACGGGCCATGTTCGAGGAGCAGGTCGTCTGGGCAGCCGAGGCTGGCGTCGATTACGTGATCGCCGAGACCTACAGCTGGCTCGAAGAGGCGCTCATCGCGCTCGAGGCCATCCGCGACGCCGAGCTTCCGGCCGTCGTGACCTTTGCCCTCCACCGGACGGGGCGGCTGCGCTCCGGCGAGACGCCAGAGGAGGCCTGCTTGAGGGCCGAGGCGGCAGGCGCGGACGTCGTCGGTCTCAACTGCGCTCGCGGGCCAGCGACGATGCTGCCGGTCCTCGAGCGCATCCGACCCGCGGTGACCTGTTTCGTGGCGTCGCTGCCAGTGCCCTACCGTACGACAGAGGAGCAGCCGACGATGCAGTCACTCGTCGACCCGACGAGGAAGGAGCAGCCCTTCCCGACCGCGCTCGACCCGTTCGCCTGCACACGCTACGAGATGGCTGACTTCGCCCGAGCGGCAAACGGGCTCGGTGTGGCCTACATCGGGATCTGTTGCGGCGCCGGGCCGCACCACGTGCGCGCCGTTGCCGAGGCGCTCGGTCGGAAGCCCCCGGCATCTCGTTACTCGCCGGACATGACCTTGCACTCCTACCTCGGCACCGACCAAGGCATCTCTCAGGCCAATCGCGAGTACGCCGGCGACCTCTAGCGACGATGCGCATCTCGTAACGAGGCATGCAGTTCGAAACGTGATGCCTCCTGGTTACGCTCAGGCTGCTCATTCAGTAGCCGACCACGTCAGCCCTCGGACCAGTTCGGTGACGCCGGACGGGTGCTCTTGAGGACGTAGTCGAAGAAACGATAAGTCGTGCCGCCCTCGGTCCACTCCGCCCGCAAGCGAGTCTTGCGCTCGACTCGCCGCAGGGCCGAGAGGAGTTCACGGTTGAGCTCGCGGGGGTCGGCCCCGTCCATCCAGCCATCGAGATGGAAGCCGTCGGGTGTCACGGTCACGGTGCCGGCGAACGCGGTCAACTGCTGGAGCAATTGCCCGATCACGGTGGGGGAGTCCGAGCTCACGTCGGCCAGGAGATGGTAGGAGGTGTTCGTCACGTCGTGAGCTCCAAGTCGAGCACATCGGCACGAGCGCCCAGCAGTGCGGGCCCGGGATGCGCGTCCGGTGGCACGGCGACGCAGCTTCCGAAGAGGTGCAAGGATGCTCTCATCTTCGAGCGCTTCACCGACCGGGCACGGAGGGTATTGGTCCTCGCTCAGGAGGAGGCGCGGCTCCTGAATCACGGTTACATCGGGACCGAGCACATCCTTCTGGGCCTCATCCACGAGGGCGACGGGCTGGCGGCCAAGACCCTCGAGTCACTTGACATCTCCCTCGAGGCAGTCCGGTCGCGCGTCGAAGAAAGGATCGGACCTCCCCAAGCGGCACCGACGGGCTCCCCACCGTTCACGCCACGGGCGAAGAAGGTCCTCGAGCTCTCACTGCGCGAAGCACTGCAAATGGGCCACAATTACATCGGTACGGAGCATCTCCTGCTCGGCCTCGTGCGCGAGGGCGAGGGGGTGGGGGCTCAAGTCCTCGTGAGCCTCGGGGTCGAGCTGCCGCGGGTCCGTCAGCAGGTCATCGAGCTGCTCACCGGCTACCAAGGCAGGACACCCGCTCCGAGGGGCGGCATCGGTCGCCATCCTCAGGCCCGAATCGAGATCCCCGCTGTACCAGTCGGCAGGGAGTGGACCGCGCAAGTCGTGCGGACGGGCCGGCGACCGGACGACTACGAGCGGGGCTACGCCGAACTTGCGGGCCTCGTGGAGGGCTTCGGGCTCGTCCTCGACGATCTGGAAGCCTCCGAGATCACGTTGACCTCGATCGAGACCACCGAGGGTCCCGGTTTCATGATCCGCGTGGAGCACCGGATCGAGGACGAAGGCGTCGGAGCCGGGTACCCGCCTCCCGACCAGTGAGGGCCCGCCTCCCGACCAGTGAAGGCCTGCCGCCCGACCCGTGAGGGCCCGCCTCGTGAGGGCCCGCCTCGTGAGGGCCCGCCTCCCGACCAGTGAGGGCCCGCCTCCCGACCCGTGAGGGCCCGCCTCCCGACCCGTGAGGGCCCGTCTCCCGACCCGTGAGGGCCCGCTTGCGGTGGGATCGCCGGGAGGCTCCACTGGATAACCTCTTCCTGGTGAGCGAGACCATTGCCGGCGAGCGGGACCAGTGGTTCCAGTGGCTTCTCGACCGGCGCCAAGGTGGCTCGGACGAGTAGCGAGCGGTCCTGCTGGAGCGTCTGTTGCCCGTGCGGGATTCCGTCTTGGCTCACGGCGCCATCTCCAGGGGCGCGACGGTCCTCGACGTCGGGGCGGGCGACGGCCTGATCGCCTTCGGTGCGCTTGAGCACGTCGGAGACGAGGGTTGCGTGATCTTCAGCGATGTTTCGGCCGATCTCCTCGAGTACTGCTCGGCCCTTGCGCAAGAGCTCGGCGTCGCGAGCCGGTGCCAATTCGTTCGGGCTTCGGCGGACGACCGCTCGTCGATACCAGACGGTTCCGTCGACGTCGTTACGACGAGGTCCGTTCTCATCTACGTGAAGGACAAGGCGTCGGCGTTATGCGAGTTCCACCGGGTCCTTCGACCCGGGGGGCGAGTCAGCATCTACGAGCCGATCAACCGGCGGATGTGCGACCCAGGGCGCCTCTGGGGCTACGACGTCTCACCGGTGGCGCACCTTTACGACAAGCTGCAGGTGCTTCACAGCTCGCTGCAGGACTGCGAGACCGATCCCATGCTCGACTTCGACGAGCAGGACCTCCTGTCGCTGGCGGAGTGGGCAGGTTTCGAGACCGTGCACCTCGAACTGCGCGTCGACATCGAGCCCGAGACCGATGCCGTGCCGTGGGAGACGTTTGCCAACTCGTCCGGCAACCCGCTCGTCCCGACCCTGCGAGAGGCGATCGACGACGTGCTGACCGAGAGGGAAGCCGCGGAATTCGAGGCTCACCTCCGGCCACTGGTCGAGCAAGGCCACGGGCGGCGACATGTGGCAGCCGCGTTTCTTTGGGCTACGAAGGCCTCATAGCGCTCCGAGCCGGAACCGGTGGAAGGCCCATGCGGGCCCGGTAGAATCACCTGCGCCGAATGGTCCCAGTCGACACCCTCTCTCGTCAGGCGAAGTTGCCGCGCCTCGCCTTCACCCTCGCCGCCGCAGCAGCGATGCTCCTCGGTGGTTGCTCGCAGGCGCGCGCTTCGTCTGGGGCATTGATGGCATCTGCCGATCGGCCGCTGCGCGCCATGATGCTCCGAGAGCCGATCGCCACGAGACCTGTCGTCGTCACGAGTCAGTTCGCACATGTCGTCGGACCAGCTGTCATTACCACCTCGATGTGGTCGACGGCTCTCAAGCGACGTGTGCAGGTGACTGCCTACCTGCCACCGGGTTTCCGCTTCACGGCCGGGCCGTACCCGGTGCTGTACCTGTTGCACGGGTTACCCGGCGATGCGCCCTCGACGGTCAAGGCTCTCGATCTCGAGGCGACGTTGGACCGCTTGATCACGTTGAGAGCCATCGAGCCGATGATCGTCGTCGCGCCGAGTGACGGCCCTACGCCGAGCACCGACACCGAATGGACGAACTCGCCCATACAGCCGAGCTCCAAGTGGGGCACGTTCGTCGTGAGTGACCTCGTCTCGTGGTCGCAGAGGGAGCTTCCGGTGTGTGCAACCCGATCGGGACGTGCGATCGGCGGGCTCTCGATGGGCGCTTTCGGTGCCACCAACTTGGCGTTGCACCACCTCTCGGAGTTTGGCTCCGCAACGCTTTGGTCGTCCTACTTCCTCGGCAATACTCCGGCGATCGAGGGGCCCGAGGGCTCGCCGGGGTGGTGGAACGACTCCCCGCTTCGGTATCTGCCCTCGATGATCAGTGCGCTTCGCCGCGAGCCTCTTCGCCTTTCCTTCTACTCGAGCCCGACGGACTCCTTTTACCCGGAGAACGTCGAGTTCGCGAAGCTGCTGACCGCTGAGAAGATCCCGTTCCGATTCAGTTCTTACCGGGGCGGCCACGACATGGCGGTGTGGCGATCAGAGCTCGCTTCGGAGATCACGTGGTTAAGCAAGGATTTCTCCTGCTGAACGCGGGTAGTCCCTCGCTACGTGAATGGCGTCAGCTTCCCGGCCGAAGGGTTCGGCGGCCCGCGGCTCCTGGCGCTTCGCTCGAGGGCGCGGCTGCCCGGGGGCTGCCGTCGGTCGTTTGCAAAGCGGGCTGTTCGGGCCGAGCGAGCAGTGCGGCGCTCACGACCACCATGACGAAACCCGCTGCGCGCACCACGCCGAATGGGCCCGAGGGCAGGTGCTCATCGAAGGCGAAGATGCCGGCCACGATCGGGAGGGCGTTGTTCAACAACGTCGACAGCCCCGCAGTGGCGAGCGCGTTCCCTCGTTGGAAGGCGAACTGCAGCGCCACGAACCCGAGCACGTGGCATACGGCCAGCACCGGTATGAGGAAGAGCCCGACGCCAATCACGGCTCCCTTTGTCGAGACGTCACCCGCGGCGTAGAAGAGCCCGGCAGCAACCCCGAGGCCGGCGCCTGGCCTCATGAACAGCGAACCTGGCCGCCACGCCAGACCGGCGCCCAGCGCCAGCAGGCCCACCCAGATAAGGACGGTGTGGGTTCCAGCGACGGTGGGCGTCGGTACACCGGCGGCGAACGAGATGCAGAGCAGCGCCAGTCCCACGATGGAGGCGCCGATCGCCGCCTGCTCACGGCGTGAGAAACGAACGCGGGCGATACGCCAGACAAAGAGGGCCAACACGCCGACGCCTCCGGCGGAAACCGCCTGCACAAGGGAGATCGGAGCGAAGAGCAGAGCGGCGATGTACAAGCCCCAACCTCCCAGCCCTACCACGTAACCGAGAAGCCAGCGACGGTTCGTGAACAGGAGCCTGAGAGACGTCCACGGGTGACGCAAGGAGAGGACCTGCAAGGTGTTCGAGGCTCGGTGCTGCATGAAGAAGCCCCAGTTGAGGGTCACCGCGGAGACGAATGCGAGCGACAGGCCAGCCATCAACTTCATGCACGCCGCCTCATCGGACCAGATTCGCCTCGTCGTCGCCTTCGGGTACCGCCGAGAGATCGGAAGGCGGCATGCTGTCGAAACGATCGGGGCGCGCCCAGGAGTGGCCCCGGGCGCGGTCGGCGAACGGCAGGTAACCCTCGGCAGCCATTGCCGCGATCGCGACGAGCGGCAGGTCTGTCGCTCGTTCGTAGATGACGAAGCGAGGCTCCGAGCGGGGGCCGAACTGGCGATTGAAGCGGAGCAGGTTGTCCAACTGGAGAGACAAGGCCCGTTTCAGCTGCAGCAAGGCTTCCCGTTCGACCCGTGCGGCGACCGACCGTTCCGCGCGCTCGACGAGCAAGCGGGCGAACGGCGAGAAGTTCAACGAGAAATGGTCGAAGTCGTGAGCCGACGCCCACGCGATCGCCTGCACGATGAGCCACGAATTGAACCCGTTGGGAGTGCCGTCGAGGCGTGGCATCGACGACAACGAGAGTGCTCGCCCCGGCCGGCAGACTGCCACGTGGAGGAAGCCGGCCACTTGGCCGTCCGGTGAGCGGCCGATCACGAACAGCGCATCCTCGCCTCTCAGTCGGAAAATATCGTCGAGCTCCATGGAGAAACCGGTGCGCACGCGGCCATTCAGCCAAGCTCGTTCGACCCTAGAAAGCTCGCTGCGCAACGATGCTGATGCTGCGCCGGCGAACAACACCTCGCACCGGTAGCCGTTACGTTCCAATCGGTGGACTGCTTGGCGAACCGCACGCTTGTCGCCGCCATCGAGCGAGAAGGTCTTGGTGTCGACGACCGCTTCGTCGCCGTGATACAGCACGTGAAGACCACGCTCGTGAGCCACCTCGAGCACGCGATCCGACGCACCGAGCATCGCCATCTTCCATCCGCGTAGGTGGGCGTAAGCGGTAAAGGCGTCGATCGCCTGGCCGAGAAGTCTCGGCGGCCCGATCGGCTCTCCCGAGATCAGCGCGATGCCACGCACCACCCGGTAGGCGATCAACACCTCGTCGGATTCCTGGTCGGCCGCCTCGGCTCGCCCGCCCGGCCCGCCCGGCCCGCCCTGGAAGAAGAACAGCGCCTTGTCGTGTCGGAGCGCGAACGGTGCCAGCGTGTCGACGCCCCAGTTCCGCACGATCGCCGCCGCCCGCCGCCGGCGTTGGTCGCTCTCTGACAACGTGTGCCGCCACGGAGCCAGCCAGATCTCCGCCGCCCATATGACGCCGATCGCCGCGATCGACATCACCGCCCAGGGGAACAATTGGGGGAAGCTTCCGGGTAGGAATTTCGAGTTGCTGGGCGGCTCGCCCACAAGCGCGCGCGCCGTGTCGGCGAGCCCGCTGGCCACGTTGAAGGGGAGGTCGGCCAGGGTCCTGTTGACGAAGAGCGCGATCATGCCGAATGCAAACGCAACCGCAATCATGAGCAGAAGGCGCGCGACGGCGCGCGACCGAACGCTCGGATCCGCGGGGGAGGTGAAGTCCTGGCGCCGGGCGAATACGAGGAGCGCGAGGAGAGCCGAGATCATCGCCGACTCGTAGTCAGATCCTTTCAGCAGATGGAGCGCAGCCGACGCACCGAGCAGCCCGAGAGCCAGGAGATAGGCGGGCCGCCGGCGGCGGGAGAGACCTCTCGCTGCCATCAACAGCAGGATCCCGACGGGCACGATCAGCGCTGCGGCGAGCTCCGGCCGGAGGCTTGGCGCGACGTTCGTGATCACCTCTGTACGGCGACCGAGGTGCGGGACCACCGCCGTGACCAGGTCGTCGAGCCCGGCCAGCGCGACGAGGCACGCCAACAACTGGTTCCACCGGAACCCTCCTCGCGTTGGCCGACCAAGCAGGGCGCCAGAGAGACCGGCGACCGTGGCCGAGAGGTAAATGGGCTGGAGCCCTGCAGCGCGGTGCAGGGCGGCAAGCAATGGCACTTGGCGCACCACGTACAGCGAGAAGGCGTCAACGAGAAAGAACGTCGCTCCGACACCGGCGGCGAGGGCGAGCGCCGCAGAGATGCGGTCGATATTCAGGGCCCGCGCCAGGAGACCGACCAGGGAGGTTGCGGCCGCGACAGTGAGGAGGAACCCGAGAATTGGCATCGCCGCGTGACCGGGAAGCTCGTCGAGTGGCAGGGCGTCGTTGACGAGCGGGCCGGGCCAACCG
>Ga0209415_10009332_pt1 | contig 16872 bp, 13 predicted proteins | sample PeaSoiSIISIP2007_FD_187696 | JGI IMG/M metagenome (GOLD analysis project Ga0209415, IMG submission 187696) | Peat soil microbial communities from Weissenstadt, Germany - SII-SIP-2007 (SPAdes) (version 2) | ecosystem: Environmental > Terrestrial > Soil > Wetlands > Peat | place: Germany... | reverse complement strand
CCGCCATATTCACCAGCGGGCCGCCGGAATTGCCGGGGTTAATGGCGGCGTCGGTTTGAATGAAAGACTGGAACTGCCGGTTGGGAACTATGTTGCGGCCCTTGGCGGACACGATGCCCGCGGTTACAGTTTCCTGCAATCCGAAGGGACTGCCGATGGCCAGCACCCAGTCGCCCACTTGCATGCCGTCCGAGTTGCCCAGTTTCGCCGCTGGCAAGGCATGATCCATATCAATTTTGATCACCGCCAGATCCGTCTCCTGATCCGTGCCGATTACTCTCGCATCATGGCCGGGAGAAGCCGGATTTTCATCCTGCAACTTCACCCGAATGCGATCCGCCTTCTCGACTACGTGCCGGTTGGTGACGATGTAACCCTTGGAATCCACAATTACGCCGGAACCGAGCGAATGCTGGCGGATGGTGCCCATGTCTCCGCCCTGGCCGCCCTGGCCGCCGAAGAATTTGTCAAAGAAATCCTGGAATGGGGAGTCTTCCTCGCCGCCCTGATCCTGATCCGGATCGGGATTAGCGTGCGGATTACGCCGCCGGTGAGGGTTCTTAATCGTCGACTCGGTATTGATGTTGACCACGCTCGGCTCCAACTGTTTAGAAATCTGGGAGAAGGCGGTCGAGAGCTGTTGCGGAGCGGGAATGGTCAACTGGCTCGCGTCCGACGACTTCTGCCCCTCCTTGCCTTTCACTCCATAGGAGACGACCGTGCCAATCAGAATTCCAACCGCCAGCGTCGCCAGAATCGTAAGAGTGTACGCCCAACGGTTGGCTTTGAGGCGCACCCAAAAAGCGCCTTCGCGCGAATCCATTGCTTCCTCCTAAAACTAGGTTTCTATTATACCTTCGCCTCGGGCAGGGAACGGTCCGAAGATCGGCCTAGTCAATTTAGACGCGGAAAGTGCAGTTCGCGTTAGCTATCGGCATCGCTAAGGCGATGCCCTGATGCGAATCCCCGCTTCCCGCAGCGGTTGGGGCTCCTCTGAAGAGACAGGTGTTTCAGCAGATACTACAGTTTCAGCGTCATCAGGGCCAGGAATAATCCGGTGTAGCCGGCGATGACCAGCAAAACAATCAGCGCACCGAAACTCAGGACGTTGAAAATTCCCCACGGCTTCTCGACCGCCCCCAACGCCAGCTTCCACAACCCGAAACTACTTGTCAGGGCGCAGACCGGCAGGACGACGAACCCAATGGTCCGCCCGTGCGCCACCTGGGGAAAAACGAGCAGGAACGTCACGGCAGGAAGGAAAATCAAAGCCGGGACGATCGCCAACGGGGCGCCGATCAGAAACGCGCGTTCGCGCTCTCTTAGAGTCATGGGATCGGGTGATCGGGCCATCGGGTCATCTAAGAACTGAGGGTCGCTTTCCGATCATCCGATGACCCGATGGTGAAATGGCACGATGCTACTTCGTTTCGTATACGGTCTTTCCGCCTACCACGGTGCGCAGAACTTTTGTTTCCAGAATTTTCGGCGGCGGAGCGGCGGTGATGTCCTGATCGAGAACGACGAAGTCAGCCAGCATGCCCGGCTCCAGCTTGCCTTTTTGCTTTTCGGCGAACTCGGCGAAAGCCGCGCCGGTCGTGTAGGCGGCGATGGTCTGCTCGATATTCAGTTTCTGCGCGGGATAGTAGCTCTTCTTTCCGTCTACGCTCATGCGGGTAAGAGCTGCGTAGATTCCGCGAAACGGCGTCACCGGTTCGACTGGATAATCCGTACCAAAGGCCAGTGTCACGCCGCGGCGCAGGAACTCGGCCCAGGCATAGGAATGCTCGGCGCGCTTCGGTCCCAGCCGCGCCTCGGCCCAGTTCATATCCGTGAGCAGGTGGCTCGGCTGCATGGAGGCAATCACCTTGAGTTCCTTGAACCGCAAAATCTGCTGCGGCGTCGTGATCTGCGCGTGCTCGATGCGAAGCCGGTAATCGGTACCACCATCGGCCGCCTTCACCTTCGCTTCTTTTGCCGCCTTCTCCGCCTCGGCAAACGCGTCGAGCGCCATCTGCACCCCCTTGTCGCCGATGGCGTGGAAGCCGATCTGATATCCCGCCAACACCCGCTCCCTGGTCATTGCATTCAGCTTGCCGACCTCGTATTGGGGCAGACCGTTGTTGTTCGGATCATCGCTGTAGGGCTCAACCAACGCAGCCGTCCGCGAGCCCACTGAACCATCCATAAAGCCCTTCAGCATTCCGGTGTGCAGCATGTTATCGGATACGGGATGCGAGGCGCGCTTGCGATTCAACTCCTCAATCGAGTCGTCAAAAGGCAGCCACTCGGAAATCCTCGCCGTCAGTTTTCCGTCATGCTCCAGGTCCTCGTAAATCTGAAAGTCCTCCCACTGCGAATAATCCTGCGCAGAGGTGATGCCGTGACTCGCCAGATCCGCCAGCGCCAGTTCGATGGCTTGCCGCCGCTTTTCATGCGTCGGTTTGGGAATCACGGCCAACACCGCTCCCTCCGCCTTCTCGCGCAGAATGCCGGTAGGCGTGCCCCCTTCATCGCGATCGATTTTCCCTCCCTCGGGATCGCGGCTGGCGACGGTCACACTGGCCAGTTGCAAGGCTCGCGTATTCGCCACCCCAAGATGCCCGTCCACGCGCACCAGGTAGACCGGATGTTTGCCGCTAACTTCATCCAGATCCCAGCGCGTGGGCAGAACCTTCACTGGCCACAGAGTCTCGTCCCAGCCTTCACCAACAACCCATTCGCCAGGCTCGGCGGCTTCACACTTGGCGCGCAAGCGATCGCGGAATTCGTCCAGCGTTTTAGCGCCGATCATGTTCACGTTCATCTTCTCCAGGCCGGCGCTGGCCAGGTGCATGTGGGCATCATTGAAACCGGGCATGACGAAGCGACCATCGAGATCGATGGTTTTGGTCTCTGGCCCCTTCAACTTCATGATCTCGTCGCGCGTGCCCACGGCGAGGATGCGGTCGCCAACCACGGCCAGCGCCTGCGCGCGCTTGGCCGCGCCTAATGGCGCTGCTGCATCGACCGCACCGGTGTAGATGTTGCCATGGGTAAAGATCAGTTCCGCCTTCGGCTTCGGAGCGCGTTGCACGGAGAGGTCGTTCTGCGCCGATGCGCCGGTGGCCACGGCCAACAGCAACATCGGAACAATTCGCTTCATCATTCACTTACTCCCGATAATGTGAGCATTGTAAGCAGAATGCGCCTTAGGCCGAGGTCGCGTCCATTGCAGTCGAACCATTCTTGCAACGTGTGCGCGCCGCCTCCCGAGCCGCCACCGCCGATGGCAATGGCCTCACGGCCGAGCGAAAGCGGAATGTTGGCGTCGGTCGAAGCCCGCTGCACCTGCGCCGCGTTGCCCAACTGCACATCGACCGCGCGAATCACTTTCAGCAGGCGCGCATCCCGCGCCAGTTCGCCCGCCGGACGATTTCCGATCTCGACCACTTCGCTCTGCACCAGTTGCGGCTTTCGGGTGCCGTGCTGCGCCACAGCCCGATTCTCTGCTGCGACCGCCTGTTCGAGCGCGATGCGCAGGGCCCGCTCCAGGCGGTCAATTTCAGCCATTGAAGTAGAACGCAGATCGACTCTCATGCTGGCCGATTCTGGAATCGAATTCACCGAAGTTCCGCCGCGAATCACGCCTACGTTGTAAGTTGTTTTCGGCGTGGCGGGCACCGGGGTTTGGCTGAAAGCCTCGATCGTGCGGGCAAGCGCAATAATCGGACTGGGTGCGCCGAAGTCGCTCCAGGAGTGGCCGCCCGGACCGCGCACGATCACTTCGAAACGGCGGCTGCCCAGGGCCTCGGCCACGATGGTATCCGCTCCAGCGCCATCGACAATGACGCTGTAGGCAATCGCGTCGCGCCAGCGCGGCGTGGCGAAAACGTGACGCATGCCCCGCAGATCGCCTTCGCCTTCTTCCCCAACATTGCCGATAAATAGATAGGGCAACGCATGCACGATGCGCGCGCTCGCGAGCACACTGGCCAGGGCGAGCATCGCGGCAATGCCCGCGCCATTATCGGAGACTCCTGGGCCATACAAACGGCTGCCCTGTTGCCGGATGTTCAGCGGCGTGGCCGCAGGAAACACGGTATCAATATGCGCGCTGAGCGCAACGTATCGGCTGCCGTAGCCGGGACGTACGCCGAACACGTTGCCGACTTCGTCGAGGTGGACGTCGGTGAGCCCGAGTTCGCGAAAGCGGTCGGCCAGCCAAGCGGCACGAGGCGCTTCTCCGAAGGGAGGCGCGGCCAGGCGCGTGGCTTCCATCTGCCAGAGTGCAAACTGCGACTCGTGCGCGCGGAAGCGGTCGAATGCGGCACGCACTTGCGGCGAACCGGCGATCCGCGCTACTTCCTCCTGCACCGGGGGATACGTGTCATGCGCTGGCGAGATGGGCTCCATGCTTTGCGGTTATCTTATAACGGACGGTGCGGACGTGAAGTGACGTACCCCACTTAGTAGTTGGTCGTCGCTCGCTGGTCGCCAGTCGCTTGGTCAAAACTAGCGACTGGCGAACGACCGACGACTGATTATGATTAGTCTTGATAAACTGTCCAGTCCTCGTTCAACGCATTCCCCGCCCTTAGGAGGTACGCTATGAAACCAGGTGTCAAAATTGCTGTCATCGTCGTCGCCGCGTTCATTGTTATCATCATCGCGATCCCGTTTTTGGTGAACGTCAACAATTTCCGCCCCCAGATTGAGTCGAACCTCAGCTCGGCGCTGGGACGGTCAGTCAAAGTCGGCAATCTAAGCCTCGGCATTCTCTCCGGCAGTGTGGAAGCCAACCAACTCTCCATCGCCGACGATCCCAAGTTCAGCAGTGCCCCGTTTCTGCAGGCGAAATCGCTAAAGGTGGGCGTCGAGCTGATGCCGCTGATTTTCAGCAAGCAACTCAACGTCACGAACCTGAGCATCGATCATCCGGAAATCACCTTGCTGCGCGACCGTGATGGCGTGTGGAATTTCTCGTCTTTAGGAAATCAGTCTGGAAAGGCGCAGCCATCTAAGACAGCCGAAAAAACCTCCGGCGGCGTGCCGGCCAACGTGAGCGTAGCCAAGCTCGACCTGAACGACGGAACCGTCACCCTTGGATCGACCACAGGCAAACGGAAACCCATCGTCTACGACAACGTGAACGTAACGATGCGTAATTTTTCTTTTACCAGCACGTTTCCCGTGACCGCCTCCGTCGGACTTCCCGGTGGCGGCAGTTTGAAAATCGACGGCACCGCCGGTCCAATCAATTCGACGGACACTTCGCTGACGCCGGTGCAGGCCAAGGTGACCCTGAACAAACTCGATCTAGCGCAGTCGGCGGTCGTCGACCCCGAGTTGGGGATTGCCGGCTCCGCTGACTTCGAGGGCACGCTGACTTCCGACGGCAACCTGGCCAAAGCCGAAGGAATCTTGAAAGCCACGTCCTTAAAGCTGGTTCCCAAAGGATCTCCTGCCGGAGTTCCCGTCCAGGTGGCCTTCGCGGTCGAGCACGACCTGAAGAATGAGTCCGGCAAACTGGTCAGGGGTGACGTCCACATCGGCCAGGCACTGGCCCAACTCACCGGCACTTACAATATGCGCGGCGAAACGACTTCGATCCAAACCAAGCTGACCGGACAAGGCATGCCGGTAGACGATCTCGTAGCCATGCTCCCCGCGCTCGGCGTCGTTCTTCCCACCGGTTCGAAGCTCAAAGGCGGAACGCTTTCCCTCGAATTCAAATCCGATGGCCCGCTCAACAAGTTGGTCTCCACCGGCTGGGTAAAGATGAGCAATAGCGCACTCGCCGGGTTCAACCTGGGATCCAAACTCTCGGCACTCTCCAAACTAACCGGTAAGTCGACGGACACGGGCAACGACACCAAGATCGAGAACCTGAGCTCTGATGTACGCAACTCGCCCCAGGGTATACGACTCGACAAGATGGACGTGGTGATCCCGTCGCTCGGAACCGTTACCGGCGCCGGCACCATCAGCCCCGACAAGGCTCTCGACTTCAAAATGGTCGCCAACCTGGCCGGAATGGGCGCCGGTCTTTCGAAAGTCGCCGGCGCCGGATCGGGCGGCATTCCCGTGAACATTGGCGGCACCACTTCCGATCCAACCTTCACGCCGGATATGAAAGGGATGGTGACTGACAAAGTGAAAGGTTTGGTCAATGGAGGCAAGAGTCTGGGCGGATTAGGTGGCCTTCTCGGAAAGAAGAAGTCCAACTAGCGTCGGGTCTTTCGCTTCGTTCGAGATGACAGTGTGGTTTCGTCCCGTAAACACCCTTCAGCGCACGCCGCGCAGGGTGGTCTCGGCGGGATTCGATTCCAGCCTCTGCATGGCGCTTAGAATGGTGGCGATTACGTTCTCGTCTCCGACTACCGTGTTGATCATGAGGTGATAGAGGCCGCGCGTGGGCCATTCGGCATTGAAATAGTGCTTGATGTAGGCCATGCGCTCCTTGTCCACGTTCTCCACCAGGTCTTCGGCCTCTTCGCTGCTTTTGCCCAGGGCCAGTAGGCGGCGAACCTTTTCGTCGTGCGGAGCGTAGGTGAAGACGCGGAAAGTGTCGTCGCGGTCGCGCAGAAAAAAGGGGCCGCCGCGGCCGACAATCACCGCATTGCCCTCCGCCGCAATCGTGTGCATGATCTCTTCCACCATGGCCATCATGTGATCGGTATCAAAGGCGCGGGAATTGGCGAGCGCCATTCCGCGTTCGTAACTGCCGCGCCAAAAAGCTTTGGTTAGACGATAGAGGCTGCTGTCGACCCGCTCATCGCACAAAGCTACTGCCGACTCCTCCACCTGCGCGCGCTGCGCAATCTCGCTTGTCAGTTGCTGGTCCCACAGCTTCCAACCCAGGCGGCGAGCCAGTTCGCAGGCAATGCCTCCGCCGCCGCAGCCAAATTCTCGTTCCAGAGCGATCATCCGAAACATCGCCAACCTCCTTCAGTCCTAGGATGGAGGGACGGGCGTCTCGCCCGGCTCTCGATTTAGTGAACCGCGATTTCGCCTGCCGGCTTTGCCTTCTTAATCAGGAACACAAACGGAATTAAACAAAACATGACGACGCCGAGCACCCAGAAATTATCGATGTAGGCCAGCATGGTCGACTGCCGGATCACGTTGGCCTGCAACATCGCGTAGGCGTGCTGTTGCGCGGAGACGCCTCCGGAACCGGGCCCGGCGCCACTACCCGAAAAAACTCCTGTCATTCCGCGCAGCGCCGACTGAAACTGCGGATTGGCGGCGTTCAGTTTATCTACTAGTTGCACTTGATGAAACTGGGCGCGGCGAGACAGGCCGGTGGTGACAAAGGAAATTCCGACGCTGCCGCCAATGTTTCTGGCGAGATTCATCAAACCGGACGCGGCGTTGTTCTTGTCGCGTGGCAAAGTGGAATAGGCAGCCGTGTTAATGGGCACGAACAGGAACGCGAGCCCCATGGCCTGATAAACGCGCGCCATGGTGACCGTGCGGAAATCCACGGCCAGGTCGAACGTCGTCATGTGGAACAGGGAGAAAGTGAGCATGGACAAACCAAACATCATCAGATAGCGCGGGCTATAACGCGAAAGCAGAAACCCCACCAAAGGCATGGCCAGCATAATCGTGAAACCGCCCGGCATGAGCGCCAAGCCGGACCGTTGGGCAGTGTAACCGAGCATGGTCTGCATGAACAGCGGCAGCAGGAGCGTGCTGCCGAGCAGGGCAAACCCCAGCATGAACATCAGGAAGTTGGCGGTGGCGAAGCTGCGCACGCGGAATAAATGCAGCTCGATAATGGGGTCCTTGTGGTGCCATTCCCAAAAGATGACAAAGATCAGCGAGGCGACTGAGATCACGGTCAGCGTTACGATGAAATTCGATTCGAACCAGTCGTCGCGTTGCCCTTTGTCGAGGATCACTTGCAGGGTTCCGAGGCCGAGCGCGACGAAACCGAGTCCGGTGTAGTCGATGTGAGTTTCACTCAGCTTGCGGCGCTTGAAGTAGGGAGGATCCTGAATCAACCGCGACGTCAGTAAGAGCGAAATCATACCGACCGGAATATTGATGAAGAAAATCCAGCGCCAGGTAAAATTGTCGGTGATCCAACCGCCGAGGGTGGGACCGATGGCAGGCGCCATCACCACCGCAATGCCGTAGACGGCAAATGCCATGCCGCGCTTCGCTGGAGCAAAAGTATCGGCGAGGATCGCCTGCTCGCTCGGTTGCAAGCCGCCACCACCCACACCCTGAAGGACGCGGAAGAAAATCAGCATGCCGAGATTGGGCGCCAGTCCGCACAGAAACGAACTGATCGTGAACAGCGCGACACATCCCATGTAAAAATTCTTGCGGCCAACAATCGAAGAGAGCCAACCGCTCAGCGGCAGCACGATGGCGTTCGAGACGAGATAGGAAGTCAGCACCCAGGTGCTCTCGTCCTGACCGGCAGAAAGACTGCCGGCGATGTGGGGCAGCGCCACGTTGGCGATGCTGGTATCGAGAACCTCCATGAACGTGGCCAGCGTCACCGTCAGAGCGATGATCCACGGATTGACCGTGGGACGCCAGGCAGCGGCGTCATTCATGGTAATGGAAGCAGCGCCCATTATTTCTCAACCCTGCTGCGAGCTTCGAGCTACGGCCTGCGAGCGATCACGAATGAGTTGCTCGAAGCCCGCGGCTCGTGGCTCGGAGCTATTTGATCCACACCTTCGGCACGACCGACATTCCCGGCCGGAGTTCATGTCCCTTGATCTCGCCCGCATCGAACACGATCTTCATCGGTATGCGCTGCACCACCTTGACGTAGTTGCCGGTGGCATTTTCGGGAGGCAGCAGGCTGAAGCGCTCTCCACTGGCGCCGGCGATCGAATCGACATGGCCTTTGTAAGTCTTGCCGGTGGCATCGACTTCAATCTCTGCCGACTGGCCGGACTTCATCTTGCTCAACTGTGTCTCCTTGAAGTTGGCCGTGACCCAGATGTCCTTTTCATCGAGCGGGATGATCATCATCATCACCTGGCCGGGCTGCACGTTCTGACCGACTTCCACGGTGCGGTTGCTGACTGCTCCGCTGACCGGCGCAATCACTTTGGTGTACTGGAGATTCAGTTCCGCCTGATCCAGTTGAGCCTTCTTCTGCTCGGCGATGGCTTGTGCCGACAAGGCGCGCGCCTGGATGACCCGCATCGTGTGCCCGCGGTTCCCGGCGGTGCGCAGATCGGCGTTGGCCTGCTCCAGTTTGCTCTGCGCTTGTTTAATCTGTGCTGCGTAAGCGTCGGCATTGGCGCGTGCTGCTTGCAAAGCGGCGGCGGCGGATTGTGCGCTGTCGACGGCTTGATCGTATTGCATCTGCGAGATCTCCTGCTTGTCGATCAGCTGTTTGTAGCGTTGGAGATCGTTCTGCGCTTTCGTATTGTTGGCGTCCGCTTCCGCGACCTGCGACTTGGCTGCGCCAAACTGCTGGCGGGAGGCCTCGATCGCAGCCTGCGCACCAGAAACACCGCCCTCGGCACCGCTCACCTGGCTGGCAGTGCTTACGTCGGTGATCGGGACGTTGATGCCGGCGGCGGAGGCCTGCGCCTGCGCGTCGGCGTATTCCGCGCGCGCCTGCGCCACTGCGACTTCGTAGTCGGCGGGATCGATTTCCACCAGCACCGTTCCCTTTTCCACGTACTGGTTGTCCTCGACGTTGAGATTAATGACATGGCCGTTGACGCGGGCGCTGATCGAGTTCACGTGTCCGTCAATCTGCGCGTCGTCGGTGGATTCGTAGCTGCCGAGATAGCGCCACAGAAAAAAGGCGGCAACCAGAATCACGAGGACGACAAGAATGAACCCGTACTTCGCGTGCGGACTGCCTAAGAGCGCGGCTCGCCGCTGATAGCGGGCTTCGCTGTCCTGCAGCGACTGGGACTGCGGCGCACGTGTTTCCGCTTGCGGTTTGGGTTCGGCCACAACACTGCTGGTTGGTTCCATAATGACTTCCCTAGGTTACTTCCCTTTCAAGTATTCGCGAACGCCCTCTTCGGCTCGGCCGAGGGCGCGCGCATAAGAAACCTTGGCCAGATTGTGCAGGTAGAGGCTCGAAATAAAACTCTCGTGCGCGGACGCCAGCGCCTCCTGCGCCTGCACTACTTCGAGGTTGTCGGTGACCCCGGCCGAGAAACGATCCCGCGACTGGGTGAGCGCCTGCTCGGCTAGATTCACCGAGCTCTGGGCAACTTCCACCCGATCGCTGGAGGACTTGAGGTCGAGCAGGGCGTTGCGAATATCCTGGTCAATCTGGGCGCGGACGTCCGCCATCTGCGCTTGCGCCTGCCGCAAGCTCGCCTCGGCCTTCAGAACATCGCCATGCACTTTACCGCCCTGGAAGATGGGAATATTCAGCGTACCCATGAGCAGGTAGGTAGGCAGCACGTCGCCCGGCACCGAACCGATCTCGCCCCAATTCCCTGCCACATCAACAGTGGGAAAATACCCGGCGGTGGCGGCACTACGTTCCAGTTGCGCGGCCACCAGGCGCTCGTGCGCGGCCTTGTAATCGGAGCGGAAAGAATAGGCGCGCTGCAAGCTGGTTTCAAGATCGGGGATAGGAAAAGCCTGGTAGGGAGCTTTGTCGGCCAGCTCAAATTCCTGGCCGGGCGCAAGTCCAATCACGCGCGCCAGTGAAATCTTCTGCTTGGCGAAATCGTTCGTGGCTGCGATCAGTTGCTGCTGGCGAGTCTGGTATTCCACCTGGGCCCGAAGCGTGTCGATCGCCGGAGCAACGCCGGCCTGCTGTTGCGCCAACGCCTTGTCGTAGAGCGCCTTCGCCGTTTCTACCTGCGCTTGCGCGGTTTCCACGCGGGCTGCCCCGGCAATCGCCTCCAGATAAGCGTTGCCGGTCGCGAGTACGACCAGGTCGCGCGCGTCCTTAAGGTTGAACCGGGCCAGACTTTCGCCGATCACAGAGGAGCGATATTTCTGGATCGACTTCCAGTCGAAAACACGCTGCGTCGCCGATACGCGCGCGTCAAAGTAAGAGAACGGCCCGATGACAGCAGGAAGAGTAACACCCGGGAAGAGCGAGCCTCTAAATCCCAGAGCCTGCAGGCTCTCTTTCTGCTTGACCTCTTGCACATCCGCGTTGATGTTCGGCAGCAGATCGCTGAGTCGCTGCCATTTCTCTCCCCGGGCTTCGATGGTGTTGTACTCCGACAAAAGACCGGCGAGGTTCTGGCGCAATGCCCGATCAATCGCGTCGGTGAAAGTTAGCGGCAGGATTCCGGGAGTGGGCTTCGCCTCGGGTACGCTTCCGAACACCGGATTCTGCGCCGAGGTTTGCACTTGCGAGGGCTGAAACTGCGGGGTTTGAACCGGCATCGCCCCGCCTGTCGAACTCGTGGTCGAATCGGAAGTAGAATTTTGGGCTAAGAACGCGCCTGGGAAGATGGCGATGAGTACCATCAGTAAGACAATTCGCAACGACAATGCGCGTTGGAGCCGGAATTGGCGGTTGGAACGGTTCGCGAAAGCCATGGAACCTGGGTTCTCTCCTTATCAAGAAGGGAAATCATAAGTCTTTTGGACTGTTTTTGGCTAAGTGAGATACAAACTGTTGAACCGGCGCATGATCGAGCGCCGGCTTTCTATGCTTTTGCGCGGCATAGCACGGAAGGCCGTGACCTTGGTCATCTTGTGTAACTCCAATCCAAAGTTCAATCTGGATGCGAGCCAAGCACTTCCCGGCGACGGAAGTCGGCGCGTGGGAAGTCGTACGTATGAGCCAAGACACGAAACTATCGCCCAAGGGATCGGACTGGACGCGCTTGCTTACAGATCCCGATCTGGTCAGCCACCTCGGACTCCTGCTCCAGACCTACCGCGAAGTGCCTGCGGAAGAGCGCGAACCGGCGCTGCTGCGGGCGATGCGAGAGATTAAAGAAGCAGCCGTGAAAGCCCGCGAAGCACGGAACACAGTGCCCGTTGCCACTGCACCGGCGCCCACTGCCGAGCTGCAACGTCCCGAACCGGTGGAGGAAACGCCTCCGTTCGAGCCCGATTTGCTCACGCCGCAATTTGCCTCGGATCGCCGCCGTTTTCAGCGGATCAAATGCTATGTCGCGGTGGAAATTCACGTGGAGGGTATAGGCGAGCCGGTCTGGGGCAATCTGGCAAATGTGGGCCGCGGCGGTTGCCTGGTCGAGACGGCTAGCGCCGTGCCCGCCGGCAAGGCCCTCGAGATCGGCTTGTGGGTATCAAGCGGCAAGATCTGGGTGAAAGGCGTCATTCTCACTGGGGTGGCGACGCGCAGCGCGTCGTTCGGCGTGCGGGTGAAATTCTCGGAGGCGGAGCTGTCGGAAAAAGAACACCTGCGGGAATTTCTCAAGTTTGTCGAGAGCACAGCCCGCAAGTCGCACAGCGGAAACGCCTATGTGGCGCAATTAAAGACCTAGGCCGCTTCAGGCCTACCTGCCAGCAACTTTTCCCGCGGTTCGGGTTCATTCCAAATGAGGGCAATCAGTGTAGAAGTGCCCGTGCGCAGACGCCGGTTGCTGGTGGCAGCGGCGGAGATAGCGTAGAGTCTCTTAGCCGTTGGCTCTTAGCCTTTAGCTAGAAGCCAAGAGCTAACAGCCAGGAGCAGTTTTTATGTCCATCACTCGACGCATTTTCTTACGCAACGGGGCGCTGGCCGTAGTAGGCACAACTGCGCTGCCGAGTTTTCTAACGCGCGCGGCCTTTGGCGCGGCCGATCCTGGCGTTCGCAGCAAACGCCTGGTTGTGATCTTTCAGCGCGGCGCGGCCGACGGCCTCAACATCGTGGTACCTCACGGCGAGGCGAGTTACTACGCCATGCGGCCGACCATCAATATTCCGAAGAAGTCGGTACTTGACCTTGACGGCTTCTTCGGATTGCATCCGGCAATGGCGTCTTTCGAACCGCTCTGGAAACAGAAGCATCTTGCGATCGTGCATGCCGCTGGATCGCCCGACCCAACGCGCTCGCACTTCGATGCGCAGGATTTCATGGAATCCGGCACGCCCGGCGTGAAGGTGACCGACGATGGCTGGCTCAACCGCGCGCTGCATGAACTTCCTGTCGTATCCGCGAACGACAAGTCGGCATTTCGCGCCATTGCGCTGGGACCATCACTCCCGCGCATTCTCTCCGGCAAAGAGCCGGCAATCGCGGTCAATAATGTGAAGGATTTTTCGGTGGGCGGCAGAAACCCGAACGCGGCGCCGATATCGAATACCTTCGAAGCGATGTACGACCACTCGGTCGACACCGTGTTGCACGGCACCGGCCAGGAAACCTTCGACGCGGTCAAAACGCTGAAAGCGGCCGATCCCGCACACTACACACCGGCCGCCAACGCGAACTATCCCAAGGGACGCTTCGGCGACAGCCTGAAGCAACTGGCGCAACTGATCAAAGCAAATCTCGGAGTGCAAGTGGCATTCGCCGACATCGGCGGCTGGGACCACCACGTCAACGAAGGCAGCACGCAGGGCCAGATCGCCAACGTGCTCGGCGATTTTTCGCAGTCGACTGCCGCATTCTGGACCGACCTCGGCGATCTCGGAGAGGACACGGTCGTCGTGACCATTTCCGAATTTGGCCGCACCGCGCGCGAAAACGGCAACCGCGGCACCGACCACGGGCACGCTAACGTGATGTTCGTCCTCGGCGGCCCGGTGAAAGGCGGCAAAGTCTACGGCCGCTGGCCGGGGCTCGACCAATCGCAGTTGTACGAAGGCCGCGATCTGGCGTTAACAACGGACTTCCGAACGGTGCTCGGCGAAGTCGTGTCGCGGTACTTGGGGAACAAAGACTTGAAGACGGTGTTTCCGGGATTCGACGAGCAGTCGGCGCAATTCGTAAGATTCCTGGGATAGAAGCGCGCGCGTAGGGGCGGACGCCCTCGTCCGCCCCGCCGGGCAAAGCCCGGCAGTACTAGCTCTCCGTCACAATAGCAACCGATGCCGAACATCCGAGGCGATCTGCTCCCGCCACGATCAGGGCACGAGCGGTTTGAAAATCTTTGATACCTCCCGCGGCCTTAATGCCGACTCGTTCCTTCAACACTTTCCTCATCAAGACCACATCCTCGACCGTTGCTCCGGCCCCTGAAAAACCGGTGGAGGTTTTTACAAAAGCCGCTCCCGCTCGTTCGGCAAGCAAGCAGCCCAAGATTTTTTGATATTCATCGAGCAGGGCCGTTTCGAGTATCACCTTCACCGGAATCCGACCAGCCGCCTCGACCACGGCGCGGATGTCGGTGAACACTGGATGGTATTCTCCCGCTTTCAGGGCGCCAATGGAGATGACCATATCGACTTCGTCCGCACCCTTCTCGATCACGGCCCCGGTTTCTTCCGCTTTTGTTTTCGAGAGATTTGCACCTAACGGAAACCCTACGACCGTAATGACGGCGCGTCCTGAGCCAGCCAATTGTTTTTTCGCTTCCTCGACGTATACCGGGTTTACGCAAACACCCCGGAATCCGAAGCGCATTGCTTCTTCACAAAGGCTCACGATAGCGCGGGGAGTAACTTCCGGTTTCAGGGCAGTATGCTCGATATATTGTGCGAGGTCTCGGGGGCGCTCGATGGTCGCCAGCTTCGGCAGACGCACCTCAGCGATAGGCTGGATGGTAGGGATGCGGAGGCGATCGATATCTTGGGCCGCTTTGGCCAGCAACTCGTCTGGAGAGACGTCAACTCGTGCTTCACGAACGCCCATTGTCTTTGCGAACCTCTGCCGTTCAAAGTTCGATCAGCACGTCCCCGTCCTCAACCTTGACCGGATACACGGCCACCTTCGCACCTGGCGGGCCGGCCTCGCCCGTCTTCGGGTCCCACTCCCAACCATGCCACGGGCAAACCACTTTCTCTCCGGAGATCACGCCCTGGCCGAGAGGGCCTCCGCGATGCAGGCAGATGTTGTCCATGGCGCTGATTTCGCCGTTCACGTTGGCAACGCAGATGGTCTTCGCTCCGCAGGGGAATTCTTTGGCTTCGTTGGGACCGGGGAGTTCGGACTGAGCGGCTAGTTTGGTGAACATGGCAATTGGCAATCGGAAGATGAAGTGATCGCAATTTCAGAATAACAATAATTTGCAGCTTACAGTTTTCTCCGCCACAGCGCTCCCGCGGAACGCATGCCAGCTCTGAGTTTTTCCCGCAACGGGCGGCTGTACAGCAGGTCGAGGAAGCTTTCCATTTCGCCCATGAGCCCGCCACCATAGCCGAACCACCAGATCTTTTTTTTGCTCGGAACGATGTCGTGGTCGAGATACTTCTCGCGCACCATTTCTTCCACGCCCCAACGCCCATGCGTGCGCCCAATGCCACTCGCCTTCATGCCGCCGTGCGGAGCTTCGCTGATGCTGAAGCAGGACACCGCGTCGTTCATCATCACCGTACCGACGTCGATCTGGCCAGCCAGATGCTCGCCACGGGCACGATCGCGTGTCCAAACGCTGGCGGCTAATCCGTATTCGGAATCATTGGCCAGGCGCACGGCCTCGGCATCGTCGCGAAAAGGCGCAATTGGCAGCACCGGGCCGAAGGTCTCTTCCTGCATCACGCGCATGTTCTGATCCACGTCCGCCAACACCGTGGGCGCAAAAAACGTTGGCCCGAGTTCGCGCAACCGCGCGCCACCGGCGAGCACGCGCGCCCCGCGTTGCCTCGCATCTTCCACCTGCGATTCCACGATCCGCACTTGCCGCTCGTGGATCATGGGGCCGATTTCGGTAGCCTCATCCATACCATTGCCGACGCGCAGTTTGCGCGTTTTTTCGGTGCAGGCCTCTAAGAACGCGGAGTACAAACTCTGATGCACGTAGCAGCGCTCGACCGACAAGCAGGTCTGCCCCGCGTTCACGAACGCTCCCCAGACAGCGCCGCTTGACGCGACCTCGATGTCGGCGTCTTCCAGCACGAGCATGGGGTCTTTGCCACCGAGTTCCAGAACCAGCGGAAGCAGGCGTTCAGCGGCGAATTGCGCAATTCGCCGGCCGGTACCGACGCTTCCCGTAAAAATCAGTTTGTCGATTTCGCTTCCGACCAGCGCCGCGCCGGTCGCGCCTTCGCCGGGGAGCACCTGGAAAATATCGTCAGGAACGCCAGCTTCGCGCAGCAGCACCTGCAGTTCGAGCGCAATGAGCGGCGTCAACTCGGAGGGCTTGAGCACGACCCCGTTTCCCGCAACCAGAGCCGCCAAAGTCTCCGTCGCCGGAATCGAAAAAGGATAATTCCAGGGCGAGATGATTCCGATGACGCCATAGGGCTGGTGCAGAATGTGCCCCGATTTGGTTTTCATCACGGGATTGCCGTGCGGCAGCTTTTCTTCGTGCAGGATGGCGAATGCGTGCTCGATCAGGAATCGCGCCGCGTCGAGCACGACCAGGACTTCGGTAAGCAGAGCCTCGACCACGGGCTTGCCCACTTCCTGCGTGATGCGCCGCGCGATGTCGGCCTTACGCGCGAGCAGAATCTGCTGAAAACGGCGAAGCGCGCGGATGCGATTGCGAATGCCCCAGGCATTCCAGTCGGGCTGCGCAACGTGGGCGCGCGCAACCGCCGCGCGCACTTCGGTCGGGCCGGCACTATCGAGTTCGCCCAGAACCTCGCCCGTCGCCGGGTTCACGGAGGCGATGCGGGAAACGACGAATTCGGCGTTGGTGGCCATCTGCGAAGAAGTGTACGCGGGACGGAACGGGCGCGCCAGAGCTGCCCTCTCTTTTATGGATTGTCATCCTGATATGAATTGTCATCCTGAGCGAAGCGAAGGACCTGCTGTTTCGTGCGCTGACAAAAAGCAGGTCCTTCGCTTCGCTCAGGATGACAACTTGGTGACAGGCCGCGTCAGTATTCGACCTCGACGAGATACAACCCGCTGGCGGGCGCGGG
>Ga0209415_10009328_pt1 | contig 16876 bp, 12 predicted proteins | sample PeaSoiSIISIP2007_FD_187696 | JGI IMG/M metagenome (GOLD analysis project Ga0209415, IMG submission 187696) | Peat soil microbial communities from Weissenstadt, Germany - SII-SIP-2007 (SPAdes) (version 2) | ecosystem: Environmental > Terrestrial > Soil > Wetlands > Peat | place: Germany... | reverse complement strand
GGCCGGGAGACAAAGCCTTGTCCAACGGAGAAAACTCACTTGACTCCGACCGGCCTTCTCATGGAAGGCGGTTACGCTCATTGACCGTGGCACGCCCCATGCGTCCCACGCCCAGTTCATCCGTTTGTCACAGCATCCCAAATATCTCCGCATGTTTATCGTCTGATTAACAGGTGTGTCGTTTCATCTTCTCTATCCCCTATCCGTCCTTTTGTTGACTTGCACTCTCATCCCGCCTAACATGGCGCGACGCCGTCATCGGCCAGATTTGAGCGAACCAGACCTGATCCAAACATGATCGGCCAGACCTTCTCTCACTACCGCATCCTCGAAAAGCTGGGCGGCGGCGGCATGGGCGTGGTCTACAAGGCCGAGGACACGCGGCTGCATCGCTTTGTGGCCCTGAAGTTTCTGCCGGATGAGGTCGCGAAAGACCCTCAGGCATTGGCCCGCTTTCAACGCGAGGCACAGGCCGCGTCGGCGCTCAATCACCCGAACATCTGCACGATTCACGAAATTGACGAGGATCATGGACAGGCGTTCATCGCCATGGAGTTTCTGGATGGCATGACGCTGAAGCACCGGATCGCCGGCCGCCCCATGGAAACCGAGGAGACGCTCTCGTTAGCCATCGAAATTGCCGACGCCCTCGATGCCGCACACACCGAAGGCATCGTCCATCGCGATATCAAGCCCGCGAACTTGTTCATCACGAAAAGGGGCCACGCTAAGATTCTCGATTTCGGGCTGGCGAAGGTCGCGCCCGCGGGTGGTTCTTCCAGCCAGGTTGCCGCGGGCAACACCATGACCCGCACCATCGGGGAACAGCATCTGACGAGTCCGGGCACGACCGTGGGCACCGTGGCCTACATGTCGCCGGAACAGGTGCGGGCGAAAGAACTGGATGGGCGGTCCGATCTGTTCTCCTTCGGGGCCGTACTCTACGAGATAGCGACGGGCGCGCTGCCTTTCCGCGGGGAAAGTTCGGCGATGACCTGCGAAGCCATCGTGAACCGTGCTCCGGTGCCCGCAGTTCGGCTCAATCCCGACGTGCCGGCCAAGCTGGAAGAGATCATCAACAAGGCGCTCGAAAAAGACCGCGACCTGCGCTACCAGAGCGCCGCCGAAATGCGGGCTGACCTAAAGCGCGTCCAGCGGGACACCAGTTCGGGGCACGTGCAAATCGACAGCGGATCGACCTCCGGCGTTTCCGCCGCCGACTCGGGCAGGCTCTCGTCCGCGCAACTGGCGCCCGCGCCGGTCCAGGCGCCGCCGGCGAAGAAGGGGCTGGGGAAAATCGCGCTGGTGGCGGCGGCCGTGCTCGCGCTGGCGGCTGCTTTCCTTGGCTACAGGTTGCTGAATCACCCGCACGGTCTGAATCTGCAGAACATGCAGATCGCCAAGCTCACCGACAGCGGGAAGGCTGATTTGACAGCAATTTCGCCCGACGGACGATACGTGGTGTATGTCCTGCGCGATGGCGAGCAGCAGAGTTTGTGGATGCGCCATGTCGCCACTAAGAGCGACGTCCAGGTCCTGCCGCCCGATGTCGTGGACTTCAAGGGCGTCACGTTTTCTCCCGACGGCAACTTTCTTTATTACGTCCGGTCCGACAAGACCACGCAAAACTATAGCTACCTCTACCAGATGCCGGTGCTGGGAGGGAACCCAAGGCAATTGATTCGCGACATTGACGCGCCCGTCGGGTTTTCGCCGGATGGAACTCAGATCGTGTTCATGCGGGGCCTGCCGGATACTTTGGCCATAGACCTTCGCATCGCCTCGGCCGATGGCAGCGGCGACCGGCTGCTGGCTCGCCTGCCAATCTTTCCGATCTACATGTGGGGAGCGAACTGGTCGCCGGATGGGAAGACGATCGCCCTTTCCGGGCTGCAAAACGGGAAAGAATCAAAATGGGTGCTGGATGTCATCAATGTGGCGGATGCCAGGGTTACGACCCTCTACTCCAGCACGGATTTCCTGGGGCGGCCGGTATGGCTGCCCGATGGCGACTCGCTGCTAGTCCCGATAGGTGTTGCCAAAGAAAATCGGTCTCAGCTTTGGCAGCTTTCCTATCCCAAGGGTGAAGCAGGGCGGTTTACCAACGACTTATCCAACTACGGCGCGCATCTCGATCTCACTCGTGATGGGAAGATGCTGGCGGCGCTCAATCACACCCAGATCTCGAATATCTGGATGGCGCCGGGGGGAAAAGCCGCGCTGGCGACACAGATCACTTCCGGGGCGGTGCCGGACGTTGCCGTATGGCCTGGCCCCGGCGGGAAGCTGCTGGTGCGGAGCCGGGGCAGCGAACTCGATCTGATCAACGCCGACGGCAGCCAGCGAACCATGGTGATGCCGCAGGCGCGCAATTACTCGGCAATGTCTACCTGCGGCGATCGCTACATCGTCTTCGATTCCTATTCCGGCACCAACGCGGAGCTTTGGCGCACCGACGCCGACGGATCGAACCCCACCCGGCTCGTCACCGAGCACGTCGGAGAGGGAGATTGTTCGCCGGACGGAAAGTGGCTGGTCTACGACACCAACAACACCGGCGTGGGAACAAAGATTTATCGTCTGCCGGTCGAAGGCGGCACTCCAACAGAAATCGCCAGTGCACCGGGGGGCGGCGGCAATCCACGCATCTCGCCCGACGGCAAATTCATTGCATACAACGTCCAGGAAGGCGAGCCCGTGCCCCTGTCGAAGGTGGTCGTCGGTCCCGTGGAGGGAGGCTCCCGGCTGCACGTGTTTCCGTTGCCGAGCGGCGCCGGTCCGCAGCAGTGGTCCCCTGACGGGAAGGGCTTGCAATACCTGCTGACCCGCAAAGGCGCCTCCAATGTGTGGGAACAACCGCTGGCAGGCGGCGAGCCACGTCAAATCACCGATTTTCCTTCCGGACTCATCTTCGGCTTCTCCTGGTCGCGCGACGGCAAGCAGTTATTCGTTGCCAAAGGCAGCGTGACCAACGACGTGGTTCTGCTCAGCAACTTCCGATAGACCCAGACGGCAAGAGTCTCCTCAACGCGGAATACCTCCGGCTTGATTGACTTGCACTCTCATCCCGCCTAACATGTCCCAGCGCGGTGATCGGCCAGACGAATCGCACCAACCTGATCCAAACATGATCGGCCAGACCTTCTCTCATTACCGCATCCTCGAAAAGCTGGGCGGCGGCGGCATGGGCGTGGTCTACAAGGCTGAAGACACCCGCCTGCACCGCTTCGTGGCCCTCAAGTTCCTGCCCGACGACGTAGCCAAAGATGCTGGGGCGCTCAGCCGCTTCCAGCGTGAAGCCCAGGCGGCTTCCGCCCTGAATCATCCGAACATCTGCACCATCTACGACATCGGCGACGAGAACGGCCAGGCTTACATTGCCATGGAGTATCTGGAGGGCACGACCCTGAAGCACATGATCGAGGGTCGCCCGCTGAAGACCGCCCAGTTGCTCGATCTGGGCATCCAGATTTCCGACGCTCTCGATGCCGCGCACTCCGGCGGCATCGTGCACCGCGACATCAAGCCGGCCAATATCTTCATCACTCCGCGCGGTCAGGCCAAGATTCTCGATTTCGGCCTGGCCAAGTTAACCACGGTCAGCAATGCCGACGGATCAGCTCCCACCCTGGGCGCACCTACTGCGGGCAGTCGCGACCAGCTCACCACACCCGGCACCGCGATGGGCACCATCGGGTACATGTCGCCGGAGCAGGCGCGCGGCGAGCCGCTCGATAATCGCAGCGATCTTTTTTCCTTCGGCGTGGTCCTGTATGAAATGGCAACCGGCCGGCAGCCGTTCTCGGGAGCGACCTCCGCCGTGGTTTTTGAAGCCATCCTGAACAAGGTTCCCCCGCCGCCGGTTCAGTTGAATCCGGGACTTCCGCCGGGGACTGAAGTCATTCTGAACAAGGCGCTCGAAAAAGACCGTGATATGCGCTGCCAGAGCGCGGCTGAGTTGCGCGCCGACCTGAAGCGCCTGAAGCGCGACACCGATTCTTCCCGCGCCGTGACCAGCGGCGTGACCCCGATCGTGGCCTCCCAGGAGGCGCCGTCAAAAGCTCCGGAACCTTTGAAGGCCGGCTTGAAGGCGGGAAAGCCCCGAGGCCTTTCGCCGCTGCTTACCAGTGTCGGCTTGCTCCTCGCATTGGCGGTCGGATTGTTTGCCGGCAAGCGCATCTGGCAGTCGTCGGCGCCGAGCGCGCCTCTGTATCACGAGATTACGTTTCGTCGCGGTGAGATTCGTTCTGCCCGCTTTGCGCCCGACGGCCAGACCATCCTGTACAGCGCCGCCTGGCAGGGCAATCCGGTCGAGACTTTCTCGGCGCGCCAGGGCATGGTCGAATCGCGATCGCTAGGTCTGGGCCGCTCCGAATTGATGGCGATCTCCTCCAAAGGCGAGATGGCACTTTCCCTCGGCAGCCATCCGGTGGGCACCTGGATCAACGTCGGCACGCTGGCCCGGGCGCCGCTGGCCGGCGGCGCGCCCCGGCCCGTCCTCGAAGACGTCGAGTGGGCCGACTGGGGTCCCGATGGCAGCAATCTCGCCGTCGTGCGCAATGTCGGCGGGCGCGACCGGCTCGAGTTTCCCATCGGCAAAGTTCTCTACGAGACCAGCGGCGGATGGATCAGCTATCCGCGCGTCTCGCCCAAGGGCGACTCCATCGCCTTCATGGACCACCCCAACCAGGGAGACGACGGCGGCCTGGTTGCCGTGGTGGATCTCGCCGGCCACAAGAAAGAACTGACCCGCGAGTGGTACGGCACCCAGGGTCTGGCCTGGTCGCCCGACGGCCAGGAGATCTGGTTCACCGCCAGCGAATTGGGACTCTTCCACTACATCACGGCGGTCAATCCATCCTCGGGGAAACAGCGGCTGGTGACCCGCGTACCGGGCTCGCTGGTTCTGTTCGACATCTGGCGCGACGGCCGAGTTCTGCTGGCCCGCTCCGACCGCCGCCGCGAGGCTATGGGCATGGCCGCCAGCGAAACCAAAGAGCGCGATCTTTCCTGGCTCGACTATTCCTATCCGGCAGATCTTTCCGCCGACGGCAAAACCCTTCTTTTCGACGAGGAAGGAATTGGCGGCGGAGTGCAGTACGGCGATGCCCAGGATCTGACCTACGCCGTCTACGTCCGCAACACCGACGGCACCCCGGCGATTCGGCTCGGCGAGGGCAGCGCCATGGCTCTGTCTCCCGACCAGAAATGGGTGATTGCGGGGACCCCGGTCCCGCCCGCTCAACTCCGCTTGCTGCCCACCGGCGCCGGCGAGCCGCAGCCGCTGACCAACGACGCCATCAACCACCAGTGGGGACGCTGGTGCCCCGACGGCAAGCGCTTTGTTTTCTCGGGCAACGAATCGGGCAAGGGCGTGCGAATTTATATACAGGATGTCTCCGGAGGCAAGCCCTCCGCCATTTCTCCCGAAGGCGTGGATGCGCAAAATTTCGCGATCTCGCCCGACGGCCAGTTCGTGATCGGCATCGGCCCCGACGGCAAGGGCTATTCTTATCCCACCGCCGGTGGCGATCCTCGACTGGTGAACGGCGTGGAACCGGGAGACAATCCCATCAATTGGAGTGAGGACGGCCGCTCCATCTTCCTGTACCGAACCGGCGAGATTCCCGCCAAGGTCTACCGCGTCGAACTGGCAACCGGAAAGAGAGCCGTCTGGAAGCAGATCGCTCCACTCGATCCTACCGGTGTCTCCACCATCGGCCCGATCCTGATGTCGCCGGATGGCAATGGTTACGTCTATGGCTTCCATCGCACCCTCGGCGACCTCTACCTGGTCGAGGGATTGAAGTAGCCATGATCGGCCAGACCATCTCCCACTACCGCATCGTCGAAAAGCTCGGCGGCGGCGGCATGGGCGTGGTGTACAAAGCCGAAGACACCCGCCTGCATCGTTTCGTCGCACTCAAGTTTCTGCCCGACGATGTTGCCCGCGATCCGCAGGCGCTCGCCCGCTTCCAGCGCGAAGCCCAGGCCGCGTCGGCGCTGAACCATCCCAACATCTGCACCATTCACGATATCGGCGAGCAGGACGGCCAGGCGTTCATCGCCATGGAGTTCCTCGACGGCGTGACCCTCAAGCACAAAATCTCCGGCCGCCCGATGGAAACCGGCCCGATGCTCTCGCTGGCGATCGAGATTGCTGACGCCCTCGACGCCGCCCACGCCAAAGGCATTGTGCATCGCGACATCAAGCCGGCGAACATCTTTGTCACCGAGCGCGGCCACGCCAAGATTCTCGATTTCGGATTGGCCAAGGTGGCCTCGTTCGGCGGTTCTTCCAGTCAGATCGCCTCGCTAAACACGACGACCCACACCATGGATCCCGCCCAGCTCACCGACCCCGGCTCGACCATCGGCACCGTCGCCTATATGTCGCCGGAACAGGCCAGGGGCAAGGACCTCGACGGACGCTCGGACTTGTTTTCCTTCGGCGCCGTGCTCTACGAAATGGCCACGGGACAGCTGCCCTTCCGCGGAGAAAGCACGGCGACGATCTTCGAAGCCATCCTCAATCGCGCCCCAGCGCCGGCCATTCGCCTGAACCCCGACCTCCCGCCCAAGCTCGAAGACATCATTAACAAGGCCATCGAGAAAGATCGCGACCTGCGCTACCAGCACGCCTCCGACATGCGCACCGATCTGCAACGGCTGAAGCGCGATACCGACTCCAGCCGGCAGGTCCCCGCCGCGCCGGAAGCCGCGCCTTCCGCTCCCGCAGCACAACCCGCGCACGCGGGCAGCAGTTCTGCGGTCGTTTCTGTCGCCAGGCAGCACCGGTTCGGGCTGGGAGTCATCAGCGTCGTCGCGCTGTTGCTGATCGCCGCGGCCGCCTACGGAATCTACGCGCTCTTTTCCCGCAGCCGGCCCGCTCCGTTCCAAAACATTACCGCCAGCAAAGTCACAGAAACCGGAAAAGCCACGCTCGTCGCCATCTCGCCGGATGGAAAATATATCCTCAACGTCATGGCGGAGGCAGGCCAGCAGGGCCTGTGGCTGCGCAACGTTCCCACCAACAGCAATGCGCAGGTCGTGGCTCCTGCGCCAGTCAGGTATATCGGCCTGCGCTTTTCTCCCGACGGCAACTACCTGTATTTCGTTCGCTCGGAAGTCGGCAGCCACTCGCTGCATTACCTGTATCGCGCTCCGGTGCTGGGGGGCACGCCGCAGAAACTGGTCACCAACATTGACTCCAATGTCACCTTCTCTCCGGATGGCAAGAAAATCGCCTATGTGGTGGACAACGATCCCAAGCCAGGCGAATACCACCTGGTCATCCGCTCGCTGGAAGGGAGCGATGAAAAAGACCTGACCACCGGCCCCATGAACGAAGTCTTAATCTCCCCCGCGTGGTCCCCCGATGGCAAGACCATCGGCAGCTCCATCGCGCAGCCCGGCGAGGCTCTTTCCGGCGTGGTAGCCTTCGATGTCGAGAGCGGAAAGAGCAAGCTGCTGGCCACTTCCAACACACTCTTCTTCCTGGTGACATCGTGGCTTCCCGACGGCAGCGGACTTATGATCGTGGGCGATTCTGCCTATGGTGCGCACTCGCAGATATTCTTCGTTTCATATCCGGAGGGGAAACTCTCTGCCATCACACGCGACACCAACTCCTACATTGATCTCAGCCTGGCCGCCGATGGCCACACGCTGGCGACGGTGCAGAGACAGGTTCATTTAGATCCCTATGTACTGCCAGCGAGCGCCAGCGGCGCCCAGCCGCGGCAATTGACTACAGGCTCGCCCATCACTGACATCTCCTGGACGCATGACGGCCAGCTGATCACTTCATCTCCCACAACTGGCTTCGCCCTGCTCAATGCCGACTCTGGCGTAAAGACGCCGTTCCTGCCGCAAACTTTCGCTCAAAATTTCGCCCGCGCCTGTTCCGACGGGCACATTGTTTTCACTTCGGCAGCAGCCGGAGGGAAGATCCAACGCCACATATGGCGAGCGGATGCCGACGGCGGAAATGTGAAGGAACTCAGCAGCGGGAAAGGCGACTCGAATCCCGCCTGCGCGGCTGAATCGAAGACGGTGCTTTTCTCCGACGCAGACGGCAAGCTGGAGAGAATTCCATTGGAGGGCGGGACTGCGCAACAGATCGCCGACCTGGCAGTTTTCAGCCGCATCGCCATCTCCCCCGACGGGAAACTTGCGGCGTTCGTGACCTTTCGCACCGGTATTACGAAGGAGGGACTGGCGCTGATCGCGCTTGATTCCCGCCAGCCCCCGCGTTTTTTGGACTTTGAGCGGCCTCGCGCCGAATTCAATGTCTCAGCCGATGTGGCGCCGCTTGCTTTCTCCCGTGACGGTAAAGGCATCGTTTACCCCGTGCGCAACGGAGATACCGACAATCTCTGGCTGCAGAATCTCGACGGTTCACCCGGGAAACAACTCACCGATTTCAAATCTGAGTACATCCGTGACTTCGACTACTCCTTCGACGGCAAACAACTCGCCGTCATCCGCGGTCACAACGAGGCCGATGTCATCCTCATCCGCGAGGCGGAGAAGTAAGCAGGAAGTCCCGCCGCGTGCCACGCTACGCTGGCTGGGTTATCGGGTCACCGTGATCGTGGCTGTCGCCGTCCTGGTCAGGCGATCGAACTCGGAAAACTGCGACGCCTCAAACACGACGTGATAGGTGCCCGGAGTGGAAGGCGCGTAGTAATTCGCCGGACTCGGAAACTGCGCGACCGAACCAAATATGACGTGCCCGAATTCGCAAGGTGACGCGGCTGGCGGTTGCAGATAGCCGCAGTTGTCACCTCCGGTGGCCTGAGCTTCCTGAACCCACCACTGCACAACGGGTACCTGGGTGAATCCGGTGGCATTTCCTGTCAGCATTACCGTTCCGCCGGCCGAAACGCTGGCCTGCGCCGGCGAAATCATAAGATTCACGTGGTTGGAGTTGGGCAGTCCGCTTCCGCAGCTTCCAAGCAGGAGCGCGCTGGCGAAGACGATCACAAGAGCTAGAGCAGGCGCTAGTCTGGGCATACAGTCCGTCTATCCTTCCATCCGTTGCCAAAAGGATAGCGTCAGTCCGGCGTCGCCAGCAGTGACGGAAGTCACCATTACCTGAAAATCCTCCTGCGGAACTCCACCAGGGTCACGATTGCTGCGTCCCCCGAAAGCACGTGGGCCCGGACGCATTCGTCCGGGCCGGCGAGCGCAGCTCGCCGGCTGCTTCAGGGGGACATAACATCTGCGGATCGCCCTAACCGGCTAAGTCACTGCCTTCTTCTGGAACTGCCGCAGTCCCACCACCAGCAACAGAACATCGAACCCAGTCAGGGCCACCAGAATGAAGGGCAGCGACAGGTGCGGAAACTGCGGCACCAGCGCGGCCCGCAGGCCTTCGCTGGCATAGGCCAGCGGGTTGAGCAGAACAAGCTTTTGCAGAATCGGAAACTTGCTCAGCGCGCTCCACGGATAGTAGGTGCACCCGAAAAAGATCATCGGAGTCATCACCATGCTGAACATTAATCCGATGTGCTGCTGATTCACGCTGCATCCCAGAGCCAGTCCGCCGCACGCCGAGAAACTGGCCACCAGGAACGTCATGCAGACGAGAAGCAGCGGACTTGTCACGTGCAACTCCAGTCCTGGCCGCAAAATGAGCCACGCCAGCGGAATCACCAGCACTCCCGTCACCCCGGCCTGGATCAATCCGGCGACGACTTTTTCCACCGCTACCCATGAGATATCAATCGGCGCCAGCAGCCGGTCTTCGATTTCGTGGGTGAACTGAAACTCTCCAATCAGCGGCATGGCCACGGCCCAGATTCCGGTGAACACCATGCTGATGGCCATGATGCCGGGCAGCAGCAGGCTCTTATAAGCGGCGGGCATGTAGCCGCTGCCCACCATGACGCGGCCGAAAATGAACACAAACAACAGCGGCTGCAGAAAAGTCTGCAGCACCAGCGGAATCATGTTCCGCCGGGCCACGCGCGCGTCGCGCGCCAAAAGCGCCAGAAATGCCTTGCCGTTCATTCGCGCAAACTCCTGCCGGTGTGATGGAGAAAAAGATTTTCCAGGCTGGGCTCGGAAATGTGCACATCCGACAGTTCCACGCCCAGTGCCACCGCCGCGCTCACGATCTCCGGGATGAGCGATCCCCCCCGGCCCGCGTAAAGATCCGCTCCGCCATCTGTGTTGGGCCGGACTTCGGTTACCCCGGCCAGCGTGCCCAGCCGCTCCAGCAGCGGCGCCGAGTGCTGGCCAAAGCGCAGCCGCAGCAGAAATCCGCCCGGGATCGAAGCCTTCAGCTCGCCCGGCGTGCCCGAGGCGATGATCCGCCCGTGATCAATGATCGCCAACTGCTGGCACAGGGCATCGGCCTCTTCCATGTTGTGCGTGGTCAGCAGAATCGTGCGCCCCTTCTGGTTGTACTCGCGGATGATTTCCCACAGCAGCAGCCGGGTCTGCGGATCCAGGCCCACGCTCGGCTCGTCCAGAAACAGCACCTGGGGGTCGTGCATCATGGCGCGGGCAATGGACATGCGCTGCATCATGCCGCCGGAAAATCCGCGCACCAGCTGGTCGGCGCGATCGGTCAGCTTGAAGCGCTCGAGCAGCGTCTTCGCCTTCTCGTTTCGTTCCTGGGAATTCAGCCCGAAGTAAGCGCCATGAAAAAGCAGGATTTCGCGCGCGGTCAGCGAAAAGTCCAGATTCGGGCGCTGCGCCACTACTCCGATCAGGCGCTTGGCCGCCGTCTGATCGCGCCACACGTCGTATTCGCCGATCCAGGCGGTGCCGCCGGTGGGCCGCACCCGAGTCGTGAGAATCCCAACCGTCGTGGATTTCCCAGCGCCATTCGGTCCCAGCAAACCAAAAATCTGTCCCGGGGCAACGTCGAGGTCAATGCCGTCGAGCGCGATGATCTGCGGTTTTGGTTCTTTCTTACGCTTGCCGCCCGGAGCAGGACCGCCGCCTCCCGCCGCGGCCGGCGGAGCCGAACTGTAGACCTTGCGCAGACTTCGAGTGCGGACTGCCGTCATGGCTTGGATTTCCCCGGTCGGGCCCCGGATTCATGACCCCATTGCGCCCGGAACTGCGAACTGCAATTCCCGGAAGTGTACTACACGCTTTTGTTGAAAATCCCTCTTGGGGGATTCGAGGTATTTGGTCTGTTTGAATGCTGAAACTCAAAAAACACGAACCACGAAGGGCACGAAGTACCACGAAGGCACGGTTTTGGGTGGCTTCCTTCGTGAGACTTCGTGTCCTTTGTGGTAAAGATTTCCAAAGCCCCCGTTACCAGATTCGATAGTCACTACCGGGAAGACGCATTCGAAAAGATGCAAACCGAAACCTGCCGTGCCTGCTCCCATATAATGAAAAGCCGACCCGCGCGTAACTGAAATTCATGCTCCAACCCGATTTCAAACACTTCTCCCGCTTGGCAGCCAAGGCCACGCTGGTTCCGGTCGTGAAGTCGGTCAGCGCCGACCTGCTGACGCCGGTCTCCGCCTTCCTCGCCATCGCCGAAAAAGAACCGCACGCATTCCTGCTGGAATCGGTTGAACGCGGCGAACAAATCGGCCGCTATACCTTTCTCGGCGTCCGCCCCTACATGCGGGTGAAGGCGGAGAAGGGAAGCGTCATCATCGAGCGCGGCCCCCGAAAGCAGAAGCTCAAGGAAAACGTCTTCCAGGTTTTGAAGCGCCTGCTGCGCGAGCATCGTCCGGCAAGCACTCCTGGCCTGCCGCCCTTCACTGCCGGCGCAGTCGGCTACTTTGCCTACGACGTCGTCCGCCAGTTGGAAAAAATCGGCGAGCACGCCAAAGACGATCTCTCCCTCCCCGATGCCGAACTTATGTTCTTCGACCGCCTGCTGGCCTTCGATCACCTCCGTCATCAGATTCACATCGTGGCCGCCGCCGACGTTTCGAAGGAGAGCCCGCGCCGCGCTTACGATCGCGCTCTCCGCGACATTGATGTGCTTGAGCGCAAACTGGCGCGAGGCCTCAGCTCTGCACTGTGGCGCAAGTCCGCCAAGGCGAGCGTCGCGACGCTGAAAGTCCACGCCCGCACCGGTCGCCAGGAATTCCTGCGCAGCGTCGAGCGCTGCAAAGAATACATTGCCGCCGGAGATATTTTTCAGGTGGTGCTTTCGCAACGCCTCGATTTCACCCCCGGCGTCGCCCCGTTCGATCTGTACCGCGCCCTGCGCCAGGTGAACCCGTCGCCTTATCTCTATTTCCTGCGCATGGGCGACACCCACATTCTCGGATCGTCCCCGGAAATGCTGGTGCGGGTCACCGGACGCAGGCTCGAGTACCGCCCCATCGCGGGCACGCACCCCCGCGGCCAGGACGAAACCGAAGACCTCCACCTCGAGCAGTTGATGCGCAACGATGAAAAAGAGCGCGCCGAGCACGTCATGCTGGTCGACCTCGGCCGCAACGATCTCGGCCGGGTCAGCGAATACGGTTCGGTCAAGGTGAAAGATCTGATGTACGTCGAGCGCTACTCTCACGTGATGCATCTCGTCTCGGCCCTCGAAGGCACGCTGCGCAAGGATCTGGACGCGCTCGATGCCTTCGCCGCGTGTTTCCCGGCCGGCACGCTGAGCGGCGCACCGAAAGTTCGCGCCATGCAGATCATCGAAGAACTCGAGCCCACGCGTCGCGGCATCTACGGCGGCTCCGTGCTCTACGCCGACTTCGCCGGCAATCTCGATTCCTGCATCGGCATTCGCACCCTGCTCATGCAGGGGAAGAAAGCCTACTTGCAAGCCGGCGCCGGTATCGTCGCCGACTCTGACCCCGCCAGCGAGTTTCAGGAGTGTATGAACAAAGCGCAGGCAGTGCTGCGGGCGGTGGAAATGGCGAGAAGCAGGATCTAGAGACTAGGGTCGGGTGCCTAGAGACTTTAAGAGTCCGCGCAGAATCTTCCCGACCTCCGCTGTGCGTCCCAGCAGATACTCCGACTTCCCGGCATCCACGTAGTTCAAGCGCTGCGCGACCACAATCTGGGTCTCGAGGTCCGCCATGGAAGCAAGCGCATATCCAAGCGAATGCCGGAATTCTGCCGTGGTGAGCCGGGCGTGCCCTTCCGCGATGCTGCTGGGCACGTTGAGCGCCGCGCGCCGCATCTGCGCGATCATGCCATAGGTCTCGGGCTTGGGAAAGTGTTCGGTGCTGCGGTAGATTTCTGCAACCAGATCAATCGCTTTCTGCCACGCGATCAGATCACGGTAGGACTGGACCAGCATCGGAACGGTTTGCATCTATCCACGATCATTGCTAGCCCCATAAAAAACTGTGACGGACGCTACATCTGGCCTGTGGATTTCCCAAAACAGGACTATCCCCTAGCCTCTGTCCCCTGAATTAAAAAGTTTCCAACCAGCTTCTTCCCAGCATCGGTCAACACGCTCTCCGGATGAAACTGCACGCCCTCGACGTCATACTCCCGGTGGCGCAAACCCATGATGGTGCGGCTGCCGTCTTTTTCCGTGGTCCAGGCGCTGACTTCCAGTTCAGCGGGCAGGTGTTCTTCTTCCACGATCAGCGAGTGATAGCGCGTAGCCGTCATCGGCATGGGCAAGCCGCGGAAAATCGTCTTATTGTCGTGCACCACCGAACTGGTCTTCCCGTGCATCAGATGAGGCGCCCGCACCACGTGCCCGCCGAACGCTTCGCCGATCGCCTGATGTCCCAGGCACACGCCCAGCACGGGAACTCTCCCGGCAAAATGCCGGATCAGCTCAATGCTGATGCCGGCTTCGCGCGGCGTACATGGCCCCGGCGACACCACAATTCTTTCTGGCCGCATGGCCTCGACTTCGTTCACCGTCACCTGATCGTTGCGCCGCACCTCGACCTCTTCCCCCAGTTCGCCGATGTATTGGACCAGGTTGTAGGTGAATGAATCGTAGTTATCGAGGACGAAAACCATGCACCCAGGCTCTCTTAAACAGCTTACACGAGCAGTTAGTGGTCAGTGACCGATGACTGACGACTGACGACTCATAACCAACCTGACCCCTGTCCGTGCCATCTCCTTGCCAAACGGTGGTATTGACTGAGAAACTCACCACAGGCATTCTGCATTATCAGAAACACTAGGTTTTACGCCACTTCGGAGGAAACGCATGCCTGAGCCCCGGCAAGAAAAGCGGGCTGCACGACGCTTTGCGCTTCACGTTCCGGTCACCGTCGGGCACGGGGAGAATTCTACCGAGAGCCAGGTCGCCCAGATCCGCGACGTGAGCGCGCGCGGCATCTGTTTTTACCTGGAGTCAGCCATCGCGCAGGGATCGCCCATCGAATTTACCCTGACCCTGCCTCCCGAAATCACGCTGACCGAGAGTATTCGGGTGCAGTGCAAAGGCCGCGTGGTCCGCGTGGAAGAAGCCACCAACGACGGCAAGTTCGCCGTGGCCGCGGTGATCGAGGAATACGAATTCCTGCCGGAAGCGTGATCAGTGGCCAGGGTGATCGGTGATCAGTGATCAGAAGGGCGATAAGGTTAGGAATCAGCAACGGTTTCTGACCAATGTCCACTGTCCACCGGGTCCCTTCTCTCCCATCCACTGCAAGTGATATGTTTTCTTTAGACCCCAACGAGGACTCTTTGTTACGACCTGCGCTCCAATGCGTACGCGCGCTGCTGGCGATGGGCTTGCTCGCCGTAGGACTGGCCGCCCAGACCTTTGGGCCGCCTCCCACCATCAAGAGCGTGCGTGTGGTGCAGGAAAACGGCGTGCCCTCGATCGAGATTCTCACCAAGGGCGGTCCCGTAGTACCCCAGATTCAGACACTTGATTCGCCGCCTCGCCTGGTCATTGACCTGCCCAATTCCCGCGTGGGATTGACCGAGAAGCAGATTCCGGTCGAGCAGGACAAGATTCGTAAGATTCGGGTCGAGCAGTACAAGTCCGATCCTCCCGTCACCCGCATCGTGCTCGATCTCGTGGCGCCCTATGGCTTCAGCTGGGACGGCGCCGGCAACCGGCTCATGGTTCGCTTGAAGCCGCCCGAGAACAAGATGACGGGCTATAAGAAATCGCCTCGGCCGCCCGGAGAAGCCAGCCTGAACCGCGGCCCGATCCCGGTAGCCATCCCCGTCACCGGAGGCGAAGGCGCAGTGGTGCTCGCCGGGTCCCGCCTGGTGTCAGGCTCGACGATTACCGCCGGCACTCAGACTGCCGTCGTGCATGTTCCCCGCGATGGCGAGGTCCGCATCTGCCCCGGCACCACCCTGACCGTAACCTCTTCAGCCACCGCCCGCGATCTCATGCTCAGCCTGAGCACCGGCGCCATGGAAGCTCACTACACCATCGGACCCGCCGCTGACACCGTCATGACGCCCGACTTCCGCATCCTGTTTGCCGGGCCGGGCGAGTTCCACTACGCCGTCAGCGCCGACTCTCATGGCGACACCTGTGTGCGCGCGCTCAGCGGCAACGTCTCTTCCGCGATTGTGACTGAGCTGATGGGCGACCGTTTCTATCAGGTGAAGCCCAACGAAGAGGCGGTATTTCGCGGCGGGCAGATTGACCGCGTGGACGCCAACGTTCCTCTCGAATGCGGCTGTCCTCCGCCGCCACGGATACCGTCCACGGATGTGGCGGCTGCCCCACACGTCTCTGACCTCGACATGCCCACCCACGCCAGCCTGGGTGGCGCCAAAGATCTGCCACCGGGCGGAGCGGTAGCCGGTGCGCCCGAAACTCGCGAAGACCCTGCGCCCGCCAGCACGCCGGAGAGCACGCCCGCCGGCAGCGCGCCCGCCAGCACACCCGTGACCAGCACAACGTTATCCAGCGGCCCCGAGACCGCCCCGCTGCCGCCTCCGAAGCCCGGAGAGGTTCGCGTTCAGGTGGATGCGCCCATGGTTTTCAGCGCCAAAGACCGCGCCGCTCGCCGCGAAGCCGCCAACCAGGCCGCGGCCGCGAGCATTCCCGCCGCGCCCATCGCCGTGGCCCAGAGCCTGCCGCCAACCGACTCCGCGTCGCGCCAGGTTACCCTCGACCGCGTGGATCAGCCGCCTCCGCCGCCAGCCAAGCCGCAAAAAACCCACCCTGGATTCTTCAAGCGCCTGGGCGGAATGCTCTCGTCCATCTTCAAGGGTTAGGGATTGCTTGAAGAGGCAGGCCAGGGGGCCACGGAAGGTCAACTAGCCCCGGACCCCTGATCTCTTGCCCCTGATTCTCACCCTCGCTGAATGACCCGCCGTATGGGCTCGGTTTTTTCCCGCGCCGCGTCTCGCAGATCGTCGGCCAGGTCAGTGCTGACATCGCGCACCCGCTCTCCGGCCTTCCGCACGCGATCCTTCGCATCGTCGGCCCAATCGCCGATCGTATCTCGCGTCTCTTCGTAGCCGCGCTTGAGGTCGCGGCGCAGTTGTTTGCCGGTCTTGGGCGCCAGCAGCAGCCCGGCCAGCGCTCCCGCTCCCACGCCGATCAGGAAAAATGTAACGGCCGTGCCGACACTGCCGCCGTCTGATGATTCATAGCTTCCGATGCGCATGACAAAACCCTCGTTTCCGCCGGGAAAGGCTCTTCCCAATTCTATTCCTCCGCCGGGCTGTGAATCATGATAAACATCTTCGGATGGCTTCCTCGGGGAACAAGTTTCCTTTCCCCGCACCTTCCTGTAAAATAACAAGTTAGCCATCGCAGCGGCGGAACTTGTGGCCTGCCCGTCTTCCGCCGGCTCCGCAAACTGCCACCGTACAGGAGAGTTTTTCAAGCAATGTCGATCCCTGCCACCCAACTCCGTCCCGGCATGATCATCAAGCACAACAATGATCTGCACTCCGTCTTCTCGGTCGAGCACCGCACGCCCGGCAACCTGCGCGCCTTCATCCAGGCCAAGCTGCGCAACCTGCGCACCGGCGC
>Ga0209415_10009327_pt1 | contig 16877 bp, 13 predicted proteins | sample PeaSoiSIISIP2007_FD_187696 | JGI IMG/M metagenome (GOLD analysis project Ga0209415, IMG submission 187696) | Peat soil microbial communities from Weissenstadt, Germany - SII-SIP-2007 (SPAdes) (version 2) | ecosystem: Environmental > Terrestrial > Soil > Wetlands > Peat | place: Germany... | reverse complement strand
CATAACCAGTCCCTCACCAGCTTGCGGTCGCCAAGGTAGAGTTCGTTTGCGGAGGTCGGGTCAAGCGCCCACTGAATGCGCTCGAGTCCTTCCGTGATGTCGCGGATCGTGCCGCAGTAGCTGAGCCGCAGGTGGCCTTCGAAGCCGAATTCCTTGCCGGGAACCGTCACCACGCGGACTTTTTCCAGGAGGAAATTCGCCAGCTTTTGCGAATCTTTCATGTAAGCGCTGAAATCGGGGAAACAATAGAAAGTGCCGTCCGGCTTGGTCACTTGCACGCCGTCGATGGCCCGCAGGCGGTCGATCATCACATTGCGGTTGTTCTCGAGCGTCATGCGCAGGTTCTCGACGGACGATTGCACGCCGTTCAAGGCTCCCACGGCAGCCCATTGCGAAGGGGCCGCGGGGCCGGAAGTCTGCTGCGACTGCACGGTAGCCATCGCTTCCACCAGCTCCTTATTGGCAACAGCCCAGCCGATGCGAAAGCCGGTCATGGCATACATTTTCGACACGCCGTTGATGACCACCAGCTTGGATTGCTCCAAGGGGGCGTCCGTGTAGTCGTAGCACACCGGAGCGCTCTTGCCCTCGAAGACCAGCCGGTTGTAGATGTCGTCCATGATCAGGTAGAGGCTCTTTTTCTCGCAGAACTCCACGATTTCGGCGATGAAATCTTTTGAGAACATTGCCCCCGAGGGATTATTCGGACTGTTAATAATAATCGCCTTGGTATAAGAACCGACGGTATCAGCGATCTCGCGCAGGGTGGGATGGAAACTGCCGTCTTCGGGGGTGACCACCACCGGGCAGCCTCCCGCCAATTTCACCATCTCCGGGTAACTCACCCAGTAGGGAGCGGGGAAGATCACTTCGTCCTTGGGATCGAGGATGGCGTGGAGCAGAACCATGATGGCCTGCTTGGCTCCGCCCGAAACGATGACATTATCCGCTGTAACGATTTTCTTGTAGCGTTCCTCGGTGTAGCGAATGATGGCCTTTTTAAGCGCCGGAATACCGTCCGGAGGAGTATAACGAATCTCACCCGTATGCAAGATGGAGGTGCAGTTGATGACCGCGTCGATGGGCGCCTTGCTCTTGGGCTCGCCGCCGCCGAGGTGAATCACCGGTTCGCCCTTTTCGCGCAGCAGCGCGGCGGTCTCGTTCAGTTTCAACGTCACAGACTCTTTAATGCTTCGAGCGAGTTGACTGAGGCTCATAGGTTTGGATTCCTTTTATGCGGAATGCGCACGGGCAGAAAAATATACACAGAAGTTTTCATCCGCGCCAGCAATTGATTTTATAGAGCTTATAAACAACCCTCGCGAGGACACAATGTCGCAGCCAACACTCAGAAAGCGCTTCCGTCGGCCGGAGAGCGCTTCTCCAGTACCGAGATCTGCCCCGCCAGGTCGTCGTTGCGATGCGCCATGGTGAGCGTTCGGCCGTCGTCGGAAACTGACCAGTGGTCTTCAAAGTGGACCTCTCGGCAAGGCGTCGTCACCCTGGATTCGATGACCAGTTCCTCTCCCTCCCAGCGCGCCGACGTGCGCGCCGGGGCTCCGCCCAGGGAGTTGGTTGTTTCAGCGCCGGTTTCGTAAGCGAAAGTCATCCGCTTTTCCACACCGACCGCACTGGTGAAGTGAATTTGCTGAACCAGTCGCGGTTCCCGATGTTCGATCTGCATCACGATGCGCTTCGGAGTAGACCCACGCAGGATGCTTCGCTCGAGATTCAGCTCCCACACACCGGTAAAATCCGGCCGTGAGTCAGTAGGGTTCATACGGTTCTGATACTGTGTCTCAGCCCGGCGTTACTTCAAATTGACCCAATATCCCTGCCCGAAGATTGCTGCAATCAGAACCCAAGCGTGGTATCTTGCTTGTCTTGGCGCAGACCATCGTATGATAAACCGACTACCGGTACCAAAAGCAATTACTTTTTGGAGGTCGGTTTTCGCCAGTTGGGATGCGCGTGTCACCACCCCTGGCCCCTCCTCAGTGAGGAGGGGAATTAGTGAGCGGGCTCTCCAGTCGGCTGAGGATGGGAATTAGACGAGCGGACTCCCCTCCTTGCTAAAGAGGGGCGGGGGTGGTTGTTCTTCCGGCATGGGACGGTTTTATGCGCCTGAAGCTGATCACCTGTGAGATCTTTTACCGGGAATTCTGCTCGGTGATGGCGCGTTCGCCGAACACGGTGGACGTCGAATTTCTTCCCAAAGGACTACACGACATCGGCGTGGAGGGAATGCGCACACGCCTCCAGGCTGCGCTCGACCGCGTGGACGACCCGCGCTACGAGGCCGTGCTGATGGGCTATGGTCTCTGCAACAATGGCGTGGTGGGATTGACCGCCGGCAAGTACCCGCTGGTCATTCCTCGCGCCCACGATTGCATCACGCTGTTCCTCGGGAGTTCCGAGCGTTATCTGGAGTACTTCAACAGCCACCCGGGGGTCTACTTCGAGACCACCGGTTGGATGGAGCGCGGCAAGGCGGACGGGGAGCTCAGCCAGCTTTCAGTTGGAAAGGTGCTGGGCGTCGGGCAGAGTTACGAGGACCTTGTGGCGCGTTACGGGGAAGACAACGCCAAGTATCTTTGGAGCGAACTGGGCGACCTGAGAAAGAACTACCACCAATTCACTTACATTACGATGGGGATGGGACCGGATGCGGATTTCGAGCGCCAGGCTCGCGAGGAAGCCGCCCAGCGCGGATGGGAATTCGAGAAACTCAGCGGAGACCTCGGCATGTTTCAGAGACTGGTGGATGGAGTCTGGGACGAAAAGGAATTTCTGGTGGTGCCGCCGGGAAAACAAGTGGCGGCGGATTACGGCGGAGGGTTGATCACCATTAAAGTCTAAGGAGAGATTGAGTCGTAGGGGCAACCCTTGTGGTTGCCCCAGGGCCGCCACAAGGGCCGTCCCTACGAAGGCATTTATGAACGGTCGTGAGCGCGTACTTGCTATGTTGGAACGCCGGCCGGTGGATACTCTTCCCGCCATGCCCATTACGATGATGTTCGCCGCGGACCAGATAGGGGCGAAGTACTACGACTATGCTACGAACTATCGCGTCCTGGCCGACGCTCAAGTCACGGTGGCAGAGCGATTCGATTTTGATTATGTCAGCGTGATTTCGGATCCCGGGTGTGAGGCTTCGGCCCTGGGCGCTGCGCTGAAGTTTTTCCCGAATCAACCTCCCGCGGTCGACGAGGAAAACGCTCTGCTGAAGGACAAGGCCAGGCTGGCCGGCCTCCAGGTACCGGATCCCGAGCGGGCGGAACGAACCCGCAACCGGGCACTGGCCGTCGAGCTGATGAAGGAACGAGTCGGGAATGCTAAAGTAGTGGAGGGCTGGATCGAGGGTCCCTGCGCGGAAGGCGCCGATTTGCGCGGGATTAATACCTTGATGCTGGACTTCTACGACGACCCGGCTTTCGTGCGCGATCTGTTCGAGTTTATTGTCGAGGTGGAATTACGCTTCGCGAGATTTCAAGTCGCCATGGGAGCGGATCTCATCGGCGTCGGAGACGCCGCAGCTTCCCTGGTGGGACCGAAGCTTTACAACGAGTTGGTTTGGCCCTACGAACAGAGGTTGGTCGGCGCACTGCACTCAGAGGGGATTAAGACGCGGTTGCACATCTGCGGGAACACGCGGAAGATCCTCGAGGGGATGGGAAGGCTGCGGTGTTCCGTGGTTGACCTGGATTGGTTTTCTCCGGTGTCCGAGGGACGGGAACAAATGGGACCGCAGCAGGTCCTCCTGGGCAACCTCGATCCCGTGCGAGTTCTCAAAGAGGGAACGCCCGAATCCGTTTATGCAGCGGTCGGGCAGTGTCATCAGCAGGCTGGAGACCGATTCATTGTCGGGCCGGGTTGTGAAGTGCCGCGGGGGACGCCGCCAGCCAACCTGATGGCCATGATACGTTACGCGCGGGAGCACTCGGGGGCGTAGGGGCGACCCTTGTGGTTGCCCAGGGCGGCCCCACGGGCCGCCCCTACGAAGGCGAAGGTGTCAGAAAGCTCTTGACTGCAAACCCATCCCATCGGATTATTCTTTGGCCCACGCGGGTCGAACTTGCCGCGCGCGCCGGAACCCCGCTGCGCGACCTGCTGTTCGAACAGGGAGTCGAATTCCCCTGTGGCGGGCAGGGCAGGTGCCGGGGCTGCCGCATTCAGGTTCTGAAAGGGAAGGCGGAAGTTAACGGGGCGCAACGGGAGCGGCTTTCGCCCGAGGAGATCGCGGCGGGGTGGCGTCTTGCCTGCCAGTGCGCAGTTGAAGGTGATCTGGAGATTGAGCTGCGGCAATGGGACGCAGCCATACTCGTCGATGAAACACCCTTCAACTTCCAGCCTCGCCCAGGGCTGGGAGTGGCGGTGGATCTGGGCACGACGACACTGGTAGCCCAGTTGCTCGACTTGGACACGGGAAAAGTGCTCGCGGTAAGCACCGCGCTCAACGCCCAGGCACGTTATGGCGCCGACGTGATGAGCCGGCTGCACTTCGCCGTGCTCGAGGATGGACAACGCCAACTCGAGGATTTGATCCGGCGGCAGATTGGCGCGCTGATTGAGCAACTGCTCTTTTCGGCGGGAAGGCTCGCCTCCGAAATCGTCGATATCGTGGTGGTGGGCAATACGGTCATGCACCACTTTTTCTGCGGGATTGCAGCCGAGCCGCTCGCGCATTATCCTTTTGAGCCGGCGGACGGGGGGCTAAAGAGGTTCCACTCGAGCGAGCTGGGATGGAAGCTTGCAGGAGATCCCGAAGTGCGTTTCTTGCCCTGCCTGGGCGGGTTTGTGGGGAGCGATGTGCTGGCCGGGATTCTGGCCACGAAGCTGCCCGAGCACGAGGACTTGGTGGGGCTGGTTGATTTGGGAACCAACGGTGAGATCGTGATCGGGAACAAAGCAGGATTGCTTTGCGCCTCCACGGCAGCCGGTCCGGCGTTTGAAGGCGCGAAGATTTCGATGGGTATGCGCGCCTCGACAGGGGCGATATCCCAAGTTACGCTGTCACCACCCCCTGACCCCCCCCTCAGTGAGGAGGGAAGCAAGCGATTGCACTGCCGGGTCATCGGAGACGGGACTCCCCGTGGCTTGTGCGGAAGCGGGTTGGTGGATGCGGTGGCGGCGGGTCTGGAGCTCGGAGTGATTGGAGCTTCCGGGCGCTTCGCGAACGGCGAAACCAGTTGGATGCTGGCCGAGCCTGTCGCCCTCACGCAGAATGACATTCGCGAACTTCAGCTTGCCAAAGCAGCCGTCGCGGCGGGCATAAAGCTGCTGATGCAGAGGAAAGGCGCAAAGCATCTCAGCCGCCTTTATTTGGCTGGGGCTTTTGGCAATTACATCGACCGGGCCAGCGCGCAGCGCATCGGCCTGATCGATTTTCCGCCTGACCGAGTGGAAGCGGCGGGGAATACAGCGCTCCTGGGGGCGAAGCTTGCCCTCTTCAGCCAGGATTCTGAGGGCGGTTCGTACCCCGGCCTGCGCCGCCAAATCGCGCACGTGGCCCTGAATGCCGACCCCTGTTTTCAGGAAGTTTTTGTGGAGGAACTGGCGTTTCCGCCCCGCAGCGCGGACCTCAGGGAAGCAGGTCCGCAAGCAACGGCGTGAAGGGCAGTGCGCCGCCGGCCATTAGGCCAGCGAATGCCGGCGGAAGGGGGCTTTAGCCCCGCCGCTGATCGGAGGAGATACGTCGGGGGCTTTAGCCCCTGAAAGGAAGTGGTTTCAGGGCCTAAAGGCCCATCCAATTCCACGCCTGTGGGCGGCGGGGCTAAAGCCCCGCCCTTCCGAGGATCGTTTGATATTGCGGTCATTGAACCAACTGGGTGCCAGCGCTACGAGTTAAGTAAAGTATGGGACAGACACTGACAAACTAAGGAGATGGAAATGAGCATTTTTGCGGAGCTGCAGCAAGCGATCATTGACGGAAAGGCTCCCGTCGCTAAGGAACTGACAGACCGAGGGCTGAAGGAAGGGATTAAGCCCCATGAATTCTTCCCCAACGCAATTATTCCGGCCATGGATGAGGTGGGGCGTCGCATGAGGGACTGTGAATTCTTCATCCCGGAAGTGCTGATCGCCGCGCGGGCGGCAAGAGGCGCTACGGACATCCTCAGGCCGCTGCTGCAGGGTGAGGAAGCCATCAAGCCCGCGGGCACTGTGGTCATCGGGACGGTAAAAGGCGACTTACATGATATCGGCAAGAACATTGTCGCGATGATGCTGGAAAGCGCGGGGTTCCGAATCGTAGACCTGGGAGTGGACGTTCCCCCGGACAAGGTGGTGGAGGCCGTGAAGCAGCACGGCGCCAATTTCGTGGCCATGTCGGCTCTCCTCACCACGACCATGGTCAACATGAAAGCGATCATTGAAGCCCTGGTCGCGGCCGGCCTCCGGGACCAAGTGAAAGTCCTGGTGGGTGGAGCTCCACTTACCGATGCCTGGGCGCATTCGATCGGGGCCGACGGTTATGGCAAGGATGCTCCTGGTGCGGTCGAACTGGCTCGTAAGCTGGCGGCGCCGGCAAATGCCTGACACTTTCCCGCGCGCCGTGGTGCGGGGCCGTTCTTCGGGTAGCACAGGCACTCTTGCCTGTGCTCACGGTCCACTCCTTGGGCCACGAGTACAGGCAAGAGTGCCTGTACTACGAGCCCGGGCAAGTAACCCGGCGGTCCTTTGCCCGCCGCAGAGCGTGGAGAATTCAAGCTGACATGAGCCTTCGTTTCCCTGTGGGGGTGGGACTGTGATGACATCGCGAGAACGAGTAAATCTTGCTCTTCAGCACCAGGAAGCCGACCGCATTCCTCTGGATCTGGGCGCTAGCGCTGTGACCGGGATGCAAGTGGACACGGTCTATGCCCTGCGCCAAGCCTTGGGACTGGATAAGCCCGGCACGCCGGTCAAGGTGGTTGAGCCTTACCAGATGCTGGGAGAGATCGGTCCGGACTTGAGAGAGGCGTTGGGAGTGGATGTGGTGGGCTTGGGCAAGCTCGCCAACATGTTCGGATTCAGGAACGAAGGCTGGAAACCGTGGACCACCTTTGCGGGCACGCCGGTCCTGGTTCCCGAGGGTTTCAATACCGAGCCTGACTCGAACGGCGACATCCTGATGTACCCGGAAGGGGACAAGTCTGTTCCGCCCAGCGGGCGGCTGCCGAAGGGTGGATTCTATTTCGACAGCGTCCGACGGCAGGATCCCATCGACGATGCAAACCTGAATGTGGAAGATAACCTCGCGGAGTTCGGCCCTATCTCCGCCGAGGATCTGGAATACCTTAAGGTTGAAGCGGAGAGGCTTTACACCCAGACGGATAAGGCAATTCTAGCGAACTTCGGGGGCACGGCTTTCGGGGATATCGCTCTGGTTCCCGGTCCCTGGATGAAGCACCCGAAGGGCATACGAGACGTCGAAGAGTGGTACGTGAGCACGGCGTTGCGTCGCGATTATGTGTTCAAGATCTTCGAGCGCCAGTGCGAGATTGGTCTTTCGAATCTGGAGAGGATACACCAGGCTGTCGGTAGCAAAGTCGTAGCGGCCTTCGTGACCGGGACAGATTTCGGTTCCCAGCATGGCCCTTTCATTTCCCCCAAGGCTTACCGTGACCTGTACAAACCCTTTCATATCCAGGTCAACAACTGGATTCACCAGCACACGACGTGGAAGTCCTTTATTCACTCCTGCGGATCGGTCAGGGCGCTGCTGCCGGACTTCGTCGATGCCGGATTCGACATCATCAATCCGGTGCAATGTTCGGCCGCGGGCATGGCTCCTTGCGGACTGAAGCAGGAATTCGGAGCACGCCTCACGTTTTGGGGAGGCGGTGTGGATACTCAGCGCACCTTGCCCTTCGGCACTCCCGATGAGGTTCGCAAGGAAGTTTGCGACCGCTTGAAGGCGTTTGGCCCCGGCGGGGGCTTCGTTTTCAATACCATTCACAACGTTCAGGCCCGCGTGCCCTTCGCTAATGTGTTGGCGATGTACGAGACTTTGCGTGAGTGCGGGAAGTACCCGCTGCACTGAGATTGTAGGGGCGGCCCTCGTGGCCGCCCGGCGCACTTCTCTCCCCGGCAAAATCCGTGTGCCGAAGGCACCTTGGAGTGCGGCGGCTTGACGCCGCCTTGGGATTACCGCGAGGAGCGGAACTACACCGCCCGCCGGTCTTACCACATCGAGTCCTTCCCAACAAGAACCTCGGTCAGCGCAATGCGAAGGCTGCGTCGAGCCGCCGCACTCCAAGGCGCTACGCGCATTTTCTGGGTGCCCGGCACCCCTCCGGCAGGTGCGACTGCTTGGTCGCCGGGTTCGTCCAAACGGACTGAGCGCTCCGGGTGCTATAATGTGAGCTCACGGCGCTAAGGGCGGCGGTGGCCGGTTTGAACGCGCTCGTGGGTTCAGGGGCAGTTGTCTCTACAAAGGCAGCGCGGATGAAATCACTGGAGGAATATATCGTCTTGGCGGGCCAGAGTCACGGCCACATGTGTCCTGGCCAGATTCTGGGCATCCGCATGGCGCTCCTGGGGCTGCGTTCGATTGGAATAGACGATCCCGCCCAGGCTCGCAAGCGCCTCTTGACCTTTGTTGAGATCGACCGTTGTGCCACGGACGCCGTGAGCCTGGTCACCGGATGCCGCCTGGGAAAACGCTCTCTTAAGTTTCTTGATTACGGCAAGGTGGCAGCGACCTTCGTCGATCTTGAGACAGGCCGGGCGGTGCGGGTGGTGGCCCGGGACGATGCCCGTGCCAAAGCCAAGGCCATGTTCCCGCAGATGTCGGATGCCACTCGGGCACAGCTTGAAGCCTACAAGTTGATGGAGAACGAGGAGCTTTTTAATCTCCAGGCGGTGCGCGTGGCGCTGAAACCGGAGGACCTGCCGGGGCGCCCGCGCTTCCGGGTTGCTTGCGCGCAATGCGGGGAAGGCGTGAATGACGGCCGGGAACTCCGATTGGGAGACCGGGTCTTGTGCCGAAGTTGTGCGGGAGAAAGTTATTACGAAGTGACGAGTGACGAGTGATGAGTGACAAGCAGGACTCAGGATTCGGGATTCAGGGCTCGGGAAATAAAAAGGAGCCAGATGCAGGTGCCAGGGATTTGTTTTCCCCGGCCCCAGCCCTGCCCACCAATACCCAGCCCTGGAACCTCGAACCCGACACCGGCTCGCCACCTGTCACTCGTCACTCGTCACTCGTCACTGGTTTCCGGCGGCAGTATTGGCCTGTGGTCACGCTGGCGATCATTGGCATCAATGTCGTGGTTTTCCTCCTGCTGACCTACGCGGGCGGATCGACGAACCCCGGCGTGCTTTTGGATTTCGGTGCGTCGTTCAGTCCCTACTTCCGCCGCGGAGAATATTGGCGGCTCGTGATGCCGATGTTTCTTCACGTCGGTTGGCTGCACCTCCTCGGCAACAGTTATGCGCTATTCATCCTCGGGCCGATTCTGGAGCGCGTCTACGGCGCGGGGCGTTTTTCTTTTCTCTACGTCGCCGCCGGGGTGGGGAGTTCCGCGCTTTCGATGAGCCGTTCGCTGAACGTCGCCGCGGGCGCGTCGGGGGCGATCTTCGGAATCGCCGGCGCCATGCTGGTCGCCGGTTTCATGCACCGGGACATCATCCCGCCGCGTTGGGGCCGCGCTTTCGGCGCGGGAATCGTCCCCTTCGTTGTGCTCATGTTAATCCTCGGCTTTTCTGAGAAAGGAATCGACAAATGGGGACACGTGGGGGGGTTGCTGACGGGCGGGGTGTTGGCGGCCTTTATTCCGCCGCCCAAGCACGGCCTGGCGCTACAGTTCGGGGGAGAACGCCCTTCACAAGCGATCATCGTTTTACCGGTGCTGGTGGTGGGACTGGCTATGGTCTCAACCGCGCAGCATTACGCCGCCGCGCGCGATGTCACGCACATGCTCCAGCAGGGGGTGCGGCTCCGGCTCGCGCACCAGGATGCCAAGGCCCTGGAACGATTTCAGGACGCCGCTCGGCGGTCGCCGACGGACGAGCGCCCCCACATGCTGATCGGCGCGGTCTATCTGCGCGAGCAGCAGTTCGACAAAGCTGTCCGGGAATACAGCGAGGCGGTGCGGCTTAGTCCGGGCGCGCCGGAAGCGCAACTGGCGCTGGGTGAGGCGTATCGCCTGAAGGGCGACCTGGGGAAGGCGCAGCGGGCCTTCGAAACCGCTCTGGGCAAGAACCCCGCCACGGCGGATGGCCAGCGCCTGCTAGCGGACCTTTATGCCGAACAGAAGCTTTTTGCGGAAGCCGTCCAACATTATAACCAAGCCTTGCAGATCGAGCCCAAGAGCGCCGAATCGCACAATAACCTGGCATGGCTTTATGCCACTTGCGATGACCCCAAATGGCGCGATCCGCACGCCGCCCTCGAGCACGCTCGTCAAGCGGTCGAATTAACCCAATGGAAAGAAGCCGGCTTCATCGATACGCTGGCAGAGGCCAATTTCGCCAGTGGAAGCTACCAGGAAGCCGTGAGGATCCAGGTGTTAGCCCTGCAGCTCGACCCGCGGGATCCTGAGTTGCAGGAGCACATGCTCCGCTATCGCAAGGCGGCGGGCGGGTAGCAGCACATTTTGGAATCACGCCGAGTGTGAATCCCCCTGAAATCCCCAAAGCTAACCGGCTATAAATCCGGCAATCAGTGGCACACTATCTCTATGTAATCCGATGACGACTAACGCCTTAGTTGCGGCAAAAAAACAGGTAAAAGAAGCGGCAATCGAGGTCCCGGCCATTATGGAACCGATGCTGCCGCGCGAAGGTGAGAGGCGCCTCGCGGACTTGGCTGTCGAACTTGTTTCAAGGGCCAGTGCGCTGGCGAGGAATCTGCACCCTGTCGTGCAGCGCGGAAAATGGCGTTAGGTACGTTTTGCAGGACGTCCTCGGTTCCTCATCGTATTTTCCAACCCTAATTGCGCCACCGCCTCGCTTACCCATCCTCTGACCCATACGGCTTGCTTCTTCTTACGGCATATTGGATCTTCTCAACTTCTTCCTCTGGCTGCGAACGGTTAATGAAAACGGTACCGTTTCTCCCTCATGGACTCGACAGCGGCCGTGGGCGGTGGTTTTTGATCGTGGTGTGCACCAAAATGTGCACCAAATTTCCTTGCCCCAAAAGGGCACAACCGGAATTTCCCCCAGGGGCAAGCGAGGAATTACCCTAGGGACGACGGAATGTTGTACCATGGTGCTGATGCGCCGGCGTCGAATTCTTCCCGCAGTGGTCTACACGTTCGTCCTGCTCCCGGGTGTGCATGCAGCGTGGGCTGGGGCTCCGACTGGTGAAGCCACTGCAGATTCGAGTGCCCGGCGGGCTGCACCGTCCCGTAGCGTTCTGCTGATTACCATCGATACACTGCGCGCCGACCATCTTGGTTGCTACGGATACCGGCGCGGCGCGACCCCGACAATCGACGCCCTGGCAAAGCAAGCGACGAAGTTCGAACACGCTTTTTCCGCTGTTCCGTTGACGTTGCCCTCTCACGCAGCGCTGCTCACCAGCACTTATCCGTTCTGCAACGGCGTGCGAGACCAACCGGGCTTTCGTCTGTCGGACAATATCCCCACGTTGCCTGAATATTTCGCTCGGGCCGGTTATGCGACTGCGGCAGTGCTGGGCTCACCGATGCTCTCCAGGCGCTTCGGCTTGAGCCGGGGGTTCGACGAATACGACGATCACTTTGGTGCTTCAACTGAGGAGCTGGAACCGGTCTTCTCGAGCATCAAGCGGCCGGCTGAAACCGTGGTGCAGTTGGGGTTGGCTTGGCTCGACTCGAAACCCGCGGGGAAGCCCTGCTTTTTATGGCTCCACTTTTATGATCCGCACATGCCCTATGTCGCCCCGGAGCCGTTTCGCGGCCACTTTGCTGATCGTCCCTACGACGGCGAAATCGCCTACACGGACTCGGCCTTGGCCAAGCTCTTTGCAGGCCTGCGCAAACGCGGATTGTTTGAATCGACGGTGATTGCGTTGACCGCCGACCATGGCGAAGGATTAGGGGAACACGGCGAGTCGACACATGGTTACTTCATCTACGACTCGACTCTGCACGTGCCGCTCCTGGTGAAAGCGGCCAGTGAGGCGTCGGGGGTGCGGCAGTCCCCTGGGACCGACAGGCGGGGGCAAGCCCCGGCCTTCGAATCAGCCCATCCCACAGTCGTCAAGACGCCCGTAAGCCTTGTTGACTTAGCTCCCACGCTGCTTCGTCTGGTGGGGATTAAAGTCCCGGCGAGCATGCAAGGCACGGATTTAAGCGGAAGCATACTGGCCGGAGAGGAGCCTCGGCTGCATCCGGTGTACGCGGAGACGATGTATCCACTTTTGCATCTGGGTTGGAATCCGCTGCGGGCGCTCGTCGCAGAGACGCCTGGGCAGCAGGTGGAAAAGTATATCCAGGCGCCGCATCCGGAACTCTACGACTTGGGTAGCGATCCCGAAGAGAAGCGCAACAAGTGTTCCTCGAGCCCGGCGGAGGCGGCAGCACGGCGCGAGCAACTCGAGACCTTCGTTAAGGCACACACACCGGCCAGGCCTGTGCAAGGGCGCGGGCCGGTGAGCGCGAAGACGGCGGAGTTATTTGCCAGCCTCGGCTACCTCGCCGCGGCCGGGGCGCCGGACCCGGAGTGGACGACTTCGCGGCGCGATCCGAAAGACTGCATTAGCGAAAACGAACAACTGCTGCGCGCCGCACACGAGTATCAGGCGCTTCACTACGATGTGGCGGCCCACATCCTCGAGGACGTGTTGCGCCAGGACCCGCAGCAGCCGCACGCACTCGATTACCTGGGTACCATTCAGTACTTGCGCCACGATCTGGAGGGGGCGCGCGCCACCTACAAACGTCTGGTTCAAGCGGCACCCTACTACTCCACAGCCTACATTGAGTTGGGCCATGTGGAAGCTCTGTTAGGCAACCGCAGCGAAGCCGAACGGCTCTACGGTCTCGCCACGCAGACCGATCCTTCCAACCCTCGCCCGCCGCGCGAGCTCGGCACGCTTTTGCTTGCTGAAGGCAAGATCGGGCCGGCTGAGGAACTGCTTCGTCAGGCGCTCCAGCTCGACCCGGGCGATTTGTTTGCGCTCGCCGCTCTCGGCGAGGCGGAGGCGCTGCAACAGCACTACGAGGAGGCCGCCACTCTCCTTCAGCGCGCCCTCCATGCCGAGCCCGACAGGCGAGACCTCACGGTGATGCTCAACCTCGGCTACGTATACCTAAAGTTGGGACGCTTCACGGAAGTCGAACGGCTGATGAAGGCGGCTATTCGACTTGATCCGCGCCAGGCGCAGGCCTACGCCCTGCTCGGTGCTTCCCGCCGGGAGAGTGGCGACAACACCGGCGCACGCGAAGCATTCCAGCACGCGCTGGCGCTGGATCCCCATAACCGCCTGGCGCTCCAAGGGGCTCACGCGCTGGGCCTGGTCCCCCCACCCTGACCTCTGCCGCTCCCCTTTCCCACCTCGGGGAGTGCTGTCAGGCGCCTTTTCCAGGACGCCCTCGGTTTCTCACCGTGTTTTCCAACCCGAATTGCGCCACCGCCTTGCTCACCCATCCCTCTGACCCATACGGCTTGCTTCTTTTCATGGCACATCGGATCTTCTCAACTTTTTCCTTCAGCCGCGAGCGGTCAATGAAAAACCGTACCTGAACCGTTTCCTTCGTCCCACTTTTCTTGCAATTTTTGCTTGACAGATTTCGGAACTTATGATAGCCTACAATAATGGTCATTTTGTGGACACATTGTCGTGGGCAAGCTTCGGATCGCGAGGAAAAACGCAATAGTCCCGGCGCTCGGGAAAACCGGGGTCCGAAAAAAACAAAGAATAGTACGAACGAAGCCAGTATGTTATTGAAAACAAAGAGAGGCATTTCAGAAACGAACTAAAACGAACTCGAAACGAACTCCAATTGAGTGCTCAAATGAGTGAAATGGACCCAAAATTCGAGCTTTTTGACATCGCACACGTTCGGGCGGGGGACTGGAGCGTGGGGGATGTGGCAGGGACCGAAATTGCCCTGCTGGGGGAAACACGCGGGACCGCGAGAGAATACAAAAACAGCGGGAACAAAGCCAAGAAGTTGCTGAAAACAAAGGATATCACTTTTTTGAATGCCGCAAATGACGCGCGTTTTGCGCACAAATTGACAGCAATCTGACGCAAAAAGGAGCAAGAAACGCCACGTTTTGCGAAAACGAGCCGAAGCTTTCGAGCTCTAAAGCGAGGCCGTTGAGGTGACAAATAGTCGACTAGGCGGGCGTTGGGCTGGTTGGATGCTGACCTAAAAGTCAGCGCTAGAAGACCGATCCGTTGGCAGGGGCCCGGGAAGATCGTATGGGCAAGGCATGGAATGGTCGACCATCTTCGTTTGTTCAACAAACCGATAATCGTGGCAGGGGCGAGGCGCCATCGCTTCCCATCTCCCGTCGGGTGGGTGTTCGTCATCGACGGATTGGGGCGCAAGCTTGTGCTGCTTCCAAGGCTATGCTAGTGTTTTCCTAGGAGAATCCTATGCCCACACTCTACGTCGAGAACGTCCCCAGTGACCTGTACGAGGCCCTTCGGGACCGCGCGCGCCAGCATCGAAGGTCGATTGCTGCGGAGGTCGTGTCACTGCTTGGAGAGAATATCCCTACAGCGGAGGAACTGAAAGCGCGACAGCAGTTTTTCCGGCAGGTGCAGCGCTTCCAGTCACGCCGGCCGTTATCGACGGGACCATTCCCCTCGAGCGAGGAGATGCAACGAGAGGATCGATTAAGGTGAGCTTAGTTGTTGTCGATGCGAGCGTGGCGGCGAAGTGGTTTCTCCCGGCAGAAGGAGAATCGTTGACGGAAGAGGCCCTGCAGTTACTCCGCCGATACGCTGCCGGGCAGATCCGGCTGATCGTGCCTGACATTTTCTGGGCTGAGTTTGCGAATATTTTGTGGAAAGCCGTGCGCCGGGGCAGGTGGACGAAAGGCGCGGCGGATGCTGCGCTGGCGGCCATGAAGGACCGGAAGTTGCCAACCGTCCCGTCTGTCGAACTGTTGGAAGAGGCTTTCGCGATCGCCCACGCTTTCGAGCGGAGTGTCTACGACAGCCTCTACGTAGCCTTGGCCATCAATTCCAAAGCGCAATTGCTAACCGCTGACGAGCGTCTGGCGCACGCGTTGGCAGCGACATTACCCGTTAAATGGCTGGGGGCACTTTAACTCTTGACGCAGAGGCTTCTGGCGCTAGAATGTGTTTCGCGCTGCCCGGCTTGCTTCAAGCCGGCGACAAGGCGAATACACCCTTCGGAGGTATTTTATGGCCATGGAACTTCCCAAACAAGCTTTGAGTAGCCGTCGTCGATTCATTCAAACCACCGGCAAACTGGCTGCCGTTTCAGCCCTGGCCAACGTGGCCATACCCAACGTCCACGCTGCCGGCAGCGACCTGATCCAGGTAGTCCTGATCGGCTGCGGCGGGCGGGGCGGCGGCGCGGCGGCGAACGCGCTCTCCGTAAAGCGTGGTCCAATCAAGCTCGTGGCCATGGCGGACGTCTTCCCGGCGCGCCTCGATCAGACCTACGCGAGATTGAACCAGAAGTTCGCGAGCCAGATGGACGTGCCGCGCGATCGCCAATTCATCGGCTTTGACGCCTATAAGAAGGCAATGGACTGTTTGAAGCCGGGAGATATCGCCATCTTCGCCACGCCACCCGCGTTCCGCTGGGTGCATTTCACCTATGCCATCGAGAAGAACATCAACGTCTTCATGGAGAAGCCGGTCACCGTGGATGGCCCCTCCAGCCGACGCATGTTCAAGCTTGCCCAGGATTCCTCGGCCAAGAATCTCAAGGTGGGCGTGGGATTGATGTCGCGGCACAGCCGCTCGCTCCAGGAACTGGCCAATCGCGTCCATGACGGCGCGATCGGCCAGATCATTCTCGAGCGCGGCTACCGGATGCATGGGCCCGGAGGATATTTCTCTTCGCTACCCAAACCTGCCGGGATCACCGATCTACTCTACCAGGTGCAGCGCTTCCACAGCTTCATCTGGGCCAGCGGCGGCTGCTTCAACGACTTCTATATCCACATCGTCGACCACCTGGGATGGATGAAAAATGAGTGGCCGGTGAAGGCCCAGGCCCTGGGCGGCCGCCACTATAAGCTGAGCCCCGAGGGAATCGCTTACGTGGACCAAAACTTCGATACGTATTCTGTGGAATACACGTATTCCGACGGCACAAAATTCTTCTTCGACGGGCGTACGATCGCGGGCTGCGAGGAAATCTATGCGAGCTACCTGCACGGCTCGAAGGGGATGGCGGTCGCTTCCAAGCACGGTGACTGCGGGCAGCCCTCGAGCCTTTATCGGACTCCCGCGACGGCCGCTGACATGATCTGGGAATCCCAGGTGAAACCGGACGAACTCGACCCTTATCAAAACGAATGGAATGACTTAGTGGACGCGGTTCGGGATGATAAGACCTACAACGAGACGAAACGGGGTGTCGAGGCTAGTCTTGTGTCCAATCTGGGCCGCATGGCCGCTCACACCGGCCGGGAAATCACCTTGGACGAAATGCTGCAATGCGATCATGAAATGGCGCCGGACGTGGACAAGTTCACGATGGATTCCGCAGCCCCATTGCTTGCCGATGCCAACGGCAGATATCCTGTGCCGCAACCGGGCATCGTAACCACCCGCGAATACTGACCGACCGGGTCGTGCTCGCCCACAGCGAGCGAGCGTGTGAAGAAATTCGGAAGGTGTCATCCTGAGCGGAGCGAAGGATCTCTGTAGTTCTTCGCAAGTCATTTAACCAGGGGAAACTGCGGAGATCCTTCGCGGAGTTTATCCTGAGCGAACTACGGAGATTCTTCGCTTCGCTCAGAATGACAAG
>Ga0209415_10009326_pt1 | contig 16877 bp, 16 predicted proteins | sample PeaSoiSIISIP2007_FD_187696 | JGI IMG/M metagenome (GOLD analysis project Ga0209415, IMG submission 187696) | Peat soil microbial communities from Weissenstadt, Germany - SII-SIP-2007 (SPAdes) (version 2) | ecosystem: Environmental > Terrestrial > Soil > Wetlands > Peat | place: Germany... | reverse complement strand
TCCTCCCCCTCCCCTTGTGGGATGGGGTCAGGGGGAGGGGCGCGTCCACCCCCCGACCACACGTCCACGCACCCCTCCCCCCATCCCCCCTCCCACAAAGGGAGGGGGAGGATAGGAGAGTATGCAGGGATGACGATTGTGGTGTGACGTGTCAGAACTAGCCTTTGCACATCATCCATCGAGGCCGGTTTGAGGTTTTCCTTTGCCACCCTGTTGCGCCAGGCGTTCACCGGCAATGCGTGGCCGGAACAATGGCGCTCTCCAGAGCCGCGGTCCACTTACGACGTGGTGATTGTCGGCGCCGGCGGGCACGGGCTGGCGACCGCTTACTATCTGGCGAGCGAGCATGGCATCCGCAATGTCGCGGTGCTGGAGAAGGGCTGGCTGGGCGGCGGCAATACCGGGCGCAACACCACCATCATCCGCTCGAACTACCTGCAGGACGCGAGCGCCGCGCTGTACGAGCATGCGCTGAAACTGTGGGAAGGCCTGGCGCAAACCTTGAACTACAACGTGATGTATTCGCCGCGTGGCGTGCTGATGCTGGCGCATACCGAGCATGACGTGCGCGTGTTCCGCCGCCACGTGCACGCCAACCGCCTGGCCGGCATCGACAACGAATGGCTGACGCCGGAACAGGCGCAGCAATTCTGCCCGCTGCTGAATGTCTCGGCCGACCTGCGCTATCCGGTGCTGGGCGCGGCGTTGCAGCGGCGCGGCGGCGTGGCGCGACACGACGCGGTGGCCTGGGGCTATGCGCGCGCGGCCAGCGCGCTGGGTGTCGATATCATGCAGAACTGCGAAGTGACCGCGATCCGCCGCGATGCCTCGGGCGCAGTGACCGGCGTGGAGACCACGCGCGGACCGATCGCAGCGCGCAAGATCGGCGTGGTCGCCGCCGGACACACCAGCGTGGTGATGGCGATGGCCGGCGTGCGGCTGCCGCTGGAAAGTTTTCCCCTGCAGGCGCTGGTGTCGGAGCCGGTGAAGCCGGTGCTGCCCTGCGTGGTGATGTCGAACACCATCCATGCCTATGTCTCGCAATCCGACAAAGGCGAGCTGGTGATCGGCGCCGGCACCGACGCCTATACGTCGTACAGCCAGGCCGGCGGACTTCACATCGTGACGCACGCGCTGGAGGCGATCTGTGAATTGTTCCCGACGTTCCGCCGGCTGCGCATGCTGCGCAACTGGGGCGGCATCGTCGATGTCACGCCTGACCGCTCGCCGATCGTCGGGCTGACACCGGTGCCCGGATTGTTTGTGAATTGCGGCTGGGGCACAGGGGGTTTCAAGGCCACGCCCGGCTCCGGCCACGTCTTCGCAGCGACCATTGCGCGCGGCGAGCCGCATCCGATCGTTGTGCCGTTCGCGTTGGACCGGTTCCGCACCGGCCGGTTGATCGACGAGGCGGCCGCCGCCGCGGTGGCGCATTGATGCTGCTGATTCGCTGCCCATTCTGCGGCGCTCGGGGGGAAAGCGAATTCCGCTATGGCGGTGAGGCGCACATCGCCCGCCCGCCCGATCCGTCCGCGGTGGATGATGCCGCCTGGACGGACTTCCTGTACATGCGCACCAACCCGAAGGGCGTGCATGCCGAACGCTGGCGGCACATCCACGGCTGCGGCCGCTTCTTCAACTGCCTGCGCGACACCGTCAGCGACCGGATCATCGCGACCTATCCGGTTGGCCAGAGCCGGCCGGATGCAGAATGAGTGAACCGTTCCGTACCGCATCCGGCGGGCGCATCCGCCGCGACCGCCCGCTCGCGTTCAGCTTCGACGGCAAGCCCTATACCGGCTGTGCGGGCGACAGTCTGGCTTCCGCCTTGCTTGCCAATGACGTGCACTTGCTTGCCCGCTCGTTCAAATACCACCGGCCACGCGGCATCGTTGCCGCCGGCGCGGAGGAACCGAATGCGTTGGTTACAGTCGATCGCGGTGCCGGCCGCGTCACGCCCAACCTGCGCGCAACGCAAATTGCGTTATATGATGGACTCCAGGCGTACAGCCAGAACCGCTGGCCGTCGTTGCGCTTCGACCTGGGTGCTGCGGCGGATCGGTTGTCGCCGCTATTGTCCGCCGGGTTCTACTACAAGAGCTTGATGTGGCCGCCGGCGTTGTGGCGGAAACTGTATGAACCGGCGATCCGTGCCGCCTCCGGCCTGGGCCGCGCACCGCGTGTGGCCGATGCCGACCGCTATCTCCACCATTATGCGCATTGCGAAGTGCTGGTGATTGGCGGCGGTCCCGCGGGGCTTGCAGCCGCGCTGGCAGCGTCGGCAAACGGCGCGCGCGTTATCCTGTGCGACGAACAGGAGGAAATCGGCGGGTCGCTCCTGGCGGAGACGGACGCGGTGATCGACGGCAAACCGGCATTGTCGTGGCTGGACGACGCGATCGCGGCGCTCGACGCCCGCGGCTGCGTCACGTTGTTGCCGCGTACGACTGCGTTCGGCTGGTTTCCCGACAATTTCATTGGTCTCGCGGAGCGGGTCACCGATCATCTCGCCACGCCCGATCCGCGTCTGCCGCGCGAGCGGCTGTGGCAAGTACGCGCTTCCACCGTGGTGCTCGCGGCAGGCGCCATCGAGCGGCCGCTGGTGTTTCCACACAACGACCGTCCGGGAGTTTTGTTAGCCGATGCGGCGCATGTGTACCTGCGACGCTATGGCGTGAAAGTCGGCGGCCGGGTTGTGGTTGCGACCACCGAGGACAGTGCGTATCGCGCGGCACTGGCGTTGCACAGCGCGGGGGTGACGATCGCTGGTATCGCCGACGCGCGACCCACGCCGGACAGCGCGGTCGTGACGGCGGCACGCGATGCGGGACTGACGGTGTTTGCCGGCACGACGATCGCCGGCACGTCCGGCCGGCTGCGTCTACGCGACGTGCTGCTGTCTGACCGCACCGCCGCGCTGCCGTGCGACACGCTGTTGATGTGCGGCGGCTGGACGCCGTCCGTGCACCTGTTTTCGCAGTCACGCGGCCGGCTGCGCTTCGATGACTCGATCGGCGCGTTTGTCCCTGGCGAAACGGCCGCGCGCGTCCTGTGCGCCGGGGCCTGCGCAGGGACCTTCGATCTCGCCGGCTGTCTGGATCGCGGCTACGCCTCCGGGGAGGCAGCGACGCGCAGCCATGCCGCACCACGAAAGTTCGATGTGTCAGGAACGATGCCGTGTGGCTTGAGCAGTTTTCAACAGAGCAGTACACCGCATGGCAAGGCATTCGTCGATCTGCAGAACGACGTCACCACCAAGGATTTGCGCATCGCCACGCGCGAGGGTTTCCGCTCGATCGAGCATGTGAAGCGTTACACCACCGCGGGCATGGCGACCGACCAGGGCAAGACATCGAACCTCAACACGCTGGCCACCGTCGCCGGGATGCTGCAACAACCAGTGCCCGCAGGCGGGCACACGACGTACCGCATGCCGTATACGCCGGTGACATTCGGTGCGTTGGCGGGTCCGGCGCGCGGTCCATTGCTTGACCCGATCCGCCAGGCCCCGTTGCATGAATGGGCAGCATCGCACGGCGCGGTGTTCGAGGATGTCGGCGCCTGGAAGCGTGCGCGCTACTTTCCCCGCGCCGGCGAGGACCAACACGCAGCGGTCCCGCGCGAGTGCCGCGCCGTACGCAGCGCGGCCGGCCTGCTGGACGCCAGCACACTCGGCAAGATCGAAGTCGTCGGTCCCGACGCCGCGCAATTCCTCGATCTGCTCTACACGATCGATGTCGCCAGCCTGCCACCAGGGCGCTGCCGCTACGGATTGCTGCTGGGCGAGAACGGCTTCGTGCTGGACGACGGTATCGTCGCGCGCCTCGCACCGGACCGGTTCCACGTCACCACCACGACCGGCGGCGCAGCCGGAGTGCTGCACCACATGGAGGATTACCGGCAGACCGAATTTTCCCACCTGCGCGTCTGGCTGACCTCGACTACCGAGCAATGGGGCGTCATCGCCGTGCAGGGACCGCAATCGCGCGCGGTGATCGCTCCGCTGGTGGAGGACATCGACCTCGCCGCCATGCCGCACATGAGCGTGCGTGCCTGCCGCGTGGCCGGCGTGGCGGCGCGATTGTTCCGCACCAGCTTCACCGGCGAGTTGGGCTACGAGATCAACGTGCCAGCCGGATTCGCCCAAGCAGTGTGGGACGCTTTACTCGCTGCCGGCGCGCCGTTCGACATCACGCCGTACGGCACCGAGGCGATGCATGTGCTGCGCGCTGAGCAGGGGTACATCATCGTCGGGCAGGAGACCGATGGCACAGTGACGCCGGACGACCTTGGTCTGGGCTGGATGATTGGCAAGACCAAGCGCGGCTTCGTCGGGAAACGCTCGCTGACCCTGCCCGATATGATGCGCGCCGACCGGCAACAGCTCGTTGGACTGCTGACCTCGGATGCGCATGTCGTGCTGGAAGAAGGTGCGCAGCTCGTAGCGGACGCGCGGCCGCGCGTACCGGCGGCAATGCTCGGCCATGTCACATCCGCGTATTGGAGCGAGGCGCTGCAACGTTCGATCGCACTCGCTCTGGTCGGCGGTGGGCGCGCACGGATCGGCAGCACGTTGTACGTGCCGATGGCGGACCGGGTCATTCCCGTCACGGTCACGCCGCCGCTGTTCCATGACCGCGAGGGAGCGCGGCTGCGTGGTTGAATCCCAAAGCATACCGGTGCTGCTCCGCCCCGCCGAGCCCGCCATCCGCCTGATCGTTCGCGCCGACACTGCCGCCGCGGCGACGATCGGCATGACGATCGGCGTGTTGCTCGGCACCGCACCCTGCCGGGCGGTGACCGTACGCGACCGAACTGCATTGTGGTTGGGGCCGGACGAATGGCTGGTGCTGGCACCGGAAACCGAATCCGAGCTGGCGCTGCAGGCGTTGGCTGCGCCTGGCAGCGTCGTCGATGTCTCGCACGCTTACGTTGGGATCGAAGTTTCGGGCCCGCGCGCCGCCTGGTGCATCAATGCGTTCAACGCGCTGGACCTCGATCCGCAGGTTTTTCCGGTGGGAGCCTGCACGCGCACGTTGTTCGGCAAGGTTGAAATCGTGCTGTGGCGCAGCGACACCGAGACATTCCGCATCGAAGTGGCGCGTTCGCACGCGCCCTGCGTCCGGCAATGCCTGGAGGAAGCGTGCCGGGAATTTCTGCCCTCGCCCGGCACGTGCTAAGCTGCCGTCCAATCGCGCTTTAAGGAGAGGGAACGATGATGGAATTCAGCGGCAAGGTCGCGTTGATCACCGGCGCCGGCAACGGCATCGGCCGCGCTGCGGCGCTCGGTTTCGCCAGCCGTGGCGCCAAGGTTGTCGTGGTGGATCGCGACCAGGCGGCGGGCGACGCCACTGTCGGCATCATCCGCCAGCAGGGCGGCGATGCACGCTTCGTCGCCGCCGACGTGACCAAATCGGCCGAGGTGCAGGCCTATGTGAAGGCGACGCTCGATGCCTATGGGGCGATCGACTGCTTCTACAACAACGCCGGCATCGAGGGCAGCGTCGCCCCGACCGCCGAATACGACGAGGAGATGTTCGACCGGGTGATCGCGGTGAACGTCAAGGGCGTGTTCCTCGGGTTGCGCCACGTGTTGCCTGTCATGATCAAGCAGGGACGCGGCGCGGTGGTGAATACGGCGTCGGTGGCCGGGTTGGTGGCCTCGCCGGGGATGCCGGCCTATGTCGCGTCGAAGCATGCCGTGATCGGGTTGACCAAGACCGCGGCGGGCGAAGTGGCACGGTCCGGGGTGCGGGTGAACGCGGTCTGTCCGGGGCCGATCGATACGCGCATGATCCATTCTCTCGAGGCGATGCTGAACCCGAACGATCCCGCCAGTGTCGGCGCGCGTTACCAGTCCAACATCCCGATCGGCCGCTACGGCACCGCGGAGGAGGTGGCGAACGTCGTGCAGTTCCTGTGTTCCGACCTCGCCGGCAACGTCACCGGCGCGCACTACGTCGTGGACGGCGGGCGCACCGCGACCGGCGGGGCAGTGACCAACAATCTCGTTCGCTGACCCGGCGATGATCACCGCCATCGTCTTGTACGACCTGCCGCCGGACATCGACGGCGAGGCATGCCGGCAGCACTTCCTGAAGATCGCGCCGGACTTCCTTGGTGTGCCGGGCTTCATCCGCAAGCAGTTCATTCACGACGTGAACGGCGGCGTGGCGGGCGGTTCGTATATCTGGCAGGACCTGGCGTCGGCGAAGGCATTCTATAGCGGCGCATGGCTGGAAGGGATTCGCCGCCGCTACGGATGCGAACCACGCATCAGCTACTTCGAGACGTTCGCCATCGCCGACCAGGCCACCGGCTATGCCGGCGCGCCGCCGGTATTGCACGAAACCATGGCGTGATCCGCTGGCACAAGGAGGGGGTATGGCCGGATTGCTTGAGGGACGGCTGGCGTTGGTTACCGGCGCCGGCTCGGGCATTGGCGAGGCGATCGCCCATGCCATGGCGGAAGCCGGCGCACGCCTGCTGATCGCCGACGTCAACGGGGCGGCGGCCCAGCGTGTCGCCACGTCGATCGGCGCGCACGCCGAGGCATACACGCTGGACGTAACGGATCGCGACATGTGCGACGCGCACGCCTTGGCGATCCGTCAGCAGATCGGGCCGGTCTCGGTGCTGGTGAACAACGCCGGCATCATTCGCCGCGGCAAGGTGGACGACCGTGACGCGCGCACGAACTGGGATGCGACGCTGGCGGTGAATCTCGACGGCCCATACAACATGACCACGGCGTTTCTCGAACATCTGAAAGCGACCAAAGGCAGCGTCATCAACATCGGCTCGGTCCAGTCATTCGTGGCGCTGCCGAACTCTGCCGCGTACACCGCATCGAAGGGCGGTGTACGGGCGTTGACCAAAGCGCTGGCGATCGAACTGTCGCCGCTCGGCATCAGGGTGAATGCGATCGGTCCCGGATTGATTGCCACGCCGCTGAACGCTCGCGCGCGGGAAAACCCCGAGTACATGCGCAACTTTCAGGACCGCATCCCGCTGGGCCGGATCGGCGAGCCGGGGGACATTGCCGGACCTGCGGTGTTCCTGGCCTCCGATCTGGCGCGCTACATCACCGGCGTGACTCTGCCGGTGGATGGCGGCTTCCTGGCGTACTGAACGCGATGCACAAGACGATCCGTACGCCGGTACTGGAGATAGCCTACCAGGAAAGCGGTCCCGCCGACGGCGTGCCGGTGATCCTGCTGCATGGCTGGCCGTCCGACCCGCATGATTTCGACGATGTGGCGATGGCGTTGGCCACGGATGGATGCCGCGTGCTGGTGCCGTGGCTGCGAGGCTACGGGCCGACGCGGTTTCTCAATCCGGCGACACCGCGTTCCGGTCAGCAGGCCGCGCTTGGTGCCGACGTGCGCGATTTCATGGACGCGCTGGGCATCGGCCAGGCGGTGCTGGGCGGCTACGACTGGGGCGGGCGCGCAGCCTGCGTCGTCGCCGCGCTGTGGCCGGAACGGGTGCGCGCGCTGGTACCGATCAACGGCTACGCCATCCAGAACATCGCCGCATCCGGCCGGCCCGCCTCGGCCGCGCAGGAACATCGCTACTGGTACCAATGGTATTTCCATACCGAACGCGGCCGCAACGGCCTGGCGAAGAACCGGCGCGATATCGCCCGGCTGCTGTGGCGGCTGTGGTCGCCCAACTGGCGCTTCGACGATGCGACGTTCGACGCCACCGCGGTCAGCTTCGACAATTCGGATTTCGTCGATGTAACGATTCAGTCGTACCGTCACCGTTATGGCAATGCGCCGGGCGATCCGATGGTTGAACCGCTGGAGCGGCGACTGGCGGCGCAACCATCGATCGCCGTGCCAACCATCGTGCTGCACGGCGAGGCGGACGGCGTCGGCCCGGTGGCCGGGTCGGCCGGACACGCACGGCATTTCACCGCGCGCTATGAACGGCGCGTGGTGCCGGTCGCCGGGCATTTCCTGTCGCGTGAGGCGCCGGAAACGGTGGTGCGGGCGGTGCGCGACCTGCTTGCCTGACCAGTCGCGCATACGGGATACACAACAGCCAGAACTCCAGGGAGATCTGCATGGCTGGCAGTCTGGATTTCTTCTTCTCGCTTGGCAGCACCTACACCTATCTCACGGCGATGCGCATCGAGGCGGTGGCGGCCGCGGCGGATGTGACCGTGCGTTGGCGGCCGTTCAGCGTGCGCACGATCATGCGGGAACAGAACAACATCCCGTTCAGGGAAAAGCCGATCAAGACGCGCTACATGTGGCGCGATATCGAACGGCGGGCCGCGCGGCACGGCATCGTCTTCACTCGTCCGCCGCGCTATCCGAACGACGGTGACCCGATTGCCAACCAACTCGGCATCATCGCTGCCGATGAAGGCTGGTGCCCCGCCTACGCCCGCGCGGTGTATCGGCACTGGTTTCTGGACGACGATGATCCGGGCGACCTGGACAATCTGCGGACCATTTTGACGGGCCTTGGCAAGGACCCCGACGCGTTGCTGGCCCGTGCCGGTTCGCCCGAGCTGCGGGACCGCTATGCGGCCCAGACCGACATCGCGCGGCAGGCCGGAATCTTCGGCTCACCCACCTTCCTGGTCGGCGAGGAGATCTTCTGGGGCGACGATCGGCTGGAGGACGCGCTGGACTGGTGCGTGCCGCACGCTACAGCCGGCGCACCGGCAACGTGACCGCCATCGCGACAATCGTGCAGGAGAAGCACGCCACCAGCAGGAACACGCCCCGGAACGCCGCGCCGATCTCTCCCCGCACCATCACCTGTTGATCGGCGGGCAGCACCGCCAGCACCGCCGGTCCGCGCCGCACCATCTCGAAGAACAGGGTTGCCGCGTTCGGGTCCCGCAGCGTCAGCACACCGAACAGCACCGCGCCGGCCGCTGCCGCGCCGAACGCGGAACCCAGTGACCGCGACAGTTGCACCGACGCCGCGGCGGAGCCGAGCTGATGCGGGCCCGCCACGTGCTGCGCAATGATCTGCGCCGTGACCATCGCCGTCCCTTGGCACACCCCGCCCTCGGCGAGCAACCACGCCAACTGTGTATTGCTCAGCACCGGCGCCCAGACCGCGGCGGCGACCAGCGTGCAAGCGGTTATGACCAAGCCGATCGTGGGAAACACGGTGGTGCGTCCGGTCCACGAAATCAGCCAGCCGGTCAGCACCGAACCCACGCTGGTGCTGACGGTCAGCGGGATCAGCAGCAGCCCAGACTGCGCCGGCGAAGCGCCGGTCACGATCTGATAATAGATCGGCAGGAACGTCACCAGCGCGGTGAGCGAGGCGCCGGAGCAAGCGCCCATGACGTCGGCGCGCCAGAACGCCGGCAGCCGCAACAGCGACGGCGCGAGCAACGGCGCGCGCACGTGCTGCTGTTGCCACAGCAGGGCCGCGAAGGCCGCGCCGCCGAGCAGCAGCAGACCGGCCATGCCCGGCAATGCGGCTGGGCTCATCTGTTGCAACTCGGAAACGGAGAGCAGCAGGGGCACGATGAACAGCGCGAGCAGCAGCATGCCGAATGCGTCGAAGCTGGCGGGGCCGCGGCCGCGCGCGCCCTCGGGCAATCGCAGCACCAGCAGTATCGCCACGGCGCCGAGCGGCAGATAGGCCAGGAACACCGCATGCCAGCCGAACCACTGCGTGATCAGCCCGCCGCCGACCGGCCCAAGCGCGGAACCGGCGAAAATGCAGGATGAGAGGTAGCCCTGGTAGCTGCCGCGCCTGCGCGGCGGCACATGCTCGCCGACCAGCGCCTGCGACAGCGTCATCAGTCCGCCGCCGCCCAACCCCTGCAGCACACGCGCGGCCAGCAAGGCGAAGAAGCTGCCCGACAGCGCGCACAGCACCGCGGCCAGCATGAATATCGCGAGCGAAAGCAGCATGGTGCGCCGGCGGCCGAACATGTCACCCAGCCGGCCGTAGGCGGGGGTGGCGATAGTGCTGGCGATCAGGTTGCCGACAACGAGCCAGGACAGCAGTTCAACGTGGCCGAACGAGGCCGCGATCGCCGGCAGCGCGGTCGCCACCACGGTGCCGTCGGCGGCTGCCAGGAACACCGGCAGCATGATGGTCGGCACCACGGTGAGAAACAGGCCGCGTCGTGGCACGTCAACCGGCGGCGGCGCCGATCGGTCGGCGGCGTCGGTCACCAGGCCTGCACCCAGGCGGCGCGCGCGGTCCGCCAGCGGCGCCAGATGAGGAGCATGCGTCGATTCCCTCCCGCTTCGCGCCGGGCGCGCGTCGTGGCACGATGCCGGCTGGATTTCGCTACGGCAAGGAGACCGTCCGATGAACGACGCACCGACCATCGCGCCCGCCGTGTCGCTGGACGCCAAGGCGATCGCCGATCTGGCGGAGCAATTGTCGGGATTGCTGCGACTGCGGACGCTGCCGATCGGGATGAAGGGGTTCGCCGACCTCGAGGCGATGGCGAACGTGCCCGGGTTGCGCCGGCCGCCGCGGGGCAAGACGTTCTCGACCTGCCAGTTGGTGACGCAGGCGCGCATGGCCGGGTTCACGCTGGGCATCACTACCGAGAACATCCCGGAGTTTTCCAGTTGCAGCAGCGTGATCGGACTGGACGCGCCGGGCGAGATCTACACCTCCGGCCGCAAGATGGAGGGCGTGTGGTTCGAGAATCGCGAGGCGGCGGCGGCGCATCAAGCCGGCATGTCGCGCGTGGCGCCGGGAACCTATCAGGGGATGGTGGTGGCACCGTTGCGTTCCGCGCGGCTCGATCCGCCGGACATCTGCCTGTTCTACGGCAATCCGGCGCAGATGATCCTGTTCATCAACGGGCTGCAATGGCGCAACTACCAGCGCTACGATTTCAGCATCACCGGCGAGAGCGCGTGTGCCGACAGTTGGGGCCATGCGCTGAAGACCCGCACGGTGAGCCTGTCGATCCCGTGCTACGCGGAACGCCGCTATGGTGGCGTGGCGGACGACGAGATGCTGATGGCCTGTCCGCCGGAGGACCTGCAGCGCGCGGTGACCGGGCTGCACGGGCTGTCGAAAGCGGGGCTGCGTTATCCGATCATGCCATTCGGCCCGCAGGCGGAACCGGCGGAAGGCATGGCGAAGAGCTACGCTGGCAAGAGCTGAGTTCGCCCTCCCGGGTTGTGTCAAGGCAAGGGCGCGACGACGCCAGCCCTTATCCTGCCGGGCGTTTCGCCGGCGCATGCTCGAAGCGGCTGTCGTGCCCGAGCAGCAGCACGGACTGACACACCAGGCCTGCCGAGAGTCGTGCACTTCGAAACCGAGGAGCAGAAGATGAATGCACAGGGCAGCGGCGGCGGGGCGGACACACCAGCGGTCGTCGAAATGCAGGTCATTCCGGTAGCCGGTCATGACAGCATGCTGCTGAACCTGGCCGGTGCCCATGGCCCCTTCTTCGTGCGCAACCTTGTGGTGCTGAAGGACAGCGCCGGCCGCACCGGCGTGAGCGAGGTGCCAGGCGGCGAGGGCATCCGCCGGACGCTCGAACGCGCCCGGGATTTGGTGATCGGCAGCCGGCTCGGCCACTACAATGCCGTGCTTGGCAGCATCCGCCGCATGCTGACCGGCGCCGGCCAGGCCGCACACCAAGCCACGGTGCATCAGGTGACCTCGGCGGCAGAGGCCGCCATCCTGCGGCAGCCGCACGAGATCAATCTGCGCGCCGACAACGTGATCACCGGGGTCGAGGCGGCGCTGCTGGATCTGCTTGGGCAGTTCCTGGGGGTGCCGGTTGCCGCGCTACTTGGTTCCGGCCAGCAGCGCGATTCGGTCAGAATGCTGGCGTATCTGTTCTATGTCGGCGACCGCACGCGCACCGATCTGCCCTATCACGCCGATCCGCAGGCGAATGACGGTTGGCTGCGGCTGCGCAATGAGCCGGCCCTGACCTCCGATGGCGTTGTCCGGCTGGCCGAGGCCGCTGTCGCCCGCTACGGATTCAGCGACTTCAAGTTGAAGGGCGGGGTGATGCGCGGCGAGGCCGAGATGCAGGCCGTTGCCGCTATCAAGCAGCGCTTCCCCGCTGCGCGGGTGACGCTCGATCCGAATGGCGCCTGGTCGCTGGCCGAGGCGATCGCGCTATGCAAGGGCCGGAACGACGTGATGGCCTATGCCGAGGACCCCTGCGGGGCGGAGGACGGTTATTCCGGCCGCGAGATCATGGCCGAGTTCCGCCGGGCGACCGGCATGCCGACCGCGACCAATATGATAGCTACGGACTGGCGCCAGATGGGGCACTCCATCCTGCTGCAGGCGGTGGACATTCCGCTGGCCGATCCGCATTTCTGGACCATGCAGGGCTCGGTGCGCGTGGCACAGATGTGCGACGAGTGGGGGCTGACCTGGGGCTCGCATTCCAACAACCACTTCGACGTGTCGCTGGCGATGTTCACCCACTGCGCCGCCGCGGCGCCCGGCACTATCACCGCGATCGATACGCATTGGATCTGGCAGGAGGAGCGGGAGCGGCTGACGCGGGAGCCGCTGCGCATCGTCGGCGGCGCGGTGGAGGTGCCGCAGCGGCCGGGACTGGGGATCGAGATCGATATGGACCAGGTGCTGAAGGCGCACGAGCTTTACAAGCGGCTTGGCGACGTGGCGCGCGATGACGCGATGGCGATGCAGTATGTTATCCCGGGGTGGCGCTATGACCCGAAGCAGCCGAGCATGGTGCGGGCGGCAGGGTAAATTGCCGATTTGAGGGCGTCCGAAGGGCGAGCTCCTGGGTCTACTCAGGCCCCTTCGCTCGGCCCCATTAGCGTCTGCAACCGTCCGGCACGCGATTGCTCCAGGAGATCGGCGGTTGCAGGCGAGCCGCGCGCTGCGGTGCGGCGGCGGAATTCGGCCAGGCGCTCGGCTGCCTGCTGACGGGTCGGCGATTGCGCCGCACCGAGCAGGGCGGCGCGGAGGATCTCGCGGTGCTCTGCTTCGGCCGAGCGTCCATGCGGCGCGGATGCGCAGGCGGTGCACGAGGTCTGCGTCGAGGTTGCGAACCGTCAGGGTCGGCACGGGGGTGGCCTCCTGCAATGCCTGGCAAACGCAGCAATGACAGCATACCGCCCGCGGGGCGGCTTTACACCTTTGTTAACGCCCGCTGCCCTACAATTCATGTTGACTTATATGGCAACATTGAGCGAAGCTGTCCGGGCGGGGCGTTTGGGGCTGTTCCACCTTCCGGAATGGGAGCGGCGGCGGCCAGTCCGCCCTTTGTACGTCACCTCGGAACTGCTTGCGTGGGCCGACAACACACAAAGGCTGCATGAAGTGATAATCGGCGGTCGCACCCTGTTCGAGCGTATGGCGCAGTTTCTTTGCGACTTCAGGTGCAGCTCCGATGTGCACTACGGCGACATCAGGCGCATGTTGCCGACCAAGGCCGGTGTGTGGCGCATGTACCCGCCCGGCTTGCGGATCTACGGTTGGTGCCCCGGGCGACACGCCTTTGTTGCGGTGCCGGCTGCTGTCGAAGCCGACACCAAGCGGGACCGGCTGCTCAACGATCGCAAGCGTGACGAGGTGCTGCGGTTCGCATGGAGTGTGCGGCTGACGCATACCATTCTGACAGGAGACTACCTTGCCCTCTTTCCGCACCAAGGTTAGCGCCCGTCGCGTGGTGTATCTCGCGCTCTCCGCGCAGGTGGAACGGCAATTGCGGGAGGCGTATGCGCGCAAGTTCGAGACGGGACAGGCGACGCAATCGAGCATCGCGGACAAGCTTGGGATCGACCGGTCGGCGGTGCACCGGCGGTTGACGGGCCGCATGAACATGACGTTGGAGACGCTCGCCGACATGGTCTGGGCGCTCGATCAGGCGATCGAGGTGCGGATCGGGGATGCGACGGGACCTGCGGCGCAGGCGGGAGCCGAGCGTCATTTGGCCGCCCATGCGGCTCGGGCCAAGCCGGGGGTGACGCGGGACATTCTGGCGCGAGCCGGTAAACGGCAGAGGACACGGGCAGGCGATCGGCTGGACGTGGGGTGAGGGAGGGAGCGAGAGGCAGAATCGCTCGTCAGGCCGTGCCCAGGTTCTACAAATGGGTTTGGCGAGCGTTCCTTGCGGCGCTGAACGTCGCTTCCTTCTTCGGAGCGCCGATACCCAAAACCGCGAGCGTGTCCGTGGATTGGTTAACATCCGTGGACATCTGGATCATCAACCACGCGGCGTATCCAAGTATATTCGCGCTGTCGGTTGGCTTGATTTTCGGTACCGTGTTGATCCCAGAAGCTTGGGCGCATTTTCAGCGTCAGACGTCGGAAAGCACACCGGATACCTCAGCTCGAGCTGCATTCCAGCGCCTCTGTATCGACTCTAAGTGGGCTGTTGGGAGAGGCGTCGATGATGGAAAACTGCTGGTGGAGGCGCAACGTGAATTCAGAGATGCCGCGAGACTTGGACGCATCCAAACCTGGGGGCGACGCAAGACCGGAATTTCTAGCGTGATTTCTTCTGCGCTGGAGATCATTCCGTCAGAATATTGGGCAAATGCCCTCCCCGATCTCACAACGTGCTTTTCAAATCGGTCTGCGGCGCCATCAAGCTTTCCTATGAAGCGGGACGCGCCCGAGTACTACGATCTCCAGGTAAATAGGCGTGAAGCCAACACATGCTGGCCGAATGCATGGTGGATCATTCGGCGCCTCGACAAGCACTGGCAGGAACGGAGAGAGGGGCCAAACGAGGGTCGAGAAAATTGGACGCGTACCTCGAATACTGATGCGCCCATTCGTGCGGCGTTCAGTCCAGCGGGGCTGGACGATGATGTGCCACCGCTAGAAATAGTCTTCGATCCAGAAAACCCGGGTCAGAAATTCTGGTCGATAGAATCGCCGAAGGCCGAATCCGGAGCGAGGAAGCCGGGGGCGTTCTGGGAATACCGGGTCCTGATCCGGAATACGTCCGCGACCAAGACCTTACGAAACGTTCGTCCAATCGTCGAAGCAACTGGCGCGATGCCAACGCGCCCGGAATACGCGCCATTTGATATATCATACGCGCCATTTGATATATCAAAAGAACCTGCGATGGACCTGGCACCTGGCGCGGAAAGATTGGTAGTAATTCGGCGCTGGTGGTATCCAGCAGTTCAAGCTGGTATGGTTATTGGTGAGTCTGTATACGGACCTCTGAAAATCACTGTGAATGCCGACGATACCCTTCCAGTTATACGGGTCTTCAAGTTTGATTATCGGCGGACGCCAATGATCTACGACTGAAAATGCCCCGGCGCCTGCTGCGGCTACACACCATATATCTCGATGTATCTCGGTTTGAGCGGAGGCGGGCGGACGGGTATGTCGAAATGGGCAGCGGAGTCGGTGCAGAATTAAGGTGCTTGCCCGCGCCTCATCCACGTCGCACATCCAGCCCGCGTCACGACCAGAAAAAACATGGCTTTTAGGGGTTGAACCCCCACAATCGATGGCTCATAACTAACCCCTTCCGCCCACCTAGCCCGTCCCCCGAATGATAACCGCCGCACAGATGCGTGCCGCCCGTGCCCTGCTGCAGATCGACCAGCGCCAACTGGCCGAGCAATCTGGCCTCTCGCTGCCGACCATCCAGCGCATGGAGGCGAGCGACGGCGTGGTGCGCGGCAACGTCGAGTCCCTGATGAAGCTGGTCGACGCCCTGCACCTCGCCGGGATCGAGCTGATCAACGACGGTGCCGCCAGCCACACCGGCGGCCGCGGCGTACGCCTCACCGCCGTAACCCCGCCGGGTGCGACAACGGCGCAACGCCGGGGCCGGGCATGATCGGGCTGATACTGGCCTGCATCGCCGGCCTGCTGGCGCTCGCCGTCATCGGCGCCATCACCGCGCGCACCCCGATCGGCGGCAACATCGTCTACACCGGCTGCCTCGTCCTGTCGCTGGCGACCATGCTCGCCGGCCTGCTGTCGATCGGCGCGCCGCCGACCGAACTGATCCTGCCGATCGGCCTGCCCTGGATCGGCGGCCACGTCCGGCTGGACGCGCTGTCGGCGTTCTTCCTGGTGGTGGTCGGTTTGGGTAGCGCCTCCGCCAGCCTGTTCGCGCTCGGCTACGGCCGGCACGAGGACCAGCCGCAGCGAGTATTGCCGTTCTATCCGGCCTTCATCGCCGGCCTGCACATGGTCGTCATCGCGGACGACGCCTTCCTGTTCCTGTTCTCCTGGGAGTTGATGTCGCTCGCCTCCTGGGCGCTGGTGCTGGCGCATCATCGCGAACCGGGCAACGCCCGCGCCGCCACCATCTACCTCCTAATGGCGGCCTTCTCCGGCTTCGCCCTCCTGCTCGGCTTCGGCCTGCTGGCCGGCACCGGCGGCGGTTATGCGTTCGATTCGATGCGCCAAGCGCACCCCACGGAATGGGTCGCCGCGCTGGTGCTGATCCTGGCGCTGATCGGCGCCGGATCGAAAGCCGGCCTGGTGCCGCTGCATGTCTGGCTGCCGCTGGCGCATCCCGCCGCGCCCAGCCACGTCTCCGCGCTGATGAGCGGCGTGATGACCAAGGTCGCCGTCTACGGCTTCATCCGCATTGTGTTCGACCTGCTGGGCGCGCCGACCTGGTGGGCAGCGGCGGTGGTGCTGGTGCTGGGCGGCGTCACCGCGGTGATGGGCGTCCTCTACGCGTTGATGGAGCACGATCTGAAGCGCTTGCTCGCCTACCACACGGTGGAAAACATCGGCATCATCTTCATCGGCCTCGGCCTGGCGCTGGCGTTCAATGCCAACGGCCTGAACGCGGCGGCGGCGCTGGCGCTGACCGCGGCGCTGTTCCACGTGTTCAACCACTCGGTGTTCAAGAGCCTGCTGTTCTTCGGCTCCGGCGCGGTGCTGACCGCCACCGGCGAGCGCGACATGGAGCATCTCGGCGGCCTGATCCA
>Ga0209415_10009325_pt1 | contig 16878 bp, 14 predicted proteins | sample PeaSoiSIISIP2007_FD_187696 | JGI IMG/M metagenome (GOLD analysis project Ga0209415, IMG submission 187696) | Peat soil microbial communities from Weissenstadt, Germany - SII-SIP-2007 (SPAdes) (version 2) | ecosystem: Environmental > Terrestrial > Soil > Wetlands > Peat | place: Germany... | reverse complement strand
GACATCTGCTCCATGGATGAAGTGGTTTCTTCAACGGAAGACGACTGCTCGGTCGCACCCTGGGACAGCTCTTCGGAACTTGAGCTCATCTCCTGACTTGCGGCTGCGACATTGTCTGCAACGGTTTTGACATCTTTCAATACTTTGGTAATGCTGCGGGTGATCAGAACGCTGAGTGCTACGGTGAGCAAGATCGCAAGCAGGGCAAACGAAAGCATGGTTATAGTTGTACTTTTTGAATGGCCCCTGACGACTTCTTCTTGGGCGTCCATGCGTTTGTTTGATTCTTCGGCCAAGTCCTTGGCAGCTGCCTCCATTTTATGGATCTGGTCCTTATACTCTCCAATCGCAGTATTCGCTTGCTGAGTAGTCCTGATTTTCCCCTCCAGGATGAGTGCATAGACCTTATTGAATCCAGTAATATACGTTGCCAGCTCGTTTTTCATCGATTGAAGCGATTCGATGTCCTTCTGAACAGTCGCCGCTTTCTCGGCATCTTTGATCCTGGCTGTGAGACTCTCTAGGGCTTCTTTCCATGTTTTGTAATACTCGTCAGTTTTTTCCTTTACTCCGATATTGATAAAGATATCTTTCTCAGCACGGCGAAGTAAGTTCACATCCGTACGGGCCCGCGCAGCATGCGATGCGACAGCCGCATCACCGTTCAACATCCCGATCGTTGTGCTGGTGACCGATGCAGTACCCCAATAGCCAGCAAGTCCCACTCCGACCAGCATGAGCAGGACAACCCCGAAACCTAAACCTAACCGTGCGCCTATTTTCATATTTTTAAACATATTGTTCCTCCTTTTGACGTGATAGACAGTTAATATCTTTTTCTAAATAGCTGTTTTTATTATTCAACTCTAACCAGTCTATGCTTAATGACTCTTAAGCATATTCCCGCGCGATGATACTTGAGCATCTTTAGATGCGCTAATTTTGCATATTTGACTCCTCCTGCTCTGCCTGCAGCACCAATCGCGGTATGTCCAAAATCAACGCTACAGTACCGTCTCCAAGGATCGTTGCCCCGGATATGCCATCGATGTCTCTATAAAAGCTTCCTAGGTTCTTGATCACTGTCTGGTGTCCCCCGATAACGCGGTCTACGACGAAGCCTGTTCGTTGGCCCTCTATGGAAACGATCACAATCTGTTCTATGGTTGGCCTTTCTCCGGTAATCATGAACTGTTCGCGGAGCCGTATGTAGGGCACGACCTTTCCCCGCACATGGGCCAAGTCCCGGCCATTGGCTTTTTGAACATCTTTCCGGGTCAGTTCCACGCATTCCTCCACCAGAGAAAGTGGCATGATGAACGACTCGGCGCCGATCTTGACCATGAGACCCTCAATGATAGCGAGAGTAAGAGGAAGTTTCAGCGTTATCGTCGTGCCCGAACCTTTCTGACTGCTGATCTCTATAGATCCGCGTAAAGAGTCGATAGTTCTTTTTACCACGTCCATACCCACTCCGCGGCCCGATACGCTCGTGACCTTTATCGCAGTGGAAAAACCCGGGGCTAGGATAAGCGAAAAAATATCCTTTTCCGTAAGTTTTGCATCAGAAGATATCAGCCCTTTTTCCACAGCCTTAGACCGAATGACGTCGGGATCGAGCCCCTTGCCGTCATCCCGGACTTGCACCAGGACATGGGATCCAGAGTGCTTCGCAGACAGGTGGATCGTGCCGGTCCTCGGCTTGTTCGCAGCCACGCGATCTTCCGGCTGTTCAATGCCGTGGTCTATGCTGTTTCTAAGGATATGCACCATTGGATCACCTAATTTTTCAATAACTGTTTTGTCCAGCTCTGTTTCCGCACCGTCTGTCGTGAGCTCAATCTCCTTACCCAGCTCATTAGAGAGGTCGCGGACAAGACGCTTGAACTTGCTGAAGGTGGAACCGATGGGCAGCATGCGGATGCCCATGGTGGTGTCGCGGAGTTCGGAAGTCAAGCGCTCCACGGCCTCGGCGATCGCTGGAATCTTCGTTTTTTTAAACTTACTAGCGGTCTGGGTGAGAAGCGACTGGAGCGTAACGAGTTCGCCAACTAAATCGACCAGCTTGTCCAGCTTGTCCGCCGATACCCTGATGCTCGACGCGGAATTCGCAGCCTGCTTCTTCTCCTGCTGCGCCTTCAGATGCTGTTGTTCTGCCAAAGCGGCAGTAACGGTGTCTGATTCAAGGGCGCCCATTTCCACGAGTACCTGGCCGAACCGTTTCTGAGCGGAAAGTCCCTTTTGGACGATCTCTGGAGTTACCTCTCCTCGCTCCACGAGAATGTCACCGAGTTTCTTCTGCCCGGCGTCGTTACCGTCAACCGGATTTTTGATAATGTCGATCTTCACCTCGGCGTCATCCTGAATAAAGAGGAAAACGTCCTTCACTGCATTGATTCCTTCACGGGTCGTGAGGATCACGTCCCAGGACAGGTAGCAGAATTCAGCATTCATCTCTTCCATGGACGGAACATCATGTGTCCGTGCCGTGATCGTGCATTCGCCCATGTGGCAGAGGTCATTCAGCAGGCCAAGGGGATCAATGCCTCGGAATGCGATATCCTGGGGCGGGCGGAAATGGATCCGGCAGGTGATCTCCCGGTCGACGCCCTCCGGCTGCTGGTCCGCAACTACAAGAGGGGATGAACAGTCTTCCTTGGCCATTGCAGGCTGGGCAGGGACAAGCTTCCGCAATGAGGTGATGACTATTTGGGCCTTGTCATGGTCTACTTCAGACGCGCCTTCAGAAGCATCGAGCATCGACCGGATCTGGTCCCGTGCAGCAAGGGTCAGATCGATAAGCTCCTTTGTGACGGGAATGGAACCATTCCTGACAAGGACGAACACGGTCTCAACTTCATGGGTGAATTTGGATATCGCCTCAAACCCGAACATCGCTCCGGAACCCTTTATGGTGTGCATGGCCCTGAATACTCTGCCGATGAGATCAGCATCATCGGGACGTTCCTCCAATTCGAGCAGTGACGTTTCAAGCTCGGTTAGCAGTTCACGGGCTTCTTCCTTAAAGGTTTCCTGATATTTATCCTTGATATCACTCATATCCATACCTCACCTTTTATTCCACGGACATGTTTTATCCTCGGAGCAGATAGCGGCACGGCCATAACCGGCCATCACGATTGCATCCCGAAGTGCCTCAGGCTGTTCCCCGATCAACGTCAGTTCCTTGCCGGCATTCATTGCAGAGCGGTGTGCGGCGCAGAGTATCTGAAGTCCGAACATATCAACCTTATTGACCCCCTCCATGTTGACGTTAAGGGAGCTTTTGCTTTTTATTGCGTCCCGAAACATTCCTTTTAGTTCTGCAACATGTTCGATGATCATCTCACCTTCGAGCACCAGCGAGCCTGTTCCACCAGCTTGGTCGATTCTTGCATTAAGCATGACGTCTCCTCTTATTTTGCGAGTTTGTTGACTGTTTCCAGCAAGGTGTCGGGAGAAAAGGGTTTGACGATCCAGCCGCTCGCACCTGCCTTTTTCCCCTCCTCCTGCTTGCCTGCCTGCGATTCCGTCGTGAGCATGACGATGGGGGTAAATTTGTTCGCCGGCGTTCCCCTGAGCTGTTTGATCAAAGCGATACCGTCCATCTCTGGCATATTGAGATCAGTGATTACCATGTCGATCTTTGAGCCATTTGATTTGGCCAGGGCATCTTTGCCGTCCACCGCAACGATCACCTCGAAGCCCGCGCTCTTAAGCGTAAACTCTACCAGCTGGCGCATGGATGCGGAGTCGTCCGCTATCAGTATCCTTTTCCCCATTGTTTTCTCCTCCTTGAATGCCTTATAGAAAATGGTTGTTTCTTTTTTTCATTCTGCCGCCTTGCCAAGTCAGTGACTTCCACCAATAGTTGTCCGCAGGACCTTTCTTTCTGATTCCATAGTGTACATTTTCTCCAAGTGGGAAAGATCGGAGCTGCCAACAGACCTGTCGTGTGCCTCTCTGTCTAAAGAGCTAATACTTCGTGCAGTTTCAGCCAGTTCGGTTTTGAGTACCTGCAGAGACTCTATGACGTGCTCTATTCGCTGCCGTGTTATGTCTTGGAACTGCATGGATACGAGGATCCCGCTAATGTCCTGCGCGAGTGCTTCACTTTCGTCGGTTAACTCATCGAGCTTCTTCGTAGCCGTGTTGTTCGCTTCATCTATTTTATTTAATGCGTTCACAACGACATGTTCCGACTCCTCGGATTTTCGGCCGCTTTCGGATATCCTTTCCCCGATTTCCGCATACATTTCTTTTACATTGTTATCGATGGTTGCGATGCGCTTTCGAATTTCAAGGGCGGAGGCATTCGACCTGTCCGAAAGTTTACGCACCTCATCGGCGACTACGGCAAAGCCCCGCCCTTGTTCTCCCGCCCGTGCTGCCTCGATGGTGGCATTCAGGGCAAGCAGGTTGGTCTGGTTAGCGATGGATTCGATCTCGTTCACGATAGTGCTGATGTTCTTCATATGCACAATGACCGCTTCCATGTCCTTGAGCGTCTGTGCTTCACGGTCGGCATTAGCCTTTATGATATTAATGACCTCTAAGAGCGTTTTTCTGCTGATATCGAGAAGCGTGACGCTGTTTTCATTGTCATTGCCGGCAAAAGCGCTGAGTGATTGGGACATTTTCTTTGTCTGGTCCTGAGACCTGGCAACGATGTTCATGAAGCTTTTTCCAAGATCAAGTGCAGCGGTTTCAGTCTGCTGCATGACCTCCGCAAGTTGACCGGTAAATACCGGGATGAGCCGCGACCGCTCGACCAGGAAACTTGAAAAAGAATTGTGAGAAACTTCCTGTTCAGAACGGAGCTGTTTCAATACGTCTTCGTGCTCAGCCAGTAATCGGCTGGTATAGCGCCGTATCAGAAGGTAAGTAACCGCTATAGTGGCCGAAGACAGCGTGAAAGAGAGGATGACACGGTATGTTGTATTTTCTAGTAAGGCCGATGTAAGCAGGAGCATTATGCCGACCGCGATTTTCCCGGTGAGTTTCTGATTGGAGCTCAAACGTGGCAATCCTTTTAACATTTCTTATCTCTCCCTTATGGTGGCATGGATGCATGGCAATCTGCCTTAAACATATCGGTTTTGTTGTTCCAGACAGCTCCGGCTACTTCATTTAATAATACCCAGTTTTTTTAATGCCCAGAATATCGTCGAGCTTAATACGGGTTTTTCAAAATAGAACGATGCTCCGGTATCTTCTGCTTTTTTCTTGGCGTCATCATTGCTGCTTCCAGTCATGAGAATAATTTTTACATCAGGTCGCCGCTCTCGAAGAATAGATGTCAGCTCGATATTATTTTCCCCGTAAACTCCTGACTGGCAGACATCAATAAGAGCGACATCATAGCTACTGCGTATTTTCAATAGTTCAATTGCTTCTTTATAGGTTTCACACGCATCAATAATCACCCTCTGTCTTTCTAACTGAACCCTGTAAGCGAAAAATATAGGAGCAGAAGAATCAACAACGAGCATGCGTTTTATCCCGGTTTCTATTCCCGATTTATCATGAGAATTTTTTATCATCATATGCCCACCATCCTTGGCTGAATAAGTGCCATGAGAACCAGGTTGACTGGCGAACTTTCCCGTCTGAGCTAATGCGCCGTGATTTTCACAGGCAGTCGCTGTTTTACATACTGAGTCCTGTATCGCTGGCTCAAGCTGAAGTCTTATGCCTACCGAATCGTAGGCGCATGATGTCTTTTTTAGCATTGCGCCTTCCCCTTTGCATAGCACCCATTTGTGTGCTATGAAGATAAAATGCATTTCAACATTTGTGCCATTTATAAGAGTGCGGAAATATAGGGGATTACAAATTAGATGGATTTTCGAAATATGGCACGGAGACCATACCAGCCGCCTAAGCAAGACATCGATAATGAGGAAATGCATTGATTTTACGCGACGAATCGAGGGTATGGAATTTGCGCCATACTGGCAGGGCAAAACGGGAATGGTTTGGATAATATTGTGTCTTGTGGGCGGGTAAATCGCCTGGATAGAAGCTACTTTATGCCGTACTCCTTAATTTTGGTAAGAAGAGTCTTGTAATCGATCTGCAGCATTGGTGCGGCTTTGCTCTTGTTTCCTCCTGCAGCATCAAGTGCCTTCTTGATCGCTTTCCGTTCAACTTCCCGAACAGCAACGGCCGTAAGCTCCTTGAGCGGCATTTGCGCGGACATGAGTTGTCTGTCTTCCTCCTTATCACTGAGCATGAACTGAATATCCTCGGGCGGTACCACATCCTCCCGGGTTAGCAGGACGGTCCGACGTATGACATTTTTCAACTCGCGTACATTGCCGGGCCAGCGGTATTCCTTAAGAACAGCGGCTGCTTCTTTAGATAGCTCGCAACCAGTCTTGTTTAGTTCGGCGCACGCTTCAGCCATAAATTTTTTAGCAAGGAATAAGATATCATCCGGCCTTTCTCTCAAGGGCGGCAGTGTAATGGTGAATTCGCTCAGCCGGTAATACAGGTCCTCCCGGAAGCGTTTTTCGGTTACCTCTTTTTTCAAGTCTGAATTTGTAGCGCAGATTATTCGCACATCGACATCCAGGGGGACGGTGCTGCCGAGAGCGAATATTTTTTTCTCTTCAACGACCCTCAGCAATTTGGTCTGTGTATAGGGGCTCATGTTCTGGAGTTCGTCGATGAGAATCGTTCCCTCCTGTGCCGCCTCGAAATGTCCCGGCTTCCGTTTATCAGCGCCAGTAAATGCTCCCTTTTCATGGCCAAAAAGTTCACGCTCGACAAGTGTCTCGGGAAGTGTTCCTATATCAACAACGACAAATGGTCCGCCTGCCCTTTTACTTAGGCGGTGAATAGCACGGGCGATTGTCGTTTTTCCTGTTCCCGTCTCGCCTTCGATAATAACGGAAAAATCACTTTGTGCAACTTTCGAAATCTTGTTGATGATATCTTTCATGATTTTTTCAGTGCCGTAGAACCCTTCAAAGGATACCTCAACGACCGCGTTCAAAGAAGTGATTTTCTTGAGTGCGTCACAATGCTCAATAGCATTCTGAATTGTCAGGAAAAGCCGCCGGTAGTCTGGGGGCTTCGTTACGTAATCGTAGGCGCCTAGCTTGATGGCCTCGACCGCCGTGGCGATATCACCATGCCCTGTTACAATGATCATGGGAATGGCCGGCTTAATCTTTTTCAGTTCGAGCATCGTATCGATGCCGTTTTTATCCGGCATCACGAGATCTATTAATACAGCATCGTAGTCTTCCCGCCTGACAAGTTCGATCGCTTCCCTCCAGTTGCACACCATTACTGGTGAAAAGCCGCCGTCTGCAAGAGCATCGCCGAACGCAACCCGCGTCATTTTGTCATCGTCGATTACAAGTATTTTATGCATATTATCCCTGCCTGCTGTCCAGAATTTCCCGTATCTTGCGTTTCAGGGCATCGGGGTCCGGTGGCTTGTACATGAGATGCAATTCTTCATTCAACAGCCCCTTTGAGGTAATTATATCTGCCGTATAACCGCTTATGAAAAGCGCCTTCAGGTCCGGCCTTATGCCTCTGATCGCATCATACACTTCCTTGCCGTTCATTTTTGGCATAATGACATCCGACAGTAAAAGCATAATTTCGTCGCTATGTCGATTAAATTCGGCAAGGGCATCTTCTCCGTCAACCGCCTCGATAACGTTATAGCCTGCATCTTTAAGTATAATTTTTATTGATTCTCTCACCGCCGCATTATCTTCCACCAGAAGGATTGTCTCGTCCCCTCCACGAGGGGCCGGGAGGGCCTTTTCTGTGGGCTTCTCGGTTGCTGATTGCATTAGGGGTAGATAGATCCTGAATGTCGTCCCTTTGCCTGGCTCACTGTACACCCTGACAGTTCCCCCGTGCTGCTTGATAATGCCATAGACTATTGCGAGACCAAGGCCGGTGCCTTTACCCACTTCTTTCGTTGTGAAAAAGGGCTCAAATATTCTTTCCAGCGTTGATTTATCCATACCCTGACCCGTGTCCGAAACGCTGATACGGGCGTACATGCCGGCTCTTTCAACTTCCCCGGCCTTTACATCAGTATCAGACATCGGCACAACTTCTGAGTTGATAGTGAGCAATCCTCCCCGGGGCATCGCATCACGCGCGTTCGTGGCAAGGTTCATCAAGACTTGTTCTATCTGACCGGAATCCGCCATGACGGTTAATTTCGTACCGGCAAGAGATGCTTTCAGCTCAATGTCCTCACCGATTATCCGATGGAGAAAGTGATTCACTTTTCTTATAATTTCATTCAGATCGACCGATTTAAGACTTATCGTCTGCTTCCTGCTGAATGCAAGAAGGCTTTGGGTCAAGCCGGCGGCTTTATCCGTTGCCTCCACTATTCGCTCTGCATATGGTCGAAGCACGTCGTCGTTCTTTAATTTATTACCGAGAATCCCTCCGTAGGTACCAAAAATCGTGAGTAAATTATTGAAGTCATGGGCAACGCCGCCGGCCAGCTGACCAATCGCTTCCATCTTCTGGGCCTGGCGGAGCTGGTCTTCAAGCCTCGCCTTCTCTTCTGCTGCACGAAGTTGTTCGGTGATGTCCGTTAACGTGGCAAGAAGACAGGGGACTTCATCGATTTCGATTGGTTCAGCATTGAATCGAAGTATTGCTATACTGCCATTCTTTTTAATAAGCCTACATTTTAAGTCCTGCACCCTGCCTTCTGTGCGTAAAAGATGAACCATATGATCCCGAGTACCGGCATCGGCCCATATTCCAAGTTCGACAGAAGTACGGTCGATCAATTCATCGCGGCTATAGCCGCTCAACCGTTCATATTCCTTGTTGACGTCAATTAAGCGCCCATCGTCCATCCGACTAACAGACATGCCGACAGGTGATGACATGAATAGTTTTGTAAACTTGGCCTCAGACCTTTTAAGCAACTCCTCGATCAGCATGCGCTCGGTAATGTCTCGGATGTTCGCTACTGTATAAATCTCACCTTGCAACTCAAAGGTGGAAGCGCTGACTTCCATATGGAACTCGGTACCATCTTTCTTCTTGCCGCGCGTTACATAGAGTGATGGGGCCAATTCTCCAGCAGTTCTGTACCGTATGTTTTGTATCATCTGTTGATGATGGCTCGGTGCAATGTGATTCAATATCGAAGTGCCGGAAATTTCTTCATTACTGTCATACCCGAATAGTTTGAGATATGTGGGGTTGGCATAATAATGCACTCCATTTTTTGCAATACCAATGGCATCTCTAGAGTTTTCGAAAATTGCACGAAACTTGATTTCGCTCGCGTGGAGAGATGCCTGCGTCTGCTTCCGCTCGGTAATATCTTCGATCACAGTTTGGGAACGGATAATGTTGCCCTCAGCATCTCGTTCAGCAGTCGCCGAAAGAAGTACATCCATCAAATCACCATTCTTTTTTACGAACTGATAGGATATATCATTAACGATGCCGTCCCGGAAAAATGCCGGCTGAGTGACCTCCTGAGCGAACTTTTGCGACGCCTCCGAATAGAAATCAATGATTTTTCTGCCAATTACTTCATTTCGCTCATAACCCATTTTTTTTAGCCAGTAGTCATTTACCTCGACAACTCGTGCATCCCTGTCTATGGAATGGAGCATGACAGGCGTTTCATTATAGAGACGCTGAAATTTCGCTTCGCTTTGTTTCAGGGCCAGTTCGGCCAGTTTGCGCCTAGTAATATCTGTGGATATGCCGCAAATGGCAAAAGATGTGCCATCAGCATGAAACAGAGGGAATTTAATGGAGATATAGGTTCGGGGTTCGCCATTTGTAGTGATAATTTCCTCACATTCCAGGGGGTGACCTATGGCGAGCGCCTGTTGTTCATCGGCATGCATGGCATCGGCCTGCTCCTTAGGGAACAAGACGTGATCCGTCCTGCCGTACATCTTCGCGTTGGAGACATGGAATAAGCCTTCGAAGTGGCGGTTGATCATTATATATTGCCCCTTGAGGTCTTTCATGAAGATATATGCCGGGACATGATCCAGTATTGCCCGCATATGCCTGCGGTTTTCCTGGATTTCGTAGTTCAGCGTCAACCCCATGACAATGATCATGCTCATGTATCCGAGCGATCCCAAGGGGGGGATGTAAGCAATCCCTAGTCTAAATAAAATGCCCGGGACGGTGCCAGCCGCGAACAACCCTAAGGCAAGCATCATGAACAAAGCCGTACGCCTGCGGTCACTGCGGAAGCGAACAACCAGGGCATAAAACCCAAAAGCGAGGTCAAGAAAGATGCCCAGCACCCCGATGTAAAACCAAGTGCTGGCGGTAGCCAGTGGAAAGATAATCTCCTCTCCCCAAGGCAGATTCATACGTGCAAGCCCTTGGATTTCCTTATACAGGAGGGTGTATGGTTGGATAAGATTGACGAGGAACAGCATGGCAGCCAGCCCTGTGAGCCCAACCAGTACTGCCCTTGATCTCAGGCCTGCGTACTCAGCGAAGAACCAGGGAAGCAGGGCTATAAACAAGGCGTAGACGGCGAGGTTTAAGCGGTTCGCTTGAATGAATTCGTTCACAGTCTGTGCTTGGAAGATCTGGACACTAGATAATATGAACAACACTATCACAAGAGATATACCAGCGAATAACAGATGGACGCGGCGTTCCCCTGGGCGTTGATCAATAGTGTAATGGTGGATCGCGGCATAGGAAATCATGCCCGACAGGAAGATCATAAACGGAATATATAATTTAATCACCATTTGTGTGACCTCCAGGCTACGTTGGTTTCAATTTTATTACATAAAAACAACGTCCGCCAATTACCATAGAATGATGTCGCATGATGAACCATCTATTTTACTTGAGGCCGCTCGTACATCGCCAGTTCATCGAGTGAACGCCCGCAATTGCAAAAAAGTACCCTGCGACGGATTTCAGGATTTATAATAATTATATCAGAAGGTAGAAAATCGGAAGGAATAAATAATTGATAATTCTATTAAATTAATCCGACAAGTACTCTAGAATTTTCAAAAACTGTAACTTTTGCAGATTCCTGGAAGGCTTGTGAACTACTTGTTTTAATCGAAATTTTTCATTTCTGATCGATTACTCTCCAGCAAGTTTTTTTTAGTAATCTATTTCCCCAAAATAGGGGGCGGACAGGACTTTTCACGCTTTTTTGACCATTTCAATCATGGCTTTAACCTCGCTTTCCTGCTCTTCTTTCAGGCGGGCTTTATTATTTAGGAGATTATTCCTGAGAACTTCAGGATTCGTAAAGGCATTTATCTCGTCAGCCATGATCGTAAAGGCTGTCACAGCGATTGATTAGTTCTTTGACATGGTTGCCCGCTTTATAGGGAAACCCTTCTCGGATAAGTCTATCCATATCCAGTGTACTCTTGATTTTGCGCCAAAGAGATTTTTGACCACCAAGTACTGATGCGATTTTTTGTTCAGTAATCATAAGAATGACCTCCATGTCATCTGGCATTTTTTATCGGACATTTGGTAGGCTGTCAATTAAAATGGACTGATTTTGGGGGGAGCAAACGTTAACAAATTCCGAAATGAAGTGTTGATTGTTTCAATAAATTGAAACTCCACAGCTCCAGGAAGGAGGTTTTAATTTCAAAAAGATGCAGCTCTCGCGGACTACAGCTTGTAGCCTATAATTTAATATTCGTTGACGAGCAGAATGGAAGATAGAACTTCACTGGCGAAAATAATCACGAAGAGTGTTTACAATTCTTGCAAACGCTAATACTGACTACTACAGCTAATATTATATGAAACTCGACTTCACTTACAACTGCTGGAGTTTCGATGAATTGAGACTTTAATGATTCCGGTTGAAACAGAGCCATGGGAAAAACTTATATCTCTTTAGCATTTGAGATGACCCCAGCCCCCCATGATCTTACTGTCCGTTTCTTTCTGTCCAAGTGCGAACAGCATTAGCCATTTCCTTGACCTTGTTCATTGCTTTTGACTGTACCAAACTTTCAGGGATATACCAAGGCGGTTTGACGTAAGAGCAATACTCAAGAAGATAGGTGCCATCCCTCTGTGTATCAATAATCTCCCAACTTCCTTCAATTCGTTCCAGGTCGCCTGATACACGCTCCCACACTATTCGACGGTGAGACGGAGAATATTGATCGCTTATTACATAATCCAGTTCTTTGTTGAAGATACCCAAGAAATTAACTAAATATACATATTCCACCTCGGCTCCAACGTTACTGCTCATACGAACATCTGCTTTTTTTAAGCCTTTGTAGATTTTAGGAAAATAGCTATAGCCTGTAAGCACCGACCAGATACGCTCGGGCGTAGATTTTACACAGAAACTCGCTTTAACTCCGGGAATGTTGTCTATAGTCTTAATTACTTCAGTGACCACATCGCGCGCAAAGAGTTTGGTCCAGTCCAGCGGTTTTTCCTCTGCAATCGCTGGATTCCATAACAGACAGCATAGTATAAAAACGATATAAATCCATGTCCTCACAACGAATACCCTTTTGAAAGATGGTTTTGACTTAGCGGCCAACCAAATATCCTCTCCTTGCTTTTTGATAACAAGACTCCTTTTGTTATATAATGGCATCTGCACTAGTCACACCTTTAGAGGACGGACGTATATTAACATCTTCCATCTTAACAGATTGTCTATTTTCGGACTGGCCTTACAACGCACTTACGTGTAAATATGCGATAGTATATTCGATGAATATTACAAGCGTATGAAATTAGCATTAAATTACGGAGTAAAATGGAGTGGGAAGTCGGTCTAATTCAAAGCGATGTCGACAAATTCAATAGAGTTTAATGTATGTATGACAACAGATATGGAATGAAAGTCATATGGGTATGTCGTATGGGTAAGGGATGGGTAGATATCGATTGAAGAATACTACATAAAAGTTACAGTGTTACAAAAATGACGTCGTCAACATCTACAGAAAGGAGCTATTGACTGAAACTATATCAAAAAAATTAATGACGCAAACTTGATTATACGATCATCTGCAGAGATGATCCTCCTTACGCCTCCCCCGATTTGATGGACACCCCAAGTAGTTGTATAATTGGAGGGGAGGCGCTTATGGCGAAGAGCGAACGTCGTCAATTCACTCAAGAGTTCAAAAGAAATGCGGTTAATCTAGTCATGGAGAAAGGTGTTCCCGTGTGGAAGGTTGCTCGTGACCTTGATATTCATCCGAATCTGGTGCATCAATGGAGGCGGATGTTTATGGCAGAAGGTGACGGTGCCTTTGTGGGGACAGGAAAGTTAAAGCCTGAGGATACAGAGTTAAGGGATTGGGATATAAGAGCCCGGAACAGTATGAAAAGGGCCTAAAAGAAACTTAACGAGGTGTCCACTTTTTCGGGGGAAGATCACCTGGAAGTATGCGCTGGAATCAGCGAGGGTAAGTTCTCTTGAGTGTAAACGCTAGATTAGGAACTGCACACCTGAATATTTTACACAGACTCCTCATATACACTAAAAATACCCTTAAAAGGACTTTACATTATTTATAGTTTGCGACTATACTGAAAATATTATTTTACAAAAAGGGGGCTTATGAAAAAAATAATTATTGTCTCTCTTTTGCTACTCGCTTCTGGATGCTCTGCGAAGCTAACTGCTATGATGCGAACACCTGAAAATATTGATTCTTACAAAATAGGAGTTATGCAAACAGCATCAGTCGGAGAACCCATGCTGTCCAGAATAAAAGCATCGTATTCACCAGGTTACATTGCTAACCAAGATTTTCTACCCCCTCATATTGGGACCCGGGATGATTTGATACCCAAAGGGTCTAAGTGGTACATACTAGGAAAATTTAGTGACGGGACTGTGGTTTGCGGAAACCCCGACTATCCTAAGCCATTCGCAAACATTTCTACGGCAAGTTGGGATTATTGTCTTGCTGTTGATAAAAACGACTTTGCATTTGGTTATGCGCCATGTATTTTAAGCTCAGATGCCGATGAAGAAAGACGCGAAAATGAAGGGCTAAAGGTGCACACTTGGGATGTTATCCAAAACACTAAGTTCTTAACAAAAATTCATAAAATTTACCATCGCGGATCACTTCACCAAGAGATTGTCTATAGCGGGAAGAACGGCAACATATTGGAATTAACATATCGTGAGTTCATTGACGATCCGACAAATATCACCTATTCTAATAAATTGACCTATCATCTAGCAAGATCTGGATCAACGACTATAGGATTCCGCGAGATGCTAATAGAAGTAATGGAGGCTACGGATTCAGAAATTAAATTTTTCATAAAATCGCCAATGAATTAATCGGAAAATCGATATAAAGCGATATTTAATTGTTACCGATGTACGGCCTCTGGGAAACCGGGGGCTTTTCTTTTCCAATTCACATAGAGCAGCGAGGTGCATACTGCAGATTCGGGGAAATCTTCAACCCAATGGTTTACTGAGCTCGAACTTGGCTCCCAGCAATACTTACTTCATTGCGTAAAGTAATATCGTGCCGCGCAGGCAGATATTATCACCTTTACCTACAAGTCCGCACTCTTAATGAGTCCGGAGAACTATCAAATACTGGTTGAAACATGCTACAGAAAGTCTAACTTTGGCTGTACGGATTTCTGGTATAAGGTCAAACGCAAAGAAATGCAAAGCAGGTGTATATTTATTAAATTTCGCATCATTAATCTCTGGTTGATCCTGATAGTCAAAATCCTGTGCTTCCTCTTTCATGTTGCGGCGTGTTTAATGTTTTCTTAATGTGATTCATTAGAATCTCAATCCCTTTTACAAAGCGTTTCGAATCTACCGTATCCAAATAATTCCATGAATCTAAGTAGCTCTCAGGATCAGCCAAAATATCTTGTAAATTTATAAGGGTACCTCTTAAAAATTCATCTTCTGTTCCATAATCTTTTGCAGATGCGCCAATCTCCAAGCGAAGTACATCAAGTACTTCCTGGGCAAGCGAGATAGTATCAAAAGCCATCGCTGTCAACTCATCGGTGCCCATTCCGTCCTCAGGAGCTATCATTGACAAATCATCACTTATTGATTACTTCAGCCATCTGCCGGTTCTTCCATCTCTTCTCACGTCAGGCGTAGGGGACGCCGCCTTGTTCAGCTGAGATAGATACAGTTTATACCGCATGATAATAATACTGTCATCGCGCAGTAAATCTGCAATCTTACTCGCTTGATGAATTGATGAATGGCTATTTTCAAATACCCAATTGTAGCGTCTTAGGTTCGAACTTGCTCACATCGAGACCGGCTATTTTTTTAAAGTGCTTATAGTTCGCGCTCACGAGAGTATCGTCCTCCCGCAAAGCCGTTGCTGCAACTAGCGCATCAATTGTCCTAAGCCCATCGGTTGAAGCATGCCCTTCGAGCAAAGTACTAGCTTTTTCCGAAATGCGTTCATCTGGATGAATGACGCCTGCGATGTTGTCGCGGATAAATTCTTTGACCGCGCGAAGTTCCTGACGGTCCCGGCAACCCTGGACCAGTTCCATAATGCAAAGGGAGCTTACCCGCCGTTCCCGAAACGGGATCTCGGAGATAAACCCCCTCGCCTTCTGATTGCCCCTGAAATACCAAATAAGTATGTCGGTATCAAAAATCATCGATGGTAGCGCTCATCTCTCCGTTCGTCAAGCCACTTTTTGACGTCTTTCATTTCCCCCCGGCCCTTCCATATGCCAAATCCGACGGGGTTGAACGGCCTATCGACGTCCTTCACGGGTTTCATGACCGCGATGGATTTTCCGCGCATGGTAATGACCACCTCATCACCCTTCCTGACGCGTTCAAGAATGGCCGCTGCGCGGCTCCGGAGTTCCTTTGCTGTTACAGTCTTCATGCAGCTTCCTTCGCGTACAGCTTAAGTGTACACTTTGAAGTATATACCACAGGCCTTCGTTCGTCAAGACCTTTGCTACCGTGTCGATGCGCAAATATGAGCCAATGGTAAGAGTTCTAACATGCACTCGCGTTCTCTAGCGCACGCGCGCAGAATAGACTGCAGTTGTTGTGGACAGAAAGCTTTACTGCTAAAGCAAAATCGGTTCGCCTATACAGAAAGAAGCAAGCCCTGACCACGCTTGGGGTGGAGACCGTAAACCTATGATTCTATTTTATTTCACGAACTTAACCTTCTCCACACATCGTGTGGGGACGTCCACACAGCGGGGGCCGGATTTGAACCGACGACCTTCGGGTTATGAACCCTATGGTCTCTTTATTCCTCCGTGGTATCTATACTTCGTAAGTATGTGCTGCAAACAGATTCCGGATGGCAGATATATCCGATTGAATCCTTCCTAATATTTCGAATAACCCTCCTGGCGATTCCGCGAAATCTTCCATTCAGTAGTTTTTTGAAATGGTTCATTATGATACATGTCTCGGGTGGAATGCCCGATAGGTTCAACGCCATTCCCTAACTATCAAATTCTCCTGTTTATAAAATCCCCCTTTTTCGCTACAGATCAATTCTGAACTGCTAGGTAAAAAGTTGCATTTTATAGAAATTGCACAGTACCTCTCATAGTTTTTAAATAGTCATTTCACCCATCAGCTTGGGGAATTCGCTTATGCTTGCGTTAATTCCTCAACATTTCGCGTCACATCTTTTTGATAAGAAACTGATTTAAACATGGCGTTAAATTTGCATTATAAATCAGCTGGTTATAAATAATTTCAGTAGCGTATGGAGGAATGAGCATGCAAATTGTGTTTCTCGTCCTCATCTACCTGATGTTTCTGCTATCCGGAGCGGCTGGCCTCATTTATGAAGTCGTCTGGTTCCGCTCGCTGAGTCTGATATTCGGCGGCTCACATCTTGCCATTACCACGGTATTGTCCGTTTT
>Ga0209415_10009324_pt1 | contig 16878 bp, 19 predicted proteins | sample PeaSoiSIISIP2007_FD_187696 | JGI IMG/M metagenome (GOLD analysis project Ga0209415, IMG submission 187696) | Peat soil microbial communities from Weissenstadt, Germany - SII-SIP-2007 (SPAdes) (version 2) | ecosystem: Environmental > Terrestrial > Soil > Wetlands > Peat | place: Germany... | reverse complement strand
GGCTGCCAATAGCGGCGAAAGAGTTCGCCGCCGGGCGTGCCCGGCCCGATTCGAACGAGACGCTCGTTTTCTTCCGGTCTCAGCATGCGCTCAACCCGCCAGCGCCGGGAGGAAGCGCGGAATGACCTCGGTCGCAAACAACGCTAACGAACGCATCGCTTCATCCTGCGGCATCATATTGAAGTTGATCTGCATCGACGGGTGTCCGATCCAGGCCGAACCGCTCTTGATCTGGGATTCCATGCTAGGAACGGTTTGCTGCATCACCGAAAATTCCGCCTGCCGAGAGGAGCGCATGATGCCCAGTTTTACGTGGAGTTCCGAGCAAATCGAGGCCTTCGAGCGAGCGCTTGCGACGCGGCCGCATTTCAGCCGGTTCAATCACGTGAGCGTCTTCGTTCGGGATGTCGCCCTCGCGACGAGATTCTACGCCGACGTGCTCGGTGGCCGCATCGTCAACCAGGGGACGCCCAACTTTGCCGAGGTTGTCGTAGCCGGGGTGATCATCGGTCTCAGCGAGGTTCGTGGTGCCGCTCAGGCCGCCGACGCCGAATTCCCGCACATGGCGTTTCAGATCGAATCGGATCAATTCTTGCCGATGAAGCAATGGCTCGAGGACCACGGAGTCAAGACGCACGCTCCGTGGACGCGACATCAGGTCGAAGGCTTGATGTACTTCAAAGACCCGTTCGGCAACCTGATTGAAATGTATTGCCCGCAGTTTGCGGGTGCGAAGGGCTTGCGCACCTCAGGGACGCCGATCGGCGTCGTCGATCTCGCGAGCCTCGACTATGAGTGGGACGGGTCGCTGGCCGATCCCGTCGTGGCGCGTTAAGCCGCCCGCAAGACGCCGTTCTCGCGCAAGAACTCGACGCACAGCGCCCAAGCCTGTCCGGCGGCGCGCGGTGCATACACTTCCGAACGCGTGTGGCGAAAGAAACCGTGGCCGGCTTCCGAAAACGTGACCTCGGTGTGCTGCAAGCCGGCTTGGTCGAACGTGTCGGCCACGAGGCGCTGCTCTTCGTGCGAGATCGCTTCGTCTTTGCGTCCCCAGAACATCAACAGCGGAGCGTGCTGCTGCGAGGTGAGATCGAACCACTCGGGGATGCGCGTTCCGTAAAACGAGACCGCCGCCGCGAGCGGCGCGCTCGCGTTCGCAAGGTACGACGTTCGGCCGCCCATGCAGAAGCCGACGGCGGCGATCTGCGCTCCCTCGACGCCGAGTTTCGCATCGCCGGCGAGCCATTCGTAGGCGGCACGAACGTCGGCCGCTTGTCCTTCGCGCGTCAGCGCCTTGACCCAGGGCGCGATAGCCCCATAGCCCGCATCGTAGGACCCGACGTTGCCGTCGCCGCTGCGATGGTAGAGTTCGGGCACGACGGCAACGAGCCCGATGCCGGCCAACCGCACCGCGACCTCCTGCAAGTAGCCGGTGACGCCGTACGCCTCTTGGAAGACCAGGATGCCGCCCCCGTTCGCGTTGGACGGCGCCGGCTTGGCAACGTGAACGATCATCTGCGTTCCATCGCTCACCGGGATTCGAGCTGCCGTGACGGGGATTTCCGGCGTTGTGGTCATGCGGGCGATCCTTTCTCTGAGCGGCGCTTCCAAACTCCGCGGCGAACGACCTTCGCGTGAAAGCTCTCACCGCTCCCGAGGGGTCGCCGATCATTCATGCCGAGCGGCTGTCCAAGACGTTCGCTACCCGTGGGCACGCGGTCGAAGCGGTGCGCGGCATCGACCTCACCGTCGCCGAGGGCGAGATCTTCGGCTTATTGGGCCCCAACGGTGCCGGCAAGACGACGACGATGCGCATGCTCTGCACGCTGCTGCTGCTGACGGACGGCCGCGCCAGCGTCGTCGGCTTCGATCTGGAGAAAGAGCAAGCCGCAATTCGCCGCAACATCGGCTACGTCGGCCAAAAGGGCGGGCTGGAAGCCGTCGCGACCGGCCGCGAAAACTTGATGCTGCAAGCGCAGCTCTATCGCATGACGCACGCCGCCGCGCGCCGCACGGTGGACGCTTTGATCGAGCGCTTGAGTCTGTCCGAGTTCGCCGACCGGACCGCCGAAACGTACTCCGGCGGTCAACGCCGCATCTTCGACTTGGCGGCCGGTGTCGTGAACGCGCCGCGTTTGCTCTTCCTCGACGAACCCACGACCGGTCTCGATCCCCAAAGCCGAGCCCGCGTATGGGCGGAAGTCAGCGCGTTGAACGCAGCGGGCACGAGCATCTTCCTCACGACGCACTACCTCGAGGAAGCCGATGCGTTGTGCGATCGCGTAGCGATCATCGATCACGGTCAAATCGTCGCGCTGGGGAGCCCGGTCGAGCTCAAACGGCAGGTCGCCGGCGACCGGCTCACGTTCGGCTACGAAAATGCCGGCAACGTCGCCGCGGCGTCGGCGGTTCTGACCGGCGAATCGACGGTGCTCGAAACGCGCGTAGACGGAGACACCTTGCTCGTCTACGTCACCAACGGCGACGAAGCGCTGCCGCTGCTCATGCGCCGGCTCGGTGCCGCTCATACCGCACCCAAGACGGTGCAGCTCGCCCGTCCGACACTCGACGACGTGTTCCTGAAGGTGACCGGCCGAACGCTTCAAGCCGAAAGCACGGCGGAGTAGAACCGTGCGCGACGCTTACTTGATCGCCAAGAACGAGCTGATCGTCACGGTCCGCAACCCCTACTGGCTCTTCCACGGCCTGGTACAACCGATCATTTACCTCGTGCTGTTCGCGCCGCTGCTCAACGGAGTCGCCGGCGTCCCCGGTTTTCCGGCCCACAACGCGATCCAGTTCTTCGCACCCGGACTCCTGATCATGAACGTCCTGTTCAGCGCCGGGTTCGAAGGCTTCACCCTGCAAGACAAAGCCGAATCAGGTTTCCTGGAACGGCTGCGCGTCACGCCGATCAGCCGGCTCGCCCTGGCGCTCGGGTTCATCCTGCAGTCATCGGCGACGCTGCTGTTTCAAAGCCTCGTGCTCATCGTCGCTTCGCTCGCGTTCGGACTGCGGCTCGATCCGCCGGGTGCGGTGATCTTGCTCCTGCTCATCGTGCTCATCGGCGTGTTGATGGCGTCGCTCTCGTTCACGCTCGGGCTGATGACCCGTGAGGGCGGCATCCTCGCGGGGATCACCAACACGTTCATTTTGCCGCTGCTCATCCTCTCGGGCGTGATGCTGCCGATCGGCTTCGGGCCGCCGATCATTCAAACGATCTCCCGCCTGGACCCGTTCTTTTACGCGGTGAATGCCGCCCGGAATCTCATCAACGGCGCGCTGAGCAGCCCGTCGATCCCCGTAGCCTTCGCGGTGTTCGCCGTGCTGGCGGCAATCGCACTCACGCTCTTCATCCGTTCGATGCGCGAGGCGGTCGCCTGAGGGCGCACCCGAGGACCCGCCCCCGGATCGAGGAACATCACGGCATGATCGAACGTCAACCCGTGCCCACCGGTAGGATCAGCTGGACCCCGGCGCAGATCGCAGCACACGAGCGTGAGAGGCGGCCGCACTTCATCGATCTCGCGCACGTCAGCGTACCGGTCGAGGATCTCGACCAAGCCCGGCGCTTCTACACCGAGGTCCTCGGGGGACGCCTGATCCTCAACATCCCGGGATTCGTCGAAGTCGTGATCGGCCGGACAATCCTCGGGCTGAGCGCCAAGAACGGCCGGCCGCCGGCCCCGAACGCCGAGTTTCCGCACGTCGCCCTCTACATCGCTTCGGAGCACTTTCTTCCGATGAAGCGCTGGCTCGAGGAGCACGGCGTGAAGACGCACGAGTTGTGGACTCGCAACCAAAAGGAAGCCCTCATGTACTTCAAGGATCCGTCGGGGAACCTGTTCGAGATCTACTGCGAAGAGTACGCGGCAGCAAAGACGGTGCGCGTCGCGCAAGGTCCCGAGAGCTTCCTCGATTTGGCAAGCCTCAACTACGACTGGCCCTAAGGCCGAGCGATAACCTATGGATGATCCGTACCCGTTCGAGTCCGGACCGGCATTCGTTCGTGATGCTTGGTACGTCGCGGCCTGGTCGGCCGAAGTTACGCGCACGCCGATACAGCGCACGCTGTTGGGCGATTCCATCGCGCTCTTCCGGGCCGAAAGCGGCAAGCTCGTCGCACTCGCGGACCGGTGTCCGCACCGCGGTTATCCGCTCTCGCAGAGCACGGTGGTTGGGGACGCAATCCGGTGCAACTATCACGGTTTCACCTACGACGCCTCCGGCACGTGCATCAGCATCCCGTCGCAAACACGGTTGCCCGACGGCTTTCGCACGCGGCATTATCCGGTCGCCGAACGCTGGAAGTGGATCTGGGTGTGGGCCGGCTCGCCCGAAGAAGCAGATGAGTCGCTGATCCCCGATCACGCGCACGCTGGACTCGAGGGGGATGAATGGCTCGCGGAAATCGGCGGCGATTTTCATTGCGCCGCCCGCTATCAGTTGTTCAACGAAAACCTGCTCGACCTCACCCACCTGACGTTTCTCCATCCCGGCACGATCGGTACCCCGGGCATCTTGGAGTCGGAGTCCACCATCGAGGTCGACGGCCGCGCCGTCATCGTGAAGCGCGATACGCTCGATGAGTTCGCGACGCCGTTCTATGCGAAACGCCTTGGCATCGCGGCTCAACGCATCGACCGCTCGCACGTGACGACCTTCATCGCACCGAGCTTTCACATAATCGGGGTGACGACGCGCGAAGCGGCCTCCGCCGTCGCCGGCGGTGCGCCGATGGTCTTCGGGCAACACAAAATCGTCCACGCGATCAGGCCCGAAACCGAAACGACGATGCACGATTATTGGGCGTTCACCCGCACCTATAACAAAGCGCCCGATATCACCGAGTACCTGCGCCGCACGATCGGTGAGGTCATCCAACAGGACATCGTCGCGCTGGAAGCCGTGGAGAACCTGCTTCCCGCTCGAACGTCGGCCGATTTCAGCTGTGCCGCCGACGGCCCGGCCCTCAAGGGACGCCGCGTCGTCCAAGCGCTGCTGACAGGAGCCGGAAAGGGTAATTAGAAGTCTATTCATTCCGCCTCGGAGGTTCGTCGATGGAGCAACTGCGCTATTACATTGCGTATAACCAAGGGCTGCAAATTCTTGACAGCTCGCTGCAGCCGGTGGACGCATTTTTCGCAGGCCGGACGCTCGAGCATCTGACCGGCAGCAAGACCCATCCGGAAATCGTGTTCGCGGCCGTGGCGTACGACGGCGGCTATCGCACCCGCGACGCCGGAAAGACGTGGGAGAAAGTCCTCGACGCCGACGTACGGACGTTCACGATCGATCCGCACGACGAACGCGTCGTTTATGCCGGCGTCGGTCCGGTGCGGCTCTTTCGCAGCGAGGACGGCGGATCGACGTGGGAGCCGTTGGACGGCATGCTGGACTTCCCGCCCGAGGTCAAAAAGAAATGGGACGTCCCGCCGCCGTACCGCGGGAAAGAAGAGCCGCACGTGCGGTATATCTTCGTTCATCCCGATGATGCGAATCTGCTGTTCGTGCTGCTCGAACACGGCGGCGTACTGCGCAGCCGCGATCGCGGCAAGACCTGGCAAGATTGCAGCACCGGCATCAACTACGTCGACGTGCACGTGATCGACAACTTCCCCGGCAGCAAAGAGCGCTACTATCTTTCTTCCGCGCAGGGCTTCTACCGCAGCGACGACGCCGGCGACCACTGGTATCGCACCGAGAACGGGATGCCGTGGGCCGACACGCCGGTCTACTGCTATTCCCACGAGTGGAAGCTCGTGAAGGGCGATCCGCCGCGCTTGGTCGTGTGTGGTGCCCGCGGCTCGCCGGGTGTGTGGTTGATGGAGCACGTCGATCCGCGCGGCCACATCCTCTTGAGCGACGACGGCGGCGCGCATTGGCGCATCGCTACCGACGGCTTGGGCAAGGAAAATCCGTGGGCGCCCTGGGTGCTCGCCAACCATCCCACTGACGCGAAGACGCTGTTCCTCGGCATGGGCACCGGAGGGCGCGGCTACTTCAGCGGAAACAACGTCCCCGGCAGCGGCGCCTTCTACGTTTCCCGCAACGCCGGCGACTCGTGGGAAGCGCTGCTTCCCAACTCGCCGTCGATCTTGACCGCATGGGTGACACCAACATGAACCAGCGCACGATCTCCCGCGCAGCGCTCATCCAGGGGGCGCTGCTGGCCGCTTCCGCCGCCCGCGTCTCGGCGCAAACCGAAAAACCGCTGACGACGGTTCGCTTCATCGCCTCTCCGGCCGACGCCATCCGCCCCTTCCTTTACGCTCAGTTTGGCAGCGGCCTATTTCGCGAAGCGGGCCTGGACTGCCCATTGCAGCGTGCCACCACCGGAGCCGTCGTAGCGCAACAGATCGTCGGCGGCGCAATGGACATCGGGATGGCGAGCATTACGTCGATCATCGCGGCCTACTCACGCGGACTTCCGTTCGCCATCGTTGCGCCGTCCATCATTTACCGCAAAGGCGAACCAACGGCGGGGATCGTGGTCGGGGCAAGCTCGCCGATCCGCACCGCGCTCGAACTTCAGGGCAAGACCGTTTCGTGCTCGGCGATCGGAGACATCGCCTACCTTGGTTTGAGAGCGCTGATCGATACGCACGGCGGGGACTCCTCGACGGTAAAATTTATCGAGCTGCCGCCGATATCGCTCGTGACGGCCGCCATCGAACAAGGACGCATCGACGCCGGGTTGATCGCCGAGCCCGCCATGATGGCCGACGTGCGCGCCGGCAAAATCCGCTTCCTCGTCGACGAGCTAACCGGCTACGTGCGGCCGATCCTCGAGGTTGTTTATTTTTCGACGGTCGACTACGCGACGAAAAATCGGGATACCGTCGCGCGCTTCGCGAAAGCCTTGAACCGGGCCTCAGACTACTGCAACACGCACGTCGCTGAAACGAGCCCCCTGCTCGTGCAGTACACCGGGATGGACGCGCAGGCCGTGGCAACGATGCGCCATGGTTTCATGGCAACATCGTTCGATCCGGGCGCAATCCAGCCCGTCATCGACCTCATGGCGAAATACAAGAACATCCCGAGCGGCTTCGACGCCCGGGCGCTCCTGTCGACGGTGACCCCTCAAACGTAGTCAACGTAATCAATGAAACGTTAGTCCGCCAAGGGGTTGGGCCGGATCTGGAAGTGCACGACGATCGGATGCGTGCCCTTCCCGGTTTCCATGTGGAAGGGAGCACGCGAGCCGAACGTCGTCCACATCCCGCGGCCTTTCCAGCCGATGTTCGGGTTGTCGATGCGTCCGTCGACGTTCTTGGCGAAGAAGCCCAGCGGGTACGGGACGCGGAAGGTGATGAACTTGCCGTTGCGCAGTGCGTAGGCACCTTCGCCGAGATTGGCGGTGGCGTAGGGCACGTCTTTGCCGAGGCCGACGGCGTTGAACCGGTCGACCCAGGTGAAGTACGGCGCCTCGGCACTCCCCGACGCCTTCAGGCCCTCGAACTGCGGGCCCGGCAGCGGGAAGAGCGTCCAGCCTTCCGGACACTGCTGACCGGTCACCGCGTTCGGACCGTTGAGCGAACCCTTGCATTTGCGGCGGTCGAAGCTGGCGAGGTGTCCGCTCGCGAGCGGCGCCCACACGACGCCGTGCGAGTCGATGTCCATGCCGCGCGGCGAGAAGCCGTGCACCGGCGCGCGCGGGTCCGTGGCCGGCAGCTCGTAGACCTCCGTCAGCGCCGTGTGCGGCGGATCGCTGCCCGGGGCGACGCGCAGGATCACACCCGGGTAGCTTATGACGGAACCCCACACGGAGCCATCGACCACGCTGATGCCCGCGCCGTAGAAGTTGCCGTGGATCCGTGCATCTTTGGCCGGATCGAGCGGCGCGCCGGGTTCGGTCCACGCTGCGGTGCGCTTCCCCGTGCCCACCGTGTCGACGATGAACGGCGTCCAGCCCTGCGATGTTGCGGCGTCACCCGTTTTCAGAAAGGCTTTGGTATCGAGCCAGGCCGCAACCTCGCGGCTGCCGGTGTACCACATCGTGTCCTTGCCGTCGGAGCTCAGGTAGAGGTGGTGCGTTCCGAAGCAGAGATTGGCGAGCATGAACTGTCCGGTTTTCGGATCGTACACGGCCGATTGCCGTCCCGACGCCGTGAGCGGGAAGACTTGCGCCGACTCCATCGACGAACCGGCTTTGCAGTACGCCGGATCGTCGTCCGGCCGGAGGCGCGCGGTCATCCAGACGCGGCCGTGCTCGTCAAGCATCGGGTTGTGCACGATCGTCTGGCTCGACCAGATGCGCTGATTGCCCCAGAACGCCGACGGCATGAGCGGTCGCTCGGCGCCCAAGAAGTCGAACGACGGCGTGTTCGGATCGAGCACCGGCACCCTGATCCAGCTCGTCGAATTGTGCACCGGATCGAGCACCGGCATGAAATCGCTGCTCTCTTCGGACGAGCCGTAGATCTTGCCGTACGCGTTGAGGCGCGGATTGCGTTTGTCGGTCGAGATCTCGTCGTGCATGTAGGTCGTCGGCGACGACCAGTCCCATTCGGTGATGACGATATTGCGTTCGATGCCCTGCGGCCGCGGCGGCTGCGTCGTGGGAATCTCGCCCTTGGCGATGCGATCGGTCCAATCGGCGAAATTTTCGAAGAGGCGCGGGCCGAGGCGGGCCCCCGTAGCGGTCATAATCGGACCGGCTTGTCCCGATTGGATGCGGCGCGCCCACACCGCGGCGTGGGTCGGAAACGTGCCGAACGCGGTCGGCAGCGTGCGCGTGTACTTGTTGCCGAGCTGGTGACAGGTCACGCAGCCGTCGGTCTTGACCTGATCGATCCACATCTGCTGATTTTTGACCTCGACGCCGATGCCGTTGCCCGACGGTCCCGTCCCCGGGAAATCACTCGCGTCGGGAATCTTGAGCAGCGAGAACCAGTACTCGGCCGGGTAGTACTGCGCAGCGAGTTGCGCGCTCGGCGCGATGATCGCGCGCAGGTTGACGAGCTTACCGCGCGTCGTCTGGACTTTCGGTCCGTCGACGAGCCCGTAACCGCGCGACCACACGGTGTAGGTCGCATCGGCCGGCAGATCCGGAATGAGGTAGCGGCCGCGCTCGTCGGTGACGACGATCTTGGAATACCCGGTCGGCAGATCGCCGGTGTGGGCGATCACCCACACGCCAGCCTCCGGGCCGCGCGCGCTCGTTACGACGCCGGCGATGTCTGATGGACCAAGTTTGATCGCCGTATCGGTAGCGCGCGACGCGCCCGCCGAGACGGTCACGAGCGTTGCGATCGCAACGGCCCCGAGGGCGAGATACAGCGCGCGGCGCAACTTCATGCTTTTGCCTCCGGAAGACGACGGGCTCGTAACGCGAGCGCGATCAACGTGACGCCGGCGACGAATCCATAGATGCTGATCATCAAGACGATGTAGACGAGACCGGTGGCCGGAGCGAACAACACGAAGGCGCCGAACAGCACCGATACGACGCCGAAGAGCAGGTAGAACCATTCATTCTTTATGATGGCGCGCAGGCGAATGGCCGTGACGATCGCCAGCACGCCCGAGATGATGGCCCAATAACCGACCAAAAAGGCCAGGGTCAAGATGCTGAGCCCGGGCCAGACGAAGATCGCGATGCCGACCGCGATGCCCAACAACCCCTCGAGCAGCAGCACCCACCAGTGCGCGTCGGAGCGCATGACTTGCATCGCCTTCACGACCGCAACGATGCCGTCGACGATCAGGTATGCGCCGATCAGGATGACGACGACGGCGAGCGTTGCTCCCGGAAACACGAGGGCGAGGACGCCCAGAGCTAGACCGAACAAGCCGCGGATGAGGAAGAGCCACCAATAGCGCCGGAGTTCGCTCGCGATGGGGTGCGGCAGTAACGAGTCAGCCATTTCGAAGACCCTCACGTTCCTTAGCCGGCCAACTGGCCTAAGGCAGCGCCTTCGCGAGACACGTGGCTGCTCCTAGAGTCACGCGATCCCGAGGAGCCGCCCCACGATCTCGGCCCCGGCGCCGGCCGGGTCGTCCGCGAGGAAGTACACGTGGCCGCGGCCATGGTCGAAAACGACCGTGACCTCTTTCCCGTCCTCTTCCGGCCGGGCCACGCCACGATTTGCCCGCGACGTCCAAATGGCGTGGTCCTCGTAGATCTCCGAGGTCACGTTCTTCATGCCTAGCCTCGCCTCGACCACGTCGGTCACGTCGGACGCCCACGACTCAAAGCTCGCCATGCTGCAACCCTTCGCCACCCCGACGGCCGTAACCGGGCAGAATTTCGTCCGCGTTGGGACGCGGGTCTTCGAGGCGCGTCACGTAGAACGTGCCCTCGGGTTCGCCGGCATAGCGAAAGTCGAGCAGCTGCGGCGTGCCGACGTGCGCGTAGGCCGCACGCAGGCGTTGCTCGAGGCCCGCGGTGTCGCCGAAGGGCGTGAGCGGCGCGACGAGATCGGCGCGCGGTGGGACTTCGGGCGGGCGGTACCAGCGCATCCACTGCGGAACGTGCGGCACGTTTGCGACGATCAACGAGGGCACGCCGTACCAGAGCAGTTCGGCCGAGGTTTCGTAGCGGTCGGTATACACCATGACGCCCGACGCCGCATCGGCGCGCAGATCGTCGGCCATCGGACGATAGACGTAGACCCCCGACGAAATCTGCGCGCGCAGCGCGGGCCAGGCCGCAAATCCCGCCGCTTGCACGCTTTCGGGCAAGGCGAGGAATACCGCAACCGCGGTTGCGTACGCCGTGCCGATGCCGAGCACCGCAAGCGTGACGTTGCGCCAGAGCGCGCTCGCGCGCGCGATCGCGACGCCGCAGCCGACCGCCAGCGACGTCGCCGGGCCGACGATCCAGTACGCTTCGGTGCGCATCCCAAACGACAAGACGATCAGCGCGACCGGCAGCGGCAGCGCCGTCCACACAACCAGCGGCAGCTTCGGCGGACGGCGCAACGCCACAACCCACGTCAGGATAACGATCAGGACGCCGTACTCGAGAAACCGCACGGTCCCGAAGTCGAAGAGCTTCGCAACGGAAAACGTGTTCACCGATTGGCGGTGCACGAACTCGAAGGCAAACGTTTCCCAACCGACCGACGCGTTCCAGATGAGGTAGGGGACGTAGGCCACAACCACGATCGCCAGCGCAACGCCGACCGCGCGCAACAGATCGCGCCGCGCCGCCAGCGCCCAAGCCACGACGCCGAAAACGAGGGCCCACCCGAACGTGCGCGAGTACACGGTTGCCGCCAGCGCGGCGCCGAGCGCGATCGTCGCCGCCGGCGAGGCCCGCCGCGCGAGCGCGGCCGCGGCCCACAGCGCGAGCGACCACGACAGCATGTAGGCCCCGTCGGGAATGCACTCCGCGAACTCGAGCTTCGTTTGCGGAATCAGCGTGAAGACGATCGCCGCATACGCACCGGCGCGCGTGTCCGCAACGAGCATCTTCGCCGCCATCCCGACCGCAAACGCGGCCACCGCTTCAGCAACGAGGAACGGGAAGCGCGCCGCACCGTAGCTGTGGCCGAGCAGCGAGCCGAGGGCGATCAGCCAGGCAACCATCGGCGGATGGTCGGTGTAGCCGATCGACGGATGGAGGCTCCACGTCCAGTAGTACGCCTCGTCGGGGGTCAGGGGAAAGTTGAACGCGGCGTAGGCACGAAGGAGGGACATGATGCCGATTACCAGCACCGCTCCCCAAACCGGTCGGGACATCATGAAACGCGTTCTCTTCGGCTTGGTCGCGGCCTTTGCAACGTTGACGGCCACGCCCGCCGGCGCCCAGCCGGCCACACCGGCACCGGTCATCCCGGCGCCGCAGCAGCCGAGCGCACCGCTCGCGTATTACATGATGCAAGGCAATCGCATCATCAGCCAGCCCTACGCGAGCGCACCGGCGTGCATGAAAGCGTTAGCCGTCCTCAAGCAATCGCTCCCGGCGAATGTCGCGCCCATCGTCTGCGCCCACCGGCGCCCCGGCGGTTGATCACGGTTCCCTACTTTTCCGGACTGACGACCAGCGGATACGTTGCGAACTCCACGTTCACTAGCGCGCCGTCGCGCTTCTCCACGCGCCGCAAGTAGACATTTTCGACGATGTCGCGCGTCGCGGGATCGATCATGATCGGTCCGCGCGGACTCTCCGCTTTGTAGCCCTTGAGGAACGCGAGCGTCTTGTCGGGATCCCAATTCCCGTTCTGCGCGGCAAGCGCTCGATAGGTCGCCGTTAGGATATCCCACATCGCGACGCCCGCGAAGCTCGGGTTCGGATTGCCGTGCATGATTGCCGTCGTCTCTTGCTGATATTGCCGGTTGAGGGCGGAGTTGTGCGCCGACGAATAGTGATACGCTGATACGATGCCGATCGCCAGATCGCCCATCTGCGGCAGGTTGTTCTCGCTGACCAGGTCGCCGGTGGAAAGGATCTTGATCCCCGCTCTTTGCAAGCCGGCCGCATCGTATTGCTTGAAAAACTGCGCGCTCTCGCCGCCGGCTAGGAGAAAGACGAAACACCCGTCGGGCTGGGCATCCTTCGCGCGCTGGATGTAGGCCGAAAAATCGGTAGCGGTCAACGGCATCGGGCTTACCCCGACGATCTTGCCGCCGGCGCCCTCGAAAGCGCGCGTGAAGCCGACGTTAGCATCGACGCCGGACTGATTGTCGGCGTACAGCGTGTAGATCGTCTTGTAGCCGTTCCGGGCCGCCCACTTGCCGAGCACGTCGGTGAGTTCGAGCGTGGTGAACGACCAGCGCGTCATGTACGGGAACCTCGGCAGCAAGCCCGTCGCAACGGAGTTGACCAGCATGACCGGCGTTTTGGATTGGTTGGAAATGTCGCCCACGGTCATCGCGTTGGCGGTGAAAATCAGCCCGGCGATCATATCGACCTTTTCCTGGACCACCAGCTCTTGCGCCATGCGCCGGGCGACTTCGGGATTGACGCCGGTGTCGTCGCGCCGCACGATAACGACCTTGCGGCCTGCGACCGTATCGCCGTGCACCTTTTGGAACGCAGCCATCGCGCCGTCCAGCTCGGGACCGGAGGCCGGTCCGCCGCCCGTGTACGACCAGATGATGCCAACCTTGAAGGGCTCCGCCGGCGCCGCACGTGCGGTTCCGGCTGCGAGCCGGGCCGATATCAGCGCTGCTCCGGTCGTTCGAAGCATCCCGCGTCTCTTCACGCAAACGTCCGTACGCTCAGCAGCGCACTTCCACCTCGGGCGCTCCCGAGGTAGGGATTTACGGCACGGGTTACGGAGAGGCGCTAGCACCGATGATCTACTCTGTTGCGGACGCGGCGGATCTGCCGCCCGGGACGATGATGCCCGTCGAGCTCGACGGACGCATGATCGCCCTCTACAACTCTGACGGCGATTTCTATGCGACCGAGGACGTCTGCACGCATCGCCAAGGGCGCCTCTCCGACGGCAGCCTCGAAGGCCGCGTCGTGCAATGCCCGCTGCATTTCGGGAAGTTCGACATCATCACCGGAGAGGCGCTAAGCGGGCCGTGCACGATTCCCCTGGTCACCTATCCCGTCATCCTCGACATCGAGCGCTTGCTCGTCGACATCCCGCAGACGAAAGCCGACGAAGGGTGAAACGCACCGACTTCGCGTTGAGCAAGCTCTTTTTCGACCTGCAGAAGGGACCAGCCGCGGCGGAATACCGCGCCGATCGCGTCGCGGTGATCGACCGCTACGGGCTCGAGCCGGAGATCCGGGCGGCGGTGCTCGCCGACGACGTTGCGAAGCTCGCACCGCTGGTCAATCCGTATTTGCTGCGCTACTACTGTTCGGCGGCCGGGATGCCGGAGGCGGAGTTTCTCGAGAAGATCCGTGGCTGAACTCGCCGGCGTTTTCGCGGCCAGCCACGCGCCGCTGATCGTCCGCGACTGGCACCTCCTCGACGAGCGCCTGAAGGCGAAGCTGACGTCGGCCTATCAGCGCCTGGGCGCACGCCTGCGCTCCGCCCGGCCCGACATCATCGTCGAGATCGCGCCCGACCACTGGTCCAACTTTTTCATCGACAACTTGCCGAGCGTCTGCATCGGCGTCGGCGCAACCAACGCCGGGCCGCCCGAACCGTTCATGCAAAGCTTCGGGCATCCGACCCTGGCCGGCGAACCGCAGTTCGCGATGCACCTGCTGGAGACGGCCCTCGCGAGCGGATTCGAACCGTCAAGTTCGCAGCGGCTCGCGCTCGATCACGGGTTCTGCATTCCGCTTTGGCGGATGGAAATCGATCCGCTGCCGCCGATCGTGCCGATCGTCATCAACAGCCTCGAGCCGCCGATGCCGACCATCGCGCGCTGCATCGCGTGGGGGAACTTGCTCGCGCAGGCGATCACGTCGTACCCCTTTGATGCGCGCATCGCGGTCGTGGCGTCGGGCGGGCTCAGCCATTCGATCGGCGAGCCGACGATGGGGGCCATCGACGAGGTGTTCGACGCCGGATGCATCGGCGCGTTTGAAACCGGCGGCGAGCGGGCGGTCATCGACTATTTGGAGCGCGCCCTCGTGACGGCCGGCAACGGCTCCCACGAAGTGCGCAACTGGGTCGCCGCCCATGCCGCGGCCGGCAGCCGGGGCTTCGAGCTAATCGAGTACCTGCCGGCCCCGGAGGTCTACGTGGGCTGCGCCTGGGCCAGTTGGGGGCCGCACGCCTAGCCGCTACCCTATGCGACCTCGGACACAAAGCAACCACGCGGTCCCATGCCGAAGAGAGCGCCCATGGCCTCTGCGGAGACTCATGATGCGATGCTCGGGACGCTCTTCTGCACGCTGGTCGACCGGCGCTCGAGCGTTCCGCTCTCGGACGCGCGCGTTACCTGCGTCATCGGCAGCGGAATCATTCAGGTCGACGTCGATTCGCGCGGTGAATTCCGGGCCGACTTCCCGCAGGGCGTGTTCGATCTCGTCATCTCCGCGCGCGGGGAGCTCTCGCTGACCTTGCGCGGAATCGGCATCCTCGCCGGCCACACGCAACGCATCCTGCGCTCCTTCGTCCCCGGCGAAGGCGAGGGTAGCGACGGGGTGCCCGCATCGGCGATCGGCGGCTACCTCACGGACCGGTTGGGGAAGCCTCTGGTCGATGCCGCGGTGCAGGCGACGATGGTTCCGCCGCCGGGCACGCCGCTGTACGGCGGTCCCGGCGGGCGGACATACGCCGCCCAGACGGATAAGTTCGGCGCCTTCGTGATCCACGCGATCAAGCCGGGAACCTACGACGTCGTCGTGCGCACGAAGCAAAACACGCTCTCAAACGAACGCGTAACGGTTCCCGAGCAGCGCATGTTCTGCCGCCACGATCTGCGGCTGATGGTAACGACCTAGCCGTCCCTCGACGGAGTTTATCCTGAGCGTAGTCGAAGGGCTCGGGATGACGATTCGGCCTAGCCGAATCGGCCCGTGATGTAGTCTTCGGTGCGTTTTTCGCGCGGCTTGGTAAATATTTGGTCCGTGGTGCCCACTTCGACGATCTCACCGAGGTGGAAAAATGCCGTGTTGTCGGATACGCGTGCTGCTTGTTGCATCGAATGGGTGACGATGACAACCGTGTACTCCGTCTTCAACTTGCCGATCAGATCCTCAATCTTCGAAGTTGCGATCGGATCGAGCGCAGAGGCCGGCTCATCCATGAGGATGACTTCCGGGTTCACGGCCAGCACGCGCGAGATGCACAAGCGCTGCTGCTGTCCGCCCGAAAGATCGAGCGCCGAGCGGTCTAGTCGCTCCTTGACCTCCTCCCATAACGCCGCCTCACGCAACGCTCGTTCGGCGATCTCGCCGAGTTTCGCGCGATTCGTCTCTCCGTAGATTCGCGGTCCATAGACCACGTTATCGAAGATCGATTTCGGGAACGGGTTTGGGCGCTGGAATACCATTCCGATACGGTGCCGGATCGCGACCGGGTCTATCCCGGGAGCGTAAATGTCTCTGCCGTCGAGCGTGATCGACCCGGTGACGCGCGCACCCGGCGTAAGGTCGTGCATGCGGTTGAGTGCGCGCAGGAACGTCGACTTGCCGCAACCGGACGGTCCGATGAGCGCCATGACGGTGTGCTCGGCGACCTTGAGGCTTGCGTTCTTTATGGCGTGGAATTGCCCATAGTAGACATCGACGTCGTCGACGGCTATCTTTTCCTTTGCGCGAACGACTGCGGTATCGCTCATTAAAATGCCCATCAACCGAAACGCCCGGTGATGTAGTCCTCCGTTTGCTTGACCTTCGGACGCGAAAAAATCGTAGCCGTTTCACCGAACTCAATGAGCTGCCCGACGCGATCCTCGCCTGCCAGCATGAACGCGGTGTACTGCGAGATGCGCGCCGCCTGCTGCATATTGTGGCTCACGGCGATGATCGTATACTCTTTCGAGAGCACGGCTACAAGGTCTTCGATCTGCGCCGTTGCGATCGGATCGAGAGCCGACGTCGCCTCGTCCATCAAGAGAATCTCCGGGTCGTTCGCGAGCGCGCGTGCGATGCACAGGCGTTGCTGCTGACCGCCGGAAAGCCCCGCGCCCGGCCGATCAAGCTTATCCTTTACCTCTTCCCAGAGCACGGCTTGCCGTAATACACGCTCCGCCGCCTCGGCTAATCTGTTCTTGTCCCGCACACCGCCCGCGTAACGCAGACCGGAAACGACATCATCACGAATCGACATCGTGGGAAACGGATTCGCTCGTTGAAAAACCATGCCGATCTTCCGGCGCACGGCGACGGCACTGGTCCCCGGCGCGTAGATGTCCTCTCCGTGGAAGAGCACGCTTCCCGTCACTCGCGCCTTCGGCGTCACTTCGTGGATGCGATTGAGGGCACGCAAGAAGGTCGTCTTGCCACAGCCTGACGGCCCGATAAGCGCCGTCGTGGACTTCGGCGCAAAGGCCAGGTTCACGCCTTCC
>Ga0209415_10009323_pt1 | contig 16880 bp, 10 predicted proteins | sample PeaSoiSIISIP2007_FD_187696 | JGI IMG/M metagenome (GOLD analysis project Ga0209415, IMG submission 187696) | Peat soil microbial communities from Weissenstadt, Germany - SII-SIP-2007 (SPAdes) (version 2) | ecosystem: Environmental > Terrestrial > Soil > Wetlands > Peat | place: Germany... | reverse complement strand
GACGCCGACAAGCTCACCCCTGGCGCCGGTGCTCCCGCGCCCGTGCCGCTGAGTGTGAAAGACTGTGGGCTGCCCGTGGCGTTATCGGTGAGGGTCACCGCAGCCGTCCGCGTGCCCGCCGCCGACGGTGTGAATGTCACGCTGATGTTGCAATTCCCACCATTCGCCGCCACCGAACTTCCGCAATTATTCGTCTGCGCAAAGTCCCCGCTGTTTGCTCCGGTGATTCCCAGACTGCTGATGCTCAGTGCCGCGTTCCCGGTATTCGTAAGCGTCACGGTCTGTGCCGCGCTGGTCGTGTTCATCATTTGACTCGAATAAGTCAGCCCTTGCGCCGAGAAGCTCACCCCAGGCGCCGGAGCACCCGCGCCCGCTCCGCTTAGCGTGATCGCGTGCGGGCTCCCTGTGGCGTTATCCGTGATGGTCACCGCAGCCGCGCGCGCTCCTGTCGCCGTAGGCGTAAACGTCACGTTGATGGTGCAATTCCCATTGTTGGCCGCCACCGAACTCCCGCAATTGTTCGTCTGCGCAAAGTCCCCACTGTTTGCGCCTGTCACACCGATGCTGGTGATGTTCAGCGCCGCGTTGCCGGTGTTGGTCAGGGTCACGGTCTGTGCCGCGCTGGTGGTATTCAAATTCTGACTTGCATACGTCAGGCTCGAACTGGATAGGTTTACCACCGGCGCGGGAGTTTGCGCGCCCGTAAGATAGCCAGGTCCGCCCCGCTCAAAAGTGCCAAACGACGGCACCCCATTTGTGAAATCCACTTCGATGTACCACCGGCTGCTCACCAGTGCACTGGAGATCGGCAGAGTGTTCGTGGTCGTGCGCGTGGCCGTATCTATCACATCCCCGGAGTCCGAAACTTGAACGAAGCGTCCGTCGCGGCTGTGTTGCAGCCAGCCGACTGTGCCAAACGGCGCGCCCATAGGTATGCTGGCCACCAGTTGCGGCGCGGTTCCCGGCAGGCCCGTGATGTCGTACACGTGAACCACCTGGTTCACCGAGTCGAGAAGATACAGCTCCTTCTCATCCGGCGAGAGCGAAATCCCGTGGCACGGTGCCGATGGCCCGGTGCCGTTCCACGTGAAGCCTGTCGGGACAACCGTGTAGAGCACGGCTCCCGTGGTCAGATCGCCCACCTGGAAGCCCAGAAACCCGCTCTCGGTAGTAAATGCGAGCGTTTGGTTTCCATTGATCGTAAAGGGCCGAACTCCATTCCCGCTGACGATGTTGGTGGCGACCAGTGGTCCAACCTTGAGGGTCACCTGATTGGTCGCAGTGTCCACCACATAGAGATTGTTGTCATTCCGCGGGCCAACATAAACCTTCTTTCCATCCAGCCCCATCATGGTGTTGTGCGGACCGTCGCCCGTTGCGATCGTGCTCAGCTCATTGCCGGTCGCTGCGTCAACCACATACACAAGCGTGTCGCCTGAATTTTCACCATCCGGCAGGTAGATCGTCTTTCCGTCGGGCGTGATCGATATGCTGTCCACGCCGTGCGTATAGTTCTTGGTGTAGACAACCGAATCGGTCAGCAGGTTGTACTCAAGCATGGAGCCGGTTCCCTGGCTCCCGCCAAATCCGCCGTAGGAGATATACAGCATGTTTGTCGCGGAGCTTGCCGCCAGCCCAAGGGGACTGGTCTCACCGGGCAAATTGACGGTCTTCACCAGCGAGTGCCCGTTATCCATGTCGAAAACCTGCAACGACCCGTTCTGAACGATATAAACATAGTGCGAAGTGCCACTGGGAGCTGACTGGCCGGTCCCAGAAAGCGAAACGTTGTTCGGCGAGGTAGTGGCGTTGCTTGTCACCGAAACGCTGCCACTCAAACTGCCTGTCGCCGTGGGTGTGAATGTGACGTTGATGCTGCAGTTCCCCCCCGCGCCCAATGAACTCCCGCAATTATTCGTTTGGCCAAAATTTCCATTCGCGGTGATTCCATTAATCGTAAGCGCCACTGTCCCGGGATTGGATAGCGTCACGCTTTGTGCCGCGCTGGTAGTCCCAACCGTCTGACTCGCAAACGTTAATGCTGTGGGTGCAGCGGTCGCTCCCGGCATCCCGGGTGCCGCTCCGGTCCCCGTCAGGGTTACCGTCTGCGGACTTCCCGAGGCGTTGTCAGTAAAACTCAAGCTTCCCGTCCGCGTACCCGTCCCCGTCGGTGTGAACGTAACGTTCACACTGCAATTCCCTCCGGCCGCAAGCGAACTTCCACAGGTGTTGGTCTCTCCAAAATCGCCGCTCGCCGCAATCCCGCTAATCGTCAGCGCCGCGCCACCACTGTTGGAAAGTGTCACCGTTTGCACCGCGCTGGTGGTCCCAACCGTCTGACTCGCATACGTCAGTGATGTGGGGGAAGGACTCGCCGCCGGGACTGCAGGAACTGTAAAGAATTCCGTCATATCGGGAGCATTCGCAGCGCCGCCCAATCCAACAATACTTGCGCCCACCAACTCGGCGATAACTCGCAAAGTGCTTTCATGCGAGTAAAACCCAGGCGCAACGCTGGGGCCGGTGGACTGGTAATTTTGTTTCACGCCCACGCCCATCATGAACCAGTAGACCGCGCCGCCCCCGTTGGTGTTGTCGTTTCCCGATTCATCCACCGTGACGATAAGCACCGTGTCGCCCGTCACAGGATCCAGGTGCCCGCCGCTTTGCAGAGGTTGAATTACATTCAATTGCAGCCATTGGTCCGGAATTGGACTTCCAGGCAGCGTGCAGTCGTGCCCGTCGTCGCACAAGTTGGGAGTAATAAACGAGTAATTGGGCAGCGTGTTGCTAGTCAGATCATTGGCAAACCCTAAATTGGCATCCTCAAAAGCAACGTAGCGGTTCTGACAGTTGGTCTGCACATCAGAAATGTACGGAATCGGGCTGTGCCTGGGGGCATACTCTCCGCTGCCTCCCCCGAAGTAGCACGTACTCGGTAAGCTTTCCGCGTATCCCTTCCATGTCTTGCCGGCCGCCTCCACCGCCCGCACAATGTTATTCCCGGTGTAGGGAAATACGCAGGTGGTGGGATTGCAAGTGTCGTCGTTAGTCGTTACCACGCCCCAACCCAGGTCGTTGTAGTTACCGATGGATGGGTGGGTGGGCGAAAAGTAGTTGGCCGAAAAGCTGCCCTGCGGCTTCAAGCTGCACAGAAACACCATGCTGGTGTTGTTCGGCCCGCAAATATCGGCGTAGTTGGTGTTTTCTTCAATGACCAGAATAACGTGCTGCACCTGCGGAACCTGCGCAACTTGGGCCGCCTGTCGAACTTGTGACTGAGAGGTTTTCGCCGATATAAGGATAAGTAAAACGAGTCCTAAGCTGCTTCTCCACCCCTTGCGTCGCTTGGACAATGCTCTCTCCCCCGAATCCCCAGTAGAAACATTAGTAATCATTCAATCCTACTCATCAAGGAGGGACAGACCACTGGCCGGAAGTCTAAAAATGGTACAGGACGTTACACTGTACGGATGAAAGGGGCTCTGCTACGGCAAGGTCTGCGTTCGTTGCGCAGCCGTTGGTGGGCGCTGCTGAAATGAAGGTTCCGGGTTGGATTTGAGGTGCGTGCCGTGTCTAAGGTGCTCTCGCGGAAATCCGCGATTACCCTGCAGGATGAAATCCTCCCGTCGTGCGGATGCCCAGTACAAACCACCTCAAACTTCAGCCATCCGCCCAACTAGAGGACTCCAAGTTTCGATATATAAAAATATCGCAGGACACCCAACGAGAAACGCACTCTCACGCTCACGCTGACTTCACCTTTGGAAACGTCTTCGCCTGGAAATACAGCAGCCGCCCGACTCTTTTCTTCCTCGGTCAACGGCTGCTCCCAATTCCACGAATATTGCCACTCGCCATCTTTCGTCTTTGAAGCTGGCGGGCCAAAAGCAGCCAGGAACTTGTCTGAACTCATTCCGATATGAACTCCTCCATTAGTTGAGAGTTCATGTAGGTCGCCTTGAAGTTTTGAAGTGGGACACTCTGACGCGAGTTCCTTAGGTCTTAGGTAAAAGGCAGTCACATCGCCCCCGCCAACCTCGCCGAATTCGAAAATCAATTCTTCGTTTGCGTTGCTATAGCCCGCAATCTCCACGTGGTGCCTGGTGTGACACTTCCTCACGGGGCCAAGCTTGGCACGAAGGCTTGCTATGTCGTCATGCCCGATTGTCACACCAGCGATGGTGAACTGTGACTCATCAGGACCGTGTTTCTCGGTTGCGCCGCGTGGCACAAAAAGCAAAGCATAGAAAATTGCAAGATAGCAATACCTATTCACCCTCGACTCCGGAAGGGTAGCGCTGCCTTTGTTCGCATTCTTGCGTTCTTTCCTTGCATTCGGAGTGATGGTACCACGGCGGGTTTTTACCCGGGAGTAATCTGCCGCGGTGGATGATCGACGGGCTGCGAACCCGCCGGACATCTGAAGTACTGGGACAGGACTTGACAAGTAATCCGGCGAAGCAGGCAGGGCGACCGAGTGCAATTACTGAAGCTGAAGTTTCAGCGTTTCGTCCTTCACCACATACTCCAGGTGATATTTCGCATCTTTCTTCTGCTTGGGAAGGGAGAAGTACAGATACCCGGATACTGGAACCGCGATCTTCACTTCAGGAAGGCCCTTCTCGCTCAACTCGCGCTCGATCACTTCACGGTCCTGCTCGGCAACTGTCGCTGGCGCGCGCTCTCCCACGCCCACTCCCACGCCGGCAGAAGTGCTCACGCCATGTACGTGGACAGGTTGGCCCGTCACAGGGTCAATGTAGGTCCCCGACTCATATCCGACGCCTGCGCTCGTGGAGGTTTCCACACCGCGGCCTGAACCTTTCTCCTTTTCCAGCCTGGCCGAAATCACTGTCGCGCCCTCTGGTCTGATCGGTGTGTCGGTCCCTTCCTCAACCAGTGTAAAGTCATCGAGGGAAACATTCAGAGCTTCATTGTTCTGCGGATACACGGCTACTTGCACCACAAGGCAGCAGCGATTCACATCCGCGGCGAACTCCTTCGACAGTTCCTTGCGAGACAGCAGCTCTGCTCCTATGCTTACACCCTCATGTTTTGCGTGCGCGCGGTACTTATCGGCCGAGCTCCGGGGCGCAGTTCCTCTCCGCCCCGCAGAGGACTCATCCGTGTCTTGAGCTCGAGTGGACAACGCAGAAAAAGCTAGAGTGGTAAGCAGCAGCGAAATACTGACTGACAGCTTTATCAGGCGCATGGAGCACCTCGTTGCACGCAATTAAGCTAAACGGCCCCCAGTATACCCCCTCCCGTCTTCGTGATTCACTTACTTTTTCCGTTATTTGCTCGGAAACAACTTTGAACAGGGGATCGGGCGGCTGGCCCTTACGTAGGCCCTCTGATTTTCCGACGGCCATCCCGGCGGAAGAATTCCAATGCCTCAACTCACCTGAGCGTCAGAATGCATCGGCTTGGACCTGGCAGGTCGAGTCACTACGTCTCACCAGTTGACACCATGAATCTTGACAGCAAAACCATACATCTATCCCGATGTAGAGATATTGACCTTCCTACAAGAAGGCACACGCGCACCCGAAGGGAGAGCGACACATGCTGAATATCGGAATCATCGTAGGTAGCACGCGACCGGGACGGAAAGCCGCGGCCGTTGCCCAGTGGGTGCTCGATATCCTGAAGACCCGGAAGGACGCGGAGTTTGAGATTGGTGACATTGAAGATTACAAGCTGCCGCTCCTCGATGAACCCGTCCCTCCCATGCGGCATCAGTACGCCAATCAACATACGAAAACCTGGAGCGAGAAAATTGCCTCGCTCGATGCCTACATTTTTGTCAGCCCCGAATACAACCATGGCACCTCGGCTGCGTTAAAGAACGCCATCGATTTTCTCTTCCACGAATGGGGCAACAAAGCGGCGGGATTTGTCGGATACGGCGGCGCGGGCGGTGTCCGGGCAGTTGAGAATTTGCGGTTGGTGATGGGCGAAATCAAGGTCGCCGACGTGCGGGCGCAGGTGGCGCTGTCGTTGTCTACCGACTTCGAGAACTACACAACCTTTAAGCCGCACGAAAAGCACGATAAGGCCGTACACTTGATGGCCGACGAAGTGATTGCCTGGGGCGGAGCTCTGAAAGCTTTACGAGCGACTCCGTGAAAAATTTGCACGGGGGACGCGCCTGCCTTGTGCGGCTCGTAGAGGACGAAAGCCGATTCCAAAACGGCGGAGAATTCCGCCCGCAGAATTGATCCTAACTATTCTGCAGCCTTAGCAGCAAGAGTCCCAACGACTGCTATGTTTTGCAGCAAATCCTCAGGTATGCCGTGCCGCCCCTGCAAATAGGCCGGAGCATTGTAAGAAACCCAAACTTTTCCGTTGGCGTCTTCCCAAATCAGAATTTTGAGGGGCAGGTCTATAGCACTGGTGGGAGCGGCCAGCATGAGAGGCGTTCCAGCTTTAGGGCTGCCGAAGATCAGCAGCTTCGTGGGGCGCATCTTCATTCCTACTTTTTCCGCTTCTCCACTATGGTCCACCAGCGCGAACAGCGTGACTTGTTTCGCTTGCAGGATGCCCCTGAGCTTTTCCACCGCCTGATCCACTGAGTGATTACTGGGAATTGAGATGATGCCGTTATCTGTGATCACTGCCATGGCTCTCTCCCCGTTACTCGGCGAATCGTTTCCGGAATTCGTTTGTGCGGGACCGCGGACTGAAAGCAGATAAATCGCCATTCCTATTCCGGCCAGCGCCAGGAACACGGATGTTGCGACGAACAGCGTCGTAGTATGAGGACGTGCCGAATACCCCAGGCCCATAGACCGGATGAGTCAAAGGTGATGTGATTCGGAAAAAAGATTCACCGCTGCGCCGGTTGCGATAAGCGCGGTTCCAAACCAAAGCGATAGTGCGGGTAGCGCTAGCGACGTTTGTGTAACGGGCGTGCCTTAGGACCACCGCCGAGATCGGGAACCTTTTCGCCGAGAGCAGTGGCCAAATCGATTTGATGGTCCTGCTCCTGCATCAGGATCTGGCGAATCTGCTCCGCCATCGCGTATTCTCCCAGCGCCTCACATTGCCGCACGCGATCGCGGTAATTGCGAATGGTTTCGTTTTCATTATCGAGATCGTACCGGAGCATATCTTTCGGATCTTTCGACGTGCGTACAGGCTTGGGAGTGACCGCTGGCATTTTGCCGAGGTAGTCAATCTGCCTTGAGAGAATCAGCGCATGATCGAGCTCCTGTTTGGCGTGGATTTCGAGTTGCGCGGCGATGTCCATGTATTGGGCGCCGCTGAGCACCTGTGAGTACACTACATAGGCGATGATGGCTTGATATTCACGCGAAAGGTCCTCGTTCAATAGCTCCGCGAGACGGTCACGAGAAATTTCGATTTCGGTTGCGGCGGAATTAGGTTCAGCCATTTACTTCCTCCTTTGAGTTTAGAAGCTAATCTATAGGGGTATGGCCAGCCCGAGATTTTGCAACAGTTCCAGTGTGGGAGTCTACCTCACTCACTCGGGCTGTGAAACTGGATGGAGGCTAGGCCACTTGCTACAGAGCGCGGGCGCCGCTGGGCTGTTTTCTCGGCTGTGGTCTTAAGGAAACCGCCAGCTATTCGTAGCGCAGCGCTGCAATGGGATCGAGCCGACTGGCGCGCAGGGCGGGCACGTACCCAGCACCGCACGCGACCAGAACAAGGGCGGCTGTAGTCAGGCCCAGCGTTAGCGGGTCGTGCGGAGTCAGGCCAAAGAGCTGGCTCTGGATCACGCGGGTCAGCGCGAGAGACACAGCGACGCCGGCGACGGCTCCGATGGCAACCAGCAGGAGGACTTCGCGCATGACCAACCAGATGACGTTCCCCCGCGCCGCACCGAGGGCCATACGAATGCCGACCTCACGCGTGCGTTGCGCAACGGTGTAGGCCATCACCCCGTAAAGGCCCAGCAGTGCGAGCAGGGTCGCGAGGAAGCCGAAGACCGCTGATAGGCTGGCGATCATCCGCTCCGTGGAAAGGGAATTGTTGATCTGCACTTCGCTGGTCCGCATACCGTAAATGGGGAGATTGGAATCCAATTCGCTGAGTTTCGACCGCACGGCAGGAATCACTTGCTTCGGATCCGCGATGGTGCGGAGGTAGATGGTCATCCCGCCTAGGTAGCGACTTCCAAGATAGGGAACAAAAGCTTGCGGCGGAATATCATCTCGCAGATTGGTGTACTTGATGTCCTTCACTACGCCGATAATCTCCATGTCCGTCGGAGTTCCTGGATCGGTGCCAAAACCAAGATGTAGGCCAATGGGATTTCGCCCGGCGAAATACCTCTTGGCAAACTTTTCGTTGATCATCACCGTAGCCGGCACCCAGCCATGGGCGTCGGCACTGTGCTTGACCTCGCGTGTGTCTTGCGGTGTGAAGTCTCTTCCGGCGACGATGGGCACACCCATAGTGGCGAAATAGTTGGGACTGATTTGATTCATGAACGGCTCGGCGCTGTTTTCGGGTTTGTCGGGGGTAAAGCCTTCGACGGTCACGCTGCTATCCCATTCGTTGTCTTCCAGGATTCTCTGTGACGCGAGCCCCACAGATTGCATTCCCGGAATGGACCGCAGGCTTTCCAGCAATTGAGGGTAAAACACTTTCAAGCGGGCAGCTGTGTACCCATTCATCGAAGGATCGATCTCGAATCCAAGCAGATTTTCGATGGGAAAGCCGGGGCCGAGATTGCGCAGGTTGCTAAGACTGCGAACAAAAAGTCCGGCACCCACCAGCAGCACAAGTGAAAGGGTCACTTGCGCAATCACCAGAGCCTTTCGCAAGCGATTGTGCCCCCCGACGACCGCGCCGGCTTGATCCTTCAGTGTTCCCGCCAGGTTGGGTTTTGTGGTTTGCAGAGCAGGCACCAGCCCGAAGACGACTCCGGTAAGCACGCTCACTGCCAGGTTGAACAGAAGAATTCGCAGATCGGGCGCGCTGGAGATATTCATCCCCCCGGAATCGGACGGCAGATAAATTTGAATCAGGGCGCGGTCCGCCCAGAACGCAAGAGCGAGACCGGCGACTCCACCCAGCAAGGAAAGAGAAAGGCTTTCAATCAAGAGCTGACTGACGATCCGCGCGCGCGTGGCGCCCATTGCCAGGCGAATGGCGATCTCCTTGATCCGTCCGGAACTGCGGACCAGCATGAGATTTGCAAGATTGGCGCACGCGATGAGCAAGACGAATCCCGTCGTGGCCATCAACACCCACAGCGGAGTGGTAAGCAGGCGCCGTGTATACGACCGGCCCTGCGAACCCGGCAACACGTCGATCCAACATTTCAGAAATTCGTCGCGGTCATGCTTCGAAGCATGAGCGAACGCCGCCTGCTGGACTTCCATTTCCAGCATGGAATGCATGAAGGGCTGGAGTGCGGCCTTGGCCTGCTGTTGGGATATGCCGGGCTTCAGGCGCCCGAAGGCGTTCACCCATCGAGTGCGACGCTCTTTGAGCATGTCTTCGGGATTCCCGACGATGATCTGGGGCTGCATCATGATCGGCACGAATAGTTTAGGAGATCGTCCGAGCTCCACACCCTCAAATCCTTGCTGGGCAACTCCGACGACCACAAACTTGTAATTGTTCAGCAGCAACTCCTTACCCACGATGCCGGGGTCGCTGGCAAAGCGATTTCGCCAGAAGTCATAACTGAGCACCAGGTAAGGATGCCCGCCGGGAATTCGATCATCATCAGGCGTGAAGAGCCGGCCAAGAAACGGGCGGATTCCCAGAACAGGGAAGTAAGCGCCTGAGACCATTTCCAGTTGCACCAGTTCCGCTCTGCCGTTGGACGTCAGGCTCGCCGTGAAAGGGAAACGGCAAAACATATCCGAGAACACTTCGTTGTGTTCGCGAAAATCGCGGAACATGGGATGGGAGATGGCGTTCCCGCCCCAATTGCTGCCGTAGTGGCTCCCCCGCATGGTCAGCAGGACAAGTTCTTGAGGATCCTTGACGGGCAGGAGCCGCAACAAGACTTGGTCGAGAAGGGTAAAAATCGCGGAATTCGCGCCAATGCCCAGAGCCAGGGTCAGAACGGCCACCACTGTAAAGCCGGGAGTGCGCGAGAGCGTGCGGAACGTGTACATCAGATCGCGAGCGACGGTATCCAGCCAGCCAACCACGCTCATCCGGCGGTGGCCTTCATTTCCGGTCTTAGTCACAGGAATCCCCCTGGCAGCTACAGGTATAGACGAAGAGAATGCCCCAAAGTCAGGTCGAATTACGAAAATATTCGTGGGTCATGAGGCGAACGCCGGCCGAATACCTTCGGACGATATGGCACCATGCGTCCAGCACCCGCCATATTGCCCCTAGTAGTCGAATCAGTTGGAGAACCATGGAAGCTCTTCAATGTAATCTTTTACTTTGGCGAATGGGCAAGTGCGGAATCAGAACAGCGGTGGTTCGGGCGCACTGCATGAACAAGAGACGCCCCCGCAGTTTAGTTCTCGGCGGCCGGTGGAGTGTCCGGCAGCTTCGTAAACTCGAATGCGCAGGGGCGGCCTAGAACACCGGCACCTTCATTCCTGGTTCCTGTGCCCTTCGCATCGCCGAATTGGGCCTTGATCGTGTAACTATAGTTGTTTCCCTTCATTGCGAAAACACCGTGCGCATTGTTCTGGCTAACTATGCCTTTGGCGGACAATTTGGCGCTACCATCCTCCGCAATCTTTCCTTCGATTAGAAGGTATCCGCCCTGTCCCGGTTCGCCGTGGACTCCGTGAAAGTTGTTGTCTTTGATTGTGCTGGAAAACTCCCACTTGTAACCCTCGGTCTGCCCATGAGCCTCGCAGGATAGGTGCGTCATCCAATTCCCATCGAACTTTCCCCCTGCAATCGAAGCCCCTGGCAAAAGGATCAGCGCGCAAAAGCCTACAAGCCAAACCACCTCCCTCATTTTCACGGTATCCCTCCATTGGAAACAAAACGTTTGCTCTACAAGAGAAAGTCCCACCCTGCGCTCGATCATATCGTAATTTTATCCCAATGCTGAAAGTCCACTCTACCGCTGACTATACTTCTCTTACTGAAAATTATTGGGCTTTGATTTGCATGCGCCCCGACAAATCAACTGGATGTTGGATACCGAAACCTCGGCATGTATCATAGTCTCAGTGCAATTCATGCTCCTGCGGAGGCTTATGTGCGACGATGCAGCCCACTTACCGGCCTCTGCTTGTGCCTTCTTTGGACCTCACTTTTAACTGTCTCCGCCGCACAAGATCAGAATTTGCCGGCCACGGCCAGCGCGCGGGGCTCGACTCTGCAGGATCAAATCACTCAGCATGAGCGGAAACTTGCCGCGGCACGGTCTACGCAAGCCCTTAGGGAAGAAGTCGTCGAGTTGAATACGCTCGGCTCTCTCTACCGCCAGGTAGGTGAATCGCAAAAAGCTCTGGACGATTGCAACCAGGCTCTGGTCATGGAAACTGCCGGTGGCAACCTGCCGGCCCAGGCGTTCACGCAAAACATTATCGGCAGGATCTATGTCGATCTGGGGCAGGAACAAAAGGCACTCGACGTGTTTAACCAGATTCTGCCAGTTTGGCGTGAGGCTGGCAACAAACTTGGTGAAGCTAGCACTCTGACGAACACCGGCTTGGCCTACAGCAATCTTGGACAAAAAGAGAAAGCGCTGGACTACTACAACCAGGCCTTACCTGTCTGGCTCGAAACCGGCAATAAGGATGGCGAGGCAACCACTCTGGACGACATGGGAAGAGCTTATTCCGACCTGGGCCAGGTCCAAAAGGCGCTGGACTATCTGAACAAGGCAATGCCTCTTTGGCATGAAACTGGAAACCGTGCTGGCGAAGCGCTGACAACCACCAACACCGGAAGGGCCTATGCTGATCTTGGACAAAAACAGCAGGCGCTCGATTTCTATAATCACGGGCTGGCAGCCTGGCGCGAAGTAGGCAACCGGCAAGGTGAAGCGCTGGCCCTGGACGATATTGGCAGAGTGTATAGCGATCTGGCGCAGAGGCAGAAGGCTCTCGACTATTTCAATCAAGCCCTGCCGATCTATCGCGCCGTCGGGAGTAGATCAGGCGAGGCTCTCGCGCTGAACGACATTGGCAGAGTCTATGCCGATCTCGGGCAAACACAAAAGGCTCTTGATTTCTATGGCCAGGCGCTGTCCCTCTGGCGGGACACGCAGAACCGCAGGGGCGAAGCCCAGACGTTGACCAACATCAGCAGAACTTACTTGGTTTCAGGACAGAAAGCCAAGGCGCTGGAATTCGGCGCGCAATCTGTAACCGCTTGGCACGAAGTGGGCGACCGTCGCGGCGAGGCGTTTGGTTTGGGAATCATGGGCAGACTGTATTCCGATCTCAAGCAGCACGACAAAGCCCTGGTGTCTGAACTTGGCGCTCTGTCCCTGGCGACCGCCGCGGCCGATCCGATTATTGAGGGTGGAGTGCAAGCTTCGCTGATGCTTGAATTTCGTGAACAGAATCGTCCCGATGAAGCGATTTTCTTCGGAACCGAGGCGGTGAATTCCTATCAGAAGATCCGTCGCAATATCACCGGCCTCGAAGCGGATCTCCAGGCCGGATTCACGCAATCCAAGTCGCAAACCTACCGCGAGTTGGCGGAGCTTCTCGTAGAACAGGGACGGCTGGCGGAAGCCGAGGAAATTCTCGATCTGCTCAAGGAGCAGGAACTAAAAGAGGTCGTGCGCGGAGCAACCGACAATCCCCAATCGAAGGTCGAGCCTGTTCCGATGACCGACGCGCAGAAAAAGGCCCAGAGCGACCTGGCAACGCCTGAGCAGGAGGCGCTCGCTCTGGCGGACGCAAGCGTTCAGTACGCCGAACTTCAGGCCAAAGCCACTCGGACTGCTGAGGAAACGGCTCAGATGAACGGCCTCGAATCGAAAATCGAGGCGCGCAACGCCGAGGTTTTGGACTTTTTCAAGAAGACACTTTTCCCCGAACTCGCCCAGCGGGCTGGAAGCCGCGATGCCAACGCCATCTTGAGCAGCGAGAAATCCGACGTCAGCAAGTTGCAAAATTCGCTTTCGCAATTGGGGCCGCACGTGATCGGCATCCGGCTGCTTCTTGGTGAGCAGCACGCCTACGCGATCGTCGTTACGGCGCAGGGCCGCCGCAAGTTTGAACTGCTGGCTACCCCGGCGGAATTGCGCCGCAAGGTCCTGCAGGTGCGGGACGATCTCCGCAATCCTTCTTCCAACCCCAAACCGCATCTGGCGGAATTGTACGCGATGGTCGTGGGCCCGTTCGGAGCCGAGTTGAGCGCTCTGGAGCGCAATTCACAGGACCAGGCCCGCGTTCCGACCGTGCTCTGGTCTCTCGACGGCGTCATGCGCTACTTGCCCATGGCCGCGCTCTACGATGGCCAACGCTTTCTGGTCGAGAGATTCAACAACATCCTGTTTACTCCGGAGAGCTACGGACACATGACCGCCTCATCCAATTCGGGCAAGCCTGGACTGCGCGCGCTCGCCCTGGGTTTGTCAAAGAGTTATGGCGGCCTGCCGGCGCTGCCCGGCGTGCTGCCGGAGCTGGATGCCGTCGTGCATGACCCTGCCGTTCCCGATTCGCATGGCCCGATGGATGGAGTCCTGTTGCCAAACGAGCGGTTCACTTACGCCGCGCTGCAGAAAGAGCTTGGTGCCGGGTCGGCTTTCCCCGTTGTCCACATCGCCAGTCATTTTGTGTTGCAGACTGGAAGTGGCGATGAGCCCTACCTGATGTTGGGTGGAGAAACTGCCGGCGATCCTCGAGGGTATCAATTGACGCTCTCAAAACTCGAGAACTCCACCATCAGCTTCCACGGTACACAACTCTTCACCCTCTCCGCCTGCAGCACGGCAAAGGGAGATGTGGCCGAGGACGGCCTGGAAATGGACAGCTTGGGAATGGTCGCTCAGCAGAAGGATGCGGAAGCCGTATTGGCAACGCTATGGGACGTGAACGACGCTAGCACCAGCAAAATCATGAGCGACTTCTATTCGAGGTGGGTAAAGAATCCAGCTGATGGCAAAGCGGAGGCACTGCGCAATGCGCAGTTGGCTCTTCTGCGAGGGACCGACACCAAAAACTATTCTCATCCGTTTTACTGGGCTCCATTCGTCCTGATTGGAAACTACCGATAGATTTTGAAGATCTCTTTTATCCGGACGCCTTCCCGGACACGGCAAACAATGCTGTCCGCTTCACCTGTACGTCGAACGTCACATAGGTGACGTTCTTCAGCAAGTCCAGTTGCGCGGCGGCCGCGTCCAGGTCGTCTCCGGTAAGTTTGGCATCCGAAGTCCGAACAATGCGGCCTTGCGCTAGTGTGAGGCTTTTCAATTGGTCGTCGGTAGGCGCCTGCCCAGCCGACATCAGGATGTAGGTGCCCGGCTGCAGTAGCACCCCTCCGATATCAGTTGCCGACGAACCTGTACTCTCGATCGCCTGTTGCGTCGCAAACACGCGCACCGGATTGGACCTGATCACTTGCACGGGTTCCGCGTGCAACGCGCCATAAAGATTATTGAACGAGTTGAGAGCCGTCATAGCGATTCCCGGCAGACCGAGCGCGGGTGCGAACAGACCGCCCTCCTTGACGAGGGTCTGGAGTACCTTGCCGAACAGCGAGTCCTTCTTCTGCGCCTCAAGATTCAGCGCCCACCTTCCCTCGCCGCCTGGCAGGGGAATGCTCTGCATTTTTTGCCACGCCGCGTCGGATGCCACGCTGATACTTTGTACCGCCGATGTGCTGGTCTTTTTAGCCGTGCTGGAGGATGCACTTGAAGTGCTGGACGATTTGGCAGCGGGTGCCGACCCCTTCAGCGAACTCATTGCTCCCACCACGGTGTATGCCATGGCCTCGATCAGCGGGATGATTGCTGTCTTTTGCGCTACATCCACGCGGAGCTGCGCATTCTGCAGTCTGTCAAAGGTCTTCTGGTCTTCTTCTCCCACCTTGATCGCCGAGGTGTTCACGCTCACCACCACGTCGCCTTCTTCGACCAGCTTTGCCTGATCGAGCTCCGCAGCATTCCGGAATCCGTCGGTCCAGTGATGCAAAAACACCGGCTGGGTCTGATCCCCCCTGAGGCCTCGCGTCTGACCGGCTCCCACAATAGCTGACCGCCCGTTCTTGGCCGTGAATCCGGACCAGAAGTTGTAGGAGTGGACATCAAAGTCGGGGTTCGCCTGTTGGGCTGTCTCGGGGTCGAGCAGCAAGGCAAATGCCTCGGGTCGAGCGAAAAGCCCCGGCATAGCGCTTGCAGCGAATAACTGCTTAAGAAAGTTCCTGCGTTGGGAGGACATCGGGTGGCCTCTTCATGTTGAGCCAAATCGATCCGGAGCGAATTATGTCATTCCCGGCACTCCAGTCGCAATCCAGCTGGGGTCTTTAAGCGCCGCCAAGGACAAGATCATGCGTTAGCGGCGGTTGGATGTTGCCTTTCCCTGTGTTCCGATTAGACTACCGCTACTTACCCGTTGCGGCATCTTGCCGCGGCTTAACCGGAGGTTTCAATGCTTATCGCACCCAGCGCAAAAGTGGCCACCACCCTGACGTATTTGACGCTGAGAAAGGCCGTAGGGGGAATAGCAGTCCTGCTCCCGTTCGCGCTAGCTATCCCGTGGTTCCTTTTGCGGGATCACGCGCTACAAAGCTCCATCAGTGATTACTATTACACCGGAATGCGCAATCTCTTTGTGGGAAGTCTCTGCGCGATTGCCATGTTCCTGCTGTGCTGCCGCGGATTCGACCGGAAAGACGAATTCGCCGGGATGCTTTCTGCACTCTGCGCGCTCGGCGTTGCATTTTTCCCCACGACGCCCGCGAGTCCCTCGGCGTTTCAGAAAGAAGTTGGCTGGGCGCACTATGCGTTTGCCGCGCTACTGTTTTTGACGCTCGCGTACTTCTGCCTGATATTATTCAAAATGTCCGCCGCGAACCGGACCCTGACCAGCAAGAAACTGCAAAGGAACAGGGTCTATACCGCGTGCGGATGGGTTATCCTGGCGTCAATCCTCGCGATTGCAGCGACGAAGGTTTGCGGACTCCAGTACTCGATACTCGGCCTCGGTCCGGTATTTTGCTTCGAATCGACCTCCTTGCTCGCTTTCGGAATCGCCTGGCTGACGAAGGGCGAAACATTCCTGAAGGATGAGGTTGCACACCCACACTCAACTCCCCTGGGGCAGCCGTAGTGAGTTTGAGCCCACATGAAATGGTCGAACGGATTGCAGAATCGTCGCCGCGTTTCAAGGCCCGGATGGCCGGTGTCTTTCAACTGCTCGAAGCCATTACGGCGGGGTCTCCTGGGGTGTTCATTCTCGGCAGGCTTGTTGTCGATGGCAACGCCGCGGTTACAGCGGCCAATATCCTGGCACACCAGCGATTATATTGGTTGGGCTTTGTATCCTTGCTCATCGGGGTTGTGTTCCATGTTGCTTGGGCGTTTCTCATGTATGAGTTGCTTAAACCTGTAAACCGGAGCGTTTCTTTACTCGCAGCGTTCGTCATTCTCGTGTGTTGCGCTATTCAGGCTATCACCAACCTCTTTTACCTCGCTCCTCTGCTCATCCTGCAAAGCGGCAGCTCCTTGAGCGCATTTACGCCGGAACAGTTGCAGGCCCTGGCGCTCCTGTTTCTCAAATTGAATCAATACGCCTTCAACATCAACCTGGTCTTCTTCGGATTATGGTGCGTCCTCACTGGCTACCTCATTTTCAGGTCCACCTTCCTGCCTCGAATTCTGGGGGTGCTATTGGCGATCGATGGTTTGGGTTGGGTGATGTACCTGTACCCGCCGCTTGCATACCATCTGTTCATCCCCTACATCGCCGTCGCCTCCGCCCTCGGGGAAATCCCACTGGAGCTATGGCTCATCG
>Ga0209415_10009322_pt1 | contig 16880 bp, 16 predicted proteins | sample PeaSoiSIISIP2007_FD_187696 | JGI IMG/M metagenome (GOLD analysis project Ga0209415, IMG submission 187696) | Peat soil microbial communities from Weissenstadt, Germany - SII-SIP-2007 (SPAdes) (version 2) | ecosystem: Environmental > Terrestrial > Soil > Wetlands > Peat | place: Germany... | reverse complement strand
ATGCGTTTGGATTCTCCTTGATAGCTACGCGGCAGCGCCCCGCCGCGAACTACGAGACCACGCGTAATAGACCGGAATCCCCAGCAGCACCACAATCAGCCCCGGCCACGTGTACTGCGGCTTGTAGCGCAATAGTACGACATCAATGAACAAAGCCATCACAATATAAATCGCCGGCAGTACCGGATAGCCAACCGCCCGGTAGGGCCGTTCGGCGTCAGGACGCGTCCGCCGCAGCACGAACAGGCCGGCAATCGTCAGGATGTAGAACAGCAGCACGGCAAAAATGATGTAGTCGAGCAACTGGCTGTAGCTGCCGGAGATGCAGAGCACGCAGGTCCACACCATCTGCACCATCAGCGAAACCACCGGCGTCTTGTATTTGGGATGGAGTTTGGCGACGTCGCGGAAGAACAGGCGGTCCTTGGCCATGGCGTAATAGACGCGCGCGCCCGACAATATGAGGCCGTTGGCACAGCCGAAGCCGGAGATCATGATGGCCGCCGCCATCAGAAGCCCGCCGGCCGAGCCGAACATCTGGGTCATGACCGCGGTTCCGACGCGATCTTCGGCGGCATGCTTGATGCCGCGGGCCAGAATGGTGGCTCCGCCCTCGACTCCGTCCAGCGGCAGCGCGCTCAGGTAAATGAAGTTGCAGGCAATGTAGAGCGCAATCACCACGCCCGTGCCAATGGCCAGCGATAGCGGCAGGTTGCGGCTGGGATTCTTCACTTCCCCAGCGGTAAACGTCACATTGTTCCAGGCGTCGGCGGAGAAGAGCGATCCCACCTGCGCCACCGCAAGAATCGTCAGCGTCCCAACCAGCATGATCGGGCCGCCCACGCCGACCTGCACCGCATGCTGGGCGCTCAGCCCCGCGTTGTGCCAGAAATTGCCGCCGAAGTTCGCAGCTATCGCCTGCGCATTGCGACCGAGCGCAGCCCCGAACAAAGCAAGTCCAAGCAGAGCGCAGACCTTGGCCGCGGTAAACACGTTCTGGATCGCCGCGCCGGTTTTCACGCCAAAGATGTTGACGATGGAGAGGAAAATCACCAGCAAAATCGCCATCAGGTTCTGGGTGTTGATGCCCACATCCATGTTGCCCAGCACCATGGGCCCGATCGTAATCGGCGGCACCTTCCACAGGTGCAGAATCCAGTTGGTGGAGGAGATGGAAGGGAAAAAGACTCCGAGGAACTTGCCGAAGGCCACGCCCACCGCGGCGATGGTGCCGGTCTGAATCACCAGGAACAGCGTCCAGCCGTAGAGAAATCCCCACAGCGGCCCGAGCGACTCGCGCAGATAGACATACTGCCCGCCCGCGCGCGGCATCATGGCGGCCAGTTCGCCATAGCTAAGCGCGGCCACAATGGTCATGAATCCGGCGACCGCCCAGGCGCCGATCAGCAGCGCGGGCGAATCCACTTCGCGGCCAATCTCCGCCGAAACGATGAAGATGCCGGAACCGATCATCGAGCCGATGACCAGCATGGTGGCGCTGGTCAGGCCCAGGCCCTGGACAAGTTCCTGATCCTGGTGGCTGTGAATGTCCCAATCGCTGGCGGCCGGACGGGTTGTCGGTGTGGTCAGGGATAGCTCCTAGTCGTTAGTCGTTAGTCGTTGGTCGTTAGCCGTTGGTCGTTAGCTCGGGCCCCGGCGGCTCTCATGAGCTTTGGCTAACGACTAACGACAAGCGACTAACGACTGCCGTTTGAGAACTTTACCTCAGAATGCGCAAAAATGCCTCTGCTGATTTGCGGGGATCGGGTAACAAATCGGATATCACCGCCACGGAATCGGCCCCCGCCTCGATGACCGACGGCGCGTTCGCCCGGGTGATGCCGCCGATCGCAACCAGGGGCTTGCGGGTCAAAGCCCGCGCCCGGCGCACGCCTTCAAGACCCACCACGGGATCAGGATTTTCTTTGCTGGACGTCGAAAACACCGGCCCGATGGCCAGATAGTCCGCCGAAGTCAGATCCGCCTCGCGCAGTTGCTCGGGATTATGAGTTGAGACTCCCAGCCAGCGCTCCGGCCCGATGATGTTCCGCACCGCCTCGGGCGACAGATCGTCCTGCCCCACATGCACGCCATCGAACTCAGCGACCAGGCACAAGTCGGCCCGATCGTTCATGATGAGCTGAACCGATTGTGGAGCCCCGGACGCCCCCGTCCGGGGAGAGTTCTGGGACGCGGCCGGCGGACGAGGGCGTCCGCCGCTCCAATCGCCGAGGCGATTCCTCAACTCCCGCGCCTGCTCCAGCATCACCCGCGCATTGCCCGACTTGTTGCGGTACTGAATGAGGGTGCAGCCGGCAGCCGCAAGTTCCTCGGCCGCAGCACACAAAGCGTGGACATCAGAAAAGCCGCTCGCGTCGAGGATGGCATACAACCGGGGAAGCACCATGCGGAACCTCAAAGCGGCTGAGATGCCCGTTGGACATTAACGGAGCGCCCCGCCACCGTCGACTCATCCAGCTCGGTGAGGCCTCGTCCGACAATCACAAAATTGTGAAACAGGCATGCCATCGCGATCTTGCTCATTTCCGGCTTCGAGGACCGGTAAAAGACAATCCTCGCCAGTTCCGGCGAGCGGACTAAGGCGAAAGGGAATCCCTCGCCGCCGTAGTAGCCGCCCGACTGGTCTCTGAAGCTATAAAGCAGCGTACCTGTCTTCGTGGAAACGGAGTCCGCACTGCAGGCCTCCGCATCCCGGAGTACCCATCGCTCACTGACCCAAGTCGAGAGGATGCCAATATAAAGGGCAAGAAACAATCGGACTACGAGAATGACCGGGTATGAGCCCATCTCCCAAATCCTGTCCAGAAGACTGAAATCCCACGTAGTGCCCTTCGCGGACGTAACTACGAGGAATGCAATCGCGGCGAAGGTCGGCAGGAACAACAGCCACAGTCTCGCCAGTTCAACTCTGATGGCGACTTGGTCATGTTCCACCGCAAGCACACAGTCGGGTTCCGACATCACCAGCGTTGTCCGCAAGTAGAACGTGTCTCTTTGCGGCCGAAAAAAGAAGCCAAGCACGACGGCCGCGACCACAACAATGGCAGCCGCACCGGCCAAAAGCGGTTCAAATGCCGGGAGCAGCGCAGCCGCGACCAGCACGGCCACGCCCACGGCAAAGATTTGCCACGCTTTCATCGCCTAGATTGTGATGGATTCTGAACCGTCTCGCAACCGGAGGTTTCCCAGCAGCACGTCCCTTACTCATCGCGAAAGCTCGCAAATCCAATTCACTTCCCAGGTCTTGCCGCCGTCGGGCGAGTAGGACTGCTCCATGCGCGCCGAATTCGGGGAAAGGTCAAGCCAGACGTAGCGCACCAGAATCGTGCGGCCCCTGAGCGTCTCCTGATGATAAAACTCTCCGCGCTTGCCGGTGAAGCCGCCCACCACGGGAGGAGCGTCGAGCGTGCCGTTATCCAGGTCCACCAGGTAGATGCTCCACTGGCGCGTCTCCGGGTTGTAGAGCCGCAGCGTCTGCGCCTTGATGTGGAGTTTCTTGTCGGTGCTGGTGACCTCGAACTGCTCAAAGTTCGCGTTGCTGTCGAGCAGTTTGTGGTGGTTCGAGATGCCCTCGTACTCGACCCAGACGCTCGAGTTGTTGAGCCGGTCCGGCAGCCGGCGGACGTGCGCCTTCCAGTCGCCGATAACGAAGTCGAAGTCGTGAGAGCCATCGCCCTGGGGCAGATTGGCGGGACCGGAGGGTGTTTGCGCTGGCAGTGGGACAGCCAGTGCCAGGCCGAGAATGAGGGGTGCCAAGGCCTTGAGTTTGCTGACATTCATAGCTTCATCCCTTTCGGTTCACGTAGCCCCGGACGCATTCGTCCGGGCGCCTTCACGTGCCACTCAACGTCTGGAGGCGACCCCGAGAATGGTCGCTTACAAATGATCGCTTATACGACAGTCGTTAACGCGTCGCTTCGCTCCGCGGGGCGGACGAATGCGTCCGCTCCTACGTCTTGTCATTCTTCTTCAGAAATTTCTCGATAAAGCCCGTGTCAAACCTTCCCGCCCGAAAATCCTCGTCTGCCAGGATCTTTCGGTGCAGCGGAATTGTCGTGTACACGCCCTCGACGATGAACATCTCCAGCGCGCGCGACATGCGCGAAACGGCTTCGTTGCGGTCTTTGCCGCGCACAATCAGCTTGGCGATCAGCGAGTCGTAGTACGGCGGGATCACGCCCTCGGCATAGGCTGCGGTGTCCACGCGCACCCCGGTTCCTCCGGGCGGATGAAATGCCGTAATCTTGCCGGCTGACGGCGTGAATTTCTCCGGATGCTCGGCGTTGATGCGGCATTCAATCGAGTGCCCGCGATGCACGATCGGCCCCAGCAGCACTTCGCTCATGTTTGCCCCGGCGGCGATCATGATCTGGCTTTTCACCAGGTCCACATCGGTGACCATTTCGGTGACCGGATGCTCCACCTGAATGCGCGTGTTCATCTCGATGAAGTGCAACCGGCGATCCCGGTCCATCAGGAACTCGATGGTGCCCGCGTTGGTGTAGCCGATCGCAGCCAGTGACTTGCAGAGGACCGCGCCAATCTGATCGCGCAACTCCGGACTGACCTGGGTGGAGGGAGATTCCTCCAGCAACTTCTGATGCCGCCGCTGGATCGAGCATTCGCGCTCGCCCAGGCTGACCACGTTGCCGTGCTCATCGGCCAGCACCTGAAATTCGATGTGCCGGGGATTCTCCACGTACTTCTCCATGTAGAGATCGCCATTGCCGAAGGCGCCCGCGGCCTCCGACTGGGCTGCCTTGAACAGACCCGGCAATTCTTCCTCGCCGCGGACGATGCGCATGCCGCGCCCACCGCCGCCTGCCGAGGCTTTGACGATTACCGGGAAGCCGACCTGCCGCGCCCACTCCAGGGCCTCGCCGTCGGTAGCGACGATTCCCTCCGATCCCGGAAGGATGGGCACGCCCGCCTGCTTCATGGCAGTGCGGGCCTTTTCTTTTTCTCCCATCAGCCGGGTTACTTCCGGCCGCGGGCCGATGAATTTGATGCCGCTGGTCTCGCAGACTTCGGCGAAGTTGGCATTTTCCGCCAGCAGCCCGTAGCCGGGATGCACGGCCTCGACATTGGCGATCTCGGCCGCGCTGATCACCGCCGGAATGTTCAGGTAGCTCAGCGCCAGCTGCGGAGGGCCGATACAAATAGCCTCGTCGGCAAAACGCACGTGCAGCGAATTGCGGTCGGCCTGGCTGTAGATGGCCACCGTGCGGATGCCCAGCTCCTTGCAGGCGCAAATCACGCGCAGGGCGATCTCTCCGCGATTGGCGATCAGAATCTTTTTGAACATGAAATCACAGTTTTCAGTTGTCAAAAAAATTGTTGATTGATGATGGTTAATTGTTGATTGAAAATCTCTCCGGTGAGCCGGCTTTCAATCAACAATCAAAAATCAACAATCAACAATGAAGTACCGCCGTCTCACTTCTTCGGCCTTATCACGAACAATTCCTGGCCGTACTCAATCGGCTGGCCGTTGGCGGCCAGTTTCTTGACGATCTCCCCGGCCACGTCAGATTCAATCTCGTTGAGCAGCTTCATGGCCTCGACGATGCAGAGCACCTGGCCGGCCTCCACCAAATCGCCAGCCTTGACGAAGGGCGGGGCGCCGGGCGACGGCGCTTCGTAGAACGTCCCCACAATCGGAGATTTCACCGTGTGCAGGCCTTCCTCCGGTGCAGGTTCGGCGCTGGCCGGCGGTGCGGACGCAGTCAGCGATCCGGCGCTTGCGGGAACTCCAGTTTCGACTGGGCTCGAAGCCGGGGGCACGGCGAAAAAGCGCGGGTCGCCATGAGCATGGATAACCGTGTGCTCTCCGGCCCGCTTGATGCGCACCTTGACGTCGCCGCGTTCCAGTTCGAACTCGGCAATGTCCTTTTCGATCAGGAACTCGATTAGTTCTTTCAGCTCTTTTTGATTCATTGGTTTTACGGTGGGACTGCTCGCCAACCCGCCGCGCCCGCACCAGGTCGCGTGAAAGAAGCCGGGATTCGTGCCGGCTGAAGTTATAAGAAGACTAGATTGCCAGAAAATCCTTGCCGCTTGGCGTCAGCACGTCGCAGCCACCGGACATGACCGCCACCATATCCTCAATTCTCACACCCCATTTGCCGGGGAAGTATACTCCCGGCTCAATGGTAATGACCATCCCCGGCTCAAGGACCTCTTTCTGTCCGCTGGCCACCCGGGGCGCCTCGTGAATCTCAAGACCCACGCCATGTCCCGTCGAGTGCGTGAAATAGCGGCCTAACCCGTGCTCGCGCAATATTTTACGGGCAGCTTCGTCTACCTCGCCCACGCTGACGCCGGGCCGCACCGCCGCCACTGCCGCCTGCTGGGCCTCGCGAACCGCCTCGTAGGCGCTCCGGGCCTGCCGTTCGGCGGACCCCACCCATACAGTGCGGGTCTGGTCTGAACAATAACCAGCGAGTATAACACCGAAGTCGCAGACCACGAACGCACCCGGCTTGATGGGTTGGTCCGACGCCCGGCCATGCGGCAGCGCCGAACGCGCGCCCGAGGCAATGATGGTCGGAAACGACATAGCCTCCGCCCCCGCCCGGCGCGCCGCCAGTTCCATTTCGGCGGCCACTTCGACTTCGCTCACGCCATTTCCATTTCCTTTTGCCCCATTTCCTTTTGCCCGATTTACCCCATGGCGCAGAACTTCCAGGGCCCGATCGAAAAGGCGCGCACCCAACCCCACGGCGGCGCGGATGCATTTCAACTCGTCAGCGTCTTTGACCAGGCGGAGCCGCTCGACCTGCGACGCGGATTCTTTCAGCCGCATGCCCGAGGGCAGCAAGTCCTGGAATCGCTTCTTGTCGGCCAGGGTGAAATGCTCAGCCTCCACGCCAATTACCCATCCCCGCGACCGCTTCTTCCTTCTGCTAAGAAATTCCCCGACCGCCTGCAGAACCAACTTGCGCGCTACCACCACCTTGGCGCCCTTGACCTCATGGTGCGCCTGCGTGTCGTAGCGAACGTCAGTAAAGAACACGCTTCCGGCTTCCTCCACCAGCAGGAAGCCGGCGCTGCCGGTGAACCCGCAGAGATACCGAATGTTGGGCAGGTGGCTGATGAGGAGAGCATCGAAGCGGGTGGTGGCGAGGTGCTCCCGGAGTTTCGCCTGGCGCGCAGGGTAGTTCATGGCTGGAGAGTTTATCAGTAGTACTCAGTACTCAGTACTGTACCGAGTACTGGCAACGCAGATTCACGCTGCCGACTTGGTGGAAGCAATCAGTCCATTCAGGATTCGCCCGAGCTCTGCGGCTTTGGCCAGTAGTGGGCCGGCCGCAAATAGGCTAGCGCTGCAGCGATGGCAAGTTGAGTTTCAATTTCCGCGAGTGATCCTCGCGCATTCGTCAAAAACCGGTGAAACTCACGATGCGAATAACGCGCTTGTCCTTCAGCAATGTTGCTCGGGACCGAGACCGCGGCCCTCCGTAGTTGGCTTGTCAAACCGTATATCTCATCCCGTGGGAAGATTCTGGTTGCGTGATAAATTTCCGTCACAAACTCCATCGCTTTCCGCCAGGCGATTAACTGCTTATACGATTGGGCCATGCCGCCCTCCTCAGTCACATCCTCGCATGACACTCTCTTCCAAGTGTGTGACGAGCGAACATAAAGTACCTGGAATCCCACTTTGGAACCAAACTACTGCAACCAATGTGCCTGATTCCGAGTACTGGGTACTGAGTACTGAGTACTGGATCGCAAACACAAAACCGCCGGCCTGACAGGTTCTTCAGGCCGGCGGCTTAAATCTTCGACGCGCTGCTAGGTTCCGACGACTATGTCTGAATGATTCGCGGCGTGATGAAGAAGATCAGCTCCTGGTTCGAAGTCTGAACCTGGGTGTGCTTGAACAGGTTGCCCAGGATCGGCAGGTTGCCGAGCAGCGGCACCTGCGAGATGTTGATCGAGTTCTGGGTCTGGATGACGCCGCCGATCACCACCGTGCCGCCATCGGTCACCAGGACTTGGGTGGTGGCCTGCTGCGTGATCAGTTCCGGGTTGCCCTGCACTTCCTGACCGAAGTTCGGCGTGGTGTTTTCTACGTCCACGTTCAGGAAGATGGTGTTTTCAGAGGTAATCTGCGGCGTCACGGTGAGCCGCAGGAAAGCGTCCACGTAGGTGACCGTCGGAGGACCGCCCAACTGGGCCTGGGTCACGATGGGCACGCGCACGCCCTGCTTGACCAGGGCCTGAATGTTGTTCTGGGTGACGACCCGGGGACGCGAGAGCACCTTCAGCAGGCCGCGCGACTCCGCCATCGAGAGCAGCAAGTCAATGCGCACGTTGTTGCTGGCGTTGAGGAACTGCAGACCGCTGGTGGGCTGGGTAAGTCCCAGGTTCGAGAACAGCGGAATCGTATTTCCCGAGGTGCTGCCGCTGCCCGTCGCCGGAGGCGTGACGATGTAACCGGGGGTCAGTCCGCTGACCGTAGTCGGGGTGGTACCGGTGCCCTGGACGCCGCCGACTGCGCTGTGGCCATTGCCCCAGCCGAGACCGATCTGGGTGCCGATGTCGCGGGCGAATTGCCGGGTGGCAGCGACTACGCGGGCTTCGATTTCGACTTCCTGCGTCTTGCGGTCGAGCTGCGTGAGCAGGCGGTCAATAGTTGGAATCACTTTCGGGATGTCGTTCACGATGACGGCGTTGGTGCGGTCATCAGCCACGACGTCGCCGCGTTGCGAGAGGAATTTCTTGACCGTGACGATCACGTCCTTCGCCTTGGCATAGCTCAGGAAGCGCGTGACCGAAGTCTTTTCCACCGCCAGCGCTTCGGATTCGATCTGCGCCCGGCGGGCGTCGGCTTCATGCTTCAGGGTTTCCACGGTGGCGATACGCAGAACGTTGCCTTCCAGTTCGCGGGCCAGGTCGTTGTTTTTGAGCACGATGTCGAGCGCCTGATCCCACGGCACGTCGTCGAGTACGACGGTCAGCGTGCCATGCACGTTGGGATCGAGGACCACGTTCAATCCGCTGATTTCATGGATGAGACGGAAGAAATCCTTGAGGTCCACATCCTTGAGGTTGACCGAGATCGGCTCGCCGGTGTACTTCGGGCCGGCGGCGGCCGGCTGTTGCCCGGCTTGCGCTTTCTGCTCGGCTGCCAGATTCACCGCCGGCTGGATGCCCGGGGTGGGCGGATTCGAAGTCTGCGCCGCGTTGGCGCTGATGGGAATCAGTTCGGCTGCCGTCTTGTCGGCAAAACGCGCCGCGGCTTCCTGGGCGCGCACGGTCGGCTCTGGCTGCGCCACTGCTTCTTGACTGTCAGCTTTGCCGTCAGCCGGCTTTTCTGGATTCGCAGCCTGATACTTGGGCTCGAGGAAAACATAGTCGCTGGGCGCGGCTTCGGCTTTGGCCACAGGCGCGGCCGGAGCTTCCGCCACGCGCGGCGCGAAAGGCGACGCAGCCGGCAGGTTCTGCGCGACCGGCTTGGCCTCAGTCTGGGGCGTGGCCGCTGGAGCGGCCTTGGCCAGCGCGTTCGCATGCAGCGTCAGCACCAGCTTGCCGGACGGGCCCGGCGTCAGCTCGTAGGCGCAGGCCTGGTCGAGGTCCACCACAATGCGCGTGGTGGGAGGCGTCCGCCCATCCATGCCCAGGCGTACGTCTTTCACGCCGGCGGCATCCACCGCGATGTGGCGTTGCCCAGCGGCCAGAGCGGTCGCCGGCAGATCCACCACTACGCGAGCGGGCGAGTCCATCGTGCTGAGCTTCGGCGCACCCGCACCATGGGAACTGATCTCGATACGGATGTTATCGGTGCCGCGGACCACGTTGACGTGATCGAGCTGGCCCGGTGTCTGGGCCCAAGCGGTCCCGGCCACCAGCAGCAACGATCCCAAGCTTGTCAACACCACGATTGTCAGCAGTTGCTTTCGCATTTCGCCTCTCCCTAACCCGCGGGGGTGACCCGCGAGTCCTTCGTGCAAAACTTGATTTCGGCGTTCCGTTTTCGGTTCCGCCCTCCGGCCCTACACGGCCGGCGTAAAGATTTTCTTCACCACTTCGCGGGTGAATGGCTTGCCCAGCTTGTCCTGCACCGTCTCCGAGAAAACCACCGAGTCGCCGGTGATCTTCATCACGTAGCCGTTAAACACGGGATCGTTCTCGCGCAGGAAATACGCCTTGTTGAGGCTGTTGGTGACGACCGCGATGAATCCGTTGTCCGATTTCACCACGCCCCGCAGGTTGATGTTGCCAATCTCCAGGCACTTCTTTCCGGTGCTGCAACCGGATCCACCCTGCTGCTGCACGACCGGACTGAAGAATGGATCGCGCTTGCCGTTCATCGCCCATTTCTTGTCTTCCGGCTTGGGCTCGGGCTTTTTGCCCTCGAGCTTGGGCATGAAGGCGTCGGCAGTCATGCTGGCGTCAGGAGCAGCGGAAGCCTTCGCTTCGGTCTTCAATTCGGTCTTGGCTGAGGCCTTGGCGGGCGCCGCTTTCGCGTCCTTGGCGTCTTTGGCCGGCTTCGGAGCCGGTTGCGCCATAGCCTTGGCTACCACTACCGGCCCGGAGGAAAAGACCGGCTTCGTCGGGGCGGCTGGCGGAGCTGCTGCCGGCGCCGGGCTCTTTGCCGATGCGACCGGTTGCGACGCGGTTTGCAGTTTCGCGGTTGACGCCGGGCTCTTGGCAATCAGCTGCGGCTGAGACGCGGGTGATGTTTTCGGCGCGGGCGCGGCGTTCTTGGCCATCGCCGGCGGCTGGGCCGCGGGTTTCGAGGTGGCGGCGGGGGCGTTCTTGGCCACCGCCTGGGTGTGCAAAGTCAGCACCATCTTGCCGCTGGTTCCCGGCGTCAGGTCATAGGTGCAGGCCTGGTCGAGATCCACCACGACGCTGGTCGTGGGCGGAGTCTTGCCGTCGGTGCCGATGCGAACGCCTTTGACGCCGGAGCTGCCAAAGGCAATCTTGTTCTGCGGGCTGGCGCTGATGGTTCCGGGCAGCTCGACCAGAACCCGTGCCGGCGAATTCAGCTTGCTCACTCTCGGGGTCACGTCCTGGTTGGCGATGATCTCAACCCGCACGTCGTCCGCGCTCTGCACCACATTCACGCGCTGGAGCTGGGTGGAGGCCGAGGCCGGCTTCGCCGTTGCGGCGGACTTGGCCACAGGCGCGGTAGCGGAGGGTTTGGCCGCCGGTGACGCCTGCGACGGCGCACCCGGGGCGGGCTTGGACGAATTCCCCGCTGCGCCGCCGGGCGCCACGCTGGTGCCGTTGGCCTGCTTCTGCTGCAGCGATTTGGCGGTGCTGCGCGCTTGATCAATGGCGTCGGAGTTCTGGGCCGCAGCCTGCGAAACCAAGCTCCCGCCCGCCATCACTGCCACTGCCAGAATGCTCGTTGTCAGCTTCATAGCCATCCCTACTTCCCTGCCGCGGCGGCGGATTTGGTTGCGGAACCGGCCGACGGCGCATCGTGACTGAAGTACGTGGTCGCGGTAAACGTCGCTACAACACTCTCATTGGGCGCGTACTGGTAGGTGTGCTTGGCTTTCGCCGCGGTCGGATTCCTGGTGGTGGCGACCATCAGGTTGCCGACGTTGACAATCCGCTCCAGCTTGCTCACCCGGTCGAAGAAATTCAGCATCGAGTAGTACGGACCGTCCAGGTCCATGTCGAAGGGCATTTCGGTGTAGTACTGCTGCGGCTTCACGTCACCGGCCTTGTAGCGGCGCAGTTCCACGCCCGCCTTCACCGCCTCGGCGCTCATCATGTTCATGAACCCTTCGATCTGCTTTTCGTCGGGGACAATGCGCTGCTCGACTTCCAGTTGCTGCTTCAGTTCGGCCAGCTGCTGCTCCATCTGCTTCAGTTTCGGCCGGTAGGATTCGAGTTCGTTGTTCTCCCGCACTTTGTCTTCGAGGGCGTGCTGCGCGGTGATGTTCTTGTCGCGCTGGCTCTTGAACAGGGTGAAGTACAGAGCCGCGGTTACGACGGCTCCGCCGACGACCACCGCCGCCCACTGCTTGATGCCCGACAGGTCGCTAAAATTGATGGCCATAGAGTCCTCTACGACTTTCCCTTCGCGCCCGGCGTGTCGCCGGCGCCTTTATCGCAGTTCAACGTAAACTGGAACGCCTGCATGTCCTTGACCTGATCGTCCTGGTAAGTTTCATCAATCTCGACGGTCTTGAAGAAACCGGTCTTCTGCAGGTTGGCGATCAGAGTGGCCACGGCATCGGTGGAGAGCGCAGTGCCTTCCAGCCTGACGTTGGTCCCGGTGTCGTCCATCTTGCTCAACCAAACCGCTTCGGTGCCGTTGACGGTTTCGCCCAGCATGGCCAGCAGGTTGACTGGCCCGAGGGTCTGGGTTTTGTGCAGCCCGTCAATCACGTCCACGCGGCGCTTGTAGTTGTTGGCCTGGGTCTGCCGCTCCAGGAATTTGGCTTTGACTTCGGCCAGTTCGCGGTTCTTTTCTTCGGCGACTTTGAACTGCGCGGCGATGGCTTTGCCCTGATGATCCAGCCGGTACCAGTAGCCGAGGTTGAACAAGCCGGCCACCACCAGCACCACCAGGAGCTTCAGCTTGGGCGATCCCATATCGCCCATTTCCATCGTGGGAATCGCCGGACCGCTGCCGGACCGTTTGTTTTTCCCCTTGGCTGTTTCGAGCAGGTTGATTTTGATCATAGGGATTCAAAGCTCCTCAGGGCCAGGCCCACCGCGACCGCCAACTGGCCGGCATTCTGCTCCACCAGTTCCGCCCCGTGGCCTTCCGCCGGCGGGGTAACCCGCTGGAACGGATTCAACAACTCCACCGGCATGGAGAATTCCTGGCGCAACGCTTCCACCAGGCCGGGCACTTTCGACGAACCGCCCGCCAGATAAATCTTCTCGATATGCTCGCCGGCGGCGCTGGCGCGGAAAAAGTCGAAGGTCTTCTGAATTTCGAGCACGATGATTTCGGTCACCTGCTGCAGGATCGGCTGTTTGGCGTCTTCGCTCACCGTACCCACCTTCCTGCCCAGTTTCAGCGATTCGGCGTCATCGAAGCTCAGGTCGAGTTCCTTCTGCAGCGAGTCGGTGTACTGATGGCCGCCTACGCTGACATCGCGAGGGAACAGGGGGGTGGTGCCCTTCACGATGTTGATGTTCATGACGCTGGCGCCCAGGTTGAGCAGCGCCACCACCTGGCCCGGCGAGGGCTGGTAGTTGTACTCGTAGCAGTTCTGCAGGGCCAGCGCATCAATGTCCACGATAGCCGGGGTACGGCCGGCCATCGAGAGTACGTTGGTGTAGTTCAGAATCTTGTCCTTCTTCACCGCCACCAGGAGGACGTCCATCTGCGAGCTGCCCACTTCGTCGGACAGGATCTGGTAGTCCAGATTCACGTCGGCCAGATCGAAGGGAATGTGCTGGGCGGCTTCCTTCTCGATGGTTTCGGCCAGTTCCTGATCGCTCATCGAGGGCAGCGAAATCTTTTTCACGATCACGGAGTGACCGCTGACTGCGGTAGCCACCGACTTGGTCTTGATCTGGTTATCCAAGAAGAGCTTGGAAATTGCGCTCGAAACCGTGCCCGAGTCCACGATCATCGAATCGACCACGATGTCGGAGGCCAGCGGTTCCAGCCCCAGGTGGGCCACTTCAATCAGCCCGCCCTTCTTCTTCAGCTCCACCGCCTTGATGCTGGAGGAGCCTACATCCAGGCCAACTATCGACTTCGATCCCATTCCAAACATGTGTCCCACCTTTGTCTGTGGCGCGGGCTCGGTTGCCCCCGCCGTTTAGTAGCTACTGTGACCCGGCGGCTTTGCCCGCCGCTTTCCGTCTCGACTGCGGCTCGGTCTGGCTCGACTTCTCTTCCATCCACTGATCCAGCCGCGATTTCTTGAAGCGCCAGCGGTTGCCCAGCTTGAACGCCGGAATCTTCTGCTCCCCGACGTACTTGTACAGCGTGTCCGGACTCACTCCCAGATACTGCGATGCCTGACGAATATTCATCACTTCTCGCGCGTCAGCCATGTTTCGGTTGCACCTTTCGCAGTTCCAGCCGCGCTCACACGCTCCAAGTTCAGGACGTGCCGGCGCAGACTGCAATCCCTCAGTTCGCGCACTCAGGGCTTTTGGTGTCCTGAGCATATATCAGCCCGAAAAAGCCCCCGGCATAAAGCGAATCTCCGGCTTTTTCCGCGTTTCTTGCGGGTTTTCTGGAAGCGGAGAAACCGCCGGTTTGGAGGTGTTTCTATATGTTGTGCTTGTGGGGATGGAGGATACAGCAGGATGTGTGGCGTATGCAGCTCACCCCCGGTCACTGCAGGAACGGTAACTGAAGTACTAGAGACGGTACGGAGGTACTACGACGCGCGCCCAACTTGCTGTTTCATCGGCCTTTAGTGAGAAGGGTTTTTGCGCCTAGAAGAACAACAACGCGCCGAATGCCGCGCCCATGACGAAGCCCGTCATGGCGTTGGCGGAGCGGTCAGCGGCACGGTCGGCGCGATCCTCGGCGCGTTCTTTTTGATGTTCCCAGTCGCGCTTCTGTTCGGCTGCCTTGTCGCCGTAGAACTTCGAAAGCTCACGGTCCTTGGCGGTGCCCTGGCCCAGCATGTACATGTCGGAAACCGTGCGCTGGGCGGCGTAGATGCCTGCATCGGCGGCTTTGCGCAGCCAGAGGAATGCCTGACTGTAGTCCTGGGGCACGTCACGGGTGCGTCCCTGGTAATAAATGAGGCCCACGGCGGTCTGAGCCATGGGATCGTTGGCCTTGGCAGCGACCAGGTAACAGCCGAAAGCGTCGCGCTCGAGATCGAACATGAGCGCATTCTGGCCTACGCGCATGGCATCGGCAGGCGACAGGTTGGAATTCTCCCCGCATGTGGTTTGCGGAATGGAAGCGGTCCAGTGTCCCGAGGCTCCTCCCGGGTTGTTCGGCGCGCTCCAGATGACGGCGCCGGAATACGTGTCGCCCTTGCGGGTGCCATGATAGACGGCGGAATTGCCATCGCTGAGGTCGGTGCGGCGGATGGTGATTTCGCCGGGATCGGTACGAACAATCGTGAGCGTGGCACGGACCGGCGACTGCAGGAACCACGTCGCGGTGCCGCTGAGACCGTCGAAGGTCCAGGCGCCGTTGCAGGGGCCGTTGCCTTCGCACTCGATCAAACGCCGGGGTAGTCCTGACGAGGAAATATCCAGGGATGGGCCTGTGGTCGGCATGCCTGCGTCAGCGGAGTTCTGCGCGGCGGGAGTGAGATTCTGAAACACGGCAGACCAACTTCCAGTGGTGGCCGTCTCGGGATGATCACTGGAAACCCATTGCACGCTGCCCCTTACCTCGTTGCCGTGAATGGTTCCGGAGTAGGTTGCCGAGCGGCCTGACGCATCCACGCGATGGATGACGATCTTGTCTGCAGTCATGCTTTCGATCATCAACTGCGAACCGGATTCGGATGCCGGAGAGAAGACTGCGCCGCCGGTTCCGTCGAAAGACCACACCGAGGAATAGTTTGGATTGGACTTGAGGCAGGACTGATCGGCGGCTTCACAAACTTTCAGGTGGGTGGGTTTGGAGGTGTCAGCCGCGCCGGTTTGAGCGTTGGCGGTCAACCCCCCGATCACGCACAGGACGAACGCTGCTGCACCAAGCATGCGTGGTACGGGGCTGCCGATCCCCAAAATCATGTTCAAATTCTCCTGCGCGATTTCGACCACGTCGAAGCTGGCACGCCCTAAGGATGCACCGGCTCGGCGACGTCTTTGCTTTGCGGCAGGCCGCCCTTGCAGGTTCCCGAGGCGTGGTCGTCGGCCACGCTGATCACGGTGAGTACGCAGACCGCGGCCTTTTCGGTGATGGGTTTGTTGGTTTTCGGGTCAACCAGCCCGGTGTCTTTTTGACGCGTGATCTCGAAGCGGTCGCCAACCTTGATGCCCGCGGCGGTCCCTTCGTTGATGTAAACGCTTCCGTTGGCGATGCCGGCGACGAGCGGGAGTTCAGCTTTGGGTCCAGGCACGGCTGCCAGGGCATCCGACAGCTTGGCGGTCAACCCGGCGGAAACCGAGTCCACGGCCTTGGTCCATTCGCTCGCCTGCACCACGTTGGGGTCGTTGTTGGAAACCACTTCGTTCTTTGCCGGTTGACGATAAGGGCCAAGGTTCAGGGCGGCGTGGGAAACCACCTTGGCAATCTCGGCGCTGTCCTGAAACGAAGACGAGGGCTGGGTGAGGATGGATCCCGTTTCCACGTCAATCATGCGGGCATGAGCCTGGAGAATGACCGTGCCCACCTGCGTGGTAGTGTTTCCGGACTTTTGCGGCTGCGCGGAATAGCCGCCGGCATCCACCTGCACCAGTATGATCTGTCCCGCGCCGGCGATCTTTCCGATGCGGGCGGCCGTATCCGGCGAGGAACGGTGCTGTTCTGAAAATTCTGTTCCTTGATGATCTTCTCGATGCTCTGACGGTCGGTGACGGTCAAGCCGGGGCGCCCGGCGAACTTCTCGATCAGGCGGTCGGCCAGACGGTTCTCAAGTTCGGCGTATTTGCTGTTGGCGGGCAGAAAGGCCACCCGCCTGGCCGACTGGGCCACGAGGCAATGACAACAGAGCAGAAGGGTTATGGATAACCCTAGTCCCTTCACGGTACCTCCATGCAAGTAGGGGTTGGAGTCGGTGATCCGGAGGAGTTGGGCCCTAAACGAGCACGATTAAAAATCTACAGTCAGCGATTGTCAAGTTAAAATCCAGGCTACAGCCTTTACAAATCAGCGTTGGCCGCGACTGAGATAATCTATATTCATCAATCTTGCGGGAGGATCCTTGCGCGTTCTTGATCGTCTGCAGCCGCTGGCTCTACTTGTGATGCGCCTGGCTTTGGGCGTCATCATGGTTGTTCAT
>Ga0209415_10009321_pt1 | contig 16884 bp, 14 predicted proteins | sample PeaSoiSIISIP2007_FD_187696 | JGI IMG/M metagenome (GOLD analysis project Ga0209415, IMG submission 187696) | Peat soil microbial communities from Weissenstadt, Germany - SII-SIP-2007 (SPAdes) (version 2) | ecosystem: Environmental > Terrestrial > Soil > Wetlands > Peat | place: Germany... | reverse complement strand
GGCAGCCCCATCTCCACCGCGCGGCGGAACAGGCGCAGCGCTTCCTCGTGGCGCTCGGCCTGCAGCAGCCAGCGCGCCAGGCCGATCAGATCGGCGCCGTGACGCAGCGCCGCGTCCTCCGGCGAGCGAAAGGCGAATGGCACGATCGCCGTCAGGCACGCCAGCGAAAGGATGTCGATGGCGTTGTGATGGAAGATGGGCACCAGGTGGAACGCCTGCCTGGTTCGCAGGTAGTCGAAATAGTAATACGGAATCATTTCGCCCGGCAGATCGCCCTGCCGCTCCACGCCCAGGATCTGGTTTTCGAGGTCCACCAGCCGACAGCTCTCCAGGCGCAGCTTCCACAAGCGGCGCGCGCCGAACAGCAGGTCCAGGTGTTCCATGCGGTCGAAGGGATGGCGGGCCCGCGCCATGCGAAAGCGCGTTTCGAGGAGCGGCTGATCGTACGCCTTGCCGTTGTAGGTGATGAGCACATCGAACTGCGCCAGGTGCTCCGAGAGCCGCCACAGCAGCGACGCCTCTTCGCCGTAGTCGCGCATGAAAAACTGGCGCAGGCGAAAGCCCGCGGCCTCGATGGAGCCGACGCCGATCAGAAACGCGTACGTGCCGGTGCCGCCCGCGAGGCCCGTAGTCTCGGTGTCGAGAAAGGCCCATTTCATGGGATGCGCGCGCGCGATCGTGCCCGCGGAAAGGGGTTCGAGCAGATCTTCGGGAAGTCCGGCCAGGTCCGAGATATCGACGCTCCCGTGGCGGCGATAGCTCTCCCATAGCTTCTCGGTCTCGAAATGCTCGCCGTGAGGAGTGCGGACCACCTCGCCGCTCATCAGGTTCTCGATGAAGTAACGGGAAGGACGGGGCTCGCGCCTCGCCGCCGGGAACGGCTCCCCGATCTTGGGCTGCGCGCAGCCGCCCTCCGGCCGCCCCTCGGCCGGCGCGGCATACTTCCGGTCGATGCGCGCGATCCGCCGCCGCAGCGCGGTGAGCTGTTGCTGGATGTCCTCCATCGTTACCAACTTCGTGGCTTTGCGAACTTCACGGGCCGTTTCGCTTTTTCTTTGCTCCAATATACCGCGCCCGCGCTGCTATATTCAAATGGTGATCAAGAGCGCATTAGTACCGGTTGCGGGATATGGGACGCGGCTTCTGCCGGCCACCAAGTCGCAGCCCAAGGAAATGTTGCCCGTGGCGCGCAAGCCCATCGTGCAGTACGTGGTGGAAGAACTGGTTCACAACGGCATCCAGCAGATCCTGTTTGTCACCGGCCGCAGTAAGGCCTCCATCGAAAATCACTTCGACCACGATCCCGAGCTGTTCCGCGCGCTCCAGGAGGCCGACAAGCAGGACATGCTCAAAGAGGTGGACTTCGAAGACCTGAAGGCGCACTTCTTTTACACCCGCCAGCCGCATCAGAAGGGCTTGGGCGATGCCGTCCTGCACGGCGAGAATTTCGCGGGAGAAGAGCCGTTTCTGGTGGCCTTGGGCGATTCCATCCTGGGGCTCAATGCGGTGTCGCGCGCGGTCAGCCGCATGGTCGACGTCTTCGATTCCAAGCGCGCCAGTTGCGTCATTGCCGTGGAGGAAGTGCCGGCGCAGGAGACGCGGCATTACGGCATCGTGCAGCCTGAAGGCGCCCACGATGACGTTTTCCGCATCGTGAACCTGGTGGAAAAACCGCTGCCCAGCGAAGCGCCCAGCAACCTGGCGATCGCCGGCCGCTACATCTTTTCGCCTGTGATCTTCGACATGATCCGCCGCGTTGAACCCGACCAGCGCGGCGAAATCCAGCTCACCAACGCGATCCAGTTGATGTGCGACGAGGGACGGCGAGTGATGGCAGTCAAGCTCTCTCCCCAGGAGAAACGCTACGACATCGGAAATTTTCCGAGCTACTTCGAGAGCTTTGTGGAGTTCGCGCTGGCCGACCCGGTCTACGGCGAAGGATTCCGGCGCGTGCTGGAGCGCCTGCTGGCCAAATCCGCCGTGACCGCTTGAAACAGCTCCTGTTGAGCAAGCCGCTGCGGTTCTTCCTGCTGCTGGCCGCCCTGCTGGTGGCGTCGCGGATGTGCCACGTCTCGATTCTCTGGGAAGGCGACACCCTGCCGCTGGCCGCCGCCGAACAGATGGCCGGCGGCAAAGTGGTCTACCGCGATGTGTGGTACGACAAGCCGCCGCTGGTGCCGGCGTTGCACGTGCTTTGGGGAGCGCGTCCCGGCTGGCCGTTGCGGCTCGGCAATGCGTTGTACGCTCTGCTGGCCTGCTGGATCGCCTTCCGCTTTGCCCGCGATCTGTGGTCGGAGCGTGAAGGCATTTGGGCCGCGGGGCTGCTCGGTTTCTTTCTCATCTTCGATCTCCCCGCATCTGTCATTCCCGTCGCGTCCGACTTGATGATGCTGGCGCCGCACCTGGCCGCGGTGTGGATGGCGTGGAAGCGCCGCCCGTTCTGGAGCGGCGTGTGGGCGGGCGTGGCATTCTGGGTGAGTCCCAAGGGACTCTTTGTGACCGCCGTCTGCGCCCTCTGGAACCCGGCGGGCGTGCCATTGATGGCCGCGGGTTTCGCGGCCGTGAGCGCCGCGGTGGCGGGGCGGTTGTGGAGTTCGGGCGCGCTGGGCCCGTACTGGGAAGAGGTCTGGAAGTGGGGCCGGCTGTATGCCGGCAGTCCGTTCGTGGAGTCGCCCATCCGCAATGGCATTGTGCGCACGCTGAACTGGATGGGATTCCACGCGGCGATCGTGGTGGCAGCGGGCCGATTCCTGTGGCGCCGCGGCGTAGTCCGGCTTGCTTGGGTCGCCTGGCTCGGCCTCTCACTGATCGGCCTGTCGACGGGCCTGCGATTTTTTCCACGCTACTATTTCCTCCTCTTGCCGGTGGTCGTGATCATGGCCGCGAGAGGGTTCAAGCTGCTCGGCCGCAAGCGCGGGTTCGTCGCCCTTCTGCTCCTGATTCCGGCGACGCGCTTCGGGCCGGCCTACCTCGCCGCCCTGCGAAATCCCGAGTGGCGCGACATCGGCATGGACCGGGACAGCCGCGCGGCCGCAGCCTTAATCCGCCAAGCGGCCAAACCAGGCGACACGCTTTTTGTTTGGGGGTACCGTCCCGAGATATTCGCTTACACGCGCTTGCCGGCGGGCACGATGTATCTCGATTCGCAGCCCCTCACGGGCGTGCCCGCCGATCGCCACCTGACCCAATCGGAGCCGGTGGAGACGGAGGAGTCCGGCCGCCGCCGCGCGGAGCTCGCGCGCTCCGATCCGACATTCGTGGTGGACGGCCTCGGCCTCCTCAACCCGCAGCTCGCGATTACGAATTATCCGGACCTGCGCGAGTGGCTGGGCCACTATCGCGAGGCGGCACGCACCGGCCAGACCATCATTTACCGGCGTGCCGATTAAAGAATAAGAGTCCTCACGAGGTTTAGCCAAGAACCGTGCGGGGGCGTCAACAACGTAAAAGACACTCCAGATGCGCCTCCTGGCCCCCGGCCCCGACCCCGGCCCTCAAGTATCGTGCGGGTACCGCCGATATGAGCAATAGCGATCAGATGCCAGCGATCCGTCGCCAGCCAAACCGCCGCGCCATCGGCCGCCATCCAACCATCGCCAAGGTTGTGGCTGGACTGTTTTTGTACTCTACCGCCGCGCTGGGGGAGCACTATAGTTTCATTCACTATGGACCCAACGAAGGGTTGAATGCCGCGGTCAAGCAGGTGGTCCAGGATGGTGTTGGTTTCGTTTGGGTGGGCACCAGCAATGGCCTGTTCCGGTACGATGGCGAGCGTTTTCAGCACTTCGGACCGGCGGAAGGGTTGCCGAGCACCGCCATTCGGGCCGTCCACAAAGCGTCCGACGGCACGATCTGGTCCATAACCGCCCGCGGATTGGTGCATTTCCTTGGCGAGCGCTTCGAAACCGTGGATACCGGGGTTCCGCCAGAGAGCCTGGGGGCGGCTATGGATTCGAACGGCAGCGGGCAGCTCTTCGTGGCATCGGAGGCCGGGGTGCTGGTCGGCAACCGGGAACCCGGCGGTGGACGCTACGCTTTTCGCCCGCTCCGCAACGGTCCGAACGCGCCGGTCAGCGGAGTCTATTCTGAACCAAACGGAACCCTGTGGTTCGGATGCGGGCTGGAACTCTGCCAATCCGATCGCGGCCAGGTCCGGATCTTCGGACAAGAGAAAGGAATCCCGCCGGACCGCTGGAGTGCGATGCTGCGGGACAGTCAGGGCACTCTTTGGATCAGGGGCGTCAAGCATCTGTATGTCGGCATGCGCGACGGGCGGTTCGTGCCTCGTGAAGAAGGCTTGGCGCAATCCTCCAATTCCGCCCTCAGCATGACCGTCGACCAAAGCGGCAGGATTCTGGTGTCCACGGATATCGGGTTGGCGATCTGGAACGGCGCAGGCTGGCAAGTAATCGGCAGTGCTCAAGGATTGGAGTCCGACGCCGTGACCTCGATGCTGCAGGACCGGGAAGGTTCGGTTTGGATCGGAATGTGGGGTGGAGGTGTCGCCCGCTGGATTGGCTATGGAGAGTGGACCAGTTGGACAAAATATGAAGGGCTGGTCAACAGCCTGATCTGGGCCATCCGCCGCCATCCGTCCGGTGAGCTGTGGGTGGGTACCGATAACGGGCTCGTCGAATTCAAGGGCAACGTCCCGGCAAAAACATGGAATACGGCTAATGGCTTGCCAGGGAATAAGGCCCGAGCGCTGGAGATGGAACCGGGTGGGGCCATATGGGTCGGGATGAGCCCCGGCGGCTTGGCGCGTCTGAACCCTGGCACCGGCACGATCAGCCGGTTCGGCATCACCGCGGGCATTGCTGACGACCGCGTGATCGCCGTTCACCGGGACGCGGCCGGCTACCTCTATGTGGCGACCGCCACCGGTCTCTTCCGCAGCACGGCGGCACCGGAGATCCGCAGGTTCGAGGAGGTCGCGCTACCCAACGCGCGGCCTCAAACCATGTTCTTCCGCTTCTGGGAGGACCATGCCGGAAAGCTATGGGTCGGAAGTACCAACGGGTTATATTGCCGCGACAGCCAGGGACAATGGACGCGCTTCACCACTGCGGACGGCCTGAAGAGCAACGCTGTCACGCATGTGGCGGAGGCGGACGACGGCTCCGTCTGGTTCGGGTATCGAGAGCCGCTCGGGCTGTCCCGCATGTGGTTTGCGGATGGAAGTCTCCACATCCTGCACTTCTCGCAAAAGGACGGCCTCGGCGCCGACTACATTGTTTTTCTTGGGTTGGATGCCGGCCGGAATCTGTGGGTTGGCACGGATGACGGCGTGGATGTGCGGATCGACGGACGCTGGGTCCATCACGACCGGAACGATGGACTGGTGTGGAACGATTGTGCGGCCAACGCGTTCCTGCCGGACGACGACGGTGGTGTCTGGATCGGGACTCTGAAAGGCCTGTCCCACTACCGGCCCAGCCACCAGGCGCCGGTGAGGGTTCCCCCGCCCGTGGTCATTCTCCGGACCGAGTTCGGAGGCCATGCCGGGAATCCGAAGGCCTATGCGGAAGTCCATTTTCGAGACCACGACTTTCGCGTCTTCTACGCCGGGCTGACGTACCGTGGCGAGAAGAATCCGAGATACCGGTACCGGCTGGCAGGACTGGAGAGGGGCTGGACCGAGACCAGCCTGCGCGAGGCCCGCTATGCGAGTCTGCCGCCCGGCCCATACACCTTTGAGGTGTTGGCCCAAAGCTCGGATGGCTTGTGGAGCACGCGGCCGGCTGCCGTCTCGTTTCGCATCCTGACGCCACTGTGGCAGACCTGGTGGTTTCGAAGCCTGATGCTGTCCAGCCTCCTGTCGCTGATCGTGATCGCGGTGCGTTCCCGCATTCGGAAATTCATGACGGAACAGCAGAAACTGGAAGAAGCCGTCCAGGAAAGGACGTCCGAGCTGGAAGGCCAAAAAACCGTTGTGGAGCGGCAGAAGGGCGAAATCGAAGAGCTGTTGGAGAAGTCCAAGGAGAGCTCCCGGCTGAAAAGCCAGTTCCTGGCCAACATGAGCCATGAAATTCGCACGCCTATGAACGGCATCATCGGGATGGCCGAGATCGTATTGAGCACGCCGCTCAACCCGGAGCAGAAAGATTACCTGACGACGGTCCGCAGCTCCGCCGAAGGTCTGCTCACCGTCATCAACGATATTCTCGATTTCTCCAAGATCGAAGCCGGGAAATTGGAACTGGCGCATGAGCCATTCCGGCTTCGTGAATGCCTGAGCGACGCACTTCGCGTGTTTGCCTGGAAAGCGCGCGAGAAGGGCCTGGATCTCGCCTACTCAGTCGGGCGCGATGTGCCCGAAGAATTGCTCGGCGATTGCGGGCGGTTGCGCCAGGTGGTTCTCAACCTCGTGGGAAACGCCGTCAAGTTCACCGAGCGCGGTTCCATAACGCTGGCGGCGGCTTTCAACCCGGCGGCCGGCGGAGTAGCGGCTCCAGGCTGCGAGTTGCTCTTCACGGTTCGGGATACGGGCATCGGAATCTCCCAGAAGCAGCAGCATGCGATTTTCGAGGCCTTCTCACAGGCCGACAGCTCCGCCCGGCGCCGGCAGGGAGGAACCGGATTGGGGCTTGCCATCTGCACCAAGCTGGTGGGCTTGATGAGTGGGAGAATCTGGGTCGAGAGCGTTCCCGGCGAAGGGAGCGGCTTCCACTTCACGGGCACGTTCGGGGTGCCCGAGAAGCCGTCCGTTTCGGAGAACGAGCCGCTCTTGGCGTCGATCCGCGGGCGCTCCGCCCTGGTCGTGGCATCTAACCCCACGACGCGGATGTTCGTCGAAGATCTGCTGGTGGCCTGGGGTCTCCGAACGCCATCGCCGGGCGAGTCGCCCCTCGCTCCGGACTCGTGGTGCAACACCTCGTGCAAGGAGTATGACTATCTGATCCTGGACGTCGATCCGGCATCCCTGAACGAGTGCGCACGGATGAAAGAGAGGGATGCCCTGCCCTCCACGGGTATCGTCGTTCTCGTCGATCAAGGGTCCAACGTCGAGACCGGCTGCCTGGGGGCAGCGGGTGCGGTCAAGCACCTGGTGAAGCCGGTCAATCCCCGGGAGCTGCTGGCCGGCTTGGCGGAGCTGGCGCAACCCCCGAAGCCGCAGGTCGAGCTTCCCATGGCCGAGCCTTTGCCGCGGGCTTTGGAAGCGCTTCGGGTACTGTTGGTGGAAGACAATCCCGTGAACCAGAAAGTCGCGCGGCTGATGCTCTCGAAGCTGGGACATCGGGTCGTGACGGCGGATGATGGACAGAAAGCCATCGACCTGGTGCGGCGTGAGGAATTCGACGCCGTTCTCATGGATATGCAGATGCCCGTGATGGATGGCTACCAAGCCACGCGGATCATTCGCGACCTGGAGCGCCAAGGCGAACTTCCGGGCCGGGATCGTCTTCCCATCATTGCCATGACGGCACACGCCATGGCCGGCGACCGCGAGATCTGCCTGGAAAGCGGCATGGACGACTACATTGCCAAGCCGATCGACACCGGCTCGCTGCACCGGATGATCGAAAAGTACCGGCGCGCGGCGGTCAGTCTCTGAGCCGTTACAATAGAATTCTGTATGCCATTCCAGGAAGTGGTCGAAGCCCAAGGCCACCTGATCGACTCCCACATCATGGAGAATATCTTCGATACGGTCGTGGAGTATAGCGGCCGCTTCGAAGTCCAGCAGTTCCACGTCGGCCGGACCAACAGCGAGCCGTCCTATCTGCGTCTCAAGGTCGAGACGCCCGACGACGATACCTTGCAGCGCCTGCTCGCTACCCTGCTGGAGCTGGGCTGCGCTCCCGCCGATACGGGCGATGCGGCTCTCCGCGATGTGGAACGCGACTGCTGCGCTCCCGAGGATTTCTATTCCACCACCAACCACCGGACCGCCGTGCGTCACGAACAAAAGTGGATCGAGGTGGAGAGCCAGCGCATGGATGCCATGATCGTCGTCCAGGATGGGCGCGCCTCGTGCCGCCGGCTCCGCGATCTCCGGCGGGGCGACCGCCTGGTAACCGGTCTGCGCGGCATCCGCGTGATCCCCGAAGCCAAGGAGCGCGACCGCCTGGCGTTCGCCTTCATGTCCAACGGCATCTCCTCGGAGCGCCAGGTGGAGACCGCCGTGCGCCAGACCGCGGCGCTGGTGCGAAACACCATCGAGCAGAAGCAGAAGGTCGTCGTGGTGGCGGGGCCGGTGGTGGTGCATACCGGCGGGGTGGCGGGCCTGGCCGCGCTGATCCGCAACGGCTGCGTGCAGGCCCTGCTCAGCGGCAACGCGCTGGGCGTGCATGACGTGGAGGCGGCGCTCTACGGGACCTCGCTGGGCATCCGCATGTCCGATGGGCGGCAGGAGGAGCACGGCCACCGCAACCATATGCGCGCCATCAATGCGATTTTCCACGCCGGATCGCTGGCGCAGGCGGTAGCATCCGGCCGCCTGCGATCGGGAATCCTGTACGAGTGCGTGCGTGCGGGCGTGCCGTTCGTGCTGGCCGGAAGTCTCCGCGACGATGGCCCGCTCCCCGACACCATCACCGACATGAACGCGGCCCAGGATGCCTATGCCGAACAGTTGCGCGGCGCGGGCCTGGTGCTCTGCCTGGGCTCGATGCTGCATTCCATCGCCACCGGAAACATGCTGCCGAGCTGGGTCAAGATCGTGTGCGTGGACATCAACCCGGCGGTGGCCACCAAGGTCAGCGACCGCGGCACCGGCCAGGCGGTGGGGGTGGTGGCGGATGTCGGGCTATTCCTGGACTTGCTGTGGAAGGCCTTAGCATGAAACGAGCCTATACCGATGAACACGCGCGGGCGGGAGTTCACGCCGCGCTGCCCGAGATCGAAACCTGGCCCAACCAGTATGCGGATTACGAGATCGAAATCGCGGCCCCCGAGTTCACGTCCCTATGCCCCAAGACCGGGCTTCCGGATTTTGGCAAGCTGGTGCTGCGCTACGTCCCGGACAAGCGCTGCCTGGAGCTGAAATCTTTCAAGATGTACTTGCTGGCCTACCGCGATCTCGGCATTTTTCAGGAGAACGTGGTGAACCGCGTGCTCGACGACGTGGTCAAGGCCGCGCGGCCGAAGATGGCCACCGTGATCGGAGATTTTTCCCCGCGCGGCGGGCTGGGCACCATCGTCACGGCCACCTGGACGGCCCGCCCTCGGCGAGCGGAAGCGAGGGCGCCTCGTGGAAAGCGATGAGCTGATCGCCATCCTGCGGGAGGTTCGCCACCGCGTGCGCGCGCGGCATCCCCAGACGTCGGCCGGGTCCCAGGACGTTCCCCTGCCCGACCTGCTGCCGATCGTTCACGCGCGCGATGCCGCCTTGGGCAAGGTCGCGGCGATCGGGACGGTGAATCCGCGGCGGGGAGGAATCGCCAACGCGCTGGTCCAGAGCTGGAAGCGGCTGGTGGCGCGCGCCCTCGACTGGCACGTGCGCGAGCAGGTGGAGTTCAACCGCAAGATCGTGGACTGCGTGGACGCCGCCATCGAAGCGCTCAACGACACCAATCGCGCGCTCGTGGGAACGTGTAGCCGTACCGCGGCCCTGGAGAAGCCCCTCGAGCAACTGGCCGAGGAGGTCCACGACGTTCGCAGCCACTGGGCGCAATGGCGTTTGGATTGGGAGAGAAAGCTGGCGGAGAACGAAGTCCAGTTCCTGCGCAGCGCGGCGGACCTGCAGAGCGGCTTCCAGCATCGCACCACCATGATGGACGCCAATTATCGCGACACGGTTCACGCCATACACACCGAGTTCACCGCGGGGCTGGCGCATAGCGCCGTCGAGATTCAGCAGCGAATCTGGGCGGACCTCGAGCGGATCCGGCTGGAGTATGAAAGGTTGATCCACTCCGAGCTGCGTACCATCCGGCAGCGGGCGGAAATAAGACCGCTCCCTGACGGTCGCGGCTCTGAACGGAGCAGCGACCGTCCGAGCCGCGACCGTGACTCGCCCTTGGCGAGCGAGGGAGCGATCTTCGATTACGGCCGTTTCGCCGAGCGCTTCCGCGGCTCCGAGGAGTACGTGAAGGCCGGCCAGCAGTTCTACCTTCCCCACTTCAGGGGGTGCCAGAGCGTGCTGGATATCGGCTGCGGCCGCGGCGAGTTTCTGGAAACGATGCGCGATGCCGGGATTCCCGCCCGCGGTATCGACCTGAGCCACGAGTCCGTCGCCATGTGCCGGCACAAAGGGCTCGAAGCCGAACGCGCGGACCTTTATGAGTACCTGGCCGCGCTCCCGGAGTCCTCCCTCGACGGCATCTTCTGCGCCCAGGTGGTGGAGCACCTTCCGCCCGAGCGCCTGCCGGAAATGATCAAGCTGTGCGCCAGTCGCCTGTCGCGCAACGGCGCCATCGCCATCGAGACTCCTAACCCCGAGTGCCTCGCCATCTTCGCCTCGCACTTCTACCTCGACCCGACGCATACGCGTCCCGTGCCGCATCCGCTGCTGGCCTTCTACCTGGAGGAGTTCGGCGTGGGGAATATCGAAGTGCGAAAACTGGCGCCCGCGGTGGAATCCATGGCATCGCTTCGCTCGCTTCCCGAGGATTTCCGCGACGCCTTCTTCGGCAATTTAGATTACGCGATCACCGGCCGGAAACTTTAGCGGCCCCATCAGCAGCCGCGCGCGCACGGCGCCGCTGCCCATGCTGGCTTCAATCGTTACCGTGAGCGGCATCTCTTTCTTGTTCCGCACCACCGTCACGGTGACCGTCTTTTTGGACCGGTTGGCGCGCAGCGCGTTGGTGATATCGCGCGAGTTGGAGATCCTGGAATCCTCGACTTTCACAATCACGTCGCCCGCTTTGATGCCGGCCTTTTCCGCGCCGGAGTTCTTGGTCACCGACTTCACCAGCACGCCGTCCTTGACGCCGAAGAATTCCGCAAGCTGCTCCTGTTGTCCCAAGGACTCGCCGTAGATCCCCAGCACCGGATTCTGGTATGACATCTCGAATCTCGGAATCTCGATAGGCGGGATCGGCGGAATGGTGATCTCCGGCATCCGCACTTCGGGCATCACCCACGTGCCGCCGCCGTAGACCATGCTCTTGCTGGCCTCCAGCGTGGGAGTCAGGGTCTGCGTGGCGCCGCTGCGCCACACTACCACCTTCACCTGCCGGCCCACCGGCGTCTCGCGAACCATGCGGGTCAACTGCGCGCTGCCCTCCACCGCCTGGCCGTTGTATTCCAGGACCACGTCGCCTTCCTTGAAGCCGGCCTTGGACGCCGGGCTGTCGTCGAGGACACTGGTGACTTCCGCGCCGCGCACTTCTTTCAGTTTCAGGGAAGTGGCCCGCTCGCTATCGATGTCCTGCGCGCCAATCCCCAGGTATGCCGGCCTGTCGGAGACCGCGCCGACGACCCTCGCGCGCGGTGTGCTCACCTGCGAAACAGCGGCGGGCGCAAGCAGGCTCGCCGCCGCCACTACCGTGCAAATTCCCAAAGTCGTTTTCCTGAACGAAAACGCTGTGCTCTTGAAACAAACCCCTATGCTCATGGAAGAAACCCCTATTGTTGACGTCTGATAAATATCGTGCCGCCCGTCCCCGAAATCTGCAACAGCGGGCCCCCGCCGTTCACCGGCCCTTCCGCTACCACCCGCGGCCCCTGCCGCCGGACTTGGACTTCCCGAAAATCGGACATGATTCTCCGCAGCGTGTCCGACATGTTGTTCTGCGCCTGGATCGTCACACCCAGATTAGACGGAATCAGAACCGTGATGTCACCACCGCCGGTGGCGAGATACGAATCCGAGAGCTTGCTGCCCAGCAGATTCGCCAGGATACTCCCCATGGACGTGGAAACGCGCATCGGACCCGAGATATTGCTGACCCGGATGCCGCCGCTGCCCGACTCGCACCGCACCCCGGCAGCCGAGTGAACCTGCACCGGACCAGCCATGTTGCGCACCGTTACGATGCCGTCGGCCTTCTCCACGATGATCTCGCCGCCGCCGCTGGTGGCCGTGACGGGTCCGCCCGCCACTCCAATATGCACGCCGCCGCCGGCCGTCGAAGCGCGGACCTGTCCACCCGCCTGGTCAGCCACAATATCGCCGCCGTTAGTTTCGAGCACGGCTTCGCCGCCCACCATCTTCACGTGGATATGGCCGGCCCCCGTGCTCGAATGCAGCGCGCCGCCGATCTTTCCCACGCGAATGCCGCCCCCGCCGGTGATGAGCTTGCAATCTCCCTGGACGCGGTCCACGGTCAGGTCGCCGGCGCCGGAATCCACGTCCAGCGGCCCTTCGATACCGGTCGCCTGGACGGCGCCCTCCGAAGTCGAGATCACGGCGTTGTTCAGGCTGGGAGTCTTTAATTCTACCGAAGCCATGACGGGGCCGCCGGGAGCGGTGAGAACCATCCACGGCCCCTGCGATTCCATCCGCACCGTGTAGTGCAGCAGCAAACGGCGCGCCTCGGCCTCGCTGCGCGCATTGACGCTCACCGTCACGATGTAAGACAGGTCCTTCGAGACCCCTGCTTCCAGCGTCACGGGCCCGTGGGCGTTGACCCGCAATCGCTGCCTGGCCGGCGACGAACCGTAGATTCTGTGCACCCATCGGCCGTTCTCGCGAGTCAGCGCCTGCTGGGCGCCGGCCGGCGGCTGCATCGCGAGCACGGCCAGAGCGCTAAAAAGTGCCGATCGATGCATTCATGTCCTTCAGCGCCTTTTCCACCTTCAGGCGAACGGAAGTGTTATCTTCTCTCTGCACCGCGTTCTGCAGAACCCCCACCATGGAGCCATCGCAATGCGCCACCAGCAGGTCCACCACCTGCATGCGCACCGCGGGACTGTCGTCGGCCAGCAGCACGTGCGCCAGGGTCTTGCGAACTTCGGAATCCGCCGTCAACGGCTTGAGACCTTCGAGCGCCCGCAGGCGCACGCCGACGTTGGCATCGTGCGCCACGGCATTGATCAGCGCATCGCGCACTTCGCCCGATCCGGCCTGTCTCTGCAGCAGGCCGACGGACTCCACGCGCACCGCCGGATTCTCTTCACGCGCCGCCGCCAGCAGCAGTTTCTGAATACCCTGGTCGGTCATGGACCCGGTGACGGTGCGCCTCCGCGTTTCGTCGTAGGCGATTTGCACGCGGCCGGCACTGTCCGGCTTCACGTCGCGCACCGTGGCAAACACCTCGTCCGACGGCGTGCCGGACGCAACCTGCGATGGACCGCTGGCGGTAACCCGCGCGGCCAGGAAACCCAAAGCCACCAGCGCCACGGCGCCCACCGGCTGCCGGAAGCGGTTGAGCCCGGTGAAGGATGAGCCGATGGCTTCCAGGAACAGCGTCCAAGGGCCTTTGACCGTCCGGTCCGCACGCGGCGCGCCGCCTCGGATCGCCGCCATCAGGTCCGCCCGGCAGTCCTCCAGGAGAAACTGCGGGGCCTCCTCCTGCGGCCGGTCGAGCGCCGCAGCGAGCGTCCGCTGCCGCTCCAGGGCATGCGTGCATTCGACGCACTCGTGGAGGTGCTCCTCCAACCGGTCCTCTTCGTCGGGGGGCAACTCGCCGTAAAAATAGAGCGGAATCAGTTTCGAAACCGAATCGCAAGTCATACGAAATCTCCCAACACCGATCGCATTTTCTGGGTGGCGCGAAAGAGGCAGTTCTTGGCGGCCTCCTCGGTGGTCCCCAACATTTCGCCGATGTTCCGCAAACGCAATCCTTGATAATGCCGTAACTCGAAAACCATGCGCTCCCGCGCGGTGAGGTCCTGGAGCGCGTCTTCAATTTTCCGCTTCAACTGCCGGTTCCACAGGCTGCGTTCGGGGTCCGCTTCGGCGGCTTCTTCTTCGAACGTGTCCATGCGGTCGATGGCGCCATCCGACGTTTCCACCACTGAGGATTCCTCTTTTCGAACCTTGCGTTTCCGCAGTTGATCCAGGCAGATGTTGGTCACGATCCGGTAAAGCCAGGTATGAAAGCTGCAATCGAAGCGGAAGGCATGCAGATTGCGATACACCCTCAGAAAGGCCTCCTGATACACGTCCCGCGCATCTTCCGGCGACCGCAACAAGTTCATCGCGAGCCGGAGCACACTTTGGTCGTAGGCGCGAACCAGTTGTTCGAACGCTTCCTGGTCGCCGCGCTGGGCCGCCCGGATTAGTGAATCAACTTGGGGATTCAATCGGGCGCCTACCGCTCCGGCTGCATCCTGGGCCATAAGCCACGCTAGTTTATTTCTTTACCGACTCGCAATCCTATCGTCTACCTGTGAAATTGGACGCATCTGTTGCAGAATCGTCACGGCAAAAATGTGCGAGATTGAGACGAAATGTAAAGAGCGTGGACAGGGGCGTGGTTGGGGGCAGGGGACCAGGGGTCCAGGAGCGCACCCGCCAGAGATTATACTGGTGGCAGCTACCGGTCTCGGTACATGCGACTGCCCGTCTGCCTCGCGCTGCTGCTGGTCCCCTGGCCCTCGACCGCTTGGGATACAGCGCCGCACCAGAGAATTACGAAAGCCGCGCTCGACACGATGCCGAGGCGCTTCCTGGACCGTCTGGGGACGGAAGCCACACCCCTGGTCGAAATCTACTGCATATACCCGGATCGCTATGAGGAAATGGAACATTTTGGATTCGTCCGGAAGAGTCCAGGGCCACGCACCGTCGCAGAAATCAGGCAGTACTGCGTGCGGGCGGATGGCCGGCCCGTGCACGGCGCCACCGGCGACCGCGACGTCGACACCGGCTCACTGGTTTTCCTGTTCGAGCGCATCCTCACGAACCTGTCCGGAAACCGGCCCGCCGAGGCGGCGAAATACGCGGGTGTGCTGTCCCACTTCATCGCCGACAGCCACAGCCCGCCGCATGCCGTCGCCCCGGAGGAGTTGCTCGATCTGGCAGAAGGGGTCAACGTCCACTCGGCTATCGAGCGGTCGCTGCCGGAATTCACGCTCCGCGGCCGCGTGCCCCACGAAGCGGGCGCTCACATCCTGACCGCCGCGGGGGCGATCCTGGAACAGCTCTATGCGGGCGCCGCGCAGAACCGCAAGAACCTGCCCTCCATCGTGAAGGCTGCTTGTGGCCGGGACGAGCGCGCAATGGATGTCTACCGTCTCCGAGCCGGCACAAGGGCGGCCGAGATTCTCGCGGATGCGCTCTATACGCTTTTCCACGCAGCCGAAACCGGGCAGTGATGCATCGATGAAATATCGGCTCGCCCGGCGTGCGCGTCAGGACGTCCTCGACATTTGGCGCTATATAGCCGCGAACACCGCTTCGTGGCTTCTGATCCTTCATAAGGCGATCCAAAATATCCTGCGCAATGTGAAAGTTCGTCTGGCGCAGACGATCAAGGGCGCCTCTGAGGTCGAGCAGCCCTTGCTCTGCTGCGGCGCGCAAGAACGCCCACGGTGCCCGTGAAACGCAGATGCCGCCGTTCTGCCTCCCGTCTTCCACGAAGCTCATCAATGATCAATTGATCGGCTCCCAGTTCTTGCGCCAGGAGGATTGCCTCGCTCTCACCGGCATCGAGGCCTGCTTTCGCCAACTCCGCATCGGGACCTTGAGCGGGAGCACGTGTCTCGATCCATGCCGGGGGCATGGCGATCCACAAACGCACCGCCTCGGGCGCGCGCGGCATTTTCAGTTCCTGGCATACCGCGGGAGGAACGACAATCCGGCCATACAGCGCCGGCAGCAAGTCGATTTCGCCGATCAGGATTAAATAGTTGACCGGGCCGGTGTCGGCAATGACAATCATCCGCCACGCAGCTCGGTGGACGGTTCGTTTTTCTGTTGTTGGCTCTGGTGGCGCCGGGCGACATCGATCGCCACGGCGCTGTCATGTTCCAGGTCTTCGAGCGTGTAATGCATGAACGCCCCGTGTTCCTTGAGGAACCCGTGTACCTCCATGCGCGTCTCGAACCCGAGCAACTGCCGGATATCGGCTTCCGAGAGCCGGTCCGTGCGGTAGCCTTCGAGAGCCAGGGCCTCAATTACAGCCCGCGCGGGGTCCTTCCCTTCCGCCGATAACACGCCCGCAAGCGCATCCGGAATTTCAACGATGACGGTCATGCGGCCCTCTGTCCCCACCCTACCCCGCCCGTATGCCGCCGTCAAGTGTAGGGCCGCATGAAGAAGAGCATTCGATCGGTGGCACGGGCCGGAACGGTCGTGGGTTTGGGCCAAATTCTTGGGGCGGGATCCAAGACCGCTTGTTCTTTCTCCGGCAACCCATCAACCATTGCCGCCTTGCTGCGCGTGCTTCCTCACCAGCGAATCGAGAAGCGCTTCGGGGATTCGAAAGTTGTCCGCCGAAGACGGTTGACCGCCTGGGCGAAGTTAACCAAGCCGCGCTGGGCGGCAAGATCGAGAACCCCCAGCGTGCCAGTCACACGGAGTCCCTTGCCGCGAGCTACAACGAGCGAAATGGCCAAGGCGATTGCGGTTGCCTACCCTTCATCGAGTCCTTCTACGGAAGCCTGGTCGAATTGACGGCTTGGCGTTTCGTGGACGTCAAGCCATGCCGGAGGTTGGGCAATCCAGTTCCGCACCGAAGGCGGAGCGTCCGGGTCGGTCAACTCCGCTTGCACGGCGGATGGCAGGATCACTTTCTCAAACAGAACTGGAAGGAGATCGATGTTTCCGATAGTTTCCGATCAGTACCAGGTAGTTGATCGGCCCGGTATCGGCGATCACGAGCCGCACCGGTTAGAATCCCAATTGTCTCAGAGCGTCACGATCCCGCTCAAAATCTTCCATGGTGTAGTCTTCATACACGCCATGGGATTTTAGGAACCCATCCAGCCGGTACCTGGTTCCAAAACCGAGCAGCCGCCGCAACTCAGGCTTAGTACACCGTTTCAGAAGTTCACCGACGTATCGTGGGACCGCTTGCTGACGCGCGCGGCTCTGATCGGAGCCGCGAC